>Ga0197143_1000077_pt1 | contig 103039 bp, 110 predicted proteins | sample GBS70_MetaG_FD_148603 | JGI IMG/M metagenome (GOLD analysis project Ga0197143, IMG submission 148603) | Sediment microbial communities from Great Boiling Springs, Gerlach, Nevada, United States - GBS 70_MetaG | ecosystem: Environmental > Aquatic > Thermal springs > Hot (42-90C) > Sediment... | reverse complement strand
TCCACCTGGCTTTTGAAGGCCGGCAGGTCGCCGAGCCTGATGTTAAACGGATTTCTCAGAAACATGAGCTTCGGCCGCAACCTACCAATCTCCCTATCCATCTCAAGCTTCTGTGTAATATACTGCCGGTCCGGAATCTCCCCAATCTCGTGTTTAACACGTAACTTGTCAAGCTGAGCGTTCAAGTTATTGATTTTCTCTTCGATCTTGTTTATTTCAGCCTCACGGCGTTCATTAAGATTCTTAAGCCTTGTCCGGTACTCGTTAAAAAGCTCCTTGAAAACCTCTAAATCCGCCTCCCTTTCAAGGAAGAGATCGATTAACCGAAAATACCATGAATAGACCGAGGACAGTTGGTCCACAAGCCTCTTCTCCTCCACGGCAACATCCTCTGAGGGCGTCGGAGGAGCCGCTTCAGTAGGCTGAGGGGCTTCTGCAACAATCTCCGGTAACTGCTCTGACGGTTGTTCAACCTCCTCAACCGCTGCGGGTTTCGGAGGTTGCGGTGGTGCCTCAAGCGTGTAGCCGCAGTATATGCAGAACTTGCCTTTAATTGTTTGTCTGTGACAATTGGGGCATTCAACTCTTGTGGATGACAAGCTATATCAATGCACTTACATGTCTTATTAAAAGTTTGTTAATCCTTTTTTACGCCTTATTTTAGCGTCAATACGCTGGTAAATAGCCAGATATGTCTTAGAAGCCTATACGAAAGATTCTGTGGATAATATGAGCGTTATTAGGTTTTAAAACGTTTTAAGGAAGGCCAAATAAGTAATTCCGATGTCAGAAAGGAGCGCAGACATTCCTTCAGCACCAATACATCGTTTAATGAAGAGAGCAGGCGCTGTAAGGGTTAGCGAGGACGCGGCCGAGGAGCTGCGACGAGTTTTGGAGGAAGTAGGCAGCCTAATAGCTAAAGAGGCCTCCGAGCTGGCGCAATATGCTGGAAGAAGGACTGTGAAAAAAGAGGACATAGAGAGGGCTACAAAAACCGTCTTGAGAAACATTTTACCGACGTAACTCTGGTTTAGGTTTATATTAACCCAGAAGTAGGTCCTCCTAGAGGTTGATGTAAAATGTCTTTGACACCAGGGCAACCAGTTATAATTTTGAAAGAGGGCACTTCGAGGACACAAGGGAGGTCGGCCCAGCGTAACAACATAGCCGCGGCCAAAATAATAGCCGAAATCGTCAAAACAACTTTGGGGCCTAAGGGCATGGACAAACTACTCGTCGACAACATAGGCGACGTCATAGTGACCAACGACGGCGCTACAATACTGGAGAAAATCGATGTAGAACATCCAGCTGCGAAAATGATTATAGAGGTCGCAAAGTCTCAGGACCACGTAGTCGGCGATGGAACTACGACTGCTGTCATACTGGCTGGCGAGCTGCTCAGAAGGGCTGAGGAGCTTATTGAGCAGAAAATCCATGCCAGCACCGTCATATCGGGATATAAGAAGGGAATAAATGCAGCCCTACAGGTTCTTGACGAAAACGCGATAAAGGTTGACCTAAACGACAGAGAGACTTTGAGAAAAGTTATCAAAACATCTCTAGGCAGCAAATCCCTCGGCTTCGCTCTCGACAAGCTCGTCGACGTAGCCATCGATGCAGTTCTCAGCGTAGTCAAAGACTATAACGGAAAGCTGAGGGCCGACAAGGACGACATACAGATAGTCAAGAAGATTGGTAAGAGCTTGGGAGAGACAGAGCTTGTAAAAGGCGTTATAATCGACAAGGAAGTCGTGCATGCGGCCATGCCTAAACGTGTTGAAAACGCACGCATAGCCTTGATAGACAGCCCCTTCGAGATCGAGAAGACAGAGTTTAGTGCAGAGATTAGGATACGTGATCCGTTAAAGATAAAGGAGTTCCTCGACGAGGAGACAAACATTCTTAAAGGCATGGTTGACAAGGTTAAATCTGTCGGAGCCAACGTCGTCTTCTGCCAGAAAGGCATCGACGACGCAGCCCAGTTCTTCCTGGCCAAAGAGGGTATTCTGGCGGTTAGACGGGTTAAGAAAAGCGACATGGAGAAGTTGGCCAAGGCAACCGGTGGAAGGATTGTGACAAACTTTGAAGACCTATCACCCAAAGACCTTGGTAAGGCGGGGCTTGTGGAGGAGAGGAAGGTGGGCGAGGACAGGATGGTTTTCGTAGAAAAATGTGAAAACCCGAAGGCAGTGTCAATACTCTTGAGGGCTGGGCTGGAGAGACAGTTGGACGAGGCCGAAAGAGCCCTTAACGACGCCATAATGAACATGATAGACTTGGTCGACGACCCGCGCATAGTTGCTGGAGGTGGCGCAATAGAGATGGAGATGGCTAGGGTCGTGAGGTTGGGCGCAGGAAAGCTAACCGGTAAGGAGCAGCTCGCCTACATGGCCTTCGCTGACTCACTCGAAGTCATACCCAGGACCTTGGCCGAGAACGCGGGACTCGAGCCCGTCGAGATAATGGCACAGCTACGCCATGCACATGAAAACGGAGGAAAGACGGTGGGTGTAAACCTCGCAGGCGGTGTTGCTGATATGTTGCAATTAGGTGTAATAGAGCCCGCTAAAGTCAAGCAACACGCGCTAAAATCAAGCTTCGAAGCGGCCTCGATGATACTGAGAATCGACGACGTTGTAGCTGCTTCAAAGAAGAAAGAGGAGAAGAAGGAAAAGAGTTCAGAGGGCGAAACACCAGAGTTCTGAGATTTTGGAGAACATTTTTTAATCAAATCCCAACCAACCTTTTTTGTGAATACAAGAAGTGTTTTGGGCATTTTAGTCGGCGTCGGGGTACTTCTCCAAATACTGCTTGGCGAATTAGGGTTTGCTGCTGGTTCCTTAAGGGACCTACATGCAACAATCGGGTTGGCTGGCTTGGCAGTGGTGGCCGGATATGCCTACATGAGCCGAGGCAGTAAAACCATTCTGGCGCTTACTGCCATTGTGTTGTTGGTCACGGCGACACAAGCAGTGTTCGGGCTTTCACTATACGGTTTGCTCAACATAGGTATGAACAATGAAGTCCTAGAGATAAACCATAGGAGCACGGCCTATCTCCTGCTGGCACTCGGCATAGCTGTATCCGCTTTAACGGCCGTTTTGAGGAGGAAAAAAATAGACACATAAATTCAGGGAAGAACCACATCAATACATGGTATTCCCATTTTCTTCACTGAATGATTTCTCGATAGAGATAGACGAACAGCACGAGGTATTCAGAAAATCTGTCAGAGATTTTGCCGAAAGGGAGCTTGAGCCCCATGTCTCTGAGATTGAAAAAAGCAACACAATCCCCCAGCAACTGCTAAAGAGGGCCGCGGAGCTAGGCTACTTCGGCCTCGGGGTCCCCGAAGAATACGGGGGACAGGGCGCAGATGTGTTAGCAAGCACGATATTCGTCGAAGAGATTTCAAGGGTCTGCCCCGCCTTCACCGTTGCAACACTCGTCCACGAGCTTTTCACATACCCAGTTCTAGTGTATGGAACAGAGGAGCAAAAACGCAAATACATACCGCCGCTTGCGCGGGGTGAGAAATATGCCAGCCACGCAACAACCGAGCCGGGCGCGGGTTCAGATGTGGCAGGTATAGAGACCACAGCGAAAAAACATGATGGGGGATGGGTTATAAACGGAAGAAAATACTTTATCTCGGGCGCCGACAAAGCCGATTACTTCATCGTCTTGGCTAGAACGTCGCCGCCGCCTAGCAGGAAGGAGAGACACAAGGGCCTTACTTTCTTTATCGTGGAAAGGGGGACTGAGGGGTTAAGGGTTGGTGAGAAAATACCTGTCATAGGAATAAGAGGCAGCCACCCGTCTGAAGTTGTGCTGGATAACGTGTATGTACCGGATGAAAACAGGGTGGGACCAGAGGGTATGGGTTTTAAGATAGCCATGGACACCTACGACCACGGCCGTGTGGGGGTGGCCGCCCAAGCCGTTGGGGTTGCACAGGGATGTTTGGAGAAAACACTACAGTACGCCCTACAGAGAAAAGCCTTCGAGCGGCCCCTGATATACTTCCAAGCAGTGCAGTTCCATATCGCCGAGATGTTGACAATGCTGGAGGCGGCTAGGGTGATGGTTTACTGGGCCTCTACGATGATGTCCAAGAACAAGGAGGGCGCGGTAATGTCTGCCTCGATGGCGAAGCTGTTCGCGACTGAGGTTGCTGAGAAGGCGGCGCTTAAGGCCATAACGGTGCATGGTGGGATGGGTGTGGCGGTGGACGGCCTCGTTGAAAGATTTCTCCGCGATAGCCAGATATTTAAGGTCTATGAGGGGGCGAACGACATACAGAAACTCGTAATACTTCGGCAGTTGATGAAAACCGCGTTCGGCATGGATGTCGAATAACCTCTACAGATAACCTTTTTTAATAAAGCCGTTCAATCTGTTTCGATGCGTAGACTCCTAAGGTTGGCGGCGGGGATTTTAACGGCTTTCGCGGTAACTTTCCTACTGTCTTTAGCCGAGCCAATAACACCAATCCCCGCCCAGCCCGCCATCCTAGCAGTCGCCTTAACCGCCGTGTTAGCAGGGCTCTTAACGGGTTCAGGCCTTTTGGCAGCTGTTTCAGCCGTATCCGGGAGTCTTGCCGCATTACTGCTTGCATTATGGTTGGGTGTTGTTCTGTACAATCCCTCCCCAATACCCTCTGACCTTTACATGATCAGACTCATGTTAATCGGGTTGACCGGCCTACTTGCCTCAGGTGTGGGGTATGTTTTGGGCGGCGTGTCGGGTGGGAAGACGGTAGGGGGCAAACCCGCTGAGGTCACTGGGAAAAAAACAGCTAGCGTTGTCCCTGAGGTGGGACAGGTAGCCGAAAGCAGGGTGTGCAAATTCTGTACCAGCGTAATCCCCGCAGAGTCCGTGTATTGTCCGATGTGCGGTACAAAATTGGTTGAGGAGTAAGCGCATGGTGTCCGACAGGACGCTGTCGGTGTTGCAGCTTCTTTCAAGGCCTTTGAGGGAGGCGTTTTTGGAGCGGTTTGGCGAATTCACCGAGCCCCAGCTGGAAGCTATTCCCCGCATATTGAACGGTGATAACCTGTTGCTGATGGCTCCGACCGGGACAGGTAAAACCGAGGCCGCCCTCATACCGCTTCTAAACAGGCTTGTGCTGGAGAACGCCATAGACGGTGTCAGAATAATCTACGTAACCCCGTTGAGGGCTTTAAACAGAGACCTCCTTGAAAGGGTTGAGTGGTGGGCGGGAAGACTTGACATGTCTGTCGGGGTCAGGCACGGCGACACAGCACCCAGAGAGAGACGCACCCAAACACTGGTCCCGCCTACAATCCTCATAACAACACCTGAAACCCTGCAGATAATTCTCACGGCGAGGGTTTTCCGCCAGCACCTACGCAAGGTACTTGCAGTGGTTGTAGACGAGATCCATGAGCTCGCGGGGGACAAGAGGGGTAGCCAGCTATCCCTCGCTTTGGAGAGGCTTGTCGAACTTTCCGGACGGGATTTCCAGAGAATCGGCCTCTCAGCGACGGTAGGCAGCCCCCAAAGGGTAGCCTCATTCCTAACCGGCCCCGGTAGAAACTGCTCCATTGTCAGGGTTCCTGTCTCCCGAATGCTGCAACTAAGGGTTGAGTTCCCAGACCCAGGACCCGAAGACTACGAGCTGGCGGAGAGGCTGTCAGTCTACCCGGAGGTAGGTGCAAGACTCAACCTGATTAAAACACTGGTCGACAGCCATGAATCGACACTCGTTTTCACAAACACAAGGCCTTTAGCGGAAATTCTGACCAACAGATTCAGGGCTTGGGACGAGACGGCACCCATAGGGATACATCACGGAAGCCTCTCAAGGTCCACAAGGGTTGGTGCTGAGCAGGCGTTGAAAACAGGGGGGCTTTCAGGGGTTGTATGCACCTCTTCCCTTGAAATGGGAATAGACGTTGGAAGAATAGAGCTCTGCATACAGTACAACTCCCCCCGCGAGGTCACGAGGCTTGTTCAGAGGGTTGGGCGGAGTGGCCACCATATCAAGGGCGTGGCCAAAGGGGTTGTGCTGGTAACCGACTCAGACGACGCACTGGAAAGCCTTGTGATAACGAGGAGGGCCCTAAACGACATGATTGAAGACGTTGAAATTTTCGAAAATAGCTATGACGTTCTCGCACACCAGCTTGCCGGTGTTTTGATCGAGAGGAAGGAGTTTACGCTTGAGGAAGTGTTGAAAGTGTTTAGGAGGTCGTATTGTTTCAGGAATACCTCTCTCGAAGACCTGCGTAAAACTGCGGCCCACCTCGAGAGGCTTGGAGCCGCCCTACTCACACATGACGGCAAGCTTTCGGTCGGGAAGACAACTGCGCTCTACGACTTCTACTTCAACAACATTTCAATGATACCGGATGAAAAACAATATCTCGTCGTCAATGAAAACACCGGCGAACCCGTTGGAATACTTGATGAAGAGTTTGTTGCGGAGCACGGCGAGCCTGGAACAAGGTTTATCCTGATGGGGAGGGCGTGGGAGATAATTCAGGCGGCGGGTCAGAGGATTTACGTGACGGGGTTGGACAGCCTGGAGGGGGCTGTCCCATCATGGGTTGGGGAGGAAATACCTGTTCCATTCGAGGTTGCGCAGGAAGTTGGGGCGATAAGGAGAAGGTATGCCGAGGCCCTTGCGGCAGGCCGTGAAGAGGAGGTTGTCGAGGCGCTTGCGGAGGAGTATTTGGCCGAGAAACATCTTATCCGTAAGTCCCTGCGTGAGGTGAGACAACACCACCAGTTAAACCTGCCAACTCCGTCCGATAAACTAGTCCTACTCGAGGAAACACCCGAGTATGTAGTGCTACATGTCTGTGGCGGATTAAGGGCCAACAGAACAATCTCACGGCTGGTCGCCTACCTTGTATCTGAGATTGTTGGCTCACCGGTTACGGTCCAGCAGGACCCCTACCGGATTGTCTTCAAGGCACGGGAAATGAATGCTGAGCATGTTGTTGAGGTGGTAAGGAAGGTTGTCTCGATGCATGACTTTGAGGCGGTTGTGCGCAGGGCTGTTGAGGCCTCGACACTATTCCGACGGAGACTTGTCCATGTAGCCCGCAAGATGGGTGTTGTTAGTAAGGAGGCAAGCATCCTTGACGTAAGCGCCGTGAAGCTCGCCGAAATGTTGAAGGACACCATCGTTTACGAGGAGGCCTTAAACCACAGCCTCACAGCCGACTACGACCTTGCGACAGCCAAGCAGCTGCTGGACAGAATGGCAATGGATGGCGGGATTGTGTCCATCAGATGTGAAGAACCGACCCCGCTCGCCAAGCTCTCCATTCAAAGATACGCAAGCGACATAGACATGATAGCCGCCGACAGGCTTCAGAGGCTGGTGGTCAACGCTGTTAGAGGTAGGCTCAACAACGAAGCCGTCACCCTTGTCTGCACAACCTGCTGGAACTGGTACAGACATTGCTTGGTTAAGGAGGTTGAGCAGAACCCTGTATGTCAGTCCTGTGGCTCACAGCGGCTGGGTGTGGTGAGGGAGGGGCCTGAACAATTGCTCAACTTGGTGGCGAGGAGAGGAAAGCCCGCAAGCAGGAGTGAGAGAATGCTCAAGCGGTTGCTTACCGAGACAGCTGGGCTGGTGGAGAAATATGGCAAAGCCGCTGTCTTCGCCCTCGCCAGCAAATACTTAACAACAAAGGACGCTGACGAGGTTCTTAAACGTGAGTCAACGCTCGGTGTAAGACTTGTTGAAATAATCATTGACTTTGAGAAGAAGCGTCTTCAGGAGATTTTCCGGTAGCAGGCTCGCCTCTCTGTGGTAGCCCTGTCACCGCTTTGATGAGCTCTTTCTGATCAACCTCCGCCAAAGCCCTCCAGCCCACCGTAAGCACGCCGTCGCCCAAATCATTGAGATACCCCCTCCTCGTATACCTTTCTAAAGCAGCCTCAACTTTCCACTTCGGGAGCTTTGATCCGAGAAGCTCAACCAGCTCGGACTTAGGTGCCTTACCTCCTCTGGAGAACAGGAAAGCAAGGGAGGCTGAGAGTACCGCAAGGTCGTCAATTCTCCAGCCGGCAGCCACGATGTCTGAAAGGCTCATGGGCTCGCTCAAGGTGATAAAATAACGGGCCCTGTCATAGTCCTCCTCATTCTTTCCGTGGTCAGATGTTTCAAACAATATCTTTACCCGAAGCCCTAGAGGCTCAAGCCTGTGGTTTAGACTTTCCACCACCTTTAGATAGTTTTTACCCAGACGTCTGCGTAGTTCGTATCCCCTGACCCCCGGCAGCCTGTGGCTTGTGAAGAGCAGCATCGCCATGGCTGTCGCAAGCTTTTTACGGGCAGTCTGCTGTTCGGGACTAGGTTCAGCCGACAAAACCATCACCCCTAAAGACGGTTACTAGTGAGGCAACAGACCGTCTCTCCTGCTTTTGCTCGAAAGGTTGTAGCCATATCTCGCCTGTCAAGGGGTTTTTAACGAGCTCAGCATAGCCCTCTGTTACAAGAAAAGCAGTGAGGTATGCTCGGGCAACAACCTTATCCTCCCCTTCGGCCTTCAAAAACGCGAGATAGTTTACATAGCCTTCATCGTTTCTGGCCGCAAGCATCTCCCTGTGCAGCTTTTTTAGGTCCTCTTCAACGACCTGCCTCTCCTCAAAGAGGTTTGTGGGGGCGGAAACCACCTCCCCTACCCCCTCTCCTAAGGCCTGGGCGCGGGCTGCCGTCCTCGTCGGTAGGCTCAGAAAATATTCATATCCCTCGGAAACCATTCCGCGGGTGAGCTGTTCAAGTGAGACTATCGGCCTCCAGCAGGAGGCAAAGGCTGACGCAAGCTCTCTGACGTCCGCCGCAACTATCTTCAGGCTAACTAGCTGGCTGTCCACAAACAGTGACGAGGCCCTGTCCTTGAGCCATTTATGCTGTAACGCGATAACAAGCGCAATTCTGTAAAGTGTTTCTGCGTCCAGTACGATTATGTCGAGGTTTTTTGACTTTTCGACTATGCTTCTCAGCCTGTTGAGGAGGGTTTTTACGTCGAGGTTGAACGGGTCCGAGCCCGTCTTCTCAAGGGCCTGGCAGAGGGCGATAATCCGCTCCAGCTCCTCCTTCGCTATTCTAACGCTGCTCACTCTGAACAGCCTCAGCCGCCGTAGGCGTTAAAACCGTTGACCTTCCTTTAACGTTCTGCACAACTATAACGTTCATCTCCTCGGTGAAGGGAACTTTTCCAGGTGTTATGACGATGTACTGTACGTCGCCATCCTCCCTAGCCGTAGTGGTTAGGATGTTGATAATTCTCTCACGGTTCAGGGGGTCTAGGTGGACGTCGAACTCGTCCACCGCCCTAAAGGGTGATTTGATATATTTTTGCAGAGCCAGTAGAAAAGCCATTGTTGCTACAATTCTTTCACCACCGCTTTGCGTGTAAGCCGTTAAGAGCTGGGGCTCAACACCTCTAAACCCAACATATATCTCGATAGAAGCCTTATCAACATCGTGCAAATTATGTAACTCGATCTTGCCGACGGCACCAACGTATGAAAGAATTCTCTGGTACTGTGGCTCAACTAGGGAGATAAGCTCACGCAGGAAGCTGCGCCACTTCTCCTTCCTGTATTCGGTCTCCTCCAACGCCTTTCTAGCGTTCTCACTCAGCTGGGCCGCCTTCAACTCCGCCTCCCTAAACTTAGACTCGGCTATGAAGTACATCTCCTCGGCCTGTGGAGTTGGGGTGCCGAGGGCAGCTATCTGCAGTCCAACTGTTTTTATCTCGTCGGACAGCTCCTGAGGCCTCCTGTTAGTCGCAACCCTCTCCCCCTTGGCTGAGGCCTCTGCAACCCTCCTGGAAAGCTCTTTTTCAGCAGCTGCAAGCTCATACCTCAACTCCTTTAGCTCCGCCTCATGCATTTCCTTTCTCTCCTTCTTCCTACCTAAGAGTTCCGAGTCTTTAAGCAACTTGTCCAACTGCTCAGTGAAGGCTGCTTCCGGTGCGCCAGCCCTGTGGCTTTGAAGAATATTCTGGCGAAACTCACTAACTCTCTCGGAGAGGGCACCTATCTCCTGGGTTAGCCTCGAGACCTCCTGTAGGGAAAACGACATCTCCGACTCGATGCGTTCCTTCGACTTTTCCGCCTCCCTCACAAGCGCCCAGTAATACTCCCTCTCAAGCTGGAGCCTCCTCTCCTCCAACTGTTTGAAAAGCGAGAGTTTCTGGTACTCTTCCCGCCAGTAGTCGACAGCGGCCCTTGCATCCTCAAGCGTTTTCCTCAAAACAGCCTCCTCGGCAATGAGTGAGTTCAGCCTCGCCTCCGCGTCCCTTATCCTCTCCCTCAACCCGGCGGCGCCGACGGCCTCCTCAACCATAGCCAGTTTATCCCTGCTATCCCTGGTGACAAACTGCTCTATCATGTTCTGATGCATTATAATTAACATGTTATCCGGTCTTATCCCGATGCGGGTGAGCAGGTTCTCTACCTCGGCCTTTGTCCTGAACCTGTTGTTGACGTAGTGCCAGTAGTCCCCGTTCTTCTTCATAAACCTTGCAACTGTGACGGTGTCCGACTGGATTGATGGAATTGGTCTAGCGCCGTCCACGGGCCTGTTGTCAAAAACCACAGCAACCCTTGAGGCCTCGCTACCCCTCCTGATTAAGTCGCTTAAACGATGCCCCCTCTCTGTATAGGTCTGACCCAGCGCCACGGCAATACCAAGCAATATGGACGACTTACCGGCCCCGTTAGGTCCAACAATAACGTTCAAACCGCGCTGTAGAGGTATCCGGCTGTATTCATGTGACATAAAGTTCTCTAAAATCACCTCCCTGATGTATGGCCGTATGTTTGACCTCTCTGTACCTGACACGTCTCCCCGGCCCGCCAACCACCCCCCAAAATATAAATTCCCACGCCGGTAACAGGGTATTTGTAACCCCACAACATACATGCCGATATCCCCTAGTATTCGTCTTCCAAGTATCTCCCCCACATGCTTTCTTAAGATATATAGATACGATATCCGGCGCTACCTTGGTCATGTCACAGGAGCTGGAGAGAATGGCTGCAAGCAGGGCAAGGGAGGCGGTTAACTACGACATGATGGGCCAAAGGCTTAAAGCAGTCAAATGCTACAGGGAAGCCATCGACATTTTATGGAGGCTTTACAAGCTGTCATCCGAAAACACGATCAAACGTATTTACGCCGATAAGATAAAAGAGTACCAGAACCGGATTCAGGAGCTTTCATCTGAGACGGTAAAGCTCGAGCCTGTCCAGGCTGAAGACAAGGCTTTCAAAGCAAGCCTATACAGCCTGGAGAAGCCAAAGGTGAGCTGGGATGACATAGTTAACATAGAGGAAGCTAAGAAAGCCATTAAGGAGAGCATAGTTTTCCCCACGAAAAGACCTGACCTTTTCCCGCTAGGCTGGCCTAAAGGAATTCTGCTTTTCGGCCCACCGGGCTGTGGAAAAACTCTACTTGCCGCCGCCTCCGCATCAGAGCTTGAAGCAAGGTTTTACTCGGTGGACGCTGCCAACATAATGTCCAAATGGCTTGGGGAATCCGAGAAGAATGTTTCAAAGCTCTTCAACCAGTGTAGGCAAGAGGCTCGAGAGGGACGGCCTGTAATTATCTTCATCGACGAGGTTGACTCGCTTACTGCTGAGAGGTTTATGGAGGTGGGGGGTGAGGCACGTGTGAGAAACCAGCTTATCAAGGAGATGGACGGCATCATGGATAAGGGGAGACGTGACTTTCTCTACGTCATCGCTGCCACAAACAAACCGTGGATGCTGGATGAGCCCTTCATCAGAAGGTTTCAAAAACGGATATATGTTCCACTACCAGACCTCGATGCCCGTCTCAAGCTTTTCGAGATGTACACCTCAGGGCTGAAGCTCGACACAGGAGTAGATCTCCACGAGATGGCCAAGGTTACCGACGGCTACTCAGCCGCCGACATACACGACATATGTATGGAGGCACAGTTAAAGGTTGTGAGCGAGTTCTTCGCCAACGGCGGCGGGGAAAAGGGTGAGCCCCGACATCTAACGCTAGACGACTTCATGGAGATTATGAAGAAAAGAAAACACTCAGTCATGCTCGAAAACTTGAAAAAGCTACTTGACTGGAACTCTAAGTACGGAACTAGCTAGCCTCAGCAAGCTCCAGCTGTATTAACCCCTTCATGTGAAGGTTTTTCAAGGCCGTCGAGACCTCCTCAGGGCTTAGTTTCAGCTTTTCCGCACATTCGTTAAGCTCCAACTCCTCGCCACCCTGGCTCGCAACATAATCGAAAACAATCTTCTCAACATCTGTGAGCTTCGGCGCCTCTGGGAAGGTCTCCCTAACCTTCTCCGCAGCAACCTTCCTAGCCTCCTCCAAAATGAATAGGGCCTCGTCTGATGCCTCGGACACCGTCGTCGTATCCGGCTCAACGTAAACATTTGCCTCAGCCACGAAGTCGTTGACCATAACCATAAGGTTATGCAGATGCTCGGATGCCTCCGGGGCGATGTATGTAATTTCAGACATCACGTTTTGTAAAAGCGAGTTCAGCGGACGTATGAGTGTGAGAGCTTCACCGAGCTCCAAAATGCTCTCAAGCCTTATCCTAACCTGCAATAGCACAAGCTGGCTGTGAAGGACGATTCCCGCCAGCTTCCTGATCTCAGCTATCTCAGAGGCGTATATCTTCGCCCTTTCGTCATCCTTTGCCTGCAGTGCCTCCACACATTTCTCAAAGTACTGCCTGCTTCTCTCAGCCATGTCCCTGTATTTGTTGCCCAGCCGTTCAATGTGACCACTTAATGTTGAGATCGCTTTCTCTACACGTAGCCGCAGCTCCTCTGAGAACCCATTCCACCAAAATGGTTCATCATCTCCCTGCCGCACATCTTCTACGTCTTTTTTCCCAGCTATCCTGAACAACCCGGCCCAGCTCTTCACCCGCAGGTATTAATCTTAACAACACAGATATTGAACCGTATTCTCAGGCTAATACCGTGCAATAGGGCTATGAGCACCTCATACTGAATATGTCCTCACGCTCATAGTCTGCAACCCAAAGTGTTGTTGAGCCCTGCTTAAGCCTTAGACCTATTAGGACAAAGCCCTCAGGTCTCTCTCTCAACGCAAGCTCAAAAGCCTTTTCTACGTTTTCTGCAGACCACTCCCTCCTTACACGTTTTTCACCAGCCTCCCTTTCGACGGTGTAGCACTGGAGGCACAACATCCTACCACGAAGGACCGTGGTTGTCAGGAGCCTTACCGTGGCCCCGCAGCCCGCGCATGAGACAGGCTTAAGGCCGCATTTTCTACAAACATAGCCGTAGCCCGTTACGTAATGGGCCTCTTCTTTTTCCAACCTTTTACCGCACACTTTACACCCAATGTCCTCTCCTACCTTCTGCAGATGGCCCAGCATCTGATTTTCAACACACGCGTTTGGTTATAAGTTTACATCAGATACATCTATAAGCAGCTTCAAAGCCTATGAGGTGGTTTGGCTGAAACGGTTACCTTAATGGGGCGTAAATTTGAGGGAGACCCTGACTGGCTTATCGGGTATAGAGCTAAGTGGTTTGAACAGTACAGGATACTTCCTCCGGAAACCTCTGAACTCTATATAAGACACTTCATCGCCCCGCAGCTAGATGATGATAGGCTGTTGGATTTAGTAGACGGGTTTGGGCTTCGTAAGATACCCGACGACTTTAAACGGGTTGTAGACGACGTCGAGCACCCAACCGCCGTTTTTGTAGGTAAAAACCTCGCACATCTCTCGCTACCAAGAAAGTATGCAGAAGCGGGTGTTGAGCTTTTAGGCATCAGCAAGGCCGTGAAAAAACATGAGCAATTTTTCAGAGACCTGTTTGGGAAAGCGATAACCTCGCCCTTTGCCGACAAGTACACATTTCTGGCCCACGCCCTCCACAACGCAGGACTTTACATCAGGATACCGCGGGACGTAGAAGTCGAGAAACCCATCAGAATAGTCTATGTTCTTGATAGGGAGAATGAGGCTGTTTACGCAAAGGTTGTGGTGGTCTGCGAGTCGGGGTCGAAGTCCTCGGTTATCGAGGAGTTTCACGGGCTTCCAGGGTCAGGGGGATGTGTCGTAGGGCACCACGCGGACTTGATTTTGGAGAATGACTGCAGTTTAAAGCACTCAATTCTTCAGAACCTAGGCCACGAACACCCATTCACCTCCAACCGCGTTATTCACATCGGCAGGAATTCCGCAGCCACGGCTGTGGGGGCCTTGATTGGAGGTGGTGTCTCTAAGGCAAGGGTGGACAGTGTCTTGTCCGGTGACGGCTCTTCGGTCAATGATTTGGAGATAGTTTTCGGCGACGGGGAGCAGTCGATGGACCTGACCGCTAACCTCCACCATATCGGCTATGGGACATCCGGAAGGGTTGTGGCGAAGGGTGTGGTAAAGGAGAAGGCGAAAACTTTTTTCAAAGGCGTCATAACTATTGAAAAGGCCGCAAAAAACACAAGTGCATACTTGGCTGAACATGCTATGGTAATGAGCCCAGACGCCCGGGCGTACGCAATACCATCGCTCGAGATTCGAACGGATGAGGTGAAGGCAACGCATTCGGCCAGCGTGAGCCAGATAGACCCGGAACAGGTATACTACCTTATGTCAAGGGGGATATCACAGGATGAGGCGAGGAAAATGCTGGCCCTTGGTTTTTTCGAACCCGTTGTCTCGATGGTTGACCTAGACGAGGTCAGATGGGGTATTAGGAGCCTGCTTGAGGGCAAGTGGGGCGGGCCAGTAACAGAGCTTTTCGAAGAGCCGGAAGTAACTGTAACAAGCCTGTTTGGAACTCACTACAAATACAGATATGGAAGATAGGCTTGTGGAGAAATTTCGTGAAATGCTTAAACCCCTTTCCACGGGGCTGGACGATATACCACTCTCTAGGAACGCCGCAGCCGTGGCCGTCCTTTTCAGAAATGGAGCGCACGGCTTAGAGCTGCTTCTCGTAAAACGTGTGACAACACCCAAGGACCCATGGTCTGGTCAAATTTCCTTCCCAGGTGGCAGGTGGCGCCACACTGACAGCAGCCTCGAGGAAACCGCCTTGAGAGAGCTGGAGGAGGAGGCCGGTATACCACGTGAGGCTGTCCGCTATATCTCAGCACTACCCTCCGTGAGTCCACGTAACATGCCGAGTCTAAAGGTTAGACCATACCTGTTCACTGTAGATAAAAACGCAGTGGCTAATCCGGGTACAGAAGTCTGCAAGGTTTTCTGGACACCTTTGACGGGCCTAAAGAGGCGTGTCGTAAAGGTTTACTCCACCTCGGCCGGTTTCCTACACCCGACTCTATGCTATGTTTTCAAGGATGAGGTTGTGTGGGGTATGACGGCCGTCATCCTTCGAAGGCTGACAACCCTACTTCCCCTCTGACTTAGCGAAACTATGTGCTACTTCGGCGAGCCTATCCACGTCCTCGGCCGAGTGCGCCGCGGAAATGAATAGATGCGGGTTGTAGGGAGGGACGAACAGTATGCCGTGTCTGATTAAGTGTTCTGAGAACTTGAGTGTGAGTTTGACATCCTTCGTCCTGTTGGCTGTGTGTATGTCCACAGGCTTTTCCTTTGTGAAATGAATGCAGACGAGGGAGCCTATGCCTGTTATGTAGGCCCCGAGCGGCTCCAGGGCCTCTTCCAGCATTTTCCTAGCCCTCTCGCCAAGCCTGTTCAGCGTTGGGTAAACCTCGCCTTTCTCAAGCTCCTTCATTAAAACATACCCGCACCGTGTAGTCAACGGATTTCCGCTATATGTCCCGCTGTGGAGAACCCTTTCATATGGCCTTGGCCTGCTTCTCTGGTCAAGGACCTCCATCACATCCTTTTTGCCGCAGAAAGCGCCGGCAGGAAAGGGGCCGCCGCCCACGGCTTTTCCCAACACAGTTATGTCCGGGATAACGTTGTAGAGCTGTTGAGCTCCCCCCGGCGACAGCCTAAAACCTGTGATGACCTCGTCGAATATGAGGAGGCAGCCAAGGCTGTCACAAAGTTCCCTCAAGCCCTTGAGGAAGTCGGGTTCGGCGGGGATGAAGCCCCCTGCACCGAGCACAGGCTCCACAACTATGGCGGCCAGCTCGCGCCCTCTGACCCTTTTCTCAACCCCCTCCAAATCGTTGAACGGGAGAAGTATAGTGTTCGCAAGAGTTTCCTCCGGTATCCCAAGGCTGGAGGGCTTGTCCACGGGGTATGAGACCCCAACGGTGAGGTCGTCATAGCCACCGTGCCAGCCGCCCTCCATCTTCCCCACAAGTTTCCGGCCAGTAAAGCCCCGGGCTGTTCTGACGGCGTACATATTGGCCTCGGTGCCACTGTTTGTTGGCCTGACCAACCCAGCCGAGGGAACCATCTTGCATACTTGCTTAGCCCACATAACCTCCCACGGATGGGAATAGCCGAAGTGGGCACCCAGCCTGATCTGCTCAACCGCCGCCTCAACCACAGGCCTATATCCATGGCCCATAAGCAACGCCCCATGCCCCATCCAGAAATCGAGATACCTGTTGCCTGAAACATCCCATACAAACGCTCCCTCCGCCCTCTCCACGTAAATGGGGGAAAACTCAATATACCTTATAGCGTAGGACACACCACCTGGAAGATAGTTGACGGCTTTGCTGAAAATCTTAGAATCCATAAAATTTGATCTGTGTTCCATGTTTAAAAACATGCTCAGGGTACAAATTGGGTATTATTCGAGAGGTTTCGACGTTAAAAAATTTTAATCAAGCTATTAGTCATGGGTACTGGTGCGTGGCTGTTGAAGGGGCTTGTCCTAGCCCTGATGGCGGTCGACTTGGTCATAATCTCATTTATCATATACTTTGCCTACGCCTGAGAATTTCTGTTTAACAATCCATAAATATGTCGAGGGCGGGAAATCTGTAGGATGACCACCGTTACCTCACTCGACCCCAAAACATACTACGATAAGGTGTTGGAGCTTCTGGAGAAGCATCACACAATGTACAGGAGGTCAATTCCCCTAATAGCCAGCGAAAACATCGTCAGCCCAGCGGTCCGGGAGGCGCTGGCAAGCGACTTCGGAAACAGATATGCGGAGGGCTGGCCGGGGGACAGGCTGTACGCGGGATGCAAGTACATAGATGAGGTAGAGTTGATGGCTGTTGAGCTGGGAAAAGCTGTTTTCAACGCCGAGTTCGTGGACGTAAGGCCGATTTCCGGGGTTGTTGCGAACCTCGTCGCCTACTGCACCTTCGCACGACCCGGGGACATGATGGTCGCCTTGCCTATACCCTACGGCGGCCATATAAGCCATGGGAAGGAGAAGTGGGGAGGCACGGCTGGAGTTGTTAGAGGGCTGGACGTAGAGCGCTACGAATTTGACGAGGAAAACTATGAGATAGATTTAGACGCCACATCTAGGAGGCTTAAAAGATTAGAGGCAGAGTCAGGAAGAAGGCCCAAGCTGTTTGTCCTAGGTGCAAGCGTTTTTCTCTTCCCCCACCCTGTTAAGGAAGTCAGACAGCTCGCCGACGAGTATGGTGCATACGTAATGTATGACGCCGCACATGTCGCAGGCCTTATTGCGGGAGGAAAATTCCAAGACCCGTTGAGAGAGGGTGCGGACATAATGACCCTAAGTACCCATAAAACGCTGGCAGGCCCACAACATGGAATGGTTGTGTCATGGCAGAGATATAGCGAAAGGCTTAAGCAGGTCGCCTTCCCCGGGCTTCTCTCAAACCACCACCTCCACGCCGTCGCAGGTGTAGCCATCGCCTTAGCAGAGGCCCTTGCCTTCTACCGCGACTACGCCACCCAAATAATCAAAAACGCAAAGATACTCGGAGAAGCACTCCTCGAGGAGGGCATCGACGTACTTTACGAGTCCCGCGGATTCACCGAGTCCCACACAATCATAGCAGACGTCTCAAAATACATGGATGGCAGAACTGCGGAAGAAAAGCTGGAGGCCTCGGGCATAATCCTAAACCGGAACCTAATACCGAAGGACTACCGGCTCAAAACAGACCACAGGAGGCCGAGCGGAATTAGGATGGGGTCGCAGGAGGTCACTAGGCTTGGCATGGGTGAGTCTGAGATGAGGCAGATTGCCGAGTTCATTGCCGACGTAGTGGTGAGAGGGAAGGAGCCCAAGGTGGTCGCTGAAGAGGTGGCCGAGTTTAGACAAAACTACAGAAAAGTGCGTTACTGCTTCGAGTCAGCAACTGGGGCATATGACTACATCAGGATAAGGTGAGCTGGTTTGGAAGACGGATATGTGGTTGTCTGCGAGAACCTTAAAAAAGTATACAAGATAAAAAACGTGGTAACATACGCCTTAAACGGCCTCTCCCTGCGTGTTAGGAGGGGTGAGATGCTGTCCATCGTCGGGCCAAGCGGCAGCGGCAAGTCGACTCTCCTAAACATGCTGGGGGCGCTGGACAGGCCTACCGAGGGCAGGGTGTTGATAGACGGCGTAGACATAACAAGCCTCGACGACGACGCCCGCGCTGAATTCAGAAACAAGAAGCTGGGCTTCATTTTCCAGTCCTACAACTTGATTAACAGACTCAACGTCTTGGCCAATGTCGAGCTACCTCTAACACTTCGCGGCGTCCCACCCTCAAAGAGACGGGAGATGGCTTTAAGCATGCTACGCGAGGTTGGTCTCGAGGATAAGGCCTACAACAAGCCGCTGGAGCTGAGCGGAGGACAACAGCAGCGTGTTGCAATCGCACGGGCCCTAGTGGCAGAACCAAGCCTCATACTCGCAGACGAACCAACAGGAAACCTTGACTCAAAGTCTGGGGCCGTCGTAGTCGAAATACTCCGTAGACTGAGCAGGAAGGGTAACACGGTTGTGGTTGTGACGCACAACATGGAGGTTGCTGCGGCGGGCGACAGAATAGTATACATTAGGGACGGCAGGATTGAGAAGGAAGAGGTTTTGACCGTTTCTGCGTGAGTAGCTATGTTGTCGCGGATTTTCTTGCCTGTTCTGTTGCTGGCAATTGTTTTACCGCCCCTCATCCCTACTTCGTCGGGAGAACGTCTCGTCGTTGTTGATGCTGTCTGGGGGGCCTCCTCAAACCCTGAAAAAGCCATACCGGGTGATAAGAACATACAGCTAAGCCTTGTGGTGGCGAACATAGGGAACAAGCCTATATGCTCGCTGGAGGCTGAACTCCAGCCACCGTACCCCGGGACCTCTCTTCCCGTTGAAAACTGGGATGGGTCAAAACAAATTAGGGCCCACGTGATGCAGCAGATTCCGGCAGGTAGCACGGCCTCTCTACCATTCAGGTTAAACGTTCTCGGCGACGCAGTGCCGGGCCGCTACCCCGTATCAGTACGGTTATCATACCGTGAATGCACGTCGACACAGGACATCTTGCCTACAGCTCAGACAACAACCAGCACCACCATCCAAGTATGGGCCCCTCCCACCATAGGCTTCATAGACGCTAGGTGGTTCGTAGACGGTCTTGAAAGACCAGTTGGACCGGGCTCTGGTGTTGCCGTTCTAAAAATCTCCCTCGAGGCCCCGACAGATATGTCGATAAGCAACGTCGAGGGTATTTTGCTGCCACCCGCGGGCTTTCGCCCCGGAGAGAGCCTGTCCTCAGTTTACCTCGGGTTCGTTTCGGCCGGCGGAACCTTCACCCTGAGCTACCCATTACTAGTTTCTGACGAGACGAATCCGGGGACATATGATTTCGAACTAATGCTGAGATTCCGGAACAAGTACGGTACCCACATCACCAACAGAGTAAGGTTTCCCGTGAAGGTTTCAGGCGTTGAGGAACTCGTCTTAGAGTCGCCTGTTCAGACGGTGTCGAAGGGAAGTTTAGGCTACCTTCTTGTGAAGGTCCGCAACACCGGGACTGCGCCCGCCTATAACATCAACCTCGACGTCAGGCCTGAAAAGGCTGGAATACAGCTACTCGAGACCTCGCTTGAACTAGGGCTCCTTTCGCCGGGGAAAGAGGTTGAAGCAAGGCTTCCCATTTATGTCGAAAGGAATGCTGAAACAGGATTTTACACGATGTCGGCGACGCTAAGCTACCGCGACGGTCTTAGCAACCCCCGAAGCAAACAGTTCAAGGCGGCGGTGAACGTGGCCGATGAGATCAGGCCGGGGCTGGCGATGGATGCGAGCAGAAAATATGTCGATGCATCGGCTGAAACACCTTTGGAGCTAAGCATTACAAACAGAAACCCGTACCCCATATCCGACGTGAAAATAACGCTATCAACAACATCCCCTCAGATTTCAATACTTGAAGGGCCAACCTCAATAAACCTCAAAACCCTCGGCACAGGAGAAACTTACAAAATCAAGCTTACCGTTCTGGCTTCCTCGGCGGCGGCGGACAGCATTTCGGTGATAAAAACTTCTGTCGAGTACACGGACAAGACTTCGGCTAGAGTTGTCGAGAACTTTGATATACAGCTAGCCGTCAGGGCGGACCTTGACATCCGGTTTAAGGGGCTGAGGCTCTCCCCAACGAAAGTTAAGCCCGGCCAGGTTGTAGACTTGGCCGGGGACGTGGTGAACTTTGGGACAGGAGTAGCCCGGTCTGTCTCCGTTGAAGTCACCGGCGACCCACCCCTAAACCCCTTCGGCGACACCACATACTTCCTCGGGCTAGTCAACCCTTCACAGGTCTCTGCGTTCACATTAAACTTTCAGGTGGCGGAGGACGCTAAACCGGGTAGGTACTATTTCAAGGTGAAAGCAATCTACAAAAACGGATTCGGAGAGTCCTTCACAAGAGAGGAGGTCTTAAGCTATGAGGTACTCCCTTCTGAAAACGTTTCGACAAACACGGTCAAGACCACGGCGGGGGTGGCTCAGGGTTCAGTGTTCCAGAGCATCACACCATATTTGGTGGTAGCCATTTTCACTGTACTGGCTGTCGCAGTAATAATAAGGAGGAAAAAAGCTCGTTGAAAACACTTGACTACTTTCTCTATGCATGGTCGGCCCTCAAAGACAGACGGCTGAGGACAATTCTCACAATCCTCGGTATTGTCGTCGGCCCCGCGCTCGTCACAGCCCTCAACGCGACGACTGCAGGCCTCTCCCAGTCAATCCTCTCAAACCTACAGGTTTTCGGGGCCGACATGGTGTTAGTCCAGCGTGTTGGTGAGTTCAACTTTGACGACAGTGTCGTCAAGCAGTTAGAGGCCATCGAGGGTGTTAGGGTTGTCTACCCCTACTACCTAATCGCATCAGGCGAGCTTAAGACCCGGGGCAAGTCCTTCGCTATGGACCCCACCCGGACCTACACGCTTCTCGCAATAAACATTGAAGACTTGGAAAACCTCTTTCCGAACATCAGGGTTAAGGCGGGTCAGGTGATCAAAGGCCAGACGTATGCTGTTGTGGGCTACAGTGGCTGGAACCCACGCGACCCCGACATCCCTCCACTAGATCTGGGCTCCATCTTCACAGCCATAGTGAACACCGGTTCATCGGTCTCCACCCGCTCTTTTCAAATTTCCGCGATACTGGACAGATACGGCCAGGCCCTCTTCCTGAACCCCGACAACCAGATATTCATCTCCCTAGAGGCTGGGCGGCTTCTGACGGGGCGTAAAAGCTACAGTGGAGCGTTTATACGGCTTACTGAGCCAGGCTACAGCGACAGCGTTGTCACAGCGATAGAGGAGAAATATAGAGGCGACGTAAGGGTTTTCTCGATAACCGCCATCGCGGCAACAGTGCAACAGATAATCAACACGCTTAACGTATTCCTTGTTTCGGTCGCATCCATGAGCCTCCTCGTAGCCTTCCTCGGAATTATGACCACCATGTTCACGTCCGTGACAGAACGTGTTCGTGAGATTGGGTTGGTTAAAGCCCTCGGCTTTAAAACAAGAGACGTTCTCATCTCCTTCCTAATGGAGGCGGTGATAATTGGGCTGATTGGCGGCTTTGCAGGAGCTGGGGTCGGAGCAGTTGCAGCATATTTTCTCGTCATGCTATTTTCAGGACCTCCACCTGAAGCAAGACCAGGATCCTTCGTAACAGGCGGTGGTGGAGGGTTTTCGTCTATAACGCCCGTGATAACCCCCGAACTTCTGTTAACCAGCATACTCCTAGCTGTTGCAGTGGGCTCTCTCGCCGGCCTAATACCGGCATACCGCGCCTCCAAACTGGAGCCTATAGTGGCGCTTCGACGGGAGTAGGGGTTTTTATTCACCTACGGAGATGTGATGCTGATGCTGAACATTAAGAGGGTGCGGTCGGACCCTGAATACTTCAGAAATGGGCTGGTCAGGAGGGGTCTTCCACATGACTTGGTGAACAGGATTCTTGAACTCGATGCGCGGAAAAGGTCCCTCCTTAAGGAAATACAGCAGCTGAGGCATCAGAGAAACCTTGCCGCCGAACAGGTTGCAGCAGCAAAGAAGAGAGGTGAAAAGGCCGACAACCTTCTTCAGCAGATGGTGGAGGTTGGACGCATGCTTGAGAGGCTTGAGGCTGAGTTGGATGATGTTGACAGGCAGCTCGACACATTTCTCCGCAACACACCTAACGTTCCACACGAGTCCGTCCCGGATGGAGTTGGGGAGGAAGATAACGTGGTTGTCCGTGTCTGGGGGGAGGCTAGGCGTGAGGACTGGATGAAGGACCATGTGGATGTTCTTATGGGGCTGGGATTGGCTGGGCTGGAGGCTGCCGCAAAAGTCGCTGGGGCACGTTTCTACTACCTTTTCGGCGACCTAGTTCTGCTTAACATCGCTCTTGCAAGATATGCTCTCGAACATCTTAAGGCCAAGGGGTTTAAGCTAGTCCAGCCGCCTTACATGCTGACCCGTAAAATCATGGAGGGTGTTATAGCTTTCCAAGACTTTGAGGACATGATATACAAGGTGGAGGGCGAGGACCTCTATCTCATCGGCACGGCTGAACACGCCATCGCAGGTCTGCATGCGGGTGAAATTCTCGACGGTAGACTTCTACCGCTCAGGTATGCTGGGGTAAGCCCGTGCTTCAGGAAGGAGGCAGGGGCCCATGGGAAAGACACGAAGGGCATCTTCCGCGTCCACCAATTTGAGAAAGTTGAACAGTTTAGCTTTACAAAGCCAAGCCAGTCATGGGAAGAGCATGAATTCCTAATTTCTAACGCAGAAGAGCTCTACAGAGGCCTCGGGTTACCATACAGGATTGTAAACATCTGTATCGGGGAGCTCGGGCCGATAGCTGCTAAGAAATACGACCTAGAGGTTTGGATGCCTGCGCAGAACAAGTATAGGGAACTTGTGTCGTGCAGCAACTGCACCGACTACCAGGCCACGAGGCTTGAGATAAGGTATCGTGAAGCACCGCACGTCGAGACAACCGACTACGTCCACACACTCAACAGCACGGCTATCGCAACCGAGAGAACAATAGTCGCCATACTCGAGAACTACCAGAGGAGGGATGGCTCGGTTGAAATACCTGAAAAGCTGCAGCCCTACCTCAACGGGTTAAAGGAGCTTAAGCCAGCTTCTCAATAGCCCCGTGGACGTGTTCAGCAAGCTCCTTGGGGTTCTCGAGTAGTGGGGGTTCGACGTTCCTTAATATGTGGCTCGCCGAAGCCATGGCCAGAAGGGGGTCAGCCCCAGCCCCAAGAAACCATGAAACAACTGCTGAGACGTAGCCAAAGTAGGGTGCTTTGAGAGGTCTGCCCAGCCAGTTTAGATATGTGCGCAACCCGTTGGAGACCGTGTCTATCTCCCCGACTACGAGGACGGGTGCCGCGAGCTTTTTACACAAGTCCTCGATTTCCCTCACCAGGGTTTGATACTCCCGGGAAAGCTTATCACCCAAAGGCTTTTCACTCCACAAGACGTAGACGGGGTTAACCCCCGATGTGGCCAGGTTGCTGACGACCACGGGCTGGCTTCTCGGCAGAAAGGGCCTGATGCTTGCAGGGCTTACTTCGTTTGAAAGCAGTACGGCCCTGGATGCGGCAACGGCATAACGTAGTTCTGGGTTCTCGACTAGGCCGTTCAGGTCGCAGAACGTAGTCGTGCCTTTCAGGGAATTGAGAAAAGTTCTTACCCTTTGGTCTGGGCCTCCGGAGCCAAAAACGTAAGCAAGCCTTCCGCTGTAAATTTTCTCTCGCCCAAGCTTTCTAACCAGCAGCATAAGCTGGCCGGGGCCTGCTATTACCTCGGCCTCAGGCGGCATACCTATGTTCTCTACCTCTGTCTTCCCAGCAAGCTTCTTGTGTACGGGCTTTGGCTTGTGGAGGGCTATGGTTAGGTCGGCGTTAAAATATAACCCACCCTCACCTGTGTCGGGGTCAAGTCCCGTCGGGATGTCAACCGCCAGTCTGAATGCTTTGGAGTTGTTTGCCAGTTCGACAGCGGTCTTAAAGATGCCTGAAAGCCCTCCCTTCACCCCAGTGCCGAAGACGGAGTCAATAATCAACTCGGATTCGTCAAACAATTGGCTATGCTTAAGCAGCTCCTCAGACGTCTCAACAGCTTCTACAACTACCGTTAGCCTCATGTTTCTCACGGCCTCGTAGTTTGCGCGGGCCTCAGCGGTTCTAATCTTGTCGGGTGCTGTGAGAAGTAATACCGTGACTTTTCCTCCCCTGACGGCAATGTGGCGTGCTGCCGCCATGCCGTCCCCCCCGTTGTTACCCGGCCCCGCCAAGACAAGCACCCTACGGTCCGCCAAACCGCCCAAAACCCTCTCCACATGTGCCGCCACAGCCCTTCCAGCGTTCTCCATAAGTACTAGACGGGAGACGCCAATGAACTCGGAGTTGGCGTCGGCGACGGCCATCTCCTCTGAGGTAATGGTCTGCAAGCCCTAGGAAGATAGCGGACCCACTACGTTATATAAACGTTAGGAGACGGGACAGAACTTAAGATGTCCCGGGAAAGACGTAGCCCATACGTAAAAAGGAATTTTAGCAACCATACTTCGGCCATATCCATGGATGCCGGTGCTACAAAATTTTCACCCTACATAAACGGTGCCTTTGTAGAGCCCTCCTCTGGTAGGTACTCGCAGAGATACGACCCTGGAGACAAGTCGAGGTTGATAGGGTTGGTGGGCGACGGGTCTAGGGATGTTGGTGCGGCGGTGGACGCGGCCCGTGAGGCATTTGACGGTGACAGGTCTGGCTGGGTCTCGGACTACAGGTTTAGAGCACGGGTTTTGCTCAAAGCGGCTGAGCTGGTGAGGGAGCGGAGTGAGGAGCTGGCTAGGCTTGAAAGCCTCTTCACAGGAAAAACAATAAGGACAAGCCGGTTGGGCGACATACCCCGTACAGCGGAAATGCTGGAATACTACGCGGGAGCAGCCGACAAACTCCTAGGTTACAGCCAGCAACTGAGGAACGGGGATGTAACAATCCTACTTAGACAGCCTGTGGGCGTGGTCGCCGCTATCACGCCCTGGAACTTCCCATTGGTGATCCTTGCGAGGCAAACAGCACCAGCCCTAGCCGCCGGATGCACTGTTGTTGCGAAGCCCGCGTCACTAACACCTGCAACAGCGATCGAGCTTGCAAAAATACTGGAGAAGGCCGGTTGTCCCCCAGGAGTTTTTAACGTGGTAACAGGACCCGGGGAGCATGTCGGCGCCGAGCTCGTTAAAAACCCCAAAGTAGACGTTGTTAATTTTACAGGTGAGACTTCGACGGGGAAATGGATAATGCAAAACGCTGCATCGTCCCTGAAGAGGGTGGTGTTGGAGCTTGGTGGCAAGAATCCAAACATCGTTTTTGAGGACGCTGACCTCGAGCAGGCCGCCAACGCGGTGACGTATGGAGCATATGCAAACAACGGAGAATCATGTGCGGCCGGTTCACGTCTAATCGTCCATAAAAGCGTAAGAAAGAAAATGGTTGAGATGTTGGCGGAAAGGATTCGTAGGCTGAGAATTGGCTACCAGTTGGAGGAATCGAGCGACATGGGGCCTTTGGTTAGCCAGCAGCAGATGGAGAAGGTCATGGAGTACGTGGCTGCGGCTGTCTCCGAGGGATTGAGTGTGGTTGTTGGTGGCGGAAGGCCGTCGGGCGGGGTCTATGATAGAGGTTTCTACGTGGAGCCGACCCTGGTTGACGAAACACCTCCAAACAGCAAGCTCTTCAAAGATGAGATTTTCGGCCCAGTTCTTACGGTGACAGAGTTTGAGGATGAGGAGGAGGCTGTTGCCCTAGCCAACGCAACCGTGTACGGTCTAGCTGCAGGAGTTTGGAGCAACGACTCTCGCAGAGCCGTTAGGGTCGCTGGAAAAGTTAAGGCCGGAACAGTCTGGGTCAACACCTACTACACCCTACCAGTCGAGCAGCCGTGGGGCGGTTTCAAAGAATCGGGTATAGGGAGAAACAACACAGTCCTCGCACTGGAACACTACCTCGAGTGGAAAGGGGTATACATTGACACCCAGAAAGGACCTATGAGACCATACTACAAGATAGTGCTCGGCGGCTAAATGTGACCAGATTTTATGGGGGATTGGATACGCCGACGTCGCTGAAGGGGCCGCACCAATAAAGTCTTCTACCAAGAGGTTATAATTAACCCGAATGAGCTGCCGGCGACGTTTTTCCCCCCGAAGATGGAGAACGTGGTTTGTCTACGGATGTGTTATGGCAAGAACTTATGGCTTGTTGCGGTAATAAGGTAAACAGCCCAATCCGGACGACCGTGGCTAAACTCGCCACCACAGACACCCTTACTCGAATAACACGACAACGCCTCAGGAGTGCTTGGTGAGACCCAGCCTTTGTACTAGGGTCATGAGCTCTTCGACGAGCTCGCTAGCCCGCACCACTTCCTCAATCCTCCAGTAGAGAAGCTTATCCCTGAGCTGGCTGAGGGGTTCGACCTCTCCCCTTATCTTCTCCAGCTCTTGTTCGCCGGCGACGGCTACCACTTTCTGAACAGTCGGGTCTTGTGCTGCCTTAAGAAGGTTCAGGATCAGCGAGTCCATACTCCCCTTTATATGAACCTCGAACACGTATCTCAACTCTCCGAGGTTGCCGATCCTGGCGACCCAGACTGCATCTACCTTAGCACCGGTCGCGACAAGGAGCTCGGCATCAACATCAAAGCCTAATCCCTTTCCTATACTTAGTACACGCTTAACTACCTCTTCATGACTTATAACGACCTCCTGCTCCTCCGACAACTCCGCGACATAGTACAAAAAATAATCAACGTCTAGCAAGTCAGGATTTGGGAGCTTTGCGTCATCCTTCAACAACCCGGCTATATCCTTAAGACACTGTATCAACGACTCATAGTCTTCTCCCCGGATGTTGCTTGTTCCCAGCTTGTTTAGGTCGAGGTTACCCACCCAGCCTATGCCCAGCTTTTGAAGTGATTCCTTCACCCGCTTATTCCAGATACCGTACTCCCTTGGGTTGTAGTAAGCCAGCATCTCGGTGAGCGTTGCGGCGCCAAAACCTTTGACAGCAGCCCGGAAGGCTTCGAATCTCTGTGAAAGCTTCTTGCTGGGATCGAGCAGTCTTCTCAATTCCTCCCTTAGTCTATCCAGCCCACCAGCCCCCTTAATCCAGTAATCTACGAGCCACTCCTTCTTTGACCACCATCCGAAAGAGTAAAGGTTGTTCACTAATGCTAAGAGACGTGAGGCGTCAAGCACTCCAGGCTCGGAGAGGATCATCCTTACCGTCTCTTCGCGCCTCCTTCTATCCTCCTCGAACTCCCGTCCAGCCTTTCCAGCCTTGTATTCGAGATATCTCTGTTTGAACCTATTAATGTTGCTAATCGCACCGCTGGCAAGCATCTACAAGCCCAGCTGACTGGCCCATTGATAAGTTTTTACACATCACCGGCAACCCAAAAAAGGCTTAATTAAACAAGCCACTGCAGGGCTTAGTAAACAAGGCTATGAGTTATCGCTTGTGTGTGGTGATGCATGTTCTTTGACCCAAGGATAGGACAAGTTCTTCGACAGGTGCTATAAATCCCAATGTACAGACTTCTGGCCGAGGCGTTCTCTAAGAATGCACAAGTGTTCTTAGATACTTCCGCGGACTGAGGGGTGTGGCAAATTCCCCATATCATTCAGCTTTACCATTTAGGGTAGACCGGCGTTATCTGGAGACTCGACAAGCTCCCCCTCCTCCATCTCCCATATATCTCAGGTCTTGGGCCCGGTGGGATTCGAACCCACGGCCACCAGGTTATGAGCCTGGCGCTCTAACCTGGCTGAGCTACGGGCCCACAATTCAAAGGATGTTTCGGGTGTTTTTATGGGTTTTGAGGGATGTGTCCCGGCTATAGCATTATATTGTAGCCATTTTTATAATATTTGAACTGTCTTGGTAAGGCAGGTTGATTACGCACCCAAGCCAATAGACCCAGACTTTCTGAACAAGCCCAACGAATATCCAGTGACCGGGACTCATAACGGCCACGAGGTGAGGGCTGAGGGTATTAGGAGGCTAGATGCGAACGGAAACCCCTACCCGACAACCCTGGGAATACATGGGAAGATTGTGGCTGTAGACTGGGAGGCCTGCATCGCCGACGGAATATGCATGGACGTCTGTCCAGTCAACGTCTTTGAGTGGGCCTTGAACCCGGGTAGGTCTGGCACCGGCAACGACCTATACCCGTTAGAGGGCGAGCTTTACGAAAAATATAGGACCGATAAATCTGAGCCGATAAGGGAGGCTGACTGCATCTTCTGCATGGCTTGCGAAGCATCGTGTCCAACAAAGGCGATCAAAATAAACCCACCTTAAACACCGCATCCAATTTTATTCATCTCCCAACGGGTAAGTGAGAATTACATCTCTCGATAAAATTTTCTGCAAGGGCTTATTCGGGTCTCCGCCGGCTTGGCATATGTAATGTTCTCCATTCCGCCGTAGAGGGTCGCCGGGGGTGGGATTTGAACCCACGCGGCCTAAAAGGCCACCGGCTGTCTATGCCGTGCTCGACGGACTCAAGGCCGGCCCACTACCTGGCTGTGGGACCCCGGCTCAGAATAACCCCAACGGCAGGATATTTATACGTATAAGACTCTGTCCACTACATTAGACGGCTTACCTTCCCTGACGTATTTCAGAAGGTTAGCTACGGCTGCCTCGAACATCTGTTCAAGGACCTCCCTCGAGCCGAAGGCCCCCGCTATCCAGGGTGTGCCGATGAAGTTTCTGTATTTTATCAGTTCCTCCTCCCATGGCCCGTTTTTCTCAACCTTCCACCAAACATCTGTTGCGAAAAGTGTCTGCGGGTTTTCCATGAGATATGTTTTAAGCGCCTCCCGGTCAATCAGTTCAGCCCTTCCTACGTTAACCACAATGCAGCCCTTCTTGAGGAGGCGAAGTCTCTCAAGCCCTATTAACCCACGCGTCTCCTTTGTCAAGGGGGCTGAAAGGACTATTACGTCAGCCTCCCTTAACGCCTCATCCAGCCTGTCAACGCTGTAAACAGCGTCTGCAGCCGGGTCAGGCCTACCAGACCTTGTAACACCCAAGATACGCATCTTAAAGGCCCTACCGACCTCTGCTACCCTCCTACCAATGGACCCCATCCCGACGATGCAGAGCGTCCTACCTTTAAGCTGGAGTAACTCCTCATCCCTTATGAAATTACCTTCCCTCACCTGCGGAAGGTAGTGATGGAGTTTTTTGGTGAGGGCCAGTATTAGGGCCCATGTATGTTCCGCCACGGCGTCGGCGTTAGAACCCATGTTCCCGGCAACAATAACGTCTACTGGGATGGCATGCCACGCCAACGAGTCGACGCCAGCTGACAAAACCTGGATAAACCGCAGCTTCTCAAGCTTCCTCACCTCCTCCTCTTTTAGGCTTATGCAAAGCACGACCTCCGCCTCCCTCTTCACCTTTTCAAACTGCGGGCTTGAGGGCGTGTAGACCTCATAATATGGTGTAAGCTTCGAGATATGTTTGGGTGTCAGCTCTAGATAGGATACCAATACTTTCTTACTCATCAGCCGCTAAATGTGTCCTCGGGTGCCGGGTAATAAACCTCTGTCACAAGCTTCCTAGAGCAGTAAATGCAGTAGACAACTGTCTTGGCGCATTCCATGTGGTAGACGGCGCCGCAGCTACATTCCAGTATTATGTCCTTCTCAACCGTGGGCTGAGATGGAAGTGGGGGCTTTACCACGTTTCCACAGTATCCGCACACCCTAGTGAGGGCCAATACATCACGTACCGTGACTATTCCAACGACGGACTCCCCCTGTGTAACGACCACCCTTCTTACCCTCCTTCTGTTCATGAGGTCTACTGCTTCAAGAAGCGATGAGTCCAGGTCTATTGTGATAAGCGGCGAGCTCATCACGTCTTTGACATAGGTTTTAGATGGTTCGATGTTTTTTGCGACAACTCTGCGCACTATGTCCCTTTCTGTCAACAAACCCTTTGGCGCTCCGTTAATCAGGACAACAAGGCCGCTGATGTTTTTTTCAGTCATGAGCCTTGCTGCCTCGAGGACAGATAGGTTACCATCTACCGTGATTAATGGTGATTTGACAACGTCTCTCACCTTGGCTATCGGTATCAACATACTGTATTTAGAGAAGTGGGTTAAATAGTTTTGTAAAAAATGTAACGGGAACCTTGAAATATTTGGGAATACTGCTTCTCAGCAATGCGTATTCTACAGGTTTCAGATGTGCATGGCAGCCTGGAGGCGGCGGCTAAGACTGCTTCAAGGGCTGAGGGTTTCGACGCCGTCTTTGTTGTGGGCGACATAACGCACTTCGGAGGTATCCCACAGGCTGAGGTTTTGCTGGAAAAGGTGGCTGAATGTGGGCTTGACGTATTTTTCGTGGGAGGTAACTGTGACCACGAGTCGATCCTCACATGGATTCCTAAAAACCCGCGCATTCACAACCTCCACCTACGCCGTGAGAGTTTTCACGATGTGGAGCTGATAGGGCTTGGCGGCGGTAACCTCTCTCCCTTCAACACCTTCGTCGAGTTTAGTGAAGACGAGTTCGCCTCCATGCTTTCCCAGCTATCCCCCACCTCCGAAAGATTTGTGCTGGTCAGCCATACACCCCCACATGGTACAAATGCTGACGTCGGGCGTGGAACCCATCTCGGCAGCAAATCTATTAGAACATATGTTGAGAAATACAGCCCTCTAGTTGTCTGCTGCGGACACATACACGAAGCAAGGTCCGCCTCAAAGCTTGGGAGGACATGGGTTGTAAACGCAGGCCCGGCGAGGGATGGTTACTGTGCCTCGATAACCCTTGACTTTGATTCTGTTGCAGTAGAGCTGCTTAAGCTTTAAAGCGGGTGTGCCGGGTCTTTACATATGGTGGGCAGAAAGTTTACTGTCGAGGTCCTGAACGTCGGAAACGAGCTGCTGGACGGAAGGACTGTCAACACAAACCTCAACTGGATTTGCGGAAGGTTGTCTCAGATGGGCTACGTGGTTAGGAGAGCAACCGTGGTTAGGGACGAAAAGCCCGATATAGTTGCAGCTGTCAAGGAGGCGTTGAGACGGAGACCCAGATGGCTCTTCATAAGCGGCGGCCTAGGGCCCACCCATGACGACAAAACACTCGAAGCAGTCGCCAAAGCTTTAGGGAGAAAGCTTGTCACCTATCCTGACGTGGTTCAACGTCTTGAAGAGAGATATAGACAGCTCTACGAGAAAGGAATTATAAAAGACCCAAGTCTGACTCCTGAAAGGCTGAAGATGGCCAGACTCCCCCGCGGCTCCAAGACCCTGGAAAACGTAGAGGGAGCTGCTCCGGGCGTTTTGCTGGAGAAAGGGGGAGTCCGTGTTGTCTGCCTACCCGGCGTCCCCAAGGAGTTGATGTCTATTTTCGAGAGAGAGCTTGCCCCTGTTCTTGAAAGAGAAGCCGTTGGCAGGGGCTACGTTGTCAGGAATTTGACGGTGAAAGGCGTTGTCGAATCCGTCCTTGCACCCCTAATCGTTGAAACTATGTCGAAATATCCCTCGGTCTATATTAAAAGCAACCCGAAAGGCGTTGAGGATGGCTCGGTCGTTGTTGTTGACTTTATTGCAGAGAGAAGCATGGAGGATGAGCTGTTGAAAGCCATGGAATATTTCGGCAATAGGGTTGAGCAGCTGCGGAGCGGTTGATGGGGATGTCTTCCGACCCATACGAAAGTGCCTTGAAGCAGGTGGTAAATTCCCCGAATATGTACCGTGAAGGCGTCAGACGGGGTCTAGACGCAGAGATTCGATGTGAGGGGGTTAAACGTGTGATGGTAGTGGGCGTTGGAGGAAGCGGCATAGTTGGTGACATAGTTGCCGCGTTACTCGAGGGATATGAGGTGTTTGTGCATAAAGGGTTTGATATCCCGGGGTATGTTGGACGCGAGACACTGATGTTGGCTGTCAGCTACTCGGGTGAGACGGCTGAGACGCTGAGAGCTGTTTCCCAGGCACTGGGGCGCGGAATGAATGTTGTGGGTGTTTCCACGGGCGGCCGTCTGCTGAATCTCTTGGGGTGGAGGAACGTAGTATCTGTCTCCACCGGGTTTGAACCCCGTTTCGCCGTGCCGGAGATGACAGGTGTTGCCTACGGTTTACTGTGCAGGGTCTATGGAATAGATGCCGGGAGCTTTATAGAATCCGTCAAAGCTCTCGAGGATTATTTAAGGGGTGTGGAGGTCTCGGGCTTTAGTGATATCGCGGAGAGCTTAGTTAACAGGACAGCTGTCTGCGTCACACATGGGCACCTTAGACCCGCCGGCCTCAGGCATAAGGCGCAGCTAAACGAAAACGCTAAACATCCGGCCTACTGTGTTGAGTTTCCAGAGGCCTGCCATAACGAGGTTGAGGGATGGACCAACCTCAGCCGTTTTGCATACCTCCTGCTGAGGAGCAGGTTTGAGGACCCCCTTGTCAAAGAGGCCTTTGAATGGTCTGTGGAGTACCTGAGTGGGCGCGGTGGGTTGTTTCATGAGGTGGTTGTGGGTGGGGAAAGTAGGGCGGAGGAGCTTTTGAAACACTTGGCTTTCGCAGACCTGTTGAGCATATTCCTCGCCCGCAGAAAGGATGTTAACCCCTTCACCCTAACCACAATCCCCCTACTAAGGCCCAGAATCAGAAAACATGGCCCTAAGCTCCCTCAGTAACGGGATTGAAGAAACCTTTTCCTCCCCCAAGAGACTCCAAATAATCCCCGGAGGCCTCGGCTGTTGGGGACATGTGATCACCCGGGTATTTGTGTAGACTTTGTTAACGGGTAGGTCGTAGGGCTCTGCGGGGATTCTGCCGACTATCTGGAGGTCGTGGACGGTGGTTACCACAGGTGTCGAGTGGCTGCATTTGCCGTAGGATTTGAGTATGGCGTACTCGAGCTCTGAAAAGCCCTCCCCTTTGCCTACTCTCCATCCATCTGGAGAAACAGCGACGCTTCCAGCCACAATCAGGTCGATTTGTGGAAGCTTCCTCGGATGTGTTGGAACACCGTAGATGAAAGCACCCTTTATCGTCGACGCATGGGAAAAATCTCGCCGAGGTATTCTGGATGGGTCGAGGACCAAAAAGCCTTTCCCTATTCTTGGTGTGGCCATCACCAAGACCTTTCCGTCCGCCAAAACACTATGTCTGACTGGTCTCTGAGGTGAGTCAGGGTTGACCTTCACAGTCCTTGCGCGGGCATATTCCTCCGAATTTCTGAGCCGTTCGGCAGCTTCCTCCGCACCCTCAAAGTTCGGTATCCGTCCGTAAACAGGTCTCGGAAAACGGGCTACACCCCTCTCCTCAAGAAGCCGCCAGACAATCGTCCTTATATTCGCTTTCTCAGCAGGAGCGTCCAAAAAAATACTTAGCCCCTAACGGCCTTCATGAGCTCCTCGTATCCCTGTTTGACCTCGTCAACTGCTGCCTCGTCCTCTAATGTAGTCACATCACCTAGGGAGGCTCCAACCGCAACAGCCTTGATGACACGCCTCATTATTTTACCGCTCCTCGTTTTCGGCAGCTTTGTCACAAAGATTATCTTGGAAGGTGTGCCTATGGGCCCGTATGTGTCCCTAACCCATTTGACAAGCTCTCGCTCCATTTCCTCGCTAGGGTTGTATCCGTTTTTTAGGACAACGAAGGCCAGCGGCACCTCCCCCTTAACCTCGTCCGGCACCCCGACGACCGCGGCCTCGGCCACAGCCCTGTGCCCAACCAAGGCCGACTCCAACTCGTACGTACCTATCCTGTGCCCCGCCACCTTCAAAACCTCGTCAGCCCTACCAGCAACCCAGATGTATCCGTCTTGGTCAATGACCGCATAATCCCCTGTTAGGAAAAAGTCCTTGAACTTTGAGTAGTAGACCTGCTCATACCTCTCAGGCTCGCCCCACATGCCCGTCGGAGGCCCAGGCATACCTGGCCAGGGGTTCTTGATGATAAGGTAGCCTCTTTCACCGGGTTTAACGGGGTTTCCGTGCTCGTCCACCACGGCGGCGTCAACGCCTAGAATGGGCAACCCGTTTGTACCGGGCTTGAGAGGGATTAGAAGATGTCCTGGTAGATGGCTTACCAGTATCCCGCCTGTCTCCGTCATCCACCAAGTCGAGCCAACTGGACATCTACCCTCACCCACAACCTCATAAAGCCACCTCCATGCCGCAGGGTTGATGGGTTCCCCAACGCTGTGTATCAGCCTCAAAGAAGTAAGGTCGTGTTTTTTCACAAGCTCATTCCCGAACCTCATGAGCATCCTGACGGCGGTCGGAGTTGTGTAAAAGACCGTGACGCCGTGTCTCTCAACTATTGACCACCAGCGGTCGGGGGCGGGAAAATCCAGAGTTCCCTCATACATAACAACGGTCGCACCGCTCATTAGAGGACCGAACACGATATAGCTATGTCCCGTTACCCAACCTATGTCAGCCGTACAGAAATAAACATCTGTGTCCCTTATGTCAAAGACCCATCTCATAGTTGAGTTTAGAAGAACAGCGTACCCGCCCTGGTCATGTATTATGCCCTTCGGCCTGCCCGTCGTACCGGAGGTGTAGAGGACGTAAAGGGGCTCCGTGGAGGCCATCCTCTCCGGCTCCACGTAGGCAGTTTGCGGGGCCTGCTTCAGGAGGTCATGCATCCACAAATCTCTTCCCTCCTTCATCGGGACGGGTATGTTCGCGCGCCTCACAACGATTATCTTTTCACATGAGGTTGTTAGTTCAAAGGCCTTGTCGGCTATTTCCTTTAAGTTGACCAACCTCCCCCGTCGGTAAAAGCCGTCAACAGTCAACAACATCTTTGCACCTAGGTCGTTCACCCTTATTGCAAGGTTTTCAGCCGAAAAGCCGCTGAAGACGACTGTGAAGACAACGCCTATCCTCGCCAGTGCAAGCATTGTAATCGGCAGCTCAGGTATCATGGGCATGTAGAGGGCAACTCTATCCCCCCTCTTCAAACCTAAGGTCTTGAAGACGTATGCATATCTGTTTACCTCGGTGAAGAGGTCTCGGTATGTGTATTTCCGCACCTCCACCGGCATACCTTCCCCGTCCACCGGCTCCCCCTCCCAAATTAAGGCCAGCTTATTCCTACGCCATGTCCTGTTGTGTCTGTCAACACAGAGGTAGGAGAGGTTGAGCTCGCCTCCTACAAACCAGCGGTAGACATGTTGGTAGTCACCTCTCTCCAAAGTCTTCACCCAAGGCGTGAACCACTCAAGTTTCCTTGCCTCCGAGTCCCAGAAAGAGACATAGTCCTCGACGGTCTTTCTCCAGATGTTTATGTACGATCTAATGTCGATGTTCCTATGACTCCAGCTGTCCAGAACTATGTATTCTTGGAATGGAAGCGGTTCGGACATAACTACCCCTTTACTTTTTAGTTTATCGCTTGCTTTTAGTTTTCTCTACTGCCTCCCAAATCCTTGAAGGTGTTAAAGGCATGTCGATATGCGTTATTCCGAGATGTGATAATGCGTCTATGACTGCGTTCACTACAGCGGGGGTTGCGGCTATGGTTCCTGTCTCACCCACACCCTTGACGCCTAAGGGGTTATGAGGTGATGGGGTAACCGTCTCGTCTAGCTCTATCTCCGGAACATCCGCCGAAGTGGGGACGGCGTAGTCAGCCAGCGTGCCCGTGAGCAGATTTCCGTTTTCATCGTACAGAGCTTGCTCCCACAGAGCCTGAGCTATCCCCTGTATGATACCGCCGTGTATCTGGCCCTCGACGATCATAGGGTTGATTCTTTTTCCGCAGTCGTCGACCGCGACATATTTCAGTATCTTGACGGTGTATGTTTCAGGGTCGACCTCGACGGCGCATACGTGTGTACCGAACGGGAACGTGAAGTTTTCAGGGTCGTAGAAAGCTGTTGCCTCAAGCCCCGGCTCCAAACCCTGAGGCAGCTCGTTGGCCCCTGCAGCATAGGAGGCTAGAGCTACCTGCTGGATGGTGACCTTTTTATCCGGAAGCCCTTTGACACTGTAAACACCTGGCCTGTATTCGACATCCTTCTCCGAGGCCTCAAGTATGTGGGCTGCTATTTTCCGACCCTTCTCTATGATCCTTTCACATGCCTTCGCTATGGCGCCCCCTGCAACAGGTGTTGTCCTAGAACCATAGGTCCCCATCCCAAACGGTATCATGCCTGTGTCGCCGTGGATAACTTCAACGTCCTCAAAGGACACCCCAAGCTGGTCGGCGACTATCTGTGCGAACGTTGTTTCCTCGCCCTGTCCGTGCGGATTCCCCCCGGTGTAGACCGTTACCTTTCCCGACGGATGTACTCTTACGGTCGCGCTCTCCCATAGCCCTAGCCCGAAGCCCGTCGACCTGACCGCCCTTGACGGACCTAGACCGCATATCTCGACGTAGCTGGATATACCTATGCCGAGAAGGCGGCCCTTCTTCCTATGCTCTCCCTGCTGTTTTCTAAACTCGTTATAGCCGGCTTTTTCCAAGGCCTTGTTGAAGGCCGTAAGGTAGTCTCCGCTGTCGTACATGACCACCACAGGTGTCTGGTAGGGGAACTCCTCCCGCCTCACGAAGTTCACACGCCTAACCTCGGCGGGGTCCATACCCAGCCTACTTGCCAAAATATCCATCATCCTCTCCAAAAGATACGTCGCCTCCGGTCTTCCAGCCCCCCTGTATGCGTCCACAGGTGCAGTGTTTGTCAGTACTCCTACGACCTCGCACCTGATTGCGGGTATCTTGTAGGGCCCGCTTAGCATCAGCCCGAAGAGCCATGTGGGGATTCCTGGGGCCGCCGTTGACAGGTACGCGCCGAGGTTTGCGTATGACTTTACCTCTAACCCCAAAACCTTGCCGTTCTTTTTGGCTGCCAGTTTGACGTATTGGACATGGTCTCGGCCGTGAATCGTCGCCATAAAGTTCTCGCGCCGTGTCTCCATCCATTTCACAGGCCTGCCCAGCATTTTGGACAAATAGGTTACAACTGCCTCCGCGCCGTATGCGTGTATCTTGCTACCGAAGCCTCCGCCGACGTCTGTCGCAATCACCCTGATCTTATGTTCGGGTATTCCCGTCATCACCGAGAGTAGAAATCTGTGGATGTGGGGGTTTTGAGACGTCATCCAGACCGTCACTGTTTCGGTAGACGGGTCGTAGCTTGCGAGGACTCCACGCGTCTCCATCGCGGCGGGCTGTAGCCTATGGTTCACGAGACGCTGCTCTATAACTATGTCAGCTTCCTTGAAGGCCCTCTCTAAATCCCCACCCTCCAGCTTCCACGTAAAAGCTGTGTTTCTTGGAACATCGTCATAAAGCAGGGCAGCGTTTTCCGCAACAGCTTCTTCCTGGTTTACCACGGCGGGTAGAGGCTCATACTCAACTTCCACCAGTTTGGCGCAGTCGTGTGCTTTTTCAGGTGTCTCCGCGACGACTACGGCGACGGGGTCACCGACATACCTGACTTTGTCAACAGCAAGCGGACGATAAGCGGGGATTTTGATGTCTGCGTTCGGTATTACCCATGCGCATGGAACCGCCCCCACCTTGCCCTCCAAATCTTTCCCCGTCAAAGCAGCTATCGCCCCAGCCTCCAACGCCTTTGAAACACTGACACGCTTCAGCCTAGCATGGGCGTAGGGGCTTCTGACGAAAACCGCGTATGTTGTACCCGGTATTTGTATGTCGTCTGTAAATTTCCCTTTTCCTGTGATTAGCCTTGGGTCTTCACGTCTTCTGACGCGTGCTCCAAACAAGGCGGTTACAGCCATTTTTTCTCACCTCATTTTCTCGGCCGCGTCGAGGACGGCCTTGATAATGTTCTGATAGCCTGTGCATCTACATATGTTGCCCGCCAGCATTTCTCGAACCTCTTCCTTTGTTGGGTTGGGATTTTGTTTAAGGAGCCAGTAAGCCTGCATTATGAATCCAGGTGTGCAGAACCCGCATTGAAGACCGTGGTTATTCCAGAAAGCCTGTTGAATTGGATGTAGCTCGCCGTTTTTTGAAAGGCCTTCAATTGTTATTATTTCCCCGCCGTCAGCTTGGACTGCTAAGACGTTGCAGGACTTTACAGATTTTCCGTTCAACAACACTGTGCATGCGCCGCAGTTTCCTGTGTCACACCCCCAGTGTGTTCCTGTCAACCCAAGGTCTTGACGTATAAAGTTAACCAACAGTTTCCGTGGCTCAACAGCGCATGAAACCTTTCTACCGTTGACAATTAGGTTTATTACACGTGCCGACATCACTCACCACCTCTCGCACGCGTAACGGCCAATTTTATCGCCCGTCTGGTCAGAACAGCAGCCATGGCCCGTTTATAGTCCTGAGAACCCCTCAGCGGGTCAGTGACAGGCTTTGCCTCTGCGGCAGCGGCCTTTGCGGCCTCCTCGACCACCTCATCGGTCGGCACCTGGCCCACCAAGATTTTCTCAGCCTTCAGGGCCCGTAGGTTTGTCGGTCCCAGCGACGTAAGCCCTATGCCCACAGACCTCACTCTGTCGCTGTTGTCGAGCGTGAGCTGGACAGCCACAGCGGCTATGGCGAAGTCTCCCGCACGCCGTTCAAGCTTGACATACGCGCCGCCGCTCCGTTTAGGCGGTTTCGGTATACGGACCTCCGTTACAAGCTCCCCGGCCTTGAGCCTAGGCGTAAACGAGTTTACAAAAAATTTATCAATTTCCAAAAGCTTGCTCCCCCTGCGGGCTGTAACCTGTACTAGTCCTTTAAGTGCAATTAAGACGGAGCCCCAATCGCCTGCCGGGTCTGCATGGGCTAGGCTTCCACCGATAGTTCCCAAATTCCTCACCTGCGGGTCCCCTATCTGTTTAGCCGCCTCAACCATCAACGGCACCCTCTCGGCCAAAAGCTTTGAAGAAGCTATCTCAGCATGCCTTGTCATTGCACCTATCCTTATCCATCCTCCTCCGTCCTTGATGTAACCGAGGCCCTTGACTCTGTTTAAGTCTATTAAGGCCGAAGGGCTGGCGAGTCCCAGCTTCATCATGGGCAGCAGGCTCTGACCCCCCGCTAGGAAACGGGCCCTGCCCCTGTATTTCGCGGCAACCTCCAGCGCTTGTCTGACTGAACTTGGCGCAAAGTATTCAAAGCTCTCTAGAACAAGCATAGGTATGGAAACTAAAAATTATATATAAATATTTTCGTCAAACAATCCATAACACCTTTTACCAAAACCCGCCACCACAGACCACGTCAAAAAGACGCAGAAGTAGACTGAAAACCTCGGGCCCGCTCCATACATAGGTGTAGGCCTAATTAATGTGCCCGCCCCGACAACATGTGGCCTGCGGCAAAGCGGTTGCACGTTAGTTTCATCAAAGCATTATTTTTCGGCGGCGGAGGGCAGTAGACGAAAACGCCTTTCCCAAACATTAACCAGATCAGCTCATGCTAAAACTAGAACTTGGAGCTTCCTAGGTGAAAAAGCTATTACAGAGCTAACATATACCTACAACATGTCTGAAGCCTATTCAGTCTTTAGCTTTCACGACCGTCTGGGCGAGAAAGTCGGGAAAACGCTTGTCGTAGGCTTCCCCGACACAGGGCTCGCGGGAGCCATATCGGTCTCATATGCAGTAGAAAAGCTTGAACCAGAGGAGGTAGGGTACATCGACTCCAGCGAACTACCCCCAATCCTCCCCATTAGAAGGGCAGAGCCGAAAGAGCTGATAAGAATTTACGAATCTCGGAATTTTCTCACAATTGTCTCGGAGATACCGATCCCGCCACCGTTAATTCGGCCCTTCGCGTCAGACCTGCTGGACTGGGTCCAAAAGAAAGGTGTGAGCGGCGTTATTTGCTTAACTGGGCTCGCGGAGCCTAAGCGCCTAGAGTTGGAGACGCCTGCTGTTTTCGTGGTTTCTTCAAGGCCGCGGGATGTGGAGAAGGTGGCCAAAGACTTGGAGTGCGAAGTTTTTAACGAAGGTTTTATAACAGGAATCCATGCTGAAATTTTGCGGTTGGGCATGAGACGTGGCCTAGAAGTCGTTATCCTTCTATCCCAATCACACTTAAACTACCCTGACCCAGGTGCCGCCGCACAGCTGCTGAACAAGCTCACCAAGCTGGTGAATGAAAAAATAGACGTTAAGCCATTGCTTGAGAGTGAGGAGATGGTCAGGCTGCAGCTAAGGGACCTCATGAGGCGGACAACGGAGGCCATGGTTCAAAAGTCACGCGAGATGGAGCTACCTCCGGTTTACAGGTGAACGGCATGAGTTACTCACCGTGGGACTTTATGCGCCGTCTGCGTCGGCAGTTCGAGAGCGAGGTCGAAGATTTGTTAAAGACGATTAAGGAGATTGAATCAAGGACTGGATGCATAATGCCGCTGTACAGCCTTGTGGAGACCGAGGATGAGTATGTTTTGACCGTGGACATGCCTGGTGTGCGGAAAGAAGACATAGACATGCAGGTCTTCGAGAAACATATTGCGGTCGAGGCGCCCTGCTACATGAAAATACCGTCAAGAAGGCAGGGAAACAGGTATAGGCTGATGGTCGAACTACCGCAGTCAATAAACCCTGAGTCAGTTAGGGCTCGATACCTGCAAGGCGTACTAGAGGTAAGGATTAACAAGAGAACGAGCAAAGGCGTAAAAATCAATATCGAATAGGTTAAAACATGCCGCTACCACCGTTTATTTGGGTGAGCGGCCGGGCGGGTCACCGGGAGCTCCGGAGGAAGTTCCTCCCCCGCGGGGGGCGGCGTGACGCCGAGAGGCGTGCGGGGAGACCCGCGGCAACGCCGCAGAAACGACACCTCCACCACACGATGGCCATGAGGCAGCAGAACTGTCGAGGAGTGTGGTCGGGCGGGTTGAAACGGGCGACCCACGCCGGGAAAGGCCGCTGGGCGTTGAGCAGCCTCCCCGAGCCCGGCGGAAGCCGATGAGACAAATCCCGCCTAAACAGAAGGAGGGCTACGAGCCGCACACCCCCTACCCACACATCATTTTACTATCCTCGGAAAAGCCTCGCCAGGAGGTCTGTAAAGTGAACCTTTCCATAAGTTTCTGCAAGTTCTGAAAGCCTCTTAATTTCATCGGTGGTGAGGACAACGTCTCCCGCTTTGGCGTTTTCCAGGGCCTGGACCCTGTTCTTAGCGCCAGCAATGGCCACTAACCCTTCCCTGCTTGTTATCCATGCAAGGGCTGCCTGCGCCGTTAAAGCCCTATGATTGGCCGCAATCTTTTCAAGCTCATTTAAAAGCGGTTCAACCTTTCTCAGAAAAGAGCTGGAAAAAGCTCCACCGAAGACTCTAACTAGGTTTTTCGGAGTGTTTGTATGACGGTATTTTCCAGTTAATACTCCTTGAGCAAGGGGGCTGTATGCTAGCACTGTTATCCGCTCCTTTCTACAGTAGGGGATCAGCTCCTTCTCAACCTTTCTGTAGAGAAGGTTGTAGCGTATCTGATTTGAGGCGATTTCTTCACGTTTTAAGGCCTCTTGGGCCTCTCTAAGTTTTTTTGCTGAGAAGTTGCTCACACCAATATAGCGTATCTTGCCCTCCTTGACCAAGTCCTCCATCGCCCGCATAGTCCACTTAAGCGGGATCACAGGGTTTGGGAAGTGGAGCTGGTATAGGTCGATAGTCTTTAAGCCGAGGCGTTCTAGGCTTCTCTTGCATGCTTTCAACACGCCGTTGTATGTGAAATGGTTTGGGAAAACCTTTGAGGCAACAAATACCTCACGACCAGTTTGCCTAACCGCCTCACCGACTATTTTCTCAGAAAGGCCTCCGCCGTATATTTCAGCCGTATCAATCAAGTTCACACCGGCCTCAACCGAGGCTTTTACAGCCTCCACGCAGTCAGCCATGCTGTACGAGGCTCCGTAACCCCATTCACGCGCACCAAACTGCCAAGCGCCCAAGGCTATAACCGAAACGGAAACACCCGTCTTGCCAAGTTCGGTATACCTCACGTAAGAATGGGACCTAGGGAAATATTTAATCCGTAGCCATATTCTACAGGGTAGATGAGAATAGCACACATTGAGCTTACCGACAAAACCGCTGAATACTTTGAGCTGGATAGAATAGCTTTGCAGTTTTTTGGAGGCGGTAGAGGGCTTGGCGTAGCACTTCTTAGGCGTACGATGTTTGCCGGAGAACCGCTGGAACCCGGCAGCCCATTAGTGTTTTCTGTAGGTTCCTTAGTAGGGACACCCTTCCCTTTATCAAATAGGCTGACGATGGTTTTCCGCTCACCACTCACAAAGACAGTGGCATGGGCCCAGACAGGAGGATATGCAGGGAGCACGATGGCGGGACTCGGGCTCACAGCGTTATACATAACCGGCCGGTGTGAGAAACTCAGCTATCTATATGTCTCCGATAATGATGTAAAAGTTGTCGAGGCGGAAGACCTCAGAGGACTCGACGCTGTCTCTACCTGCTCCGTTCTCAAGTCCACCCTCGGTGACGTCAGGGTTGTCGCCATCGGCCCGGCTGGGGAAAGATGCATACCTGTAGCTACTGTGGTTAACGACATGGGCAGGTCGAGCGGCGTCCGCCACGGTGTCGGAGCCATTATGGGCTCGAAAAACCTTAAAGCCGTGGTCTTCAAACCGACTAAAAACCCGTTACTCACCGTCAAAGACCAAATGTGGCTTGCCAAACTCCTAAGAAGGCTGCAGGAAAAGCTTCGCCGATCCAACCTGCTAAACCATGAAAGAGGCCTACTCGCTGTTTACGGCACACCGATAGCCGCCGAGGCCCTAGGCCGGAATGATGCGTTGCCTGTTAAAAACTATCAGCATACACGGCTGGAGGGGTTTGACCACGTTGGAGGGAGAGCCATGTCCTCTAAAAACCTCTTAAACAGGCTTACGTGCTCCATCTGCCCAGTTTCCTGCAGAAGGGAAACAACCGGCCTCGGAATAAGAACCGAAGGGCCAGACTACGCCCAGATTAGCAGCCTAGGGACAAACTGTTTACTCCTCGACCTCGAGAAAATAAGCTACTTGACCCATATGTGCTATGAATTGGGCCTTGACCCCATCGAATCAGGTAATACACTTGCAGTCTACAGCCAACTCGGTGACGAAGGGTATGTGGAGGAGAGAGTGGGTTGGGGCAACTTTGAGGCCATGAGAAAGCTTCTTCACGACATGGCCTACAGCATAGGTGTTGGTGCTGTGCTCGGCCGTGGAGCACATGAAACAACAATATACTATAACAACCCAGATGCCTCCCCCTCGGTGAAGGGAATTTCAATACAGAACACGGACCCCAGGGTTGAGCCGGCCTGGGGCCTTATCAACGCCGTCGAAAGCTTCGGCGGAGCAGCACACATATGGGTGTATCCGAGGCTTATAGGTAGTTTTGAGGAGCTGGGCATGTACACGATATATAGTGAGGGCCCGTTATCTGAACAGGATGTCGCTGAGAAGGTATACCTAGAGCAGGTAGGGGTTGCGGCTGCCGATGGTCTTGGGGTATGTGCCTTCTCACGACTAGCCTTCACCCCCTCAGACTATGCCGCCGGACTAAACATATTAAGAAACCTCGAATTAACAGCTGAGGAATTAATGGATATGGGGAGAAATGTCCTCGCAGCCGAGAGGGAACTTAACAAAATATACGGATACGACACATCATGGGATAGGCTGCCCAGAAAATTCACCGAGATGGAGGTTCCTGCCGGAAAACATGCCGGGAAAAAATGCGATATTTCAGGGGTTCTAAGTTCATACAACACTATACGTAAGGACCCGCCTATTTCGAAGTTACTATCAAGCCTGCCGAAGTTATGCTGACCTGATGAAGAGACTCAAAAGCCTTACCCCGAAGTCGAGAATATCACGCGACGAAACAACACCAAGTGGCCGGCCCTCTTGGTCAACGACAGGAATGTGGCGTATGTTGAAATCCCTCATCTTCTCAACCACCGAAGCCAATTCCTCGTCAGGGGATGCGGTGACAAGGTTTTTTGACATTAACGACCTAGCCTGAACGTTTTTACCTATCAATAGGTGAGAAACAGCATATAGCATGTCCCTCTCCGTCAATATGCCCACCAACCTGTTTTCAGCGCCAACAATCAATATACTGCCCACACCCTTCTCCCACATAAGCCTCGCAACATCCTCAATCACAGCATCCTCACCAGCAATTACAGGAGGAGAAGACATTATGTCCGCGGCCTTGACCGGTGCATAACGGATAGACCTTTTAAAAACCGGCACACAAAAATATATCAAGAACCGGTTAAAAAACATACCCGCCAACACATAAAAAACCGGAAAACAAAAAAATTATGGGCTCCGGTAGTATAGTCCGGTCAAGTATACCGGCCTTTCGAGCCGGTGACCCGGGTTCAAATCCCGGCCGGAGCAAATACATGCTTTAGGCAAGGTTAATTAGAGGTTTTGCGGCCTGTATGACCTCGTTATGCTTATATCTGATTAAGACACTTTAGGGTTGATGGTGTTTTGAGGCTTTTTGAGCTTGTCCGTAGAAAACCCATCACAATAGGGGGTGATGCCACATTACATGAGGTAGTCAAGATCATGGCGGAGCAGAACATCGGTTTTCTTGTTGTTGTTGAAGATGGGCAGATGGTTGGAGTTCTCTCTGAGAGAGATGTCGTGAGGGCGTTAGCTGACCGTGGAGACCTTTCCGTCAAAGTTTCAGACGTATGTAAGAGGGATATTATAACACTTCATGGGAACTCTAGCTTGGAGGAGGCAGCGGAGAAGATGGGTAAACACGGCATAAGGCACATAGTGGTCGTGGATAATGGCGGCAACCTTGTAGGCGTAGTTTCGGTGAGGGACTTGATACAGGAGCTCTATACCTCGGGAAGCGAGACGGACTAACTAGATTTCATCAGCAAGTCGCATAAGTTTTTCATGTACACCATGCCCAACATCAATTTCCTCAACATGCTCATAACACTCGTTCGTACTCTTTTTATCGGCTTCGCCTGAAATATTTTCACCCAAGGGGAAGAGTATGCCGTTCTCTTTTTCAACATGTTGCCTTAGTTGGAAAATGTAGTCCTCGCATAAGCGCAAGACAACCTCATGCCCCTTCCCCTCCGAGAGATATAGGTTAAAGGCTTCCTCCAGCTGGGACACTATATTTCTCATCAACTGATGTTCAGCCAGCATTACCCCTATAGGCCCGTTTTCCCTCGGTACTCCAAGCCTCTCCATACATGGGAATAAACATTTTTCCTCTTTCCCATGATGGCATCTGTCTGTGAAAATCCTCGTAAACTCAATAAATTTCCGAAGCGGTTCCGGGTTCGCTATTCCGCCATTCCTACGCCATTCCACCACTCTTCGCTCCAATTTCTCAACAGCCCTAAGAATAATCTCATGGTCTTTCACCAAAGAGGATGTAAGCTCCATTCGTATTCACTTTTTAATTCGCACTATTTTAACTAGACTTCCCTGTCCAAGCCCAGATGGCCCACCTTGGGATATGGCTTCCTCTGAAAACCTCACGCGAAGCGTATCCCCTTCATAAAGCCCTACAACAGTCCCGTACCATAGGTCCCCTCGAAAGTCCTCATAGATGACTTGACAACCAACCATTTTCTCAAGCTCATCAGACCCAAGCGGTGACGTCGTTGATACTATACAGTCATCACCGTCAAATGCTACGACTATTGCGGTGACCGGTTCTTCCTCAGTGTCCAACGCTTATTTACAATTACGCCGGCTTTTTTAAGTTGTCGAATAACAAAACTTATTAAGAGTCGAACTGCTCGTCCTCTGGTATGTCTTACGATGACGAGTTAGAGAGAATTAAGATGCGCAAACTAGCTGAAATTATTTCAGGTCAGAGCCAGCGCCCCGTCCCTGTTTCCGAGCCAGTCGAGGTTACGGACCTAAACTTCAAGCAATTCGTAAATTCACATAAGTATGTGGTGGTGGATTTCTGGGCGGATTGGTGTGCACCGTGTAGGGCTATCGCACCAATCGTCAAGGAGATGGCGGCGAAATATGCTGGGAGGGTCGCCTTTGGAAAGCTGAACGTTGACGAAAACCCGAGGACGGCCGGTGAGTACGGTATCATGGGGATTCCCACGCTCATATTCTTTAAGGATGGACAGCCACTCGACATGGTTGTAGGCTTAGTCCCTAAAAAGGTATTGGAGGAGAGGGTTGTAAAACTTCTTCATAGTTAACAAAAACCCTAAAAGACTGGCTATAGTAAACACTATGATGGAAACAGCCATCACCGATGTTGAGCTGATAACAACCTTAGATGAGCTTAGAAAAGACCTTGAAAATAATCTTTGGCTAAAAATCAAGGGCCGGAGCGACAAGTTCCTCATTGAAAGGTCCTTAATAGGGGGGAAAAGGCTGCGTCCGGTGCTTCTATTGACGGTTTTCAAGGCGCTTGGAGGTAGCGAGTATCAAAAGGCTCTTGATGTAGCAACGGCCTTGGAGCTCGCTCATAGTGCAAGCCTTGTTCACGACGACATTTTAGACTATGATGTTCTTAGGCGGGGGCGAATGAGCCTATGGCACGTTATAGGGATGGGGAAAGCAGTTCTCCAGGGACACCGCATAATCAACTTAGCTTTTGACATAGTCCTCAGCGTGGGTGTAGAATTTGCAAGGATTTTTGTTGACGCTTGGGAAAGAGCTTCAAAGGGCATACTGGATGAGGTTATAAACAAATCGGTTTTAACAGAGCGTCTGTATTTGATGATGATAAGGGAAAAAACAGCCTCAATTTTTGAGGCGGCATGTCACGCGGGCGCCGTCCTAGCAGGCGCTGGCGAGGATGTGGTCAGACTGATGAGAAAATACGGGATAGAGGTGGGGACAGCCTACCAGCTGGCCGACGACCTAGCTGAGACCTACATTAAGAAACGCCGTGGTAGAATCCTTTACATAATGGAGGAGATGCGGGATAGATTTCTCCACCTCCTTATCGCTCAGAAGACGGGGCGGCTGCCCAGCCTATTCCGTGCCGTAACACCTTTCACACCTCAGGAAGACTTCTTGAAACAGCAACTGTTCGAGAGAATAAAATCAGCGGTAAACATAGCGAAGGACCCGGCTATCCCAGAAACACGCTACAAAAAGATGCTTCAAAAGCTGCCTTTCTTCTTGGTCCTCCAGATGTTTGAAGAAGTCCGTCAACAGGCTTAAACTCTACCTTTTCCGTGAAATGTTAAAGCCATGGATTTGACTTCATTGGTTACTGTCGCAGCGGCTCTGACCGCTTCTTGGCTAAGGATGGGCATAGCCCTGCTGTTCTCAGTGTTTTTCTCGATTGTGGTGGGGGTTGTAACCGCAACAAACCGCTATTTCGAGAAGGTGGTAATCCCCGTCCTCGATATACTCCAGTCAATCCCGATTTTGGGATTTTTCCCCATAGCCTTGGCGTTCTTCTACAGGTTATCGCCCGTGATTGGCGGCGAGCTGGCCGCGATATTTCTCGTCTTCACAAGCCAAGTGTGGAATATAACATTCGCAGTTTATGAGTCGACGAAGTTAATCAGCGGAGAGTTGTTAGATACCGCCCGTGCCCTCAGGATGAGCTTGTTTGAAAAGTTTCGATACATATACATCCCCGCAACCTTCCCCCGCATTGCACAAAACCTTCAGCCATCATGGGCTAATGGAATTTTCTTTCTAGTAGGGAGCGAGATAATCTCCTTTGGAGAGAATGAGGTGCGGCTTTTCGGGCTTGGCACTGTTGTCGCGGATTTCACCCTGAAGGGCGATACGGTGGGTATTGGTCTGACCCTTCTACTGCTTGTCGCTGCAACGGTCTTAACAAATCTATTTGTCTTCACACCTCTCATTGAAGCCACCCAGCCACGATGGAGGCCTGTCGGAAGATTTTCCTCCCTAGTAAATCCTTTTAGAAAGCTCTTGGGCGGGGCTGTAAGGGCCGTCAGAATACAACCCCTGCTTGCATTTGCGGAGTATCACACACCCGTATCAGGCCTTGTGAAAAAGCTCTCACCCATCCCTTCAATTGCTAGGGGTCTAGCTTTCTTCATTACAGTAGGGGTTGTCCTAGGACTCATTGTATCAGGAGGCGAGGCCATTTTTGGAAGATTTATGCTCTTTGCGTCTACGCTTGACCAAATAGGTGTTGGAACATTGGGTCTGGCGACTTTATACTCCCTGCTCAGGGTTTCAGCAGCTGTTGGTTTCGCCCTACTCTGGAGTCTCCCTGTTTCAATACTTCTTGCACACAAAAGGAGGCTTTCGACAACACTCCCCGCAGCCTTCCAAGTCATCGCATCCATACCTGCCACCATAATATATCCGATTTTCGCAAACTTGTTAGCAGACCATCCGGAGCTGCGTGCGTTTATTCTCGTGGTTGCCGCAAGCCAGTGGTATGTTTTCTTCCAAGTCCTAGCCGGGATACGTGGAGTGCCGGCGGTAGAGGAGGATGTTTCAAGGCTTCTCGGACTGGGTCTAGCGGAGAGAGTTAGGCTTGTATATCTGCCTAGGGCATTGCCCTCAATAATTACGGGTTGCCTGACAGCCGCCGGGGGTGCTTGGAACGGGCTCGTCGTGGCGGAACGCCTCGTTTTAAGCGATTTCGTGGCGGAGACAGAGCTACCCGGCCTTGGAAAACTTTTATCAATATACACATATGAGGGAAACCTTGCAGCCAGCATAGTTGTCATAACCGTCATGGCCAGCGCCATTGTTTTGATGAACAGGCTGTTCTGGAAAGCCCTTTATGATCTCGCTGTCTCCAAACTAAAAATAGAAGAAACTGGCCCAAGCCGGTGAGACCAGTTGCAGCGAGAAAGTATACTGCGTGCTGTCGACATATCACACAGTTACAGTACAAAAAAAGGTATGAAAATCGAGGTGTTGAAGAACCTAACACTGGACCTCTACTACGGCGAATTCCTCGGCATTGTTGGACAGAGCGGGTCCGGTAAAACGACGCTGCTGAAGATAATGGCCGGGCTTGTCAAACCCGACAGCGGGGTTGTCCTCTACAAAGGAAACCCTGTTACCGGCCCGACTCCGGCCATCTCGCTGGTCTTTCAGGAACCTGCCCTGTTTCCCTGGTTGACTGTTTTGGAGAACGTTATGCTTGCTTTGAGGAGGTTTAAAGACCACTCCAAGCAGGAGATGGTTGAAAGGGCTTTATCTTATTTGGACATGGTTGGTCTTCTGGGTTTCGAGAACAGCTACCCAGGTGAATTAAGCGGTGGGATGAAGCAGAGGGTTGTCCTTGCGAGGGCGCTTGTCACAAACCCCGACATCCTGCTAATGGATGAGCCATTCAGCAACGTAGACCCTTTAACAGCAGTCTCCCTCCGCCGCGAAGTAGACCTTCTTCGACAGCACGAGTCTCTTCCACCTACATCTGTTGCTTTGGTATCGCATAACGTTGAAGAGATAGTCGAGCTAAGCGACCGGGTCATCATCTTGACAGGCAGGCCTGCGAGGATTGCTGGAGAGGTTGAAATAAACATGCCTAAGCCTCGTGATAGGAGAAGCCCCAGATTCTATGAGTATGTAGATGAGATTTTTACGTTGATGAGCTAGAGGTGTGCTTCCTCTGCTTTAACTTGAAAACCCCTGTGTCGCCGTCGTAGCTCAATAGTTCGGCGTAAATCATCCAGTCCATGAGAAGCTCGAAGAGTTTGTCTGCGTTCTCCGAATACTCGACTAGATTTTGGCTGTTTGCAAGCTTGTTGACGAGGTCTTCGATTCTGAATCCTTCAGGGTTTTCTTGGGCTAGCTTCAACGCGGTGGAGAAGGGCTCAAGGGAAGGCATCTGCTCTTTCAGGATTTTCTTTTTTCCCTTGCTCAGGCTTTTGCTGACCTTCACTCCAAGAGGTGTTGCCACACCCTCGCCGTCTTGAACTTCCAGAATGCCCAGGAGCTCTGCGGCTTTGGATGCGGGAAGAATCTGGTCAACCTCCATCTGGAGCTCCCTCGCGATAAAAGCCAGGTCTGCACGGCCCCCATAGGCTACAACCAACTCAAGCAGACCCAGCACAGTTCCCAGCCTAGCATCTAGAGGGAAATTTTTCGGCTGTTGCCCCATGTCTATTCCAGTTATTGCTTGGTTGTAAATTAAGCATTTCCAGATACGTTTAAATAAAGCTTCTCAACCAACCGGGCGGCCTCACAAGCACCCCCGAGAGACCTAGCCACACGCATCAAGCCCCCAACCGCCCTTTCCATGGACTTGTCGTTCAACGCCTCCCTAACCACACTGTTTAATATGTCCGGTTCAAGCTCTTCATGCTCTATAACCCGGGCCACTCCGAGCTCCGCAGCTCTTGCGGCGTTGGCTCTCTGTTCGCCGTGTTGTGGCGTCGGTATTAGAACCATCTTTTTGCCCAATGCAATACATTTGTTTATTAAGGTAAGGCCGCTTCTGCATATAACTAGGTCTGCTGCATGAAGTAGGCTCTCGAGGTCGTCCACCCAGTCATAGACTTTGAGCCCGCCCACAGTGTAGGATTTGCCCCCCGTCGGCGTAGAAGTTGACATAACGTAACACAGGTTGGTGTCAAGTCGGTGGCCCATCGATATGAACTTAGCTATTAGGGATGCTTTCTCCTCAACACCCCCGCTTACAACAATTAAGACTAGGGGGCGACCGCGGCAGCCAACCCCTTCCCTCACTTGCTCCACATTAACAACTCTAACACCCTCCTCGAGGATGGGGCCAACATAATTAGCCTTGTTTGAGGCCTCAGTCCTTAGGTTTAGGGTTTGGGTTGAAATTGTGTAAGGTGGAGGTAGGTCGGGTATGATGAGTAGGTCTGCAGCATCCCACACCAGCTGGGGGGCCTGTATCGTGGCTTCAACAAGCCTTGCCAAATGTCTGTAAGCCTTGGTCTCCAGAAAAAGGTTGTACTGGTTAAGTATCAAAGCTGTGGGCTTGTTAAGCAGCTTTGCGGCGACAACCGCCGAGGCCCTTGTGTCTGAGATCACAACGTCTGGCTGGGTTTGCTGGATGAGGGCTATTTCGGAAATAACCTGTGCCGCAAACCTTACGGGGAGAAGCACATTACGCACCAGTGTCCGCTTGACGGATACTGAGCCGTCTGGGCTGACGCCATATGAGACGCCCAACACCTTCGATGCACGGTAGCCGTGTGCCTCAAGATAGGGTATTGCTTGACCATAGGCCGAGAAAGAAACCCTGTGTCCACGCTTCTCCAACTCCCTAGCCACCGCTAGACTTCTGGATACATGGCCCAAACCGATACCGCAGACTGCAACATGAGTCAGCATTTCGCCTTGCCGAGCTGCATCTTTACAACCTTTCCCATGGGGGTTTTCTCAGCGAAAACCTCGGCTGTGAACTTGTAAAGACGCATTTTTCCGTAAAGCCAATAGGTTGGCTCATGTCCCGCCTTCATGCAGAGCTGCATGAGAAACTCTTCAGCATCCATTCCATACTCAACCGGCACCTGCGGAAGTAGGAGACCGGAGCTGTAAGGTGTCTCAATAATCAGCCCATCAATCCCTACATTAATCCGCTCCGGAAGCGACTTTCTTGGCTCAACATTGATTTCGACAGGGCTAGTTAACACGCTCACCTCAAAGACCGTGTTTTCCAGCTCACCCAAACTAAGCGGCGGAAACCGAGGGTCATCCACCGCAGCCGCAACAGCAGCCCTTACTGTAGCCTCAGCAAGCGGGTAGGTTGGCAATGAGTAGCCGATGCAGCCTCTAAGTTCTTTAGCCGGAAATGTGTATATTGAGACAAAGACACCGCGTTTTTCGCGAAGTAGCCCTGACATCGTCGGATTCAAAAGCCTTTTTTCCTCAAGGTAGGTCTTAACAGCCTGTCTCGCAAGAGCTACAAGTGTTTCCCCCACCTCCTCATCCATCAGCCTCCCCCCAGTGCCGCTAGGACCTTCGTTATATTCCTCCAATGACGCCCTTTCCAGTAAAGTTTTCCGCATGAAAAGCATTTCCATCTGACGGGGTTCTGGGATGTTATTACAAGTGGTTCATTGCACTCAGGGCACCTCGTTCTTGTCTCATCGAAGCCCATTTTGATGCCCAGTTTTTTCGCAATTGTCTTGAGCGAGGTTTCTGTGTCCCCAAGGTCGAGTAAAACAGTCACAACCCCCCTTTTAGCAGACCTTGCGGCCAGCTCCCTGTCCCTCGTTACTAGTATGCGGTCTTCGTTTATAGCCGTTGAAATTATTTCATCGTCCCTGCTTTCCTCCACGTAAAGGGTGTCGTAGCCTAATAGCCTAAGCCATGTGACCAGATTCCCAAGCATGGTGTCTATGATAAACCTCATTCCATCTGGCTGGAGCCACCCTTCCTCTCCAGCTCAAGCCTGCAATCCTCACAGAGTAGCTGGTCATCAACCCTGACAAGCATGTCGGACCATTCACCGCAGGATTCGCAGTAACCCTCAACAGGGGAAGAGGGCTGCGACTGTGCTGGAATACCTATCCGCATCCTCTCCTTCACGATGGCCAGAATCTCAGGAGTAACGGTAAGTATGTCTTTCAAAGTGACGATGCCGGCAAGCCTTTCCTTGTACACAACTGCGAGCCTGCCCACCTTTAGTCTATTCATCTTACTTAAAGCATCCTCTATGTTTGCGTCAGGCTCGACAGTCTGGAGCGGAGTTGACATAATGTCACGGGCCCTCACGTTGTTGGCGTCAGCCCCGTTGGCAACCACTTGGTAAACGATGTCTGTCTTCGTTATAATACCCACGGGTTTTCCGTTCGATGTTATTATGATGCTGCCGATTCCGTGTCGCCGCATCAGATCAGCCACCTCCACTATTGTGGCTGATTCATCGGCCTCTACAACAGGGCTCGACATGACTTCCCTGACCTTCACCTCATCAACCAGGGTGGCAGGCTTGACCAATTTCCCACCCAGACAAACTACTCAACTCCTAATAAGCTTGTTTCGAAAATATATAGAGCACCGTCCATAGGGTATTTCACCAGCCAGCGACTGTAGCTGCTCCTCGGAAGGCTTGACTTCGAGAAGGTCTGCGATAACCTTTGACGCCTCATGGGCTTTTGTATTACCTGGCCTGAGCTCTACATGGTTTACCCCCACCCTTAAAGCAGTTAATGCTGGCGTAATGTGAGGGTTTAGGTCATCGTCAAAGTATGCAGCCAGACGTAGCTCGGAGGTTAAGTATGTCTTACGGCCAAGCACCATGAAGGAGCCTTTTGGTAGGTACTGGCCTGAAGGGGGTGTAAAGGATACCTGCTCGGCGGAGACATAGTACACCGAGCAATTGCCGAAGCCCTCTTTCCAAGCCCTGCTGTAACACGCCGTCATCTGGGCCGCCTCCTCCAGGTCATTCTGCGATGCCTTAGAACCCATTTTCACAACAGTGGCAGGGGAGCCGTGCAAATCCGCATGTAAGACGATGTCGGTTTTCTCAAGATGTTTCTTAAGTAAAGTTATGTTGCTTCGCACGTCTTTCCCGAGGAGAACCTTGAACCCTCCGGAAGTAGTAAACTCTCTGAAGGGCCTCGATTGGCGTCTAGGCTCAATCTTTACCGCTTTAAAAGGTATGGGTTCGGGGGTTATTTTTGCCTCTGCCTCAGCCACCTTCTTCGCTAAACTATCCACCTCTTCCCTTAGTTTTTGTACGGCGTGTCTGATGGACTTCAGCTCTTCAAACATTTTCCCAACCTGTCTATGGACTGAAACACCCTTCCTGAACTCTGTGCTTGCGTCCTCTGTGCCTACAACCAGCAGCCCTTGTTCATATTTCACCCCCACCCCAAACACCTCTCGGAGACGCATTAAACCTCCATCAACGTCCTCCCAAAATCCTTCAATCAGGTTGATGTGTTCACTAACCTTGGTGATAAGTTCCTCGAGAGCTGACATCTTTTTCTCCAGCTGTAACATCGCGTATTGTTTTTCCGAAAGCTCTTTGCGTAGCCGTTCAACAAATTTTTCATGCCTGTCCCTAGCGGCCTTCGCCTCCGACCGCTCAACCTCATACACGTAGGCGTTGATGACCGACTCGGTGAAGTTTTCGAAGACCTTCGACTCGTATTCTTCCATCGTCTTCAAAACAGTCAGGGATGGTATGGCCTCACCATCCTTGAAGTAGAGTCTTGGAGATGGATATGATATCTCTGTAAGAAAGCTGTTGAGGGTCTGCTTAACCTTCCCGACCTCGTCTTCCGTTATATCCTCGACTTTCTTCATCTTATCTACGCCGGACCTGTATGCTATTTCCTCAGCGTACTTGCCTCCAATCCCAAGGTCTCTGGACAATGCCGAGACGAGAGGGGATTTTGGGTTTAGCTTCTCCCACACATCCTGTATATTCGCACCGGGCAGCAGCGAATACCTAGTGGGCGGGGGCAGATAGTCGGAGCCCTTTTTCAGAACCCTTCCACCCCTCTTCGTTTCCTCCAAGACCCACAGGACCTTATTGTCGGATGTGAGGATGATGTTGCCGGGAGGCATCAGCTCGGCCAGCAGCCTATATTCGGTCTTGGTGAAGTATAGTTCGACGATTCTCTCATAGCCCATTTGCTGGATATGCTGGATGGGTTGGTTTATGAGGTAGCGTCTGAGCTGTAGGGTTTTGGCGGATGGTGTACTAGGTACCCTAAGTGATGCCGTAACATAGAAAATAGCCGAGCCCGCCACAAGCCACAACTCTCCGCTCCCGGCTCCAGGCCTGTACAGCCGGAGGACTACCGCCCTCTCGTGCGGCGTATAAACATTCCTGACATATGAGCCTACAACTTCTTTCCCAGCCTCCTTAACCAACACGGAGACTTCCGCTGAGTTTAGCGCGACCATCCGGTTGAATAACGGTTTTCGATAAATAAAACCCATCGTACCAAACTTATATTACTGCGACACGGTCGGTGGATGAGGCAGTTTGACGTTCGACTTCGTTTACTGGCTTAAGTTCTTCACAGCGCTTGCATACTCTTATCTCTCCGCCTACCTGGTCAAGACCTACGGACTCCCGTTATTAACTTATCTGGTTATTGTACTATCCATCGTACTCTACGTTGTTTTGGCTGAGGTTTTATGGAGGCTAACCGGTATGAGGGTTAGCAGGCGCAGATCATACCTAAACGGTGCGGGAGGCTACGCGGGCGCTTTCCTTGTCGGCTTCATAATCTTCTTTAACTTGCTCATGTGGTCTCCAGCTTAGCGGGTCTTGGCAGTTTGCTAAGGTTTTCCAGTACCGTTTTCCAGGCCTCAAAATACCTGTCTACCTGGCCCCACATCATCGCCAGCCGCCTTATCTCATCCCTAACAGCCTTAATCATTTTACTAAGCTCCGGGTTTGTGAAGAGCATAAAGAGCAACGAGTCTCTGTCGTCTCCTGTGTAGCTCATGTATATTCCGCGCAGGGCGTGGAGATATCTTTTGTCGTCTGGATGTTTCACCTCAAGCTGTTGCAGTATTCTCTCGGCATCGGATAGCCTGTTTCTGAAAAGGGTTTCCAAGAACTCCAACGTTTCTCTTTCTGATACCGGCATCACTCCCCCTCTCCTACATCCTCAACTCCGTTTTCAGTTATTTTGAAGACAGCCTCCCCCTCTGGGAGGTACGGGCTCGATACAAGCCTCGCTATTCTGAGGTTGCGGCCCGATACCTTTCGAAGCAGAACCCTGTTGTGGCTTGTGTGCCCAACGATGTGTCCGCCAATGGGGTAGACCGCGTAGGGGCTGAAGATGTCGTCGGGCTTGGACATTACTTGGTTTGTCACAACGGCTGCTGCGTTGAAGGCCCTTGCAAATCTGACAAGTCTGTGCATATGCTTGTTTAGCTTCTGCTGCCTTTCAGCAAGCAGCTCCCTCCCAAGGTACTCGCTTCTAAAGTGGGCCGTCAAAGAATCGACTATTATGAGCTTCACGCCTCTCTCCTTTACGATTTTGTCAGCTTTCTCGAGAAGGAGCATCTGGTGGTCGCTAGTGTAGGCCTCGGAGTAAATTATTTTTTCCATGACCTCGTCGGGGTCAAGGTCAAGGTGTTTTGCCATTGAGATTATTCTCTCAGGTCTGAAGGTGTTCTCTGTGTCTATGTAGAGGGCTGCGCCGTCAAGTCCTCCGCGTCTTACTGGAAGCTGTACGTTGACGGCAAGCTGGTGACACATTTGGGACTTGCCGCTGCCAAACTCTCCGAAGAACTCGGTAATTGCCTGCGTTTCTACGCCACCACCCAGCAGTAAGTCAAGCCTCTGGCTACCAGTAGTAATCCGCCCGATGGATGTCTTTATCTCAGCCAAATCCTTTGCGGTGACCCAGCTAACCTCGATGCTTTCCCTAGCCGCTGCGATAGCCTCCGAGGCACGTTTCTCGTCGAGCCCGGCGGCCACTAGCTCTGCAACCGTGGCTGTCGCAACGGCCTCCACGGTCGAGTAGCCAAGCTCCCTAAGCTTTTCAGCAATGGCCTTTGTAACCCCCGGCAGGTCTTCAATGTTTCTATACCTTGGCTCCTTTAACGACAATTCTTCTATCTCTTCATTGGCTTGGGTGCATAAAAACTAATAGCGTTGATGCTTGGGCTTAAGATTGTTGAAAGTGGCTTTAATTGTTTTGGACGGCTTGGGCGACAGGCGCTGCAAGGCCCTAGGGTTGAGGACACCACTCCAAGCCTCTAGGCCATGTTTCTTTGATAGACTTGCAGCCGAAGGGGAGACCGGGCTTATACATGTGATAGCACCGGGAATTCCTAATGGAAGCGATACAGGACACCTAGCCCTGCTCGGCTACGACCCATACACCTATTACACTGGCCGCGGGCCATTCGAGGCGCTCGGGGCAGGAGTTGAGCTCAAAGAAGGTGACGTTGCGTTCAGATGTAACTTTGGCACGGTCTCCGAGGACCTTGTTTTGGTTGACAGGAGGGCTGGGCGAATTTCAACAGAGGAGGCTGAAGAGCTTGCGGCGGCCTTGCAGGAGGTAAACCTTGATGGGGTGGAGTTCATTTTTAAACACACAGTCGAACACAGAGGTGTACTAGTTCTGCGGGGAGAGGGGCTCAGCCATAAGGTTTCAAACATCGACCCGCACGGCGTCAACGTCAAAATCGCACCCGCACAGCCTCTCGATGATAGTGACTCCGCCTCACGTACTGCAAAAATTCTTAACAAATTCCTGGAAAAAAGTCAGAACGTACTCGCTAAGCATCCGGTAAACCTCCGTCGGAAGCAGCTTGGCCTGCCTCAGGCAAACTATGTGTTAACCCGTGGCGCTGGGCTTGCACCTAAGATACCGGCATTTGAGCAGAGGTTTAGGCTAAAGCCAGCCGTGGTCGCCGGCGGAGCACTCTATAAGGGTGTTGCGAAAGCACTGGGCTTTGACCTTCTTGAGGTGGAAGGAGCCACTGGAACCGTCAACACAAACGTTGCGGGTAAGGTGAGGGCCCTAGTTGATGGCCTAAAAAAATATGACTTCATCCTGCTGCATTACAAGGCCACAGACACAGTAAGCCATGACAAAAAACCACTGGAGAAGGTGGCGATGATACAGAGGCTTGCGAAAGCATTGGAGAGTGTTTGGGAGGAGATGCCTGAGGTATATGTTGCCGTCACCGGAGACCACACAACGCCATCCGAGGTTGGGGACCACAGAGGGGACCCTGTACCCTTGCTGGTCTGGGGGCCAGATATCAGAGGCGACAACGTCAAACACTTCGACGAAATATCCTGCAGTATGGGGGGTTTGGGTAAAATTAGGGGCGTGGACCTAATGCCCATCTTAGGAAACTATGCGGGTGTCATGGAGATGTACGGTGAGTGACCGCTGCACGTGTACCTATCCGCATCCTTGTCGAGAACCTCCCTGAACTGGACGGTGAGCTATACAGGTTCGCGGCACCCCTAACGGTTGAGGCATTACTGCGCAAGATGCCTCTTGAGGGTTTCATAGCGCGTTGGGACACAGCGATATACATGATAACCGACGTAGCGAGAGGCGTTGAGAAGACATCGCCCAAGCTAGACGCCGGAGAAATCTTCTACTGGTCCCCAGGCAGGGTGGTGGGTATAGCTTTGAAAAATCATATACCTAGGCCGCAAACAGTCAAGGTTGGTGCAGTGGTAGGAGGGGTTGAAGTACTGAATAACGCCAGAATTGGTTCTATGATGAGGTTTGTTTTGAAGACTTAGTTTTTTTCGGTCTTTTCTCCTCTGGAGCTGGGGCCTCGGCCTTCTCCTTAACAGGCGACCCCACCGTTAAGGGCTGGTACACCCTTATCCGGTTGGCACCCACGACTTCTTTGACCAACCCTTTGGATAAAAGTTCGCCTAAAATGTCTTTAGCCACCGACACCCTCACCTTGAACCTTTCAGCAAGCATTGACGGTGTAACGTAGCGAATCCCTTTTAAAAAGTCCTTTACCTCGTCAAGAGAGGGGGGGATTACACCAAGGACACCCTTCTCCACTTCCTCCCCCTTCTTTTGCGGCTCCTTCCTCCGCTTCTCCTTATCGGTTTTCTGCTTCTCGCTCACGCTCTGTCAAGCATATTGGTTATCTATTAACCTTAAACAATGGGTTTACCATCGGTTAAGTGGAAGGATGCGGAGACCCAGCATAAAGTATCTGGGTGACGTGGCTCTGGTCAGGTTCCCGAGCGGTTACAGTGGAGACCCTGCTGAATTCGGCAAGATGGTTTTGAAAAGAGGGGGCGTTAGGTCAGTGCTCCAACTTGAGCGCGTCGAGGGGGTGGAAAGAACTCCAGTGGTCAAGCATCTCGCTGGAAGCAGGGAGACAGTGACCGTTCACAGGGAATATGGGTGGGTTTACCGTCTCGATGCCTCTAAAGTTATGTTTTCGCTCGGAAACAGCTATGAGAGGTTAAGGATGAACAGACTTCCCAGTGTTGGAGAGGTTGTAGTTGACATGTTTGCGGGGGTAGGACAGTTCACTATCCCAATAGCAAAGTCGAAAGCCAGTAGAGTGGTGGCATTCGAATTAAACCCAGAGGCCTACGGATACCTTGTTCAAAACATCCGGTTAAACAAGGTTGTTGAAAAAGTGACAGCATATAATGATGACTGCAGAAACGCCGCTAAGTATGAACCCGCGCAAAAAGCTGATAGGGTTGTCATGGGATATCTATTCGGAACAACCTCATACCTGCCTGCAGCGCTTCAAATCGCCAAAAACGGTTCCATCATCCATTTTCACGAGATCGCCGAACCAAAAGACGGGTGGACAAAGCTATACAACAAATGTATGGCTGTGGCAGAGGAGCTCGGATACTGGCTTGAGCTCACAGGTTATAGGGTTGTTAAGACCTATTCGCCGAGGAGCTGGCACTATGTCCTCGACCTAAGGGCTTTCCGCAAGCCTCTCTTTGAGCCACCGAGCAACACCTGAAAGGGTTTTACTTCTCGAAACGTTCACCACAAGTGCTTCAGGCCCTTTCTCTACACTCAGCATAGAGCTGTAGGTCGGCATAGGGGCGAAGGAGACAACCATCCAGTACACTCGTCCCTCCATTAACTCCTCAACCACTTTCTCGTTGTTCGGGTTCAGTGGCACCGGTAGGAAAACAACGCCCTCAGCCCAATAAAGCACCGCCGGCGCCCCCGGCTGGATTACCATGTTCTTAACAAGCTCCTCCGCGCTTGGAAACTTCACATAATCAAGTATCACAACCTCCTTTATCGGTCTATGGGATACCGTGACCATGCCTGCCCATAAAATGCAAATGTTTTTAAGGTTTTGTCTCAAAAATACATCCATGGATGGTTTAGAGTTTGTCCTTAGTAGGCCCTGGATAAGGTTTTACGGTCCGGATGTGAACCCAAACATCGCCGCGCCAAAAATTTCCCTTTCAGAATACTTTGACCAAGCATGTGAAAAATACAGCGGAAACACCGCAGCAGTCTTCCTAGATACGCCAATTACATTCGCAAAACTGAAAGAGTTTGTTGACAGGTTCGCTTCAGCCCTGAACAGACTTGGCATAGGTAAAAAATCACGTGTGATACTTCTGCTACCCAACAGCTTCCAGTTCATCATTTCATACTACGGGACCCTTAAAAACGGCGCAACCGTGGTCCCCATAAACCCTCTCAGCACCGCTCCGGAAATAAAACAGATAGTCAACGCGTCGTCGGCAGAAGCAATCATATGCCTTGACATTTTCATCGACAAAATTCAAGAGATTTTGGGCTCAACAAGCTTAAAACATGTTATTGTAACAAACATAGCAGACCACCTCCCGCGGGTTAAAAAAACCCTAGGCAAGCTACTTGGTAAAATCCCGTCGAAAAAAGTTCCCGAAGAACCAATCTACAAAACCTATCTCTCCCTGCTCTCTCAACCTCCTGAAAAAATCGCTGTTTCAGTGGAACCCGAAAAGGACCTCGCATCAATTCAGTTCACAGGCGGGACAACCGGTACCCCCAAAGGCGTTATGCTAACCCACTACAACATCCTATCAAACATCTTCCAGATGTATGAGATGATCAAGCCTTACATCGTTGAGGGTGGGGAGGTTTTCGCGGCCCTTCTGCCCTTCTACCATATCTACGGACAGACTGTTCTCCTAGGTGGTGGGCTAACACATGGAAACACCCTGATAGTTTTTCCAAGACTTGAACTCGAAAAATTTATGCAAGACCTCAGCCGCTACAGAGTCACCGTCTTCCCGGGTGTTCCCACTCTTTTTAACATGATGAGCAGACATAAACTGGCCAACGAAGTAAAGTATACATCATTTAAGCTAGTTATCTCAGGGGCCGATATGCTGCCTCCGGAAGTGGCTGAAAACTTTGAAGCCAAGTTCGGTAAGAAGATTGTTGAAGGCTATGGCCTTTCTGAGGCGTCTCCGGTGACGCATGTAAACCCACCTGACAGGGTTAAAAGGGGCTCGTTCGGAATACCTATCCCGTCGACGCTTGCAGGTATTATCGCCCCAGAAACACGTGAATTTCTAGGGCCGGGACGTGTTGGGGAGATTGTTGTCTCCGGCCCGCAGGTTATGCAGGGCTATATTGGCATGGACAACTCCGACGTGTTCATCTTCGAGGCAGGCCGTAAGTGGTTGCGGACAGGGGACCTAGGCTACATGGATGAAGAGGGATACTTTCACTTTACTGAGAGGCTTAAAGATGTGATAAAGCATAAGGGCTTTACCGTGTTCCCGGCGGAGGTTGAGAAAGTCCTCTATGAGTATGAGGCAGTAAAAGAGGCCGCGGTTGTAGGGGTGCCGGACCCTGTCGTAGGCGAGAGAGTTGTAGCCGCGGTCGTCCTGAAGCCAGAATACAGAAAGCCGGATGAAGTTGAGAAGATAATGGAATTCTGCAGACGAATGTTGGCAGAGTATAAACAGCCTTCCCAGATATTTCTAGTTGACGAGATACCGAAAAGCTTGGTGGGTAAGGTGTTGAGGCGAAAAGTGAAGGAAATGGTCACAGGAAAGACAGCTGGCTAGTTTATCTATTTATTATGAGTATGACTCTATCATCTGTTGAAGAACATGGAAATTTTTAAGGGCCTCGAGAATGTTCCCATTAAGGAAACCGTTTTATCGAGCATAGATGGTGAGAAGGGTAAATTATACTACGTCGGCTATCCAGTAGAGGAATTGGTTGAGCACTCCAGCTATGAAGAGGTATGCTTCCTCTTGCTCAACCACAGGCTACCAAGTCGCAAAGAGCTTGAAAAATATGTTGACATGTTAAAAGCTGAACGAAACATTTCGCCCGAGGTTATGGAAATATTACGGATGCTGCCGACAAAAAGTCCATTCATGAGTGTTTTACGTGCAGGGTTCGACCTGCTTGGCATTTACGACGACGAGGCCGAAAAGAATGATGAGGAGAGCCGTTTAAGAGTTGCACTGCGGATTATATCAAAAATAGCCACACTTACTGCGGCCCTGTACAGGTATAGAAACAACTTGGAACCCGTGAGTCCCGCAGCCGACCTATCACATGCAGCGAACTTCCTTTACATGGCTACGGGGCGGAAACCCACCGAGCTTGAGGCAAAAATCATGGATGCGGCCTTCATACTCCACGCAGAACACGAGCTACCCGCCTCCTCCACGGCCTCACTTGTTGTTGCCTCGACTCTTTCAGACCTATATTCGGCGGTTTCAGCTGGTATAGGGGCATTGAAAGGACCATTACATGGAGGTGCCAACGAGAAAGCCCTTGAAATGCTTCAAGAAATCGGTTCTGTTCACAAGGTAGAAGAATATGTAAGAAAATCACTTTCGGAAAAGAGGAGAATTATGGGTTTCGGCCACAGGGTTTACAAGAGCTTTGACCCCCGGGCCCGCATCTTTAAGAAATATCTCCAGCAACTCCTCGAATTAAAAGGCGACCGAACATTGCTGGACATAGCCGATAAACTCGAGGAGGTTGTGACTAGGGAGCTTGGGTTAAAAGGCATATTTCCCAACATAGACCTCTACTCCGGGGCAGTCTTCCACGTACTCGGGTTAAAAAAGGAAATCTTTACTCCGATGTTTGCTACAGCTAGGTCTGTTGGCTGGATAGCGCATGTTCTAGAGTACTGGAAAGACAACCGGTTGATTCGGCCTCGTGCTGTCTACGTAGGCCCTCCGCCGAGGAGCTACCTACCCATCGATGAAAGATAGTCCGAAAAGGCTTTTTAGAATAGAGCCGAATAGGGCTGTCTTTAGGGAAAGGCTCAACAGGTTCCTCGTACTGGCAGACACCACGGACGGAAACATCTACCTACACCTGACCAACACCGGGCGGCTGAAGGACCTGTTAACAGCGGGGACGGAACTACTTTATCTTAGAGCCATTGGAAGCAAAACAGCAGGTAGGGTTGTGGGTGTTGTAGTGGGAGGTGGAGCAGCTTTAATTGATACCTTGTTGCAGAGGAGGGCCTTTGAGACAGCACATCAACTGGGCTTGGTGGAGTGGCTTAATGGGTGCAGTATTGTTGGACGTGAAGCCGTATATGAAAAGAGGCGCATCGACTATTTGTTCAAGACACGTGAAGGCCGTAAGCTTTACCTTGAGCTAAAATCCGCCGTATATTTACGCAACGACGGCGCCGCCATGTATCCCGACACAGTATCGGAACGCGGAAGACAGCACATAAAGCTGTTGACAAGGCTTGCTGAAAAGCACATGACGGCGGTTGTATTCATTGCAGCACACCCTCAAGCATTATTTTTCACACCATGTGACGAAGGCGACCCATTGATTAGGCCGCTGCTTGTTGAGGCTTTTAGAAAAGGGGTCCAAGTCAGGGCCTTGAAAACCTATATTGACAGGGACGGGTGGGCTGTGTTGGCCGATTCAAACCTTCCCGTCTCCCTAACCTAACAGGTCTGAGAGTAACAACGCAACAAAGACCATGAAAAGCCATGGACTGGATGCCTTAAACGCACGCCATGCGGTAGCAGGCGATAGCACCCTGACTGCGTTAATACTTGTGTATGCCAGCCAAAGGGAAAACGGAGTTGAAACCATAAGGTAAACATAGGGGTTTCTAGTATACAAAACGATTAGGAAGCCGGCGATAACTGTGAGGATGTTCGACAAAAGCGTGGCCCACGCGGCGTATCTAACACCTTTCTTGACCGGCAGCATCGGTATGCCTGCACGAGAGTAGTCTTCAACCCCCCTAATAGCCAGGGCCCAGAAATGCCCGGGTGTCCATAGGAAGACGAGTAGGCCTAGCATTAGCGGAAGAGGGTCGATAGTTTTTGCCGCGGCGGCCCAGCCTGCTAGGGGTGGGCAGCTCCCCGAAAAACCTCCGATGACTATGTTCCATGTAGAGATTTTTTTAAGCCATGCGGTGTAGACGACCACATATATGAAGGCTCCGAGTCCTATGAAGAACGCTGTCAGAGGGTTGAAGATGAGTAGGGTTAGCACGATGCTTGCGCTGACCATAGACAACCCCATCAAAAGCACAGGAAACGGGCTAATCCTCCCTGATGGAAGCGGTCTTCGAGCCGTGCGAAACATCTTCCTATCCAACTCAACATCTAGGATATGGTTCAACGCGCCAGCGCCCGAAGCTGCTAGAAAACCTGAAATTATGAACAAAGGAAGCTGCGCATACCCCCCGCCCGCCAATACGTAAGCAGCCGCACCTGTAAACACGTTTAGCATGGATATTTTTGGTTTCATGAGTACAGATATGTCCCTTAACTTTGCCGCTGACTGGTGTTGGTGTTTTTCAGAGCTCATCCTGAATCCCCGTGGATTAGCCCTTCCTAAATGTTTTGCGAGATGTAAAGGCTTAGGTACGACATGGCGATAGAGGCGATTACTGCTCTCTCCCAGCTAACGCCCTTGGCGCTGACCAGAACGGCGGTTACCGTAACCATCTGCCATAGATGCATGGCGAAATAGACATAAGGCGTTATACCGGTCACCAGGGGACTGTCAAGGAGGCTTAAACCTGAGAGAACGGCAAAATAGGTTAGCATGATGTTTGAGGGGGTGAGGGCAATGGGGAGTGTGGCCGCTATGATGGCCTCACCGCCGAGTCGTAGGCTGGTTAAAAAACCGAGTAACATGGTTAGGGCTATGAGTATTACTAGGTTTAGGCCAGACATCAGTACTGCAGCCTCAGGTGTGGGGAGCTGGCGGAAGTGAAAAAGAAGTTGGCTGTTAGATATCCTCCATGAAAGAAGTATGTACAAGAGCGAAGAAAGGAAGCTGACTGGAACAAGTGTGGCATTTGAGAGTTGAATCCTTTCAAGCAAGGGGTTGAGTGAAAGCACCAGAAGGACTCTTCGAGGACCTTTCACGGCTCCGACACTTGCCTCAGCCAAGTAGTCCGAGACCCTCATGGAATCAACCAGTCGCAACCCCTTTTCGCTCAAAGTATACCTCCGTTTTGCGTTTTTAACCACAAAAGGCTTCATGAAATCGAGATGGTAGTATAGGGTTCCCACACTTATTCCCAGTATCTTTTTTAGGTCGGTAGCGGCCATCGAGCCGTTCTCCTTTAAAAGCGAGATTATCTCACGTCTTATCGGATTTTTAAGCAGGCTATAGAACAGCAGTTTCTCGTCGCGGAGTTCTAATTTGTTAGAACGTAAACCTTCCCCCGAACCTCCTTCCGCCGCCATATCCTCTCTCTAGCTTCGAGACGGAATACTATAAACTGTTCGACTCTAAAAGGTTAGAGGATATATCCAATAAATAGAACCTCGCTCCCCCTAAAGACAGAGTTGGCACATCCACTGAGGTCGCAGGCAGTCCTGCTGGTGGCTTTCTTGACGTTGTTGGGAATTGCTTCGCCTGTCTTAGGTGTTGAAGGGAACGAGTTTGAGAAACTTGTTTCTGAGACTTTATCGTTGATGGATGTTTTGCAAAAAAGCGGTTTGGACGCATCAATCATTAGAGGTGTGTTAAATGATGCTGTGAAGGCGGTAGATTCATCACCCCAAGCCCTCACACCCGTTTCGGTAATCAAAGACATAAACCGGATTGTTAGAAAAACAGTTAACGCATTACAGGTTGACTATGAAAGGGCATCGAAAGCTTTTGAAATAATTTCTAAAACCTATGCTTACAAGACGTTGGGTGACGCGGTTTCCGCTTCAATTCTCGATGCAGCAAGGCAGCTGGCGGAATCAGCTTTAGACAGCATCAAGGAGGATAGTTCCCTGAAGCTTTTGGGGAATTCAGAGATTTTGCTCGAGGGCTTAAACAGAGTTACTGCAGGCGGAAAATTAAACCTCAGAGTTAGCCGGAGCGAGACAGGTGAATCTGAAACAACCGTTGCCACAATACCCACTTCTAGGGATGTCGTAAGAGTTTACTTGTCAGAGGAGAAAACAAAGACCGATGACAACGTCGTCACCACCCGTAAAGCCTTCATAAACCTTGGTAACACAATCATCATACAGAAGGAAACAATCTCAAGCGTCCAACCCTCTGCAACCCTAGTCAAAGAGGTCCACCTCGGAGTCAACACAGCGCTTGGAGCGGTTGTTGAGCTAAGGGAGGAACGGGCTAACAGGTTCACTCTGGACAAAATAGAGTATGACGTAGTTGTGAAAGAATACTCACTTGACCAGAACAGCCTAAGGCTTTTGCTTTCGTCAAACGCAAGTCATGCGGGTCGGGTTATCATACTAGATGTGGACCGGGGGATTGTCCGCAAATACCTGCAAAGGGATGTTGCCGTTAAAGTTGATGGAAAGCCGGCGAAGCTTGTGGACAGCGTTGAGGATATGCTTTCAGGTAGGTTAGACAGCCCATCCTACTTTCTCGCAATAACGGCCCAAGGCCTCCAGATAGTTCTCTACATCCCACACTGGTCTGACAAGTTGGTGGTTATAGGGTCTTCAACCGCCCTGACTTTTCAAATATCAATTCCAAGCACACTAGGGCCTGAAACACAGTTGTGGGCTACAACGTTCGCCGCCTTGATTTTAGCCTCCTCCGTCTTTGTGATGAGACTTCGGGGAAGAACATAGGCTGTTTGGATTTAGGTCTACTTAGGTACAACCGCAGCAGCCTACGTGTGTATTTCTCAAGAGGCAGCTTGAGGGCTTTCAGCGGTGAGGCCCATATGTATCCTACGACCTCTGAGCCGTCAAGCCTTACATTTGTGGACAAGGCCCTACACAAAACGTCGATGAAAATGAAGTGGCGGCAATTGTCTCTGAATTGCTCAGGGTAGGCTACCTCCTGCATGGCAAGCACATAGAGGGGTTTCACTTTTATGCCAACTTCTTCACTTGACTCCCTTACAACCGCCTCAAAGACGCTTTCCCCCTTCTCTACGTGGCCACCGGGTATAGAGTACAGGTAGTTCCATTTAGGACTCACAACAAGCAGGACTTCTCCCACAGGCGAGACTATGAATGCTCCGACCGTGAGCTCTGGATGACCTGGCCTCAACTCCTAATTCTATGCATTGCCTTAAGGTCTTTCTCAAAAGGTTTTAGCTCGGCAGGTATGTTGTAGACAATTTCCTCCTTTAACGAAATGTTCATTTTCTTCTTGTATGCCCAAACCTCGGAATTAAAGGCCATCAATGTGTCGGTGTACTTTGCATACTCTCTGCCCCAAGCCGGCTTGGGGAGTCTTTGGAGGTGAATGCTCTTCTTCCCGTAAAGTGTTTTCCAGATGTAGTCGGTGATGAAAGGTGTTATGGGTGCTAGCATGAGGAGAACCGTTTTGAACACTGTGTGAAGCGTGTATGCCGCAGCCCTCTGCTCGGATTTCCCGAATCCGTCCCCGTAGGCGCGGGGTTTAGTCATCTCAACATAGTGCGGAGCAAAAATGTTCCACACAAAGTTTCTCACCTCTGTGGCAGGGATGAAAAAGTTTAACGACTTGTATCCGTTCACGCATTTTTCCACCGTTTTACTCAGCTCCGCGAGAATCCATTTATCGGTGGGTTGTAGGACGGCTCTAGCAGGCCTCGGAAACATTGAGACATACCTGCCGACGTTCCACAGCTTCGTTAGAAACTTTCCCGCCCCCGCAATACGGGCCTCTGATATCCTGAAATCCTCACCCAAACTTGCTTCCTGCGCACACCAGAACCTGAAAGTGTCCGCACCGTATTTTTCGAGTATAGGTATCGGGTCGATGACATTCCCCTTGCTTTTGCTCATTTTCTCACCGCGTTCGTCTAAGCCGAGTCCACCAACCCAGACCTTCTTGAATGGAGCCTTACCTGTCAACAGGTAGCAACGTAGAACCGTGTAGTAGAGCCAAGTCCTTACGATGTCCTTTCCCTGCGGCCTTACCGTTACAGGGTAGAGATTCCACGAGGTTTTTCCAGTCTTCCTGTCGGTTATGATAAAAATAGGTGAGATGCTCGAATCCATCCATGTATCAAAGGTTCTATCGTCTCCGACAAACTCTCTTGAAGAGCATTTAGGACATCTCGCTATCGGGGGAGGCTCCCTCCAAGGAATGTGGTATTTTCCGTCGTCAGCTACATAGGTATACCCACAGGACTTGCAGTACCATACCGGTATTTCGGTCGCATAATATCTCCTGCGGGAAATGGGCCAATCAATGGTGACGGAGTTAATCCAGTCGATTAGAAGCTGCCTTGCCTGCTCAGGCAAGAACTCCATCCTATGTGCAAGCCTCCGCATATCCTCGAGAAACTCTGTCTGTTTAAGATAATACTCCTCCATTGGTATAATCTCGATTGGGTTTTTGCTTCTCTCACAGACTGGAGTCATGTGGGAGATTGTCTCGCTCTTTACAAGCAAGCCCTCCGAGGCCAGCTTTTCCAGCATTTTCTTACGTGCTTCCTCAACATTCAGGCCGGAGAGAAAACCAGCTTCCCCATTCATCCGCCCGTCAAGTCCAATGACAATCTTCTCCTCAAGCTTAAGCTCCCTGAAAAGCCGTACATCCGTGTAGTCACCGTAACTGCAAACCATCACCGCACCTGTCCCAAATTGGGGGTCGGCCTCTGGTCTTGGCAGTATCGGAACAGGCTCGCCATATATGGGTGTGTATGCCTTTTTTCCATGAAGGTTTTTGTAGCGGCTGTCGACTGGGTTAACGATAACCGCTTTACATGAAGCTATAAGCTCGGGCCTTGTAGTGGCTATAATTAGGTCGTCTCCATTCTCCACTTTGAATCTAATATAGTTAAGGGTGGAAGGAAGTGGTATGTACTCGATCTCGGCATCTGCTATGGTGGTGCCGCACACGTAGCAGTAGTTGTTTGGTCGTGTGGCAACATAGACAAGCCCTTTTTTCCATAGCTTCGCAAACGTGGCCTGCGTTAAAGCACGGTATTCGGGCGAGTCTGTCCTATACTGGTTTTTGAAGTCCCCGCTAAGGCCCATCCTCTTCATTATCCAAATCATTTCTTTCTCTAGGTCGTCCAGAGATTTGCTGCAAAGTTCGATGAACTTCTCCCTTGGGGTTGTCTTAATCGATATATTGAAACGCTTCTCTGTGTAGATTTCGACAGGCAGCCCGTTTCGGTCTATTCCTATGGGGAAAAGTGTCATGTATCCCTGCATCCTCGCAGTCCTCGCAATCATGTCTATCTGGCTATACTGTGCAGCTGCCCCGATGTGCCACGGCCTCCCGGATGGATAAGGCGGCGGCGTGTCGATTATGAATTTAGGTAATTTGGAGCGTTTGTTAAACCTGTAAATGTCCTCCTTTTCCCAATTTTCGAGAAGACTTGCCTCAAACCGTGGGTCCCAGTTGCTCGGCTCTAACTTAGGTCTGAATTCCATCCCATTTTGACTTTTCGAGGCTTATATTAAATTTAGACGAACCCCAGAAGCGCCTTCGCCTCATCACTCATCCTGTCGGGCGTCCATGGGGGGTCGAAGACCAATTCGACATCCACCTTCTCAACACCTTCAACCAATGTCGTAACAGCCTCCCTTACCTGCTCAACCACAAACGGCCCTATAGGGCACCCCGGTGCGGTCAACGTCATCTTAACATAAACATGGTTATCGTCGATAATTTTGACCTCGTAGACGAGGCCGAGGTCCACTATGTTGACAGGTATCTCCGGGTCGTAGCAATTTTTCAATGCTTCCATAACTTGGTCGACCGTAGGCATTCCGAGCATTTATCTAGCCGGTTTTATATAAGCTTGCATAACAAACCAATATATAACACTGGAATTGGATATTGATATGTTGAAAGCCTGTTTGCTTGTCGGGCCTGAGTTCGAGGACCTTGAGCTTTTTTACCCTCTGATAAGGCTGAGGGAGGAAGGGGCTGAAGTTGTCTTAGTCGGTCCCGAAAAAATAACATACAATGGCAAGCATGGCCTAGCTGTGAGGCCTGAGCGGACTGTTGAAGAAGTTAACCCCGAAGATTTCGATGTTTTGATCATCCCGGGGGGCTGGGCACCCGACAGACTAAGACGTAACAAGGCAGTTGTGGAGTTGGTGGCAAAATTTTTCAGAAGTAACAAGCTTGTAGCAGCTATATGTCATGGGCCACAGCTGCTGATTTCTGCCAAGGTTTTGAGAGGATATAGGGCAACCTCGGCACCCGCGGTGGCGGACGACGTTGTCAACGCGGGGGCGATCTATGAGGACAAACCTGTTGTTGTTGACAGAAACCTGATAACCTCAAGAGGGCCCGACGACCTGCATCTCTTCGTTAAAGCAATCATAACTCACGGTGCTGTCAAGTGAAAACTTTCCGCATAATTGAGAGATACGACCTTGGCGACCTTGTAACATTCAAACCAAATAGAAAAGAACCACGCCACAGGTGGTTTTTTCTTTAAAGAAGGTTTCTCAAAACAGTTCGTCCTATACGCGTTTAAGAGACTGGGTGTAAACAAAACTACGACAGTCCTAGACCCATTCCTCGGGGTCGGCACCACATGCCTCACATGCTTAGAGCTCGGTGTGCCCTCTATTGGGGTGGAAGTCTCACCGCTTTTCAAGTTCATCGCCGAGGTGAAGTGTCGCCGTTACGACCCCGATGAATTACGCCGCATCAGAGACGAAGTTTTCTCATATAGGTTTGAGAGGATAGAGGTAAAAGTATCCAACTCCCTTAAACAGCTGTTCCCTAAACCTGTGCTTGAGGATGTATTTTTCTTCAAAAAAGTTTTGCAGGGGATACAGGAACCTGTGTATAGGGACTTTTTCAGCTTAGGGTTGATGAGGGCTGCTGAGATGGCTTCCTACATATACAGGGATGGAGCCGTAGTAAAGGCTGTCAAGGACAAGCCGAGGATACCCTCACTCCGCAAAGCATTTAGAAGGACTGTAAACATGATGATAAAAGATGTTGAGAAGGACCCTCTGACGGATGCGAGGGTGGAGATTTGGCTTGGCGACGCACGTCGGATGGAATTCATTCAAGACAGATCTGTGGACGCTATCATAACATCGCCCCCCTACCTAAACAAAATCGAGTACACAAAATGCTACTGGCCGGAGTACGAGCTTTTCCTACCCAATGCTGCGCCGGCTGGCCTGAGGTCCTACATAGGTGTAAGGCCGCATGAGATAGAGTATGAAAAGTATTCAGGCGACTTGCCTTTAGCTGCCTATCTGTATTTTAAGGATATGGAGCAGGCTTTGTCCGAGATTTACAGGGTATTGACCGATGAGGGAAGGGTCTGCATGGTTGTGGGTGGCGGTGTTTTCCCCGACAAGGTAATAGAGGTTGATGCTGCTATAGCTGAGCTTGCGGAAGGTGTTGGCTTCAAAGTTGATGAAATATTGGCCGTCGGCAAGCGTGCGGCTACGACCCGTAGGGTTATAAAAATCGGGGAGACAAGGGAAAGCATCATTTTTCTGAGTAAATGAGTAACGCGCTCTCATGGCTCTCTCCCCTCTTTAGGAGATATCTCCGGCCGCGCCACGTAATTACAGGACTCCATTTAGCCTTAACAATTGCCGTATAAAGTCCAGTCAAGAGAACCACTAATGATAATGGCCACAGCAAACCATATAGGGGGCTGCGTCTATGACGTCTCGCCTCTACGCCAAGAACGAACGAAGGTACAGCATAGCAGACAAGGGCTAAAGCGGGGTTACCTAGGAACAAGACAACCATGTAACCTATGACGGCTATCAATCCGAGTGATAAGTAGGCTGCGGCCCGACGGTGCTCGGAGTTCAGGAAAAGTGGGACAAACAACCTGAGCATGCCGTTCCAAAAAGACCAGCTATCATCGTTCCACGACGCTGTGAGATGGTTTAAGGATAAGGCTATGACAGTTCTAAGCCTCTTTGCCCTCGCAACCTGGGCTAGGGCCCTGTCCTCCAATATTGCGGATCTAACAGCTTCATGACCCCCAATTTTCTCATACGAGCTGCGTTTAACTAGAACGAAAGTTCCGAAAACAAAAGCTGACCCGCCTTCAGCTACTTTATCAAACCTTGCGAGCAGGTAAAGCCCCGTTAACAGCAATGGCATGGTGATTTTATGCAGAATGCTGGACATCCTGAAGCATGGGACAAGAGTTAAAACATCGGCAGAGGTTTGCTTAGCCAACGACACAGCTTTCATAATTGTGTCGTGAGCAAAAACGGCGTCTGCGTCTGTAAATAAAAGCCATTCCCCTGTAGACCTTTTATAACCCAGATGGCAAGCCCATGACTTTCCCATCCATTCTGGAGGCGGGGTCTCTGATTTAACAACGATGACACCCTCCTTGGCATGCTTCTGCAAAAGCTCATACGTGCCGTCGGTCGAGCCGTCGTCCACCACGATGAGCTCAACAGACAAACCCTCCTGACTTCTAACAGACTCAAGAAAGCGCTCAACATTCCGGGCCTCATTCCTGACAGGAAGTATAACCGAAACGGTAGTATTACCTTTGGTGGGCTGGACATGTTCAAGCGTTACAAGCCTTTTAACTATTCTTTCTCTTTTGAAGTAAACAGCGGCCCAGCCCAGTAAAAACACAGCGGCAAGAAAGACAGTTAATTCCTCAAGCATGGTGCAGGTTGTTGTTAAAAATGCTTTAATACATCTTTTTCGCTTAATACCATGGTATGAGTGAAGACTGGTGGTATGGCAGGCGTCGTAGGAGGCCTATGAGCTTTTTTGAAGAGTTTGAGGAGATGTTTGAAGAAATGCAGAGAGAGTTTATGGAAGAGGTAAAGAGGATGATGGACATGCTTCCGAAAGAACTTGTGAAGGAGACACGTACAGCCACAGGTGTCCGTAGACAGTATGGGCCTTTTGTTTACGGATACTCCATAACCATAGGGCCGGATGGGAAACCCGTTATAAGACAGTTTGGCAACATTCTCCCCTCGGCGTTACCTAAGGGAGTGGAGGTGCGGCCTGAGAGAGAACCACTAGTTGATGTAATAGACGAGGATAAGGCGGTGAGGGTCGTGGCTGAAATACCCGGCGTAAAGAAAGAAGATATCGATTTAAGGGTAGAGAACCGTACACTCTACATAAGGGTTGACACAGAGATGAGAAAATACTATAAGGAAGTTACCTTGCCTGCCGATATTGAAATATCGGGGGTTAAGGCATCTTACAATAACGGAGTATTAGAAGTTACGCTTCCGAAGAAGACGGCTGAGAAGCCTAAGGGCGAGAAGATTAAGATCGAGTAGTTGGATGTAGATTAAACATAGTTAAATAAAACAAGGACCATCTTTTCACAACCAACATGCCATCCACAAAAATCTCATGGATGATTGGCGGAGCTCAGGGTACAGGGGTTGATTCATCGGCAAACGTTTTCGCAAGAGCTGCAGCAATCTACGGCCTGTATGCCTTCGGTAAACGCGAATACTACAGCAACATAAAGGGAGAACATAGCTACTTCTCGGTAGTGATCTCGAACGTCCCAGTACACTCACATATGGATGAGGTACATCTGCTCGCAACCTTCGACTCCGAAACAATTGCCCGGCATGCTTGGGAGGTAGTGCCCGGTGGTGGGATTATATACGATTCGCAGGCTGTAAATGAGAAGATATCAAACATCCCAACTCTAGAACGGGTTGTTTATGAAAGGATTAGGTCTAAACTTGAACGTGTAGGGCTTGGCGAGACGGTGGGCGACATCCTCGAGGCTGTGAGACGAGACGGTGTCAGGCTATACCCGATTCCTTACATGGAAATGTTAAAGAAAGTCGGGGAGGCAACCGGTGAGAAACAACTCAGCGCACTTACGCGTATGACCAACACTCTCGCAGTCGGCGCGTCCATCACGTTACTCAACATACCAATCAAGCATCTAGAGGATGCTTTGACACAAGTTTTCAGAGCCAAGGCAAAAGTCGTCAAGTCAAACGTGGCAGCAGCCGAGATAGCCAGTAAGTATGTGAAATCAAATTTCGCTGAAGACTTCCCCTACCAGATACATCCGACTCAGAAAAAAAACCGGCTATTCATTTCAGGCACGTCTGCTGTGGCCTTGGGTAAGATAGTTGCCGGCTGTAGGTTCCAGACATATTATCCAATAACGCCTGCCGCTGACGAGAGCGTCTACCTTGAAGATCATGAGACATTTAAACTACGTGAGGAGTACCCACATCTAAAGGAATTAGAGGTTCTCGACGGCTATGGGTCCATAGTTGTAGTCCAGAGTGAGGACGAAATCGCCGCGGTAAACATGGTGACGGGTGCGGCGCTGACGGGAGTTAGAGCCTCAACCGCCACCTCAGGGCCAGGCTTTGACCTAATGGTTGAGGGAATGGGGTGGGCCGGCATGAACGAAGTTCCCATGGTAATTACAATATACCAGCGTGGTGGACCCAGTACGGGTCTGCCCACAAGACATGAGCAGGGCGAGCTGCTTTTCTCGATATTTGGTGGACATGGTGAGTTTCCCAGAATAGTTATAGCTTCAGGCGATATAGAGGAGGCTTTTTACGATGTTGCAAAAGCTTTCAACTACGCGGAGAAATATCAGACGCCGGTTGTACACCTGCTTGACAAAGCCCTCGCAAACAGTAACATGACTGTTGACATATTCAACGTCGACAAGATAAGGATTGAAAGGGGCAAGCTGCTAACTTCTTGGGATAGTTCTCTAGGACAGTACAAGCGCTTCAGATTTACCGACGATGGTATATCTCCGAGGACTGTGATAGGAACGGAAAACGGGATTTTCTGGAACACAGGTGACGAACATGACGAACTTGGACATATTACGGAGGAGCCGTCTCTGAGGGATAGAATGATGGAAAAAAGGATGAAGAAGCTGGAAATAGCTGATGCAGAGATACCTGACAGCGAACGTGTCTCGCTGTATGGAGAACCTGATGCTCCCTACCTAGTGGTAAGCTGGGGTTCAACCAAAGGCGCGATAATCGACGCCATAGAGTATCTTCAGACGGAGGGGCTTAGGTTTGCGTTTGCCCAAATTAAGATGTTAAACCCATTCCCGACTAGGTTTGTGCAGAACATTTTCCCATCATACAGAAGGGTCATTGCGGTAGAGCAGAACTACACAGGTCAGCTTGCAACCTTGATTCGGGCTCGTACAGGTTTCCAAGTAGACCACTTGATCTGTAAATACAACGGCAGGCCTTTCTCCTTCTCGGAGCTGCGTGACGGTCTCAGGGACGCTGTCATTACGGGTAGTCCCAGAATAGTTAAAAGGAGCGGGGGATGAGGTGACCTAAGATGGCCGTAAAACTTTCTATGATGTCCTACAGGACTCCTATACACAACGACTGGTGTCCGGGATGCGGAGACTTTGGTATACTTTCATCACTTCAGATGGCTTTAGCTGACCTTCAGATACCTCCACACATGGTCGCCGTCGTATCGGGAATCGGCTGCTCTGGTAAAACACCCCATTACATCAACGCTTATGGAATACATACTTTGCATGGAAGGACTCTGCCTTTCGCCATCGGAATTAAGCTGGCAAACCCAGCGCTGACCGTTATAGCTGTTGGCGGAGATGGAGATGGCCTTGGAATAGGTGCGGGCCACTTTGTAAACAGCGGTAGGAGAAATGTCGATTTAACCTACATTGTATTCGATAACGGAGTATATGGGTTGACTAAGGGACAGGCCTCGCCTACGCTTGCCCGGGGACTGAAAACAAAGGCCTTGCCGAGGCCAAACATCAACGACGCAATAAACCCCATAGCCTTGGCAGTTGTATCAGGATACACATTCGTGGCACGTGGTTACGCCTACGACACAAAGCATCTTAAGGAGCTGATCAAGCAGGGAATTCAACATAAAGGTGCTGCTTTCATAGATGTACTGCAACCATGCCCGACCTACAATGATATCACTACAAAGGAGTGGTATGGAGGAGAGGACAGACAGGTTGAGGGCAAGCCCATACCAAGGGTATACAAGCTTGAGGAGACGGATTACGACGGTGAGGTGAAGACACCTGACCCACTTGAGGAGAATAACAAGAAGCTTCAGGCCATATCAAAATCATTTGAATGGGGTGACCGGATACCTATCGGCGTTTTCTACAGAAACAAGTTTATCCCAAGTTATGAGGACAGATTGGCTGAGCGCATCACGAACTACTATACTAGCCCACCCGCAAGACAGCCCATTGCCTCGCCGGACGGAAGACCTTTGGCATCCATAACTGAGGTTTTAAACGAGTTTATAGTTTAGACCATATTTCCAAATAATATATCTATATATTACGGCAAATATCTAAAAAGACATGCAAGAAACGAAACAGGAAGTTCACATTGTACTGGTCTCAGATGAGCCCTCGCGCATATATCCTGCTTTCCAGCTAGCCATGGGTGTCGCCTCAATCGGCCTTAAAGCCCAGATATACTGTACCCAAAGGGCGTTAAATATATTGAAAAAAGGTAAGGCCTCGACCGTACAGTTGCCCGGCTACCCGCCGTTCGACAAAGTGTTGAGGGATGCCGTCAACCTCGGTGTACGTGTCTACGCCTGCGCTGTTTCTAAGGACGTGTTAAAACATGAGGGAGTGACGGAGGAAACCGTTGAAGAAGGCGTAGGGCTTGAGGACCTGGGGCTCTTCCTCAAACAGGCCCTCCCTGCTGCAAAGAACGGAGGAATAGTGACCTTCATCTAGGTGAGACTCATGTCAGTGGTGGCGTTAAGCAACACTAGGTCGACATCCCTCCTCCAAAAACAGCCCACAGTAACGCTGGACACACGTGGTATGATTTGTCCGTACCCGATGATAGAGACAAGAAAGCTGTCGGAAAGGCTTGGGGCTGGAGACGTAGCAGAAGTTTTAACGGACATAGAGTCGACCGCGAAGACCTCAATACCGCTTGTGTGCGACTCGCTTGGACTTGACTATGTTGTAATCGAGGAAGAAAAATTTTGGCGTATTAAAATTGCTAAGAAAACATGAGAGATAGACGATTCATACACATTCTATAAATAAAGTCCACACACATTTTGTTCTGAGGAAAAATGAAGAGAGCATTAGTGGCTACACTTGTTTTGGCCTCGGTAGCAGCTGTAGTGGCAGGGATTGCGGTAGTAAACGCAGTAAACTACGCCCAGCCCCTCCATTGGGGACGTGGACGCGGCGGCCCATGGTTAAACAACACACAGATAACAACCTCTGAAACTGGCATCGAGGGCGTTATCTCCTACGCCGACTATGGATACATGGTTGTTTCGACATCGGCCGGCGAGATTAGGGTTGCCGCACCACATACATGGAGCTCGCAGGGACAGACGATAACATACTTCAGGATGTTCGCCGAAGACAAACTAAACATAGGGGACCGGGTAAGAGCCACAGTCCTCACGGTTGAGATAACTAGGCCGAGCGGTGTGGTTACAAGAGCGCAGATTCTAAAAAAAGTGTCAGACCTCAACACAGGTTTTGAAGCAACCGCAGTCCTTCCACCACACCTTCAGTCAGTCGTACCCAACGCCTAAAACCTGAACATACCCCCAAACATTTTTTTATTTCTCCAAAAATGTACACCGCAGGCTTGGGACTGCCTCCTATTCTTAGGCTTGACATATTATTTGAATCCATAAGCCTCGGCTTTAGTCTAGTAATAACAGTTATCAGCCTCTACGCATGGAGGAAGATTGGTTCAAAGACCATGCTGCTACTTTCTCTAGGATTCTTAACCATGTCTGCAGCAATGCTGCTTAGAGTAACATTACTCCTTTGGGCCTTCTCTTTCCCGCCTATGCCGGGCTTTCGGTGGCGATTTCTTCCATTTCTAGTCCTTGAAGCACAAGAGCTTGTTTACTCAGTGGTTAGGCTTGCAGGCTACATTATCTTCCTATATCTCTATTCCGCATATCCCATCAGAAGCAACCCCACAACGACCGCTATTCTGCCAGTTAGCTTAATCTACAACCCACTTTTTGAAGCTGTCTCAGCCACAATTCTCGGCTTCATCGTATACCAGCTGGCGTCGGCCTTCCGCACTAAAACACCTCACCGGTCAAGCTTAGTGCTCGCCGGCTTCACTCTCCTGTTAATCAGCCACCTAGTAGTCCTTTTAACACCCATATCCCTTCTGTTTTACTTCGCCGGACACTTGGCACAGTTTTTTGCGCTGACAACGTTCCTTGCAGCAGTATCTTCGGTGTTGTGGAGTGGTGAAAGACTATAGGTCGAAACCAAAAATTTACGCCGACATCCTTGAGGCTGTGGCTGAAAAAGGCTATTCTAGGCCGACGCAAATAATGACGGACGCCAACCTATCTTATGACAGGCTTAGGAAACATCTTGAAACCCTGGTTGAAAAGGGTTTGCTCAAGAATGAAGATGACACATACCTTATTACTGAGAAGGGGATTAAGTTTTTGGACGAGTTTAAACGTTTTGAAAGGTTTGCCGCAGCCTTCGGCTTGAGGATTTAGGGTAGGGTTTTTAGAGGAGTTTTGTTAGAAATATCCCATGGATAGACGGGACATAATCGTGGTCGGCGGAGGGCCTGCAGGTGTTTCCGCAGCAAAGGCGGCAGCCATGAACGGGGGGGAGGTTCTACTCCTCGAAAAATTTCCCACAATCATGGCCAACAAACCCTGCGGCGAGGCGGTCAGTAAGGAAACACTGCAGACAGCGGGAGTTAAGCCGACGCCTAGAATCGTAATGCATGAAGCATACGCCCTAGTATACTCCCCCAGCATGATAGAGATAAAGATACCTCAGATTGGCTACAACATTAACAAGTCTTTCTTCATTCAGGAAATTGCCGCACAGGCAGCTGAATACGGGGCGGACATACATGTGAGGGAGGAAGTCACGGGTGTCAAAAGGGAGGACTCAAAAATTGTTGTCAAAACAAACCGGGAAACCTATGAGGCTAAGGTGGTCATTGGGGCCGATGGATACAACTCAACTGTTGCACGCAGCCTAAACATTACAGAAAAGCCTGAACCAATACCGACAGTCCAGTACATCATGGCAAACTGCAGGCTCAAACACCCAGATGCTGTAAGGTTTTACCTAGGTAACAAAATAGCGCCTGGTGGATATGCGTGGATTTTCCCGCGAAGTGGGAGGCTTGCCGAGGTTGGGATAGGTGTTAGAGGTGGTGTGGCGAAGGATTACCTTGACGCATTTGTGGCAAGGTTCTCAGATGAGCTTGGTAACGCACGCATACTGGACTACAGGGGTGCACCTGTTCCCATAGGTGGGGCGATTTCCGAGAGCGTTTTTGACAACGTAATGCTTGTGGGAGACGCCGCGGGACACGTCATACCTTTGACCGGTGCAGGAATCCACTCCTCAGTGTCAGCTGGGCTGGCGGCGGGTAAGGTTGCTGCCCAAGCCGTGGCTGAGGGTGACACATCGAAACAAAGGCTTTCCGAATTCTACAACCTGTATGAGGGGTGGCTTACACGTATTAAAAAGAGCTTGAAGGCTATGCGGGCTGTTGAAAAGTTATCCGACGAGGAGCTTGACGCGTTGGCTAGAATCTTCCAGGCGGACGATATACTTGACTTGGCAAATGGTTTTGACATAGCGCGCGTTGCGAGAAAACTGTTGGGACACCCGGTTTTGGCGTTTAAGCTTGCACGGCAGCTTCTCTGAGCAGCAAAACATGATGTGCCACAGACTTTAACAAGTCGTCCAAGTAGATGTTTTCATTTGGTGCATGAAGACGTGAGCCTGGGTGGGAAATAGCTGTAACCATGGCCGAGGGAATACCCGCCCTTGTAAAAAATGCCATAGGTCCTGTGCCGAACATGTTTGGAAAGACAGCGGGCTTCACCCCATAAACTTTTTCCGCAGCCGCCAAAGCCGCCTTGACTACCGGAGAAGTATGTGCTATGCGGGCGGGATAGGATTTTGAGTGCACTATAATTTCAACCCCCGGTAGATACTTCTTCAACGACTTTAGTATTTTGTCAGGGTCTTGGTTTGGGACAAGCCTGAAGTCTATTTTCACACCAGCCCTACAGGGGGTTATTGTTTTTGAGCCATGGCCTGTATAGCCCGAGTAGATGCCTGCGATGTTACAAGTAGGTTCGTAGACAAGTCTTTCAACCACCTGGCCCTTACCAACAGCCAGTTTCCTCACACCCAACCCCTCGGCCAACTTTTTGACATCAACCTTAGCCGAGCCGAGCATTTTCCTCTCCAGCTTCGTAGGCTTTTTGACGTCTTTATAGAAACCCGGTATGGTTACACGTCCCCTTGCATCCTTTAGACCTGCAACTAGCCTGACAAGCTTCTCCGCTGCATTATCGAGTACAGGGGCATACATGGAGTGCGCGTCTGCTTCCGCTGTTTTTACAACCAGCTCAACATAAAGCATTCCCTTAACACCTAGGTAGAAGTTTGGCACACCGTTGACAACGTCGCCTCCCTCCCAAAGACATCCAAAACAGTCAACAATCTTGTCCTTATGCTTTGCAACCAGTTCACCAATGGAAGGGCTTCCAACCTCCTCTTCACCTTCTATAAACCATTTAACAGTCAGAGGTAGGCGGCCGAAGATTTTTTCAGCGACCCTGACTGCCGCAAGCCTAGCCGCTATTTCGCCCTTATTGTCCGCAACACCTCTTCCATACAGTCTCCCATCACGCTCCACCAAGCTAAAGGGCTCAGTCTCCCATTCCTCCAAGGGCTCAGGAGGTTGGACATCGTAGTGGTTATAGAAAAGTATAGGCCTACCCTCTCCCTCCTTCACAGCAAACAGTGCGGGCCTGCCGGTGGGTGTATCTAAAACAGAGACTCTAAACCCTTCTCTCTCAAGCATCGCTTTCAGCGACTCAAGAGTCTCAGCTATACTTTGGTTCCTGGCGGAGACGGTTGGAAAGCTAATTAACTCCTTTAAATCTTCCAACAACCTCTCCCTATCTTGGTCAACGGCCTTAAAAACTGCCGAAACTTCTTCCGGGGACATTTTTCGGACACAACGTTATTATCTTCCATAATAAACCTATGTTTTGTGGAACCTGAAATCCCCGAACCCAGGCCCGTGACACTAAAGGCCTTAAACACAGCTGTCGTAGTTGTGGATATGCAGAACGATTTCTGCCATAAGAATGGGAGTCTGTTTGTCCCGACCTCCCCGCAGACGATACCTGCCATAAAAAATTTGTTGAACAAAGCAAGGTCAGCCGGAGCACTGGTCGTCTACACGCAGGACTGGCATAGCAAGAACGACCCGGAATTTTCGGTTTGGGGTGAGCATGCTGTCGCTGGAAGCTGGGGGGCCGAGATAGTGGAAGAGTTAAAGCCTGTTGAAGGAGACATTGTAGTTAAAAAGCTTCGTTACGACGGTTTTTACGGCACACCACTCGAACACTACCTTTACATGAACAACGTTAAGAACCTCGTGATAACAGGAACGGTAGCCAACATATGCGTTTTGCACACGGCTGGAAGCGCGGCCTTAAGGTGGATGAACATATACCTGCCCGTGGATTGCACTTCAGCACTCACAGACTTCGACATGAAGGCGACGCTAAGACAGATAACATTCCTGTACAGAGGTATTTTAACGCGTTCTGATATGTTAGAAATAACGAGATGAGCGGCTTGTCAAGGATGCATGTCGTTGATTTAAGCAGGATTAAGGGCGGCGACGTTACTGACATATATTTTCAGCGTACTAAGACAATTCTTGAGAAAAACGGCACCCCCGATGTTAGGGTTGTTGCCGAGGTACACTCATACTCCCTGCCCCAAGGTTATGAATGGGCTGTCTTAACCGGTGTTGAAGAAGCGGCGTGGCTTTTTGAGGGTCTTCCGGTCGATGTGTATGCGATGGAGGAGGGAACATTGTTCAGGGAGGTTGAGCCCGTACTCGCCGTGGAGGGTAGGTATGTTGACTTCGCCGTCTACGAACCAGCCCTACTCGGCATTCTTAGACACGCGACAAGTGTAGCTACAAAAGCGGCCATGGTAAAGCGGGCGGCCGGCTCAAAGCCTGTCCTTTTCTTCGGAATTAGAAGTGTGCATCCTGCTCTGGCGGCGATGGTGGACAGGTCGGCGTACATAGGCGGGTGTGATGCTGTCTCAGGAATCGTGGGAGCGGAACTTATAGGGGTGAAGCCTATGGGCACCATGCCGCATTCTCTAATAATTGTGCTGGGTGATCAGAAAACTGCTTGGCGACTGTTTCACGAAGTTATGCCGGAAGACGTTCCACGCATCGCGTTAGTGGACACCTTTTTCGACGAAAGGCTTGAAGCCCTCATGGCCGCAGAGACATTGGGCAAAAACCTATACGGCGTCAGGCTTGATACGCCAAGCTCCAGGCGTGGAAATATCCGTAAGATAGTTGAGGAGACCCGATGGACGTTAGACCTCCACGGATATAGACATGTAAAGATATTTGTAAGCGGAGGCTTAGACGAAAACAGCATAAGGGAGTTAAGGGACTTGGTCGACGGTTTCGGTGTGGGGACCTCGATTGCCTTCCCCACATCCGTCGACCTTGCGCTTGATATTGTTGAGAAAGAGGGCAGGCCTGTTTCTAAGCGCGGTAAGCTACCGGGCCGGAAACAAGTCTACAGATGTCCCTCCTTTCACGACACCATTGCCTCATGGAAAAGTGAAGTCTCCAAATGCCCCATATGTGGCGACGATGTCAAGCCATTGCTGTCACCATTGATTAAAAACGGCAAGATTGTTAAAGAGGTTCAACGGCCTACAAGCATAAGAAATTACGTGCTGGACCAGCTGAAGATATTGGATAGTCTGAAGGAACCGTTGATTAAGCCTATTCTCTACCCATAATGCCGCCCTTCGTTATTTTAAGCAAATCAAGAACCTTCTCGACTTCCTCCCTTGTCAAAATTTTTTCCTCAACCAAAACATCCTTTATCGAGGCCCCCCTCTCCAACATTTTTTTAGCGACTTTGGCAGCTGCATCATAGCCTATCTTGGGTGCTACAACAGTAACAAGAGCTGGACTTGACTCTGCCAAGCGCCTAGCTCTCTCCACATTGACTCTAATTCCGGCGACGCATTTTGCGGCCAGGTTTTCACAGGTGTTTGACAGGATGTTTATCTCCTCGAGAAGGTTGTAGGCTATGAGTGGAAAACCCATGTTAAGCTCAAGCTCACCCAGCCTGCACGCCTCCACGATAGCTGTGTCGTATCCAATTACCTGAGCTGCCGCCAGCATAGCCGACTCAACAATAACTGGGTTAACCTTGCCCGGCATTATTGAAGAACCTGGCTGTACCGCCGGCAGCTCAATTTCATTAATTCCTGTGTTCGGGCCAGAGGAAAGTATTCGGAGATCGTTACAGATTTTCAGCAACGAGACCGCGACGCTTCTCAACGCCGCCGAGGCCTCTAGGCAGCAGTCCCTACTACCCATGGCTTCAAACCTGTTTTCAGCAATCCTGAACCTATAACCAGTAATTTTGTTTAGGACTTCGATAACATGTTCCCCAAACTGAGGGTGGGCATTGAGGCCTGTGCCGACGGCGGTCCCTCCAATGGGCAGCTCTAATAGGCTTTCTAGAGCGTTTAAAACCCGTTTACGTCCCTTCATGACCATTGTAGCATATCCTGAGAATTCCTGGCCAAAAGTTAGAGGAACGGCATCTTGGAAATGTGTCCTCCCGGGTTTCACTGTTTCAGAATATTCCTCAGCTTTGCGTGAAAACTCCTTCTCAAGCCTTTCAAGAGCGGGCAGTAACTTGGTGTTTATCATGTCAACAGCCGCAACGTTCATCACGGTTGGAATAACGTCGTTTGTCGACTGCCCCATGTTGACGTGGTCATTAGGATGCACAACCCTCTTATCACCACGTTTTTCACCCAGAATTTCGAGAGCACGGTTTGCGATAACCTCGTTCGCGTTCATGTTTGTGGAGGTTCCTGAACCAGTCTGCAAAACGTCGACAACAAAATGGTTGTCTAGCTTTCCCTCCGCAACCTCCAGCGCTGCTTTGGAAATAGCCTCGCCAATCCTATTGTCTAGGAGGCCAAGCCTCATGTTGGCCTGCGCTGCAGCATACTTGACAAGCCCCAATGCACGTATAAAGGCTCTTTGAAACCTGTAACCGGAAATGGGGAAGTTCTCCACCGCCCGGGCTGTTTGGGCGCCGTAAAGTGCGTCGGCCGGAACCTTCATCTCCCCGAGCGTATCGTACTCATATCTATACGCCATGTTGAAAAATAGGTAGAACCTTGATTTATACTAATTCCGTATCGTGTAAAATTTCCCGTATTTGCTGTTTTGTAGGAGGTTTATGGTGTAGGATAGTGTACCTCTCTTTCCTTAAGTCGGGGGCTTTCACCACAGCCTCTGTGAAAAGCTCCTCGTCAACACCTATATGGCTGAGCTTGTGACTGGCCCCCATCGTTCTGAGACTGGACATGATTTTTCTCCAGTCGGCCCGGTGCAGGTATGAGGTGAAGACAGCCGCTACACCTACCCTCTCACCGTGGAGGGCCGGTTTCTCCATCATGCTCTCCAAAGCATGAGCTATCAGATGTTCACTCCCACTGCAGGGCCTGCTGCTCCCAGCAACACCCATAGAAATGCCCGCGCTGATCAAAGCCTCAACCACTGTCCTCACCCCCTCACCCGAGTCCTCACCGATAAGCCGAGCTGATTTTATGACGACGGTAGCGCTTAAATAAGCAAGATGTGCGGCATATCGCCCGTAATACTCCCCCTTAATTCTATGCGCGAGCCACCAGTCCCTTACAGCGCTATGCTTACCCAGAAGGTCGCCGCAGCCGCTTAAGACATATTTACGCGGGGCTAAAGAAATCACATCCATATCTGCAAAAACCTCCGAGGGCATCACAGATTTTCGTGAATATGCTAACCCATTTTGCCTGTATGATGTCATGGGGCTCGCTATGCCATCGTGCGACGCGACGGTTGGTATGCTAAAGAACTGTTTCCCAGAGTATTCCGCGAGGGGTTTGGCGATATCCGCAACCCTACCTCCTCCAACGCCCAACACAACATCAAATGACCTAGCGTAAGACACATACCTGTCAAAATTCTCCACAACTTCATCGACAAAACATACATCACATGAAACACCGCCCTCCAAAGCCGACAAAATTTTCTCCCCGAAAACCCTCAGTGGTGTCCTGCTCGTTATCATCAGGCATTTCCGAAAACCGTTGAGCCGAACCCTTCGGGCTATCGTCTCCTCAAGCATCTTACCTATTACGATGTATTTAGGGAGCTCCATGTGGTGGTTTTGCATCAATCAGTGTTAACCCGTCCTGTTTATAAATTTCCAAACCTTATGTATCTAGTGTTTCCCCCCTGTGAGATGTTGTCAAAAACGTTCCTACCTGCGATAAGGGGAGTTGTAATTCATAGGCTACGGAGGCAGGGAATCGGGCAGCCAACGATTGCGAAACTTGTGGGCGTCACCCAAGCAGCTGTTAGCCAGACACTGCGGAAGGAAGAAAGTAAGTTTGTTGAAGCCCTTTCAAAGATGGGGTTGGAGGAAGGGGAGATATATCTCCTAGTCGACACACTCTGTGAAGAGCTAGTCCAAAACCCTGTCAGGGCGACTGGTGTACTTTACGGTTTTTGGCATGGGCTTCTCTCGGAAGGCAGGCTCTGTGCCTATCACCGCCAGCTGTACCCTGTATTAGAGGAATGTGATATATGCATGAACCCATCCTATGAAAAGTCTCTGGATGAGGAGAGGTTGATGGTTTTACGTACTCTAGATATGTGTGTAAAAAGGCTGACTGCTTCAAGGAGTTTTGCTGCATTAATTCCTGAGGTGGGTGTGAACATCGTCTACTGTATCTCCAACCCGCAGACAATAAATGATGTGGCGGGTGTCGCAGGAAGGATTGTGGCGGCTGGGAAAGAGGTTAAGTCTGTGGGAAGACCTGCCTTCGGGGGATCCAAGCACCTTGCGAGCGTACTACTGGCTGCGCGTAGGAAAAACCCTGCAATACGTTCGGCTATAAATGTCTCCAATAATTCACGCATTAAATCTGCCCTACTTAAAACAGGGCTTCAAACAGTTGAGATAAGTCCTGTGGCGAGGGAGTTAAGCGATGATGAAATCGTGGCGGCTGTGGCTAGCTCGGTTGGAGATGATAGAGTTACCGCCGTTCTTCACGGGGGTGGCATCGGCGTTGAACCTATTACCTACCTTTTTGCTGATGAGGCAAGTAGACTTGTGGACATCGTGCTAAAGATAGCGGGGCAGGCCCTATTCACAGACTTTACATGACTCGACATCTATTTCGGGCTCCAGCTTCTTATGTATCTCGCAGAGCATCCTCTGCCTCCTAATGTCCTCAACCGCTTCGTTGATTTTTTTAGCTATCTCCTCCTTGGGTTTGTTGGACAATATTTCATCAGTTATCAGGTTTACCCAATTTATAATCACCGGATTCTCTTTTAGTTCAACAGACAGCCCCCTAACACCCCTCAAATAGTTGCTGACAGCCGCCTGCGTAACACCTAGGACGTTAGCAACCTGCTCTTGGGTGAACATTTTTTCCTTCACCAATTTCTTCGCAACTAGAGCCCTTACTAACGGAATTGTTACTTTCGATTCGATCTCAGCAGGCAGCAGCAATTTTCCCCTATGTTGGCTGTTGTTTTTGGTATATAAGCGCTTGCGTTATACCCGTATGACCTCGACACCTAGGTCGCGAAGCTTTTCCAGAAGCCATACCCTGTGTTCCGATTTGAGGCCATCCCAGTCCAAAAGGGCTGTTTTGGGTTTTTCCAAGGTCTTTTCAAAAGCCTGCCGAAAAAGGTCGGCCCTTAGTGGAAAATGATGTTTGGCGGCGATGTGTCCGACTGCGAATCCCCCCTCATCAACTGCGCGAACCATGTCCCGGGCATAATGTCCTCCACCAAACCCAACAGCGTGGACAGCGTTAGCCTTACTCCAGGGCTTGCATGATTCAACGCAGGCAGCCGCGGCCGCCGCAGTCAGAGAGTCATCAAGCCAGCTGTTAATGTCCGATCCTACCTCAACAAAGACCAGTGGTTTCTCAGAATACGGGCCGTGATGTGTAGCCTCAAACCCAACCTCAACCCCCGTAAGCCCCATCGTCTCCACAGATTTTTTCAACGAAATGTAGACTCTCCAAACAAGCGTGGTTGAAGTTGCTGAGAGCGTAAATGGTTTTCCACCGTATGTGGCTGACTCACCCCAGTTTCCCGTTGAATGCACAAGGAGACACTTCACACCCGAGCTGGACACATGTTTCGAGGCCACCACATAATAATCAGCATCAAGCGATGCCACAACGTCATCAGCCCAGAGAACAGAATCTCTCAGAACAAAGGCCTTCACATCCCCGTTCGAGTAAATCCCGGGAGAGACTTCGTGGAAACCATGGTTTTCAACCAGCTTCTCGATAATCTTAACGCCGCAAACATCTTGGGATGAGGCGATGATCGCGGGCTTCAACCCATAGACAGCTTGATATGTAGACTTTATCTATTATGCTTTGGGCTGGGTTGCTAAGATTTAAAGACGTTCCGTTGTTGGCTGGGGCTGAGGCCGCCCGAGTACTTGCCGCTAGGGATATATCCCGAGAGTTAGAAATTTCGCTTGACCTGGGAATCACAAAAACCGTATGCAGGGTTTCTCCAAAGGGACTTGAGTTAGCCGATAGAACTGTTGAATGGGAGACTTTGGAGAAAATCGCCGAAAACCCCGAAGACGTATATGTTATCAGTGAGGATGTCAGGAAACTAAGCTTTTTCAAAGGGTCTTTTTACAGACTCGTTCTACCCTCTTGGGGACATGCCCCCACTGTAGAGATTAACGGCGTAAGGATGCATAGAACAGTCGGCACCTACCCGGAGGTTGATGCCCGGGAGAAGACGGGGCTTGCAGGAGTGCTATGGAATCGTAAGGTCCTGGACTTGTGCACTGGACTCGGATACACGGCTGTTGCATGTGTGAGGAAAGGTGCCTCGAGAGTTGTTACGGTTGAGAAAGACGTTAACGTTTTAGAACTTGCCTCCTACAACCCGTGGTCTAGGGACCTGTTCAAGGAGCCGGTTGAAATAGTTGTTGATGATGCCTACCTGTTTCTCCAGAGATGTGATGAAGTCTTTGACGCAGTAATACACGACCCTCCCGCCATATACATGGAGGGAAGGCTTTACTCTGAAGAGTTTTACCGTCAATTGGCGAAAGTATTGAAGCGTGGAGGTGTTTTAATTCACTACGTTGGTGAGACAGGCCGAAGGCGTGGAGTCAGACTTTATGCGGGGGTCATAAGAAGGCTTCATAGGGCGGGGTTTTCAACCGAGTACCATAAAAACCTACGATGCGTTAAGGCTGTTAAAATTTAACAAATAGTTTGTCAAAATGATACCAATGGCAGCGCGGCAGAAGATAGGTCTAGGAACTTGGATCGACATGCTTGCATACCGCATAATTGAGCGGGAGAAAACATTAGGGAGGAGTCTAGATATGTTGAGGACGGAGGCGGGTATAGCTGCCTCTGGCATTGTTCATATAGGCAGCATGTCCGATTCTGTGAGGGCTCATGCCGTATCTCTCGCGATAAAAAACCTTGGATACAAGTCTGAGATGATACAGTTCGCCGACGACATGGATGGACTTAGAAGTGTACCTGCCGAGATCCCTAAAGAGTTCGAAAAATATCTGTTAAAGCCTGTGTCGCTCATTCCAGACCCGTTTGGATGCGATGAATCCTACGCTGTCCACATGGAGAACATGCTTATAGACGCGTTGGAGAAAGCTGGTGTTAAAACAAGCCTTTACCGTGGCTACGAGATGTATGGTAGAGGTGTTCTGAAGGAACAGATCACAGCTATACTCACCCGGTGGAGGGAGATAGGTGATAAGATAGAGGAAATGACTGGGCAGAGCAAGTTCAAAACAGTCTTACCCTACTTCCCGTTATGTGCATCATGCGGCCGTATATACACAACGCATGCCCTATCCTTTGACCCAAAAACAGGACGCGTTCACTACGTTTGTAAGGGTGTTGAAATCAAGAAAAGAATTTTTACGGGGTGCGGATACGAGGGGGACGCAGATGTATCAAAAGCGGAGGGCAAGCTTTCATGGAAGGTTGAGTGGGCTGCCCGGTGGGCCGTTCTAGACATAAGGTTTGAAGCCTACGGCAAAGACCTAGCAGACTCCGTTAAGGTGAACGATTGGGTCTCCAAAAACATTTTGGGATTTGAGCCCCCCTACCATGTCCAGTACGAGCTTTTCCTCGACGAGACAAGACGTAAAATTTCAAAGTCGAGAGGCGTTTCTGTATTCACCCCGTCGTCATGGTACAGGTACGGCACCCCTCAAAGCCTTCTACTACTCCTTTTGAAACGCATTAAGGGAACACGCGTAATTTCACCAGCCATGATACCCTTGCTGATGGACGAGGTTGACAGGCTTGCTCAGCAATACTATAGCGGCAGCGGAGACCCACGTAAAACAGGACTCTACGCATACCTCTTTGGCTTAAATCCGTCCGCGAAACCAGTAAAACCCATACCCTACAACCTACTCATCTTCTTAGCCTCAGTCGCGCCATCGTCTAAAGAACGTGAATTCATAACATCGAGGCTGAAAAAATACGGTTACATAGTTGACGATGAGGCCCTGCAACGTGTTGAGATGGCCTTAAACTATTATAGGGATTTCGGCAGGCCAAGTACTCCCGTGGTTGAACTCGACCCAGTCAGCCGGAAGGCGGTTGCCGAGATTGCTCAAGCCATATTGAAAGCGGGAAGCCCTGAGGAGTTACAGTCTGCTATTTTCGAGACTGCACGTCGGAACGGGTTAAATCCACCTGACCTATTTAGGACACTTTACAAACTTTTTCTTGGACAGGACAGCGGGCCTAGGCTTGGAGTCTTTATTTTAGAGGACTACGGCAAAGAGAAAGCTTACCAGGTTTTGTCTCAATACATCTCTTAATACTTAAATATGCGTTTACATAGGATAAACCACCAAAAAGAGTGAAGAAAAGGTTTGAGCGAATTAGTAAAGATAGGAAGCCTAACACCCCGGTCTAGGGGTGTAAACCTCATCGCAAGAGTCGTCGAGAAACCACAGGCCCGCGTTGTTTCATCACAGTACGACCAGAGCGAGCATCGGCTTACAGAGGCTTTGATTGCCGACGAGACAGGTGCAATAACGCTTGTTCTATGGGATGACAACATAGACGTTGTCAATGAGGGCGAGTCGATCAAGGTGGTAAACGGGTTCATTAAGCTTTTCAAGGGTAAGATGCAGCTAAACTTAGGCAGGTTCGGCAAAGTTGAGCAGTCAGATGTTGAGGTCACCGAGGTAAATTTAGAGAACAACCTATCCCAGAAAGAAGGCTTTCAGCAGGAAGGAAGAGAGAGGGGCGGTTTCAGGTCGAGGGGTTTCCAGCGAAGGAGAAGTTTTAGGTAGATTCTTCAGGTTCAACCAAAAAAACCCCATCTTCTCTTCCAACTATTTTTATATTCTGGTTCTTTTTTACGTCTTTCAAGGCTTTAGCTCTCCAGTACTCTCCGTCTACAAGCACATAACCGCTGTTACCAGCAGATATTTCATCTACGGCTTTACCCTTACCCGAGGGCATGTACGTTATCGGCTTCCTTTTCTGAGCCCTAAAGGATTTATACCCTAAGAAACCTAAAAAAGCCCCAATTAAGAGTGCAACAGCAACGACTGACAGCTGAAGCTGATTTAGCCATTCCTGCGAGACCAGTGATGGGGCGGGAGAAAAACCTCCAAGCAATACAAGTCCTAAAGTTAACAAGACTGTCCCACCTAGGCCTGCGATGCCGAATCCGGGAGATAGAATCTCATAAAGCAAAAGCCCTGCACCGATTACTGTCAAGAGGGCCCCGGCAAGGTTCAGATTTAGCCCTAAACCAACCAGTCCGAGTATTATCAACACACCCCCTAAAAGTTCACCGCCCCATCCCGGGTTAGCTAGTCCGATGATCAACGCTAGAATACCAACGGAAATTAGCAAACTTGCTATCAACGGGTCTGATAGAATTGAGGTGACGTGTGAGGCGAGGCTGGGCCCTTTCTTAACCACTGAGGCCCCTGATACATTTAAGATCCTTTTGCCGTGAAGAGTGCTTACCGTTCTGCCGTCTGCCATATTTAGCAACTCATCTATGTTGGACGCAACGGCTTCAATCAAGCCCACCTTATAAGCATGGGTGGGGTTGAAGTTTTTGTTCTCGAGAACCATTTTGATGGCCTCGTCTCTGTTTCTCCCATGAAGCTCGGCGAGGGTTCCCATCTTTTCAGCAAAAAAATTCAAAACCTTCGAATCCGTTACAGGCTGGCCGCCAGACACCGGCTGCGCCGACCCTATGATGGTCCCAGGGGCCATGGCCGCGAAATCGGTAGCCATCAAAATGTATGCTCCAGCCGACATACCCTTACCCCCCTCGGGATAAACGAAACCTATAACAGGAACCGGCGACCTCTGAATCAACTCCACAATCGACAGCATAGAGTCAGCCTGACCCCCCAACGTGTCGATTGTAACCAGCACAGCCGAGTAATGGGAAGCCTCGGCAAAAGCCTCCTCAAAATACCTAACGGTACCCGGTGAAATGTATCCGTTCACCTCAACCCATAGAACTGAATTTTGCTCCGCAAAGACGCCGTAAGCTACTATGAGGAGAGCCGACAGCAATAAAGCTCTCATTCTTTCTTTCTAGTTGGTTGGCCTATAATCCCGAGAAGAGTGCCAAGCTCTCTGGAGGATGAGTCTGTCACGACGATCATGTTTTTCTCCCTGGCTATCTCGCTCCATGTCTGAAGCTCCCTCAGCCTAAGGGCTATTGGGTGGTTAGCATAATAGTCCGCGGCCATCGCCATTTTCTCCGCCGCCATCAACTCACCCTCGGCTGAGATAATTCTACTTCTTCTCTCACGCTCGGCTTCAGCCTGTTTCGCTATGGCCCTCTGCATCATCTCAGGTATGACCACATCTCTTAAGGCAACTGTTGTTACCTTTATCCCCCACGGCTCAGTCGCCTCATCCAATATTTGCTGTAACCTCTTGTTCAACTCATCTCTCCGGGTTAACAGGTCGTCTAACTCAACCTGTCCTATTACATCCCTCAACGTTGTTTGGGCAAGTAGGGCTGATGCCGTGAAGTAGTCCTTCACCTTCAATACAGCCATCTGCGGGTCTATAACACGGAAGTAGACGATGGCGTCGACATCTACGGTAACGTTATCCTTTGTTATTATCCTCTGTTTGGGAACGTCGAAGGTCACCAGTCTCAGGTCAATAATGCGCCTCCTGTCGATTACTGGAAGAATCACCACAACACCGGGCCCCTTAACCCCCACAAGCCTACCAAGTCGAAAAATTACGGCTCGTTCGTATTCCGTGACTATCTTTATAGAGCTGGAGAGTATTATAAGTAAGAGTATTATGACGAAGAATATTGGGATAAACAAATCGGCCCACAGCGCCGCTGACATCTGCAACAAGCCAAGATAATTCATGGCGTGAAAACACCGTGATCATTTAATACCCCGTAACTTTTTACCTTTACGCTACCAAATTAATACCCATATATTAGCGAAATCTTATTCGGAAATGTTTCATAGGCCTAACATCATGCAGAACTTATATCATCCGGCGTTGCGTTAGGAGATGTAAAATGACGGAGAACGCGAAAGACATAGCAGGCGTAGAGGAGCAAGCTAACACAGAGGACCAGTTGCACATGGCGTTAAAGGACCTTGGGCTTCAGCCCAACCAGCTGATGAAGTATGTGAAGGCTGCTCGAAGGCTACGCGACCTTGAGCGAAGGTATGGAAAGTCCTACCAAGTTCTTCTTAGAGAATATGAGAAGAAGTTCAGGGAAAGCGTAAAACTGGAGTATCAAATAAACGAGCTTCTCGAAAGACGTTTGAAAATCGAGGAGGACCTTAAGGTCTACTTGGAGCAGCATAACTTAACGCTTGAAACGGTCAACAAAGTTATATCAATTCTTAAACAACTTCAGCAACACTCCGTTGACGTAAATGACCTCGAAAACATAGCAAAAGCTGCGGCGAAGATTAAAGAATTGGGAATGGATGTAGGTGCAGTTTTTGAGAAATTCGCAAAACTTGAGGAGGCGGAACAGAGGTTGCAGAAAGCCAACGCAGAGTATGATGCGCTTTTGTCAAGTCTGGAGGCTGTGAGGAAAGAGCTTGAGGAGAAGGAGGCTAGGCTGAGGGAGCTTGTTGCCTGGATACCGGAGGCCGAGACACTTTCAGAGGTGAAAAACAGGCTTGAGAACGATATCAAAAAGTTGGAGAATGAGAAAGCGGAGCTGATTACAAAAGTTGAAGAGCTGGCGCGGGAACACGAGGCCCTTTTTGGGTTTAAGGGTAGTGCTGAACAGATCTTTAAAGCGGTTGAGGAGAAGAAAGCTGAGCTTGAGCGTCTTACTGAGGAGCTGAATAGGAGGAGGGAGATGGTTGAGCTGTTGGAGGAGGAGGTTGCATCGGCTCGGTCTCTGTTAATGCTACTTCAAAACCCTGAGATGGTGAGTAAGGAAGATTTAGAGACTTTAATTCGGCAACTAACAAACATCGTCAACGTCAAAACCGGCGAGCTATCGATGCTCAAACCTTTGGAAAAGCCGCTGGTCGAAAACGTGCGCAAAAGAGTTGTAGAACTAATAATGCCTGCCATAAAAAATGACCTGATCCCGAAATGGGTTTTCGAAAAACTTGAGAAAGAGTTTAAGGAGGTCGTTTCCAGAAAAGCCCAGTTGGAGGAAGAGGTTGAAAGACTCAAGGCATCTCTTGGTTCGCAGGCAGGCCTTAAACAAGACACAGCTGAAGCAGAGGCACAGAAAACCTCTATGTTTTTCAGACTTTTAAAGAAAATGGTTTACCTAACCGAGGACAGCGGAACAAGAATCAGACTTAAATGTCCTTACTGTCAAGCAATCAACTTGTTGATACTTCCCTCAAAGCAGGAATTGGATAATGCTGTTAACGACCGTGACCTTCTGGTTACGATATGTCAGGCGTGTAAAAAAGACGTATCAGTTGACCCAGCCTTTCTGAAAACCCGTTTCTATCCGGGCTGAAGTGAGTTGAGGCCTGTCAACCCCATTATCAAAATGCTTAAATGGAAAACAAGGTTACTTAACGAGGATGAGGTAAGCCAAGTTCTGTCAGCCATAGCAAACATACGTGATTCACCCTTCACATTAACAAGGCTACTTGAGGAGTTACCTGAGCAGCTGGTAATGGACATTAAAAAACGCAGAAGTATCTCAACATTTCTATCCAACCTTGTTGAGATCGGTTATCTGTCAAAGCCTTCTGAAAGGAAGTGGGTAAAAAACGCCGCGTCATTCAGCCGTTTTCTCAGCCCTATTCTAATCGAACTTAATGAGGTTGAGAAGTCGCCTCCTCCTGTTGAAAAGAAGGAGCGGAAAATAATTCAGGTGGAGGATAAACGGTAGACATTACCATGGCTAGAAAACCGTCCAGCCGCGGGAGTCCACGCTACAAAGCACGTGTAGGCTATGAGGGGGAATACAGCCTGTTGAGGAAGTTTGTTGATACGGGCGAGGTAGGTTACTATGCTGTTAGAACACCCGGTAGCGGTTCGGGCAAGATGGCCAAGCCCGACATCATAGCGGTTGACCGTGGGGAGCTTATGGCTATTGAGGTTAAAAGCAGTGGAAAAGACTACGCCATGCTTTCACGGGACCAGGTCTCTAGGCTGCTGGAGTTTGTCAGGAGGTTTGAGGTATACTGCCCTCATTGTGGAAATAAGTTCAACCCCAGACCTATAGCCGCGGTAAGGTTTATCGGTAGGGGGTGGAAATTCGTTGATTTAGGTTCCTTTGACGGTAAAAACTTGTTCGTGAGGTGGGATAGCGGTGGAGAAAGAACTTGACGAACTTGACCATAAAATCCTCCGGCTACTCTTCGAGGACGGCAGGATGTCATTCGCCGAGATTGGACGGCGTTTACACGTAAGCGAGAACACGGTTCGTTTTAGGTATAATAGGCTGGTGGAGAAAGGGGTTATAAGATGTGTCAGGGCTTTAGTAGACCATACTAAGCTCGGGTTAAGGAACTCCGCAGCCCTGATGCTTAAAATAGACCCAGCCCATGTTGACGAGGTTTTTGAGAATTTGAAGAACTTTAAAGAAGTCACAAATATTTACCAGTTGTCGGGCGATTATGACGCGATAGCTGTGGTCATAGGGTATGACCTTGACCACGTCAGGGAGGTGGTGGAGAGGATTAAGAAATTGCATGGCGTAAACTCTGTTAACACTCTTGTGACCCTCCGCATAGTTAAAGCCGATACATGGTACTCTCTAACCTAAACATACAGTAAAATCATGGAGACAGATGTTACTGCTGTGCATGCTCTAAAGGTTCTCGCAGCCCATGAAAGATACAGGAACAGCTGCATAAACCTGATTGCAAGCGAGAATGTCTTAAGTCCAGCGGTTAGAAAGGCCCTTGCATCTGATATGGCTTCCAGATATGCTTTAAGGCCAGAGTTCTACGGCGGCACAAGATATATACAGGAGGTTTGGAACATTGCGGAAGATATCGGCAAAGAAGTTTTCAAATCTGATTACTGTATCGTGTCACCTCTATCCGGGCATGTTGCGTTAATGATGGCGCTTTTCGCCACCGCGGGCAAAAATTCTACGATTGCATGTATTGACCCCGCGGGCGACGGATATCCAGGCCTGATGTATGACAAAATCCCCGATTTGTTCGGGTATACTGTAGTCAACCTACCCTACAGGGACCACCAAGTAGTGGTTGATGAAGCCGTCAATCTCATCAGTTCTGTTAAACCACGTGTGGTTGTTCTCGGCTCCAGCCTCATACTGTACCCCTTCCCGGTGAAAGAAATCTCTGACGTTGTCCATGGCTACGGCGGATATGTTATCTACGATGGATCCCATGTTCTAGGGTTAATCGCTGGACAGTGTTTCCAGAACCCTTTGAATGAGGGGGCTGACATTCTCCTAGGCTCCACCCACAAATCGTTTTTCGGACCGCAGGGTGGGATAATGTTGACAAACAATCATGACCTGCACAGGGCGCTGGGGGAATCGGTTTTCCACAAGTTCGTTGATAACATACACTTCAACCGTGTTGCGGCGCTTGCGGTGGCCTTGGATGAGATGAGGAGAAATGGCCGTCGATATGCTGGAAAAGTGGTGGAAAATGCGGTTACGTTGGCCTCATCCCTCGATCGTCTGGGGTTGAAACCCTTCATGTCGGCTAGAGGTTATACACAATCGCATCAGGTTTATCTCCCGCTCAAACCTGATGAGGGCTTAAGGGTAAGGGACATCTTGGAGAAGAACAGGATTATCGTAGATATGGCTGTGAGAATGGGCACAGCTGAGGTTACAAGGAGAGGTATGGGCCTTAAGCAGATGGCGGCAATAGCTAAACTTGTTAAAGCCGCCCTTGACGGTGAGGACGTAACGGAAGATGTGCGGCAACTAGCCTCCCGCTTTAGAACAATACGCTACACCTAGGTGTCAGGGATGAAAGCCCAAGCCATAGCCCACACCATGGAAGGACTTGTAAAATACCACGGCCTTAAAGACTGGGCTTTACGTATACCATACCATGACAGCATCTCAGTCAACCTCCAAGCATTCACAACAATCACCGAGGTAAAGTTCGGAGACTTCGGTGTGGACGAGGCATACATAGATGGACAACGCGTCACCGGACGTGAGATGGATCGCATACTAACCGTAATAAACTACATTCGTAGTCTTGCGGGAATCGAGGAAAATTTCTACATGTCGTCTCGCAATTCGATACCAAAGGGGGCTGTAAAGGGCTTGGGCTTCTCCTCGGCTGGGGGTGCTGCGTTAGCGGCGGCGGCGTACAAGGCAGCAGGCCTCGACAAAATATATGGCTGGGACCTGAAAGCTATCTCCAGGATTGCGAGAAGGCTTGCAGGCTCTGCCTGCAGGTCTGTCGTAGGATACTACGCACGATGGTATGCTGGAGACTCGGATGAAAACTCGTATGCCGTCTGTTTCGCCGATAACAGGTCGCTCGAGCTAAATGTCGTTGTTGTTCCGTTAGCAGCCGAATACTCGACCGAGGATGCTCACCGTGAGGCCGAGCTTTCCCCCTTTTTTAAGGCACGTGTAAAGTCAGCGCAGGAGAGATGTGACTTGTTTGAAAAAGCTGTTGTTGAAGGTGACTTTAAAACAGTAGGCGAGCTTGCTGAGATAGACTCTCTAGAGCTACATGCTGTAACCATGACCGGGCCGTCAAAACTCATTCTCATGAAACCTGAAAGCTTGAGAACGGTAAACGAGGTTCTGCGTTTAAGGACAGAAGGGGTGGACTGTTATTACTCCATGCAGACAGGCCCAACCGTTTACATCAACACCTTACCCGAAGATACAGACTATGTGAAGGCACGGATTGAGGACCTTGGATTCAAACCCTATGTCTCCGAAATAGGCGGTCCCGTCAGAACCGCATAATAATTTATATTAGGTCTTCGGCCGTAATAATTGCAAAGATGGGTGAAGAAGGGTTAAGTTCCAAACTAAGGGAAATCTTCGATAGAAACAAGATAACTGTGGACATTCGGATGGGTGCTTCGGAGGAGGACATACCTTTTTTTGCAGAAGTTACTGCCGGAGGTAGAATCACGATACCTGAGGAAATCAGGAAGATTTTCGAGATAAAAGACGGGGACGGCCTTATGTGCCGCATCAGGGTTGTTAAACGCAAGATGCAGCAGGCCGAGCAGAAAAGTTGAAGGGCTTATATGATGGTTTTTAGCGTACGAATGTAGACATGGGAGACCCTAAGAGAATAAGGAAAAAGTATGAGACACCCGGTCATCCGTGGAGAAGGGAAAACCTAGCCGAAGAGCTTAAGCTAATGGGTGAGTACGGGCTTAGGAACAAGAGGGAGATATGGCGTGCGGCAAGCACTTTAAAAAAGTATAGAGCGATGGCCCGTTCCCTCTTCACCGCAGTCGGGGAGAAAAGGGCGGTTGAGGAGGCTAAGCTGGTTGGTAAGCTGTATAGGCTGGGGCTCCTCCCCCAGAACGCAACGCTTGACGACGTTTTGAAACTAACTGTAAGAGACTTTCTCGACAGAAGGCTTCAAACTGTCGTCTATCGGCTGGGTCTAGCTAAAACCCCCTACCACGCAAGACAACTGATTACGCATGGCAAGATACTGGTTGGGTCTAAAAAGGTAAGGGCACCGAGTTACCATGTCTTACGCGGTGAGGAGGAGAACATTAAACTATCGGAGGTTGTGCTGGCTAGTGGACAGACATAAATATTCGCGGAAACGGGTGCTTCTAGATGGCTGAGCAAACAACTCAGGAACAAAAACCTACAGCCCCAGCCTCGCAACAACAGAAATGGGGGATCGTACATATCTATTCATCATACAACAATATAATAGTCCATTTAACTGATTTAACAGGGGCGGAGACAATTGCTAGGGCATCGGGAGGTATGTTTGTTGATGCGGGCCGGCTGGAGCCCACACCTTATGCCGGCATGAGGGCGGCGGCATTTGTGATGGAGAAAGCCAAGGCGGCCGGGATCAACGCTGTCCACATCCTCGTTAGAGCACCGGGCGGAGTCAAGTCTAGAACCCCGGGACCGGCAACGCAGGCCGCCATAAGAACCATCGCCAGGTCCGGCGTGATGATTGGACGTATCGAGGACGTGACACCAATTCCACACGACAGCGTCAGAAAGAAGGGAGGACGTAGGGGTAGGCGGGTGTAGAACCAACATAGCTTAATACAGCCTACCCCAAGTTATTTACGATATTAGTTGGCGCTCAAGCAGGTAGACGTCTCTAAGAAACCGGTGCAACGAAGGGAGGCGGTCGCTGTTGGCAGGATTAAACTAAATCCAGCGACTATACAGCTTATCAAGGAGTCTAGAGTCGAGAAAGGAGACCCCCTGCAGCTTGCTAGGGTAGGGGGGATATTAGCCGCCAAACACACCCCTGAGCTTATGCCGCTATGCCACCAGCTCAAACTGGAGTCTGTAGAAGTGAACCTTGAGGTTGGAGATAATTATGTTGAGGCTGTTTCACATGTTGTGGCATCGGAAAAGACTGGGGTTGAGATGGAGGCGCTAGCGGCGGTAATGGGTGCTTTGCTTAACATTTGGGACGCCGTCAAACAATATGAGAAAGACTCCGGAGGCCAGTATCCGTCAACTGAGATTTACGGCGTTAAAGTGATTTCGAAGGTGAAGCGTGATGATGCCCCATGAAAAACACAGGGATGAAAGCCCCCGAAAAATCAGGGCAGCGGTGCTGACCGCAAGCAGTTCCCGCTACTTCAAGAAAATTCGCGGAGAGGAGTATGTTGACGAGTCGGGAGAGCTGGCGGTAGAGTTGCTGAAGAAACAGGGCTATGAGGTGACATATCTTGGTGTTGTTAACGACGATATATGGATGATTAGAAACGCCGTGATTAAGGCAGTGGAAGATGGAAACGACGTCGTGGTGATAACAGGCGGAACAGGGCTGTCGCCTCGGGACGTCTCTGTTGAGGCTGTGAGACCGTTGCTTGATAAAGAGATGGAGGGATTCGGAGAGATTTTTAGGGTTGAGAGCTATAGAAAGATCGGGGCGGCTGCTGCGATCAGTAGGGCTGTCGCGGGAACGGCTAACGGCCGTCTCATACTGGCTCTTCCCGGCTCCCCTGAAGCGGTTAAGCTCGCCCTTGAGATTTTTGCAGGCGAAATACCTCACATGCTACACATAGCACGCGGTGGCCCTTTTTGAAAATAACAGTCCTTGGAGCAGGCAGCATAGTGGCTTCAGCTAAAAGATTCTCAACCGGATTGATTGTTGAAACAAAGGATGCAAAGATTCTTTTAGAGCTAGGGCCGGGTGTGTTAGAAAAGCTTAGAAGGCTTGGTTTGGACCCCCATCTCTGCACAGCATTTCTGGTAACACATTTTCACATAGACCATGTTTCAGACCTTCTGCCTCTTTTGATGACGTGGCCATATAAACCAGACGGAACACCCAACCACAGTCCAAAACCACTTAGACTCGTAGGACCGAAAGGTCTGAAGGCCCTTATTAAGACATTGACGGAGGAAGTTGAGGCCTTTAGATATCTATCCCTTACCATGGGATGCCAGAAATATGTGGAGGCATATGAGATAGGTGATGACGACTTTGTTAAGTTTGAGGGCATCACAGTGAGGGCGGCTAGGGTCGAGCATTACAATGGGGTTGCATACAGGCTAGAGTCGGCGGAGGGCATCGTAGTGTTTTCCGGCGACACAGTGCCCGACCCGGCGCTTACAAGGCTTGCTAAGGGTTGCGACATCCTCATACATGAATGCAGTTTTCCACACGAATATCTTATAGGCAAACATACGTCGGAAGTCCAGCTTGCCAGTATAGTTGCTGAAGTTAAGCCGAGAATCCTGATAGTTACACACCTGTACCCTGTGTGGGAGGGGTTGGAAGACAGGCTGCATAATACACTTGGAGAACTAGGTCTCGAGAGGCTTGTGATAGCCAAGGACGGTGACATCATAGAGCTATAAAGAGGCTGTACTGTGAAAGGCCGTGATTCTATCGGACTTCGACCTATGGAACTACATCAGAAGCGGTAGGCTGAAAATAGATCCTTTCTCAGAGAACATAATACGGGAAAACGGCCTCGACCTAAGGATAGGAAGGCAGATAGCCCGCTTTAACAAAAACACGCAGGTTTTCGACACAAAAAACTCAGACAGCAAAGATTTCTACTACTTCGAGGAGGGGGACTCTTTCATCATTAAACCCCTAGAACACGTACTCCTCCACACGGTGGAGTATCTAGCCCTACCAAAAGATTTGATGGGCTTCGTCAACTTAAGAAGCAGCTATGCCAGAATCGGTTTAACCATACCGCCGACCATAATAGACGCAAACTTCGAGGGTCAGCTGACTATTGAGCTTGTGGGCGGGGACTTCCCCGTAAAGCTTTATGCGGGCGACCGCTTCCTCCACGTTGTTTTTGCTCGTCTCTCGTCGATAGTCGAAAAACCATACAGCGGGAAGTATCAGGGCCAGAAGGGAGTCAGGCTTCCGAGCTTTTAGCCGCCAGCTATGGGTGGAAGAACAACAACCACATCACCGTCCTTGAGCCTGGTCGAGCCCCATCTTGCCTGTTCCACGTTCTCCCCGTTAAGGGCCACAACAAATCCCCTCCTCAGCACCGCTCCTTCAAAAACACCCACTAGGTTTCCGCCGTGCCTCTCTGCAAGCAGCTTCAAAAAGTCGGCTATCGTCGACCCCTCTTGAAGCTCAAACTCCTCGGTTGAACGGCCCAATCTCTCCCGGATAAATGCATAGTATTTTGTAGTTATTTTCATGCTCCCTCAAGCCACGCCTCCGTTCCGTCGATGTAAATCTCTTTCTTGAAAAGGGCGGGTTCCCTCTTATATCTCTCAACGGCTTTCTTCAGCCCTGCGAACGCCTCTTCACGTCCAGTCCCAGCTGCAACGGCGACCACGACGGCCTCTCCCAATTTAAAGCTCCCAAGAAAATGCCAAACACCCACAAACCTTAACCTGTATTCGGTCCTGACCTCCTCGCATATCCTCTTTAATGCTTTGTTGGCATGTTCTTCATAGCTCTCCATGTATAAACCGACGCTCTCACTAGAGCCCCGGCCTTGTTTCTTCACCAAGCCCACAAAGAAAACCACCGCACCCGCTGAGCCGTCCCCCACCTCCTCAAGCACAGACCTAAACAACCGTTCCACCTCGAGTGAGTTTTTACTGTACACCCCTGGCGGAGGAGCTTTCATCAGTCAGATGGCGTTATTGCTCCAATTATGTTTTTCCATGGCCAAGTTTCTGAGGCCACCCGCCCCTGAGGTGTTAACTGTATTTTTCGGGTAGAAAAAACATTATCACGTCAAAAAAATACAAAAAAATTTTACGCTGATTTAACGCAAGAGAATGATTTATATTTCATCAATTTCAGGCGGTAGCTGAGGTAAGCAGACTAGTAATGCTGGAAAGCAGAACCACCCAGAAACAGATTGTCGGGAAACATGTATTCGGAAATCTCTACAACTGCCCCACGAAACTTATCAGTGATCAAAAGTTCTTGCGCCAACTTGTCTTGGAAGCTGTTGCCGCTGCAAAGATGGAGTTAGTCTCACTGCGTTCGTGGAAGTTTGGCGGCGAAAAGGGGGGAGTATCGGTGATAGCCCTAATCAAGGAAAGCCATGTCGCCCTACACACCTGGCGCGAGTACAACTACGCCACCGTCGACATCTACACCTGCGGTGATAAAAGTGATCCAGAACTGGCCTTTGAGTTGATAGTAAACAGTCTGAAGCCCGAGAGGGTTACACGTTATTTCGCTGACCGGTCTTCTGGGTAAACCGTATAAGGTTTACCTTAAACAATTTTTATCTATTTTCTTTTGCGAGTGTATTGTTCGATTTTCCAAACAATTGTCACAACAGACGGGGCCCCACCCGAAACAATAGTCATTGAATTACTGAAACAACTGTGCGATACCCCAATGGATTCGTTTACCTCAAGAGGAGTTAAGCCCTTCATGGTGGCTTAAAGCACCTTTTCGACGGGTAATAAGAGGATGGTGATGAACTAATTCAATCCCCGTTTACTTATAAATTCCTCAGTAAGTCGATCCATGCTGCAATTCAACTAAGGAATAGTTAGGCTGTAAATGGGGCGTTTGGATGCCTGTCCAAAAAATCAAACAATACTTTCACGCGATTATAGTTAGGTAAAAGTTAAAAGGTAAAAGTTTTACCAATAACCATGGCCAAGAAAACCACAGTCGATGAAAAAATATTGCTACAGGCCGTTGAGCAGGCGTTAAAGCAGCCGAGGCTTGCCTTCTACTCACCCCTTGCCGCGGGAATCTTGAACTACAGAAAGAGCGTAATACCTAGATATAGCATAAGTGATGAAATAGCTAAAATTGTTGAGGCGGC
>Ga0197143_1000075_pt1 | contig 104306 bp, 86 predicted proteins | sample GBS70_MetaG_FD_148603 | JGI IMG/M metagenome (GOLD analysis project Ga0197143, IMG submission 148603) | Sediment microbial communities from Great Boiling Springs, Gerlach, Nevada, United States - GBS 70_MetaG | ecosystem: Environmental > Aquatic > Thermal springs > Hot (42-90C) > Sediment... | reverse complement strand
TCTTCCAGGGCGATCGGTTCGAGGGCGTGGACCTGAGCATCTTCAAGAATACGCGCATCACCGAGCGCGTCTCGATCCAGTATCGGTTGAACCTCTTCAACGCGTTCAACCATCCTACGTTCGGCATTCCCAACAGCATCTTCGTGGAGAACGCCGGACGCACCTATTTCAACTTCCAGGAAAACAGCGGCGGTCGCCGAACGATCGAGATGGCGCTCAAGCTCATCTTCTGATTGCGTGAGATTTCGCCAGGGGCGGACCTCTCCGCCCCTGCGCTGAATCCGGGGCCAGAGCCTTCGTGCTTTGGCCCCCTTTCTTCTCTGGGATACCGAGGAAAGAAGCTCAAAACGCAGCGATGGCTTCGCGGGCCGCCTGGGTCAATTGCTCAGCAGCCAAACGAGAGAAGTCCACCCACGGGGGAGGATAGATGCCCACCAGAAGCACCATCACAGCAGCCCCCACGAGCGCCGCTTGCATAAGCGGGGTCATGGCCAAAGGCGTCGGCTCCAGGACCGGTCCCATGAACATCGCCTTGATGAACCGAGCATAGTAGTAGAGGGAGACGGCCGTATTGATCACGGCGATGACGGCCAGCGCAGCGAGCCACCGATTCCCTGTCTCGATGAGCCCCGCGAAGAGAAAGTACTTGCCCAGGAATCCAGCCGTCGGCGGAATGCCCGCCAGGCTGATGAGGAAAATCGTCATCGAGACGGCTAGAAGGGGATGGGTGTGAATGAGGCCGTTGAAATCCTCGACGCGATCCCCCGCAATGCCTTCGCGCCGCAGGGCGATGATCACTCCCCACGCGCCGAGGTTCATGAAGACGTAGACGAAAAGATAGATGACAAGGCCGATGTATCCGGTTTGATTTCCGGCCACGAGCCCGAGGAGCAAAAACCCAGCGTGCGAGATAGAGGAATAGGCCATGAGCCGTTTGGCATTCGCCTGCGTGATAGCCGCCAGGTTCCCCCAGGTCATCGTCACGGCCGAGACAGCACCGATCAAAGCCATCCACCCGAGGTTCTCCAGAGACGTCGTACCGCGCAAGGATGGCAGCCCGTAGACGACGATCCGAGCGAAGATCGCAAACGCTGCCGCCTTCGATCCCACGGACATGAACGCCGTCACCGAGCTCGGCGCCCCTTCGTACGCATCCGGCGCCCACATGTGGAAGGGGACGGCCGCGACTTTGAAGAAGAGACCAGCGACGATGAAGATCATCGCCAGGATGGCCAGAAAGCTCGGCGTCTGCTCGGCAGCGAGCGCCGTGGCGATCTTCTTGAGATTCGTCTCGCCTGTGACACCATAAAGGAGCGAGACGCCGTAGAGGAAGATGCCCGAGGAGAAGATGCCGAGCAGGAAATACTTCAAGGCCCCCTCGTTGGACTTCCGATCCCCTTTGAAGTAGGCCACGAGCACATAGATCGAGAGGGCGGCCAGCTCGAAGCTGATGAAGATGACGAGCAGGTCCAGGCCCGAGGCCATGAACATCATGCCGACGGTCGCAAAGAGGAGGAGGGCATAATACTCACCGCGTTGCTCGCGCTCGACGTCGAGAAACTTGATCGAGAGGATAATGGCCAAGGCGGCCGTCGCGAGGAAGATCACCTTGAAGACGATGGCGAACGAGTCGACAGCGTACATCTCGTAGAAGCCGATGGCTTCATGCCCGCGCAGATTGAGATAGGTCTGCGCGAGCACGACCGCGCTAGCTCCAACGCCACCCAGGGCCAGATAGGCAGCCCATCGGCGCTCGGTCTCCCGCCACCCGATTTCGAGAATGAGCAGCACACAGGCGAAGGCCGCGAGCACGATCTCCGGCATGAGCAACAACACAGCCTGATCTACGAGCCAGCGCCACTCCACTCCCTGAATGAGGAATCCGCCCATCGTCCCTCCTACCCTCAGCGTGACGTGAGTTCATGCGATGCGGAGACGCGCCCAAGAGATCCCCCTCCGGCGCGTTCCAGAAACCCCTTCGCATATCCCGGTCGAACCTGTTCGACGACAACAGCCACAGGCTTCTCGAAATAGCTCAGAAACGGTTTGGGATAGATGCCGATCCAGAAGGCGAGGATCACGAGCGGCAGAAAGTACGCCCACTCGCGTGGATAGAGATCGGGCAGGTGCCGATTATCCTCCTTCACCTCGCCGTACATCGTGCGCTGGTAGAGCCAGAGCATATATCCCGCGCCCAGCACGATGCCCGTCGCCGCGAAAGCCGCCCAGAGCCGATTCTCCTCGAAGACGCCCCGCAGGATGAGGAACTCCCCGATGAAGCCATTGAGCATAGGCAGTCCAATCGAGGACATCGTCATGATCATGAAGACCGCCGCGAATCCGGGCATGACATGACTCAAGCCGCGATAGTCGTTGATCAAGCGAGTGTGATGCCGTTCGTAGACGACACCGACGATCAGAAAGAGGGCGCTCGTCGAGATCCCGTGATTGATCATCTGCAGGACGGCGCCGTTTAAGCTGCTCGGATTGAAGGCGAAGATGCCGAGCATGATCATCCCCATGTGGCTGATCGAGGAGTAGGCGACCAGCCGTTTCCAATCCCGCTGCGCCATGGCGACCAGCGCGCCATAGACGATTCCCATGATGGCGAGAAATGCCATTATGGCGACGACACGCGAATCGCGGCTCGCATCGGGCAAGATCGGCAGGTTGAAGCGAACGAATCCATAAGTCCCAAGCTTCAGCAGGATACCAGCCAGAATGACTGAGCCGGCCGTCGGCGCCTCCGTGTGCGCATCGGGAAGCCATGTGTGGAAGGGAAACATCGGAACCTTGATGGCGAAGCTCAGGAAGAAGCCGGCAAAGAGCCAGAGTTGCAACGTGAGCGGGATGACCGGCGCTCCGCCCACCCGCGCCGTGCCCAGAGCCTGCATCGCCATAATGTTGAACGTGCCTCGGCCCTGCGCTCCCAGTTGCACGGCCGATTCGATCATACGATACATCGGCTCGTTCTCACCCGAGATGAAGCGTGCGGCTTGGAGAACGGCCCGTTGCACCTCGGGCTGCTTCACATAATCGGGGAAGATGAAATAGAGCTTCAAGATGGCCAACAGCATCACGACCGAGCCGAAGAGCGTATAGATGAAGAACTTGATCGCCGCATAGAGACGGTTCTCGCTCCCCCATACGCCGATCAGAAAGTACATCGGCACGAGCATCACTTCCCAGAAGACGTAGAAGAGGAACATGTCCATCGAGACGAAGACACCGATGATGCCCGTCTGCAACAGGAGTAGGACGACATAGTACTCCTTCACCCGCTCCTGGATGAACCCCCAGGAACAAGCGACGGCGATCACGCCAATGAGCGTCGTCAGCAGGACGAGCACGACCGAGATGCCATCTACGCCCAGTTGATACCGCGCTCCGATCTGCGGGATCCACTCGATGTCTTCGATGAACTGGATGCCTCCCAAGCGGCGATCGTAGGCAAGCAGCCCCAGCGACGGCAAAAAGCTCAGGATCGCCCATACATTGGCGAAGACGCGAATCGCGTGCTTCCGTTCCCGATGAAAGAAGAAGATCAGGATGAGCGCTCCGAGCACCGGAAGCCAGGTGATGATCGAAAGCAGATGATACTCGGCGAGCCGTTCCGGCGACATACCTCCTCTCCTTCTACCACGATAGGATCAGATACAGCGCTGTGAGCAGAAAGAGACCGGTTGTGATGACGAGGGCATAATTCTGCGCGAATCCCGTTTGCGCTATGCGGAAGAGCGTCGAAAAGAGTTTCGTCATCGCACCGATGGCGTTCACAAGGAAGTCCACGACGTAGAGATCGAACCAGCCGGAGACTTTGCTCCAGAAGACAGTCATTACGGCCGAGCCGTTGACCCCTCCGTCTACGCCGCGTGCGTCCGCGCGCCAGGAGAACCAGCTCAGTCCGAGCACAAGCCTCCGGACGAAGACGCCCTCATAGAACTCATCCACCCAGTACTTGTTCGCGCTGGCGACATAGAGCGGACGAATGGCGCGGACGATGGCCTCCAGACGATCGCGCCGCCGGAGATAGAGCGTCGCGCACGTATACATGACCCCCACAGCCAGCGCGACCGAAGCGAGCATCAGAAGATACTCCGCCACGTGATGCTCCGCCACCGACGCCTCCATGCCCGAGAGCTTCGCTGGAACGGCGTCTTCCTGCGCGGGATGCCAGATCACGGGCTCCAGCCACCTCTCAAACCGGTTCGTTCCGCCGAGCGACTTTGGCCATCCGACGAAGCCGCTGATCGCCGCACCAATGGCCAGGACGATCAGCGGGATCGTCATAACGCGCGGCGACTCCCGTACGCCATGAATAGCATGCGCTTCATGTCCGTGAGTCGTCCCGCTCCCTCCGGCCACGACAAATCGAGGGTCTCCCCAAAAGGTCAAGGCGACAAGCCGCGTCATGTAAAAGGCCGTCATGCCTGCCCCCAGAAACCCCAGCATCCACAGCCATCGCCCGCCCGGGATCACATCGGTCGAGAACGTACGCCACAAGATCTCATCCTTGCTGAAGAATCCGGAGAAGAGCGGAATACCACAAATGGCCAGCCATCCGACCAGGAACGTTCGATAGGTGACGGGCATGAAGCGGGCGAGTCCTCCCATACGCCGCATGTCCATCTCATGGTGAAGCGCGATGATGACCGAGCCCGCTCCCAAGAACATCAGCGCTTTGAAGAACGCGTGGGTGTAGAGGTGAAAGATGCCGGCCGCGAAAGCGCCCACACCGCAGGCGAGAAACATGTACCCCAACTGCGAGATCGTCGAATACGCCAAAACCTTCTTGATATCTGTCTGCGTGAAGCCCATCGAAGCCGCCCAGATGGCCGTTGCCACTCCCACGAGCGCGATCACGAACATCATCGTCGGCGACTTCTGAAAGATGACGTTCGCGCGCGTGACCATGTACACGCCCGCCGTCACCATCGTCGCCGCATGGATGAGTGCAGAGACGGGAGTCGGCCCCGCCATCGCATCCGGCAACCACACATAAAGGGGGATCTGCGCGCTCTTGCCCGTCGCCCCGATGAAAAGACCGAGCGCGATCCAGGATGCTAAGCCCCAAGCGCCGAAGGATTCCGACGGCAGATAGGCATCGCTCCGAGCCAGCTCCATCACCTCGGTGAAGTGCAGCGTCCCGAAAAGGGAGAAGATGGCGAACATGGCGAGCAGGAATCCGAAATCCCCCACCCGATTCACGATGAATGCCTTCTTGCTCGCATATGCGGCATAGTTCCAGTGGAAGTAGTAGCCGATGAGCAAATACGAGCAGAGTCCCACACCCTCCCAGCCAACGAACATCATTAGGAAGTTCGAGGCCATCACGAGCACGAGCATCATGAACATGAACAGGTTCATCTGTGCGAAGAAGCGATAAAACCCTCCATCGCCACGCATGTATCCAATCGAGAAGACGTGAATCCAAAAGCCCACGAACGTGACGACGAGGATCATCACGGCCGAGAGCTGATCCAACTGGTACGACCACTCGATACGCAAGGGAACGGTCTTGCCTGCCTCCGGTCCAAAGATCACCCGCGCCTCGCCCCCGGGCACCCACGTGAACGAATGGGGAAACCCTCCGGCTTCGCTCGAGAGATACGGGCGCCCGTGCGTCGGCCAATACGACGTCGCGAATTCGTAGACCGCCCCGACCGAGAGCACCAGCGAGAGGAAGACGGAACCGCAGGCGATCCACGAGATCGTCCGCTCTGAGAGTTTCATCGTACGACCGAAGATCCCGAGGAACAGGGCGCTCAGGAACGGAAGCGCCGGAATGAGCCAGATCATCTTCAACATAGCCCGCGTCCTCGACCCTCCTCAAGCATTCGCACCCCTTTTCCCCTCACACCATTCCGGCTCGTCCAAGGGGACATGTCCGCGCCACTCACCATTTCAAGAGATTGATCTCGTCAATGGCCACCGTCCGGCGATTGCGATAGAGCGCAATGAGGATCCCCAGACCGATGACGGCCTCCGCCGCTGCCACGACGATGATGAAGATCACAAAGACGTGTCCCATGTTCTCCGAGATACGCCCCATCGCTTGCCAATAGCGCGTGAACGCGACGAAATTCAAGTTCGCGGCGTTCAAGATCAGCTCGATGGACATGAAGATGATGAGGATATTCCGGCGGGAGAGCACGCCCAAGACTCCGATGGCGAAGAGCATGAAACTGAGCACCAGGAAGTCCACGACACCTTTCGGAGCCGCGAGTCCCTCCAGGAATCGGCTCACAAGCGATGTCGTCTCTTGCAACGCCCATCCAAGCATGTCCCCGCTCATCTCCGTACTCTCCTCAAAAGTCCTCTCCCCACCGAGACGCTCAATCGAACGTCTCCTCCTGACGTCGCGTGCGCGCCAAGAGGACCGATCCGACGATGGCCACCAGCAAGAGGAGCGAAGCGATCTCAAAAGGCAGAGCCGCTCGCGTGTAGAGCGCGCTCCCCACCTGTTGCGTATCCTCCGAGAAGGCGAGCGCCGTCTCCTCGGCCGGGGCGACCGCCGAAGGCAACAGGTTCGCTTCGCGCCGCAGCGCGATGATCGTTGCGACAGTCATCGCCCCCACTAGCACCCATGCCACCACCTCCTGCCGCGTGAACAACCGCGTCGCCTCGGTGACCTCCTCGCGCACGTTCACAAGCATGATGACGAAGATGAAGAGAACGACCACGCCGCCGACATAGATGAGGATCTGCGCACCCGCGACGAACTCGGCATGCAGGAGCAGAAAGAGTCCCGCCGTCCCGATCAACGTCCCCATCAGATACAGCGCGGCATGCACGGCCGACCGCGCGCGGATGAGCGAGACGGCCATGATGAGCACGAAGAACGCGAGGACATAGTAGAAGAGGATCTGTGCGCCCTTCACTTCCATCCCCTGCCCTCCTCACCGCGTGTAGATCGGCTGCTCGATCCCCTTCTCCAGCATCTCCCACGACCAGACGAAATCTTTCCGCCGATAAATGGCCAGCTCGAACTCCTGCGTCAGCTCGATGGCATAGGTCGGGCACACGTCCTGACAGTGGCCGCAGAACATGCACCGCGATGTATCGTACGTGTAATCCACCAACACGCGCTTCTTCTTCGTCTTCCCCTCATGATCCACGTATTCGCGCACGGCCTCGACGACCGTGATCAAATCCTCCGGACACGCAATGGCGCAGAGGTTGCAGGCGATGCACAAGCTCTCGCCCGTCTCCGGATCCAGATTCAGGCGCGGCGCACCGCGAAATCGCTCGGCGACCTTCGGACGAACGAGCGGATACTGCTCCGTATAACAATGCTTCGGCGCCTGATACTTGAAAGTGACGAGCAACCCCTTGAGAAGATCCACGAGCAGGAATCGCGAAAGGACCTGCTTCCAATTTCGTCTTGGTTCCGCCATGCCGGTGCCTCCTCAAACTTCGGCGAAGACCTCCTCTTCGCCCCGCTCGGGCAGACGGATCTGCCGCTGAACGCGCAGATTGAAGTCGGCCGAGCGACGATTGATCACGGCCAACAGGACCCAAATGACCGGGACGCCGACCAAAAGCGACGCGGCAATGAGAAAGAGCTTCCCCCACGGCCACACGCTCACAAGCCGCTCCCCGGTCTCTGTGCGGATCGTCTCCACCAGACCGAGATGTTGAGCGAGAACGAACGCGACGCCCGTCACCAGGATGTTCGCCAGAGCCGCCGGGATGAGCCACCTCCACCCGAGGCTCATCAATTGATCGTACCGATAGCGGGGGAAGGTCCACCGAAACCAGATGAAGCAATAGACAATGGCGAACACTTTGACAGCGAAGACGAGCACAGCCAGCAGCGCATACAGTCTCGTCCCCGGCTCGGCCACTCGCGTCATCCCCGGAAAATGCCATCCCCCGAGAAAGACCGTCACGGCGATCGCCGCCGAGATGACGATATTCGTATATTCGGCCACGAAATAGAGCGCCCAACGGAAGCCGCTATATTCGGTGTGATATCCGGCCACGATCTCCGACTCCGCCTCGGGCAGGTCGAACGGGGCGCGATTGGTCTCGGCCAATCCCCCCACGAGGAAGATGAGAAAGGCGACCGGTTGGTAGAAGACGTACCAGATGCCATCGGTCATCTGCGCCTCAATCACACCGACCATTGAGAGCGTCTTGGTGAACATGAGCGGACCGACAAGCGCCAGCGCAATGGCGACCTCGTAGCTGACCATCTGCGCCGATGAGCGGAGGGCACCTAAGAGCGGATACTTGCTGTTGGATGCCCATCCTCCTAGGATGATGCCCAGGACCCCCACCGAGGAGACGGCCAGGATGAAGAGCAGGCCGATGTTAATGTCAGTGATCGTCGCGCGCCCAGGACCGAACGGGATCACAGCCAGAACGACCAGAGAGGCGACCACCGAGATCACCGGAGCGATCACAAAGATCGAGCGCTCGGCACGCGCCGGGATGATGTCCTCTTTGGAGATGAGCTTCAGGGCATCCGCCAACGGCTGTAATAGTCCATATGGCCCAACGCGCATTGGCCCGAGTCGAGCTTGAATGAAGGCGCTGATCTTGCGTTCGGCATAGACGAGATACGCCGCCACTGTGAGGATCACAAAGAGTACGATCACGATGGTCGGCAATCGCTTCAGAATGTACTCGGAGACGACCGGATGGTTCCACACGGCCCAGAATAGCTCCATGCGCTCCTCCCTACCGATCCACTTCGCCTAACACGATATCAATCGAACCGATCAGGGCGACGACATCAGCCACCAGATGTCCAACGGCCATCTTCTTGAGCGCCTGCAGATTGATGAGCGATGGCGGACGAATGCGCAGGCGTTCGGGGAATGACGTCCCGTTGCTCACCAAGTAAATGCCCAATTCCCCTTTGGGCGATTCGATGGAATGGTAGACCTCTCCGACCGGCGGACGAATGACCTTCGGCACTTTTCCCAGAACAGGCCCTGGATGAAGCTTCCTGAGCTTGTCCAGGCACTGAAGGATGATCAGACGGCTCTGGCGCATCTCCTCCATGCGCACGAGATACCGGTCGTAGGTGTCCCCATTCTCGCCCACCGGGATCTCGAATTCGACCTGATCGTAGACCTCATAGGGAAAGGCCTTGCGAATGTCCCACTTGACCCCGGAGGCTCGCAACACGGGACCGGTGACACCCAGATCCTTCGCTTCCTCCGCCGTGAGAATACCGATGCCCACGGTGCGCTGCAACCAGATGCGGTTCTCGTTGAGAATGGTCTCGTACTCCTTGAGCCGCTCCGGAAGAAGGCGACAGAAGGCGCGCACCTGCTCCTCGAACCCATCATAGATGTCGTACTGCAAGCCGCCGATCCGAAACGCGTTGGCCGTCAATCGCGCGCCGAAGTAGTTCTCGAAGATTTTCAGGATCTCCTCGCGCTCGCGAAACGCATAAAGGAAGATCGTCACCGCTCCGATGTCCATCGCATGCGTGCCGAGCCAGAGCAGATGACTTGCGATCCGCTGCAGCTCGGTCAGGATCACGCGGATGTATTTCGCCTTCTCCGGAACCTCGATCCCCGCGATCTTCTCCACCGTCTCCACGTAGCAGAGATCATTGGAGACAGCCGCCACGTAATCGAGCCGATCGAAGTAGGGCTCGATGTGTACATAGGTGCGGTTCTCACAGATCTTCTCCACGCCGCGATGCAGGTACCCGATATCGCAATCCAGATCAATGACCGTCTCTCCATCGAGCTTCAGGATCACGCGGAGCACACCGTGCGTCGAGGGGTGCTGCGGTCCCATGTTGAGCACCATCTCGCGCGCGGCGAGCAGACGTTCCCGAGTAATGGCGATCTCCGGCTTGTGCATTATTCGAATCTCCCGTTGTACTCGGTCCCCTCTCGAAACGGAATCATATTCAGGTGCTTCTCGCACCAGCGCGTGTAGCGAAACTCCAGGGGATAGTCCTTCCGCAGCGGATGCCCTTCCCAATCCTCCGGCAGCAACAATCGCCGCAGATCCGGATGCCCCTCGAACCGCACGCCGACCAGATCATATGCCTCCCGTTCCATCCAATTGGCCGCGCTCCAGACCGAGACCACGCTCGGACACGCTTCGCCCTCGGCCAGATTCACCTTCAACCGCCACCGCACGTTCCGAGGGAAGGAGTAGAGGTGATAGATCACCTGAAAGGGCTTCTCCGCGTCGGGAATATGTCGCGCCGTCAGATCCGTCAGGAAGTCGAACTGCGCCTCCTCATCGTCCCTCAGGAAGCGGCACACCTCGACGATCTGCTCCCGAGCGATCGTGAGCGTCGGGAGACCGAGGATCTCCACGGCCTCCAGGACAGCCGTCGGAAACCGAGCTCGTAAGCGGTTGAGAATTGGATCATCGGTCAGCTCAACAATCGGAAGCGCAGAAGGCGCTTTCGTCGCAGAAGCCCCCTTGGGCGTTGGTTTGTCCTTCTTCTCCTCCGGCATATGGCGTGCGCGTCAGCGTGCGGTGCTTTCTTCGAACAGAACGACTTTGTAACACAGACGCCCCTGTTTGTCAACGCGCGGCGAAAAGCGGCTTTCTCACAAGGAGCGCCCGCTCGCCCGAAGGTGCGCTCCAATTGGCAAATCGCCTCTGGAATGAATATAATCGCTCGCTTACGCGAGATCGGAGAGCGAAGGAGGAGAGCGATGGTCGTCGGGATTCCTCCTCATGGGGGACAGCTCATAGACCGGATCCTTCCGGATGCTGAGCGAGCGGTCGCGGAGCGATGGGCGAAGACCTTTCCCCGAATCGCCTTGGACTCGTGGACGATCTCAGATCTGGAGCTGATCGCCGTTGGCGCTTTTAGTCCTCTGGAGGGGTTCATGGGGAAGGACGATTACGAATCCGTCCTCGATCGCAAGCGTCTGGCCAACGGACTGCCGTGGACGATCCCTATCACTCTAGCGGTGACGCCAGCAGAAGCGGATCGGCTCGGCGAGGGAGAGCCCGTCGCGCTGACAGATCAACAGGGCCGCCTGCTTGGCGTGCTCCATCTGGAGCAGAAGTACCACGTGGATAAGAGACGCGAAGCCCGTGCGGTCTTCGCGACGACCGATGCCGCCCATCCGGGCGTGCGCCGCTTGTACGAAACAGGAGATGTGTACCTCGCGGGGAAGATCAGCCTGTTCTATCGTCCGGAGCGCCGAGAATATGAGCCCTACTGGCTCAATCCGGCCGACTCCCGTCGCGTCTTCCATCAGCGGGGATGGCGCACGATCGTAGGATTTCAGACGCGCAACCCCATCCATCGCGCGCACGAGTACATCCAGAAGTGCGCGCTGGAGATCGTGGATGGTCTCTTTCTCCACCCCCTCGTGGGCGAGACCAAAGGCGACGATATCCCGACTCCGGTGCGGATGCGGTGTTACGAGGTCGTGCTCCAACACTACTATCCTCTGGAACGCGTCGTGCTCGGCGTCTATCCGGCGGCGATGCGCTATGCCGGACCGCGCGAGGCGATCTTTCATGCGATCGTCCGCAAGAACTATGGCTGCACGCATTTCATCGTCGGGCGCGATCACGCCGGCGTCGGGAAATACTACGGGAGCTTCGACGCGCACCGCATCTTCGAGGAATTCGATCCGCAAGAGCTCGGAATCACCCCCCTCTTCTTCGAAGACGCCTTTTACTGCCGACGCTGCAAGGGAATGGCTTCCGCTAAGACCTGCCCACATCATGTGACCGATCGGATCACACTCTCAGGGACAGAGGTCCGACGGCGATTGCGGGAAGGCGATCCCCTGCCCCCGGAATTCACGCGCCCGGAAGTGGCCGAGGTTCTGGCCGCTGCTTTCCGCGAGGGAGGAGCCTGATGGAAAACCACTGGGAGCCCGGATTTGCGCTCTGGCTGACCGGCCTGCCGAGCTCCGGCAAGACGACGATCTCGCGGCTGGTCGAACATCACCTGCGCGCGCGCGGACTGAAGGTGGAAGTCCTCGATGGCGACGAGATACGACAGCACCTCAGCCCGCAACTCGGATTCAGCAAGGAGGAGCGGGATCTTCACATCCGGCGGATCGCCTACGTGGCTAAGCTCCTTGTGCGCAATGGCGTCATTGTGATCGTCGCCGCCATCTCCCCCTATCGCGAGACGCGCCAGTATGCGCGCGATCTCATCGGTCGCTTCGTGGAGGTCTACGTGAAGTGCCCCTTGGAGGTCTGCGTCGCGCGCGACGTGAAGGGACTGTATAAGAAGGCACTACGCGGAGAGATCGCCAACTTCACCGGTATTTCTGATCCCTATGAGGAGCCCACGACTCCCGAACTCGTCATCCACAGCCATGAAGAAACACCCACCGAGAGCGCTCATCGCGTCTTGCGCCGATTGATCGAGTTGGGATACCTGCGTCCTTGAGAAATGTCCGCCTTCAGGTCTCCGACGCCGAGAGCTTCGTCCGCACAATCTCATTCACTCGACGTCCCTCAACGACGCGACCGGCGAGCTTCGCCATGACAGCCTTCATCACAGGCCCCACGTCCTTGAGCGTTCGCGCTCCTAATTCGGCGATCGTCTCCTCGACGACGCGCTCAATCTCCGCTTCGCTCGCTGGAGGGGGTACATACTCTTCCAGGATCTCGATCTCCCGCGCCTCCTTCTCGGCCAGGTCCAGACGCCCGCCCCGACGATACTGCTCGATCGCTTCACGCCGCTGCTTGATCAAGCTCCTCACGACCTCGATCACCTCGATGTCGGTGAGCGCCCGCCTCTCGGCGACCTCGCGATGCTTGAGCGCCGTCTTCACCATCCGAAGCGTGCTCACGCGCAACTCCTCGCGCGCTTTCAAGGCCGCCACGAAGTCCTTCTCGATCCGTGCTTGCACACTCATTAATCCCACCTCCTGTATCCCTCAGCCTCCGCGCAGTGAGCGAAACCGCCCTCCCGGGAGACGCCCGCCCTCAATTCACGAGGGTTTCCCCAAGGCATCCCAGAGCTGATCCCGCTCCAGCTTTCGGACGAGCTCCAGCGCCTGCAGCAGGTTCTCCTTCACCGCACTCCACTCCGGATACGTCTCAGCCCGGATCCCTCGTTCTACCTCCAGGAGCACCGACTGCAAGAGCTGTTGCAATCTCTCCAAATCGGCCCTCGCTCTGGCCATCGTCTGACTCCTCACCGAATATGCAACTCCATCATACCACATCTTGGTCGAGGAGAAATGGGCGGGAGATGGGCCTCACCATCACAGCACACGAGCAACCCGTAGTCCGTGATATCCGCATCCATCCCTCCTCGACAGAACGGCCTCGCCGTGTTAAGATCAAGCGCCTATGGCAACGAAGGTGAAAATCGGCGAGCTCGCTCCGGACTTCGCCCTGCCGGACCAGCAGGGTCATACGCGCCGGCTCTCGGACTTTCGAGGACAGTGGATCGTCCTCTACTTCTATCCAAGGGACAACACGCCAGGCTGCACAAAGGAAGCCTGCGGCTTTCGCGATCTCCTGCCGAAGTTCCAGCAGCGCAAGGTCGCCGTCCTTGGCGTCAGCGTGGACTCGGTCCGCAGCCACGAGAAGTTCGCGCAGAAATATGACCTCTCCTTCCCCCTTCTTGCTGACGAGAAGAAAGAGGTCGTTCGCGCCTATGGTGTCTGGGGCAAGAAGACGTTCATGGGGCGCACGACAATGGGGACTCACCGCATGTCGTTTCTCATCGATCCCGAAGGGCGTGTGGCTAAGGTTTACGAGAAGGTGAAACCCGAAGGACATGCCGAGGAAGTCCTACGAGACGTGGACGAGCTCGTGAAACGACGCTGAACTTCAGGACACTCTGGTGTTCCCCTCTCCCGGCCCCCCCTCATCTCGGAAGAACCGACCTCGATGGAAGATCCACACTGTACCAAAGAGCGTCAGCACTCCCGGAAGGAGGAGAAGGAGGAATCCCCAATCGGGTCTCCATCTCCCCGACTCCGGATCATATTGCGCACACCGAAAAATGACCTTGCCAGGGCGGGGCAGAGGATAGGCAGGGACGAACTCTCCCCGAAGCTCCCGCACGACCTCATTCAAGCGGACCGGAGCGACCGTCCCTCCAACGAGAAAGCGCAGGAGGCGTCCCTCACGGATCCCGATGACCATGGCCGGATGATCATACTGTTGAGAAGACTCCTCCCGAACGAACCAGAATCCCGTGGCCTTGACCACGCGCGCGATGTCTTCCGGAGCGGCGACGGCAAAGATCCATCCCCTCTTCCCGGAGAGCTCCAGATGATCGGCCAGCTCGCGCATATCGCTCAGGGTATCGCGCGGATCGAAGCTCAAGACGACAATGTGATAGTCGGATCCCAGTCCCCCGACCACCTCGACGGCCGATTTGAGCGACCGAAGCAGAGGAGAACAGATGCCCGAACATCTCGTGAAGATGAGGGTCAGCAGCACAGGGCGCTCTTTCCAGAGAGAGGAGAGCCACAAAGGCCTCCCCTCCACATCGCGAAGGGGGATGTCAGGAACAGGTCGGTAGAGATAACGCCCCTCATTCGGGAGGGACTTCACACTCTCCTCCCCAGCGAAAGCCCACAGGCTACTTCCGATCAGAAGCGTCGCCCAGAGGGCACCAAGGCGCATCACGTTGAGGCGCGAAGAGCGTGCCAATATCGCCTCCCTGTCTCCCAAAGGTACAGCAAGACGCCCGTAGTTAAGAGGGCGATGAACGCCAAAGACACCTGGGCATACGTGACCCCTTGCTGAACCTCATCCGGATATACCGCATAACGCCGGGGGACAGACTGAGCCCCACCAAGGTAAAACATCATGAGAAAGCCATATCCCCCAATGACCAGGAGCGTGACAATGACCTTCGCGAGTCGTCCATTCTCAGGCTGCTTGCTGGCCTCACGCCCAAAGTGAGCCGCGAACCCCAAAAGCATCAGGACGACTCCCATCAAATAGTAGGTGTGGAAATGGGCGGGGACCCAGAGGGTGTTGTGGAACCGAACGTTCACGGCGATCGTCGAATCAATGACAGCGGCGACACCACCAATGGCCCACCCCATGACCCCGAGATAAAGCAGCAACGAGCTGAGCGTCCACTGCATGGGCGCACCGAAGACCAGAACGAGCGTGCTGAAGATCGTCACCACAGCCGCCGGCACTGAGATGAAATAGGAAGAGACCTGTCCCAGAACCTGCAGCCACTGAGGCTGGACGAAATCCATGTAGAGGTGATGGGCGTAGGCGAAGAGGACCAAGAACAATACAGTGTTCCAGGCAATGGCCACCAAACGACTCATCTTCCACGGGCGCTGCGCGTAGTGCGGGAGCAGCTCGTAGACGAGAACGACGCCCAAATACATCGTGATGTTGACCAAGACATGCCCGAAGAAGAAGATGAGATTCTTCATGAGAAGCGCATCATTGGAGAATCCCGTCCCCGCCCACTCTAAGACTGAGAGGACGAGGATGATCACAGCCGCCAAGAATCCGGAGAGGGCCGAGATGAGACTCACCGTCACAATCGGGAGAGCCGGCGGGATCTCCGGTCCGGTCCCGCTTCGAATGTACGGCCATCCTAACGCAACCCGCAGAGAATACCGCTGGGCGATCGCGTATAAGAGATCAACGGCCCAAATCGTCCATCCCACGCCTAAAACGGCAAGCGCGAGCAGAAACGTCCACGTGGCCCACGTCGGCCAGACCCCTGCGGGATAAAAGGGGAGAGGATAGAGGAAGTACCACCCCACGCCGAATTTCCCCAACAACGTCGTAACCAGGAGTAAGACGACCCCTAACAGTGTCGCCCAAAAGGCGATATGGGAGATCACAGGTCGCGGGCGCACATACCTGGCCACGATATAGCTGACGGCCGCCATTCCTCCTACGAACCACGTGCCCACCATTCCCAAACCATGCAGGGTCATGACCGCATAGAACCACTCAGGCAACAACGTGGGCAGGAGATGTGATTGGACGATGCGCATGAACGCTCCGAGACCCAGCAGGATGGGGAACAGCGCTAACATCACGATCATCCACAGCGCGGTCAGACGCTCCCAGCGCTGACGATCCACCTCCCATCCCGACGCCGGCAAAGCACGATCAGTGATCATAGCTCCCTCCCCCCTCTTATCACCGCACAAAGATCACCCCTCGCATGCGATGATGCGCGGATCCACAGAACTCCAGACATAAGATCGTATACCGCCCAGGCTCATCTAAACGAACGCGAAGGCGGTTGAGATATCCCGGCATCGCCTGCGTTTGTGCGACAAGACGCCCGCTCGGGGCGTAGAGGCTGAAACCATGATTGACATCGAAGCTCGTCACGCGAAATTCAATCAAGCGACCCGCCGGGATCTCGACCGGAGGAGCGAAAGAGGCGATTTCCTCCCACTGCGCATCAGTCTCAATGGGATTCTCCGAAATAGCAAAAGCGAATTGCTTTCCCACGACATGAATGACGCGATCCGGGATCTCCCCGTCGCTCGGATATGGCATTCGTGGGAGCGTGACCCCCAAGAACGTGACCAGGATTCCGGAGAGCGAGAAGAAGAACGCCGTCCTCAAACCAGAGGCCGGCGAATACTCGCGCTGACGCCGCGTGCTGAGGCCGACGCCCAAGAAGACCGCCGCCACCGCTGCAGCTATGACGACAAAAAGACGAAAGATAGAAAGAGGATCCATCTCCGCACCTCCTCACCTTGCTTACGGCGGCTCTTATTTTACATTCGGGGTTCCTGGGGGGCAATAAGTTACTTTCTCGTGATTAAGTTACGAGGGAGGAAGTAGAGGAGACGGTGCTGCAGAATCCGCACCGCTCCTCAGCCCGCTTTCAGAAGGAGAGTTTCAAAGAAGTTGAAACCTGTCGCGGAAGAGCATACTGCCCCGGCGTGAAAAAGCTCTCACGAGCGATGACGAAGCGACGGTCCGTGAGGTTCTCACAGTCCCATTGCCACGCCACCGCGAACCGAGAGCGCCGGAGCAGCTCAACTCCTCCGCCCATGTGAACGACGAAATGCCCAGGAACCCGCGTCGGAAGAGGGGCGTGGAGCTCTGCCCCGCTGGTGTGTTCACCCTCACTGTGTTCGTGCTCGCCCCCCTGCTCGTGGATAGGCGTCCCGCTTCCGTACTCGAACCACGTGCCGATCCATGCCCGACGACGGAATGACCACAGCACCCCGGCTGTCCCTGTGTGAGTCTGATCGAAAGGAGCGAGGAATCGGCTCCCCTCATGCCCATGCACGGCGGCAACAAATCCTCCCCGAGCCGGATTCCAGTAGTACGCGCGCGAAGCCGAGTAGTTGAGGAACCCGGAAAGACCAACCCGCCTGAGGAAAGGGATCTCGATCGAGAGGTCCAAGCCCATCACCCGCTCGCGATCGAAATTAACGTACGGGAAGATCCATGCTTCCGGGAACTGAACGGTATGCACCGGATAGCGACCGGTACGATGGAAGGCCGCGATGCGAATGCGAATATCTTCCGCCAGCGTCCGCGTGAGACCGACGTCGAACTGATGCGCCGTCTCAGGGAGCAGGGGATGAGCCGAGTAAGCCGCATAGTCCCTTACGAAAATCCCCGGGGCAGCACCGGAAAGCAGAATAGCCTCTAGGGGAGGGGGAATGAAGAAGCGATTGTAACTCAGTTGCAGTCCCCATCCGATCTTCGGGATGAGGAAGAACATCCCCACGCGAGGGCTCCAGCCCGTCGAAGAGGTGAGCACCCGATGGGCATCAACACGTACCCCGATCTCAAACACCATCCCAGGAAGAGGTGAGAATCGGTCTTGAACGTACGCGCTCACATTGCGTCCATGCGTGCGCGCTCGCCAGTCCACGCTCTTGAATCCTATGCACGCACCGTTATGGTGCTCACAGTGGTGCTCATACGCGCTGGGATCCAGACTCAAGATCTCGTGCGGGCGGAGCGAAACGACATCGAACCCCGCCCTCAGCACGTGGGACGAGATCACTCGCTGGGCGTCCGCCTTGACTCCAAGAGTATCCAGTCGGCGAGTGAACCACGTCCGAAGCGATCTCGAATCAAGGGAAGGAAGAAGCTTCGTTCGACTGAAGCGCTGATAGAGGGCCGTGCGCATCTCCGTACGAGGAGAGAGGAGGCGCTCCCACACGGCGATGAACGTTTGCTCGCGCGCGTGCTGCCGGAGATCGCGACCGAACTGCTGCTGCTCGATCGTGTTCGGGATCTCGAAGTTCACCCCATTTCCCATGAGCGTGAACCGAAGGAGATCGCGCGCAGTGGGTTGGATGTCGAACTGGAGGAAGTTCCGGAGGCCACGCCCGACATCATGATGGGCGTCCGGCTCAGGAGGACTCAGAAACCGCGCCGACTGGAATCCCACACTGCGGACGTAATATCCCCACATTCCCCGGTGCCCTCCGTACTCAAAGGCTGCGTGATGCCGAAGGGAGCTGCCCATATTGAGCAGCAGAGAACCTCCGGCAGATCGTCCCAAACCCGACTTTGTGACAATATCCAGAACACCTCCAAAGCGATTCCCGTACTCCGCCGGGAACGGACCCGCGAGGACGGTCACAGATTCCACGATCCCCGGATCGAACCCCGCCGAGAAGAGCGCATGGGGATTCTCCCAGAAGAAGACTCCGTTGAGCACTGTGTTGAGCGAGAGCTCGGTCCCGCGGACGTGAACCAAGTCGTCATGACTCCGCGCCGCATGAGGGACGAGCGCCGCGATGATTTCCGGAAGATGCACTTGCTTCGGTCGGGGGAGCACGGCGATCTGCCCCTCCTCCAGGAAAGTTCCCCGCGTCTGCTCCTGCACAGGGATGATCCTGCCCGATTCGACCGTCAACTCCTGGCGCAAAGGCTCGACTTCTAACATGAAGTCAAGCACGAGCACCTCTCGCGGAGCGAGCCGCACGGTTCTCCGTTCCGGTCGGAATCCGGGGGGCGCGATCGTCAGCCGATATCGTCCCGGCGAGAGCCGTTGAAAAGCGAAGCGCCCCTGCTCATCCGTCAGCGCGTGATATTTCTGCTCCGTTTCCACGCGCTCTAATTCCACGGAGAGATGAGGGAGAGGCCGACGCTCAAGCCGCGTCATGACGCTCCCGGTGATCGTCCCCCACACTTGCGCGGAGACGATCCCGTGAGAGAAAGAGAGAACGATCCCACCCATGAGGATCCGAAAAACGACCCTTCGCATAGATCACCTCCGATCAAAAAGTCCACAAAGCGTGAGACTCCTCTCACGCCCGAAGAAAGGAGACACAACGATACGCTCGGTTACTGGAGCGTCTGAGCTCAAGCGAGCTCGACCGGAGGAGATCGTGAAGAGTAGGGAGGACCGAAATGTCGTCGAGAGGAAAGGGACTCCTCAAAGGGGGGGCGAAGGACCGGTGAAGGCAGGCCGAGGCCAGAGATAACGGCCGTTTGTGCCCAGCGAAGATGGGGTGCGACCGTCGCAGTCTCGGCACACGCCTGAGGGCAGGTCGCAGTCATCTGACGACGATGCCACGCCGCTTCGGATGGGGAGGTGGACGCTCGCCGCGACGGACGGCAACAGCACACGGCCATCCGCGCGCAGCAGCTCATTCGACAGGTCGTCGCCGACGAAGAGACTAGAGCCAAGGCATGAGGTCCTCCGAGGCTCACGCTCCCTAGGAGCAGCAGAGCCAACACTCCAGAGGAGCTCCTCGTCATGTGACCCCTCGCCCAGGAAATTCGCTCTACGACGCCCCGTCTCATTTCAGCTTCGGCGAAAGAACCGACGGGCGATTTCCGACTTCGGCTCGGAGATCAACCCTCCTCAACCGCCCCTCGAAGACTCCCTGCAAGGGTCAATGGGCCCGTTCCACTTGAAGCTCTATCAAGGCTCTATCACAGCCCACGACAATGACCGATGCAACCTTCGCCCAATCTCCGGAACAGGGAGCAGTCGGCTTCACCCGTTTCGCCCTCGTCCATCCACCACCGACTACTCCCCATCCTTCCCCAGTGCGGTCAGGGAGAAGGCTCCTCAAAAGGAGCCTTCTCCCTGTTCATCCACCGACGCCGACCGTGGGCGCTTTGTCCTTAAGGCCCTTCAATTGGACAAGAGGCTCGACCGTCTCGTTGAGCACGAGCTGGCGATAGAGGCGCGCCACCTGCTCGTTCTCCGCTTTGCTCAGACGACGCCGCCACAACTTCTCCTCGCGAGCATTCTTCGGAATGCCCAGCCGCTCCAGATCATGCTGCACGTCCTCCGTCACCAGCTCCTCGCGCACCAGGAGCGAGTGCGCGGTACTGGAGAGCGGAACGCTCTTGCCGCCCGCGAAGATCTCATGCCGCCCATGCTGTTCGTACCATTTTGAAAGGGTCGCTGTCATGTGCATCTTCTCAACGATCTTCCGCCAACCAATACCGGTGTTGTAGGCGCAGAAGGAGATCTCCCCTTCCTGCGTCGCATAAGGGATGATGCACCGCTCGGTCCGGCGGAAGTCGTAGTTGAATAGGTCCTGGAACCACATGCCGGCAATAAAGAGGAAGTTCCAGCGGTCGCGACGTCGCCGTTCGATGTCCTCGCGAGTGCGATTGCCGCTCACGTCCCCATAGCTGCGTCCGGTAGCTCCGAAGGATTTATCGAACTTCACGAGCAGGTCCCAGAGCTTGAAGTGCGTAGGCGCCTTGAACGGATCGTAGTTCTTCATGAGCGCCAATGCCATGCCGAGGATCGAGAGCCACCTTCCGCGAGCCGCATCGTTGATCTTCATGACGTCCTTAGCCAGTTGATCGCCATTGAGGAAGGCCGTGACCGGAACGGCCTCGCGCGTCTCCTTATCAACCATCACAGCCATGCCCACGCCGCAATTGGGATGACAGCCGCAGCCGACCTGCCCCCAATCCGCCTGCGGCCCATGCACGAGATCGGACCAATCGCAGAAGGTGCTCACGAACGAGAGCGGGAACCAATCGCGCGTGGGCTCGCCTAATCCCAATTGGTTCTTGAGATCATGAGCGAGATGGCTGAGCGTATACCGCTGCGCCATCCGCCGCTCATCGCTGATCTCCTCGTCGCGCCCGGTGAAGGAAACGGGCTGGAAGGCGACGAAGGCGATCTTCTTCGGGTTATCCAGGGCGAATTGCACGATCCGTCCCACTTGCTCGTTGTTGATCCCGTTGACGATCGTCGTCACCAGGATGATCTCCACACCAGCGTTGTGCAGATTCTCGATCGCCCGGAGCTTCACATCGAAGAGGTTGCCGACGCGACGATGCGCATTGGCCGCGTTCCCGATGCCATCGAATTGCAGGTAGACGTACCGCAGACCAGCCTCAGCCGCCGCGCGAGCGAACTCCGGGCTTTTGGCGAACTCGATGCCGTTGGTCGCCGCCTGCACGCTGTTGTATCCGAGCTTGCGCGCATAGCGAATGGCATCCAGGAAGTAGGGCGAGAGCGTCGGCTCCCCACCGGAGAACTGCACCGAGAGCTGCCGCTTCGGCTTGAGCGTGATCGCATCATCGAGCAGTTTCTTGATGTCCTCCCAACTCAATTCGTGCACGAACCCCACCTGATTCGCATCCATGAAGCAGGGATCGCACATCATGTTGCAGCGGTTGGTCAGGTCAATGGTGAGGACCGCGCCGCGTCCGTACTTGATCGTACTCGAGCCATGGTTGTGCAATCGCTCATCGTTGTGCGCCCGAATATCGCTGCCCGGATAAGCCTGCTCCAGATGGCGGGTGAACTCCGGATCAATCGAGATGATGTCCTCGAAATGCCCATGCTTCGGGCAGTCCTTCACCATCCAGATCTTGCCATCGCGCTCGATGATCTGTGCCTTGATCTGCCCGACGGGCTCCTCCCGCAAGATGTCCACCGGGAGTTTCCCCTCCAGGATCTGCTGCCGAATTTCCGGCACGCACTTGGGACAGAGACTGTCGGTCGTGCGCGGCCACCCCAGTGGCGGTTTCACCTTCTCGTAGGATTTCAGCAACGGCCGATCCGACCATTTCGGCGTGAACGAAGGATTCGGCCGAATGCGATTCAACCTCTCAAAGACGAACCATGCTGCGCGCGCGACGTACGTCAACGCCTTCTCCACATACTTGATCGGCTTGTGCATAACCCCTCCCTCCTGTGAAAACCTGCTCCAACAGGCGGCCGCCCTCACTCGGCGCGCCGCACTTCGTACACGGAAGAGACCGGCATCCGCCAGACCTTCACCCCCAGCGTCTGCGGATCGCGCCAGTTGTCCAACTCCGCCACTTGCTGCACACACGAGATCGTGCAGTAGGGAGCACACGCTTTCTCTGTCAGGTACTCCCGCCGCATGTCCTCTCGTGTGTACTGCTCAAGCGGAACACCAGGATACCCACGCTGCTGCGAACAATAGTGCACAAGTCCATCCTCGCACACATAGAGATACCGAGCCCCTGCCCGACAGCGCCATCGGTTGGGCTTGCCCTCGATCAGATTCCGCTGAAACCGATTGATCCGACTGTAGCTCCACTTCCCGAGCTTTTGAACAGCCACGAAGATCTCCTGCTCCCGCTCCGAGAGCGGTCGCAGTCGTCCCCACTCGTCATGAATCACACCGACCGAGCATGAGAACCCCAGTTCAACTGCCCGCCGTGCGATCACCAACGCATCCTCGGGATTCCGAACCCCACTGCCCAAGACCGTGTTAATGTTCACCTTGAAGCGAGCCAACTCGCTCAACCACACGAGCTTCTGATCCAACACTTTCAAGCTCTTCTTGGACACCTCGTCCGGCAACACATTGTCAATGCTAATCTGAAGGTACTCCAGCCCCGCCTCGTTCAGCCTCCGAATCCGCTCTCGCGTGAGCAAATACCCATTTGTGATCAATCCAGCAATGATCCCCCGCCGTCGAATGTGCCGAATGACTTCCTCCAACTCCGGATGCAGAAGGGGCTCACCCCCGCTGATCGTAATGATGCTCGCCCCGAGCTCGGCCAGCTTATCCACCCGCCGCCGCAAGACCTCCACAGGCACTGGCGCCGAAACACGATCGTACTCGTTGCAATACCCACAGGAGAGATTACACCGTCGCGTCACAATCAGATGGGCCAAGACCACATGGTCCGTCCACAATAGCCCCTTCAGGATCATCCGCAGCTCGCGCCAGGAGCGGATCGCTTCCCCAAAGATTCCAAGGACAAAAGAAGCTCCCTCCAGCCGTGCCTTCACCCAACGATAAATCTCCCTCGTGCGCAATGCCAGCATATTCGTTTGAACATACTAAGCAAATCCCATGCCTTGAAGCAAGAGGATCTCGATCTCCTTCGATCCAAGTCAGGCTTTTTCTAAGGATTAGCCCCAGATCTCCATAGTAACAGGGGAGCCAAATGGAGATTTTTGACACAAGAACTCCAGGCGTAACCATTAAATTTTGGGTCTAAAGGATACAAATTGCCACCGTTGACTTTCTAAAAAGGTCATTTTTACCCGACTGTGGCCGCATCCTCAGATCTCAGCGTCTCAGCCAAGCTGTGCTATCATGCTGCTGTTTGTAGCGAATCTCGTCAAGGAGATAGTGAGGATGAAGATTGATCTCATCGCGCCGAGATTTCGTCTGGAGGAGGTCCCGGCATTCGCGCGACGTGTGGAAGCCTTGGGCTTCGATGGCTTGTGGTTTGGTGAGACCGGGGGAGATCCGTTTCTGGCGATCGCGCTAGCGGCTGAGCACACGGAGCGGATCACCCTGGGTACGAGTGTAGCTGTCGCCTTTCCACGCAGTCCCATGGTCACAGCGTATATGGCCTGGGATCTTCAGCGCTTCGCCCAGGGCCGACTAGTCCTTGGACTCGGCAGCCAAGTGAAGGCTCATATTGAGCGACGGTTCGGACTCAGGTGGAAGGCTCCGGCGCCGTGGCTATGCGAATACATCGCGGCTGTGCGGGCGATTTGGAGGTCATGGCGCGAAGGCGCGCCCTTGAACTTCCATGGCGAGCACTATCAGTTGAACCTGATGACCCCATTTTTCACGCCCGAACCGAATCCTTATCCCGATGTCCCTATTCACATCTCGGCTGTCAACCGGGCGATGCTGCGGCTGGCCGGTCGCGTAGCTGATGGCGTGCACATCCATCCTCTTCATTCGGAGCGGTATATCCGAGAATTGGCCCTGCCCGAACTCGAAGCCGGATGGCGGTCAACGGGTCGCGATCGCTCGGCCCTGGAGATCGTGGCCACGGTGATCGTCGTCTCCGGTCGGAATTCGGCCGAATGGGAGGAGAGCCGACGTTTTGCCCGTTCGCAAATTGGCTTCTACGGCTCGACGCCGACATATCGGGTCATTTTTGAGCTTCACAACTGGATCGAACAAGCGGATCGGCTGCGTGCGCTGGTGGCTTCCAGGCGATGGGAGGACTTGGCGGATGCCGTTTCTGAGGAAATGGTGGAGGCGTTCGCCGTGGTGGCGCCCCCGGAGGAGCTTGCCGAGCGGCTTCGCCAACGATATGGGGGACTCGTGGACCGAATCGTCCTCTACGGGCTTCGCCCGCCACGTCCTCTGGAGGACGAAGCATTCTGGAGCGAGACGATCCGGATCTTAAAAGGGGAGCGCTGACAAGTCCGAATGTCACACTGCGGCACATCAGTGGACTGCCGCGCATCCGGATCCAAGAAGGCCCTCCTGTGGTCAGAAGACCAGGTGAGACGTCCGGACGATCATCTCCTCTCGTTCGGCCCCTGTGGAGATGAGCGAGATCTCGCATCCGACAAGCTGACTCAAGCGCTCGATATACTGCCGGGCCTTTGGCGGCAAGGCCTCATAGTGGGTGAGACCGCTTGTTGGCGTTTGCCATCCGGGGAGGACTTCGTAGATAGGCTCGCATTCGCGCAGCTCTTCGCAAGAGGCCGGATAGGCCGCGAGCGTCCGTCCGCGATATCGGTATCCGACGCAGACCTTGATCTCCGGCAGCGGATCAAGCACATCGAGTTTAGTGAGCGCCAGAGTTGTGCAGCCGTTGAGCATGACGGCATAGGCGACGGCGAACGCGTCGAACCATCCGCAGCGGCGCGGGCGCCCGGTCGTCGCCCCATATTCTCCTCCGCCGCGCTGAAGGAGCTGTCCGATCTCGTCCTGCAACTCCGTGGGGAAGGGGCCCTCGCCCACGCGCGTCGTGTACGCCTTGATGACGCCCACAACGGCGGTGATGTGCGTCGGCGCGATGCCTGTGCCGATAGACGCACCACCGGCGGATGCGCTCGAGGAGGTCACAAAGGGATAGGTCCCGTGATCCACATCAAGCAGTGTCCCCTGAGCCCCTTCGAAGAGAATGGTTCGCCCCTGCGCAATGGCGCGATTCAAGTAGAAGGCCGTATCCGTCACAAACGGAGCGATCGTCTCGCCGAGCTCTCGATACCGCTCGTAAATGGGGCGCGGGTCAACGAGCTCGGCGTCGAAGGCGCGAAGCACGCGGTTGGCGTACTCGGCGGCTGTGAAGACCTTCTCGCGCAAGAGACTCGGGGAACAGAGATCGCTGACGCGCAGGCCGCGCCGCCCGTATTTGAACTCATACGCGGGTCCGATGCCGCGCATTGTCGTGCCCACGCGCCGCTCACCGAGCTGCCGTTCCAGCACAGCCTCCAGGGCACGATGATATGGCAAAATGACATGCGCGCGGTGACTGATGAGTAACCGCTCGGGCGTCACCGAAACGCCCGCGCGTCGGAGCCTCGCCATCTCGTCCAGCAGCGCTTCGGGATCCACGACGACCCCGTTACCGATGACGCATACGGTCCCTTCGCGGAGGATTCCAGAAGGGATGAGATGGAGCACGAACCGACGCTCTCCGATTTGCACCGTATGCCCAGCGTTATGTCCCCCTTGATATCGGGCGACGATATCGAAATGCGCCGAGAGCCAATCGACGATCTTGCCCTTCCCCTCATCCCCCCACTGGGCCCCGACGACGACGACGTTTCTCATACCTCTCCTAGGTACGGCGCGAACATCCGAACGATGTTCTCCTTGGCCGTCACGCCGATGATACGCTCTTTCTCCTCTCCGTCCTTGAAGAGGATAAGCGTAGGGATTCCCTTGATCCCATAGCGCGCGGGCGTCATGGGATTCTCATCCACATTCATCTTCGCCACCTTGAGGCGCCCAGCATATTCCTCGGCGATTTGTTCAACTGTCGGAGCGATCATGCGACAGGGTGCGCACCAAATGGCCCAGAAGTCCACGAGCACGGGAACGGGCGAATTCAAGACTTCCGTCGGAAAGGTCGCATCAGTGACTTCGATGATGTTTCCTGCCATAGCGTCCTCCTTGTCGCAGTTTCGCGCGGCTCAGGAACACAGGGTCCAGCCGCGTCTTCCGAAGGGAGAGCTCGTTCACACAGGCTCCCGGAAAGGGCCTTCCCCGGCGATCACGCGCTCGTACAGCTCCCGATAGCGAGCGGCCGAGCGATCCCAGGAGAAATCGGCGCGCATGCCGTTCTCCATGCACGTCCGCCAGAGCGAGGGATCCGCATACACCTGTACCGCCTGCTGGACGGCCGCCACCATGTGGTCGGCCCGGTATTCGGCGAACTTGAATCCGTTGCCCGACCGCGTCGCAGGGTCGAACGGCTGGATCGTATCGTCAAGTCCTCCGGTCGCGCGGACGATAGGAACGGTTCCGTACTTCAGGCTGTAAATCTGATTGAGACCACAGGGCTCGTATCGCGAGGGCATCAGGAACATATCGGCGCCAGCTTCGATCTTATGCGCCAGCTCGTTGTGAAATCCGAGATAAACGCCGACGCGATCGGGATGAGCGCGCTGCCACGCCCGAAAGAACTCCTCCAATTCGCGCGCGCCCGACCCGAGCAGGACGTACACGATGCCCAGGCTTAACAAGGCCTCGGCCGCTTCGCGCACGAGGTCGAATCCCTTTTGGGCGACCAATCGAGAGATGGAGCCGATCACGGGACGATCGAGATCTTCCGGAAGGCCCATCGTCCGTAGGAGATCCGCCTTGCAGAGTCGCTTCCCCTCGAGAGCCTCGATCGAATAATTGGCCGCGATGAACGGATCGGTGGCCGGATTCCACTCCTCGTAATCCACACCGTTGAGGATGCCGACCAGCCGCGCCGCATGGGCGCGCAAAAGTCCATCTAGGCCATGTCCGTACTCCGGCGTTTGAATCTCCTCGGCGTACTTGCGGCTCACCGTCGAGATCGCCGTAGCGAAGACGATGCCCGCCTTCAGAGCGCTCGCTGAACCGTAGAATTCGATCCCTCCCTCCGTCCGATAGACCTCAGGATTCAATCCAAACTGCTCCAGAAGCGCCGCGGGGAAGAGCCCTTGGTATCCGATGTTGTGAATCGTGAAGAGCGTCTTCGTCTGTCGAAAGAAGGGATCCCCGCGATAGACTGTCCGAAGATAGAGAGGGATGAAGCCCGTTTGCCAATCGTGGCAATGGAAGAGATCGGGGGGACGGCCCAAATGGCGCGCCCACTCGATCGCCGCGCGCGAGAAGAAGGCATAACGTTCGGCGTTATCGGGATACTCCTCGCCCGGGTTTGGCCCGTAGATGCCTGGGCGGTCGAAATACTCAGGCGCATCCACAAAATAGAAGGGCACACCCTTGTGCTCATCCGCATAGATGGCGACCGTCTTCGTCCCGAAGGCGAAGGGGACGACCAGATGGTCATGCACGCAACGACCGACGGCACCAGCCCTTTCCCCTCGATAGCGAGGGAGGATGACGCTCACCTCGACATCCCACTTGGCAAGGGCGCGCGGCAGGGCCCCCACGACATCCGCCAGCCCCCCCGTCTTCGCATAGGGAGTAGCCTCCGATGCGGCGAAAAGGACATACAGGTGCGTGCGCGTCATTGTGCCCTCGACTCACATTCTGCGCATCTCACAAAGTACGCTATGGTAGGCCCCGAACGCGAAGCTTGTCAAGACAGGTGACTTGGCTTTGATTTGAGCGAAGTACCCTTGGAATCTACACTGAGGTCGTGCTACATCCTCATCTCGGAGAGAGAAGCGCACACCAAGAGGAGTCCCAATGCCGCGGGAGCGGAGACATCGCAGGCGTCGTTGGATGCGCTGGGCAATCGGACTGATTCTGCTTGGCATCGCGATCGCCCACAGCATGATCCTCCTTCAGGTCGTTCGCGTGCGGCAGGTGAATCCCGAGATGACCGCGCTCATGAGAGAACGCGCTCGAGAAGCGCGGGCTCGCGGGGCGATGCCCAAGCGCGTGCAGATCTGGATCCCCTACGAGCGCATCTCGCCTCATTTGGTGCGCGCCGTATTGGCCGGCGAGGATCCTCGGTTCTTTGTCCACCGTGGCTTTGACTGGACTCAGATTCGAGAAGCCCTCAAGGAGAACATCGAGGAGGGAGAGATCGTGCGCGGCGCCTCCACGATCACGCAGCAGTTGGCGAAGAATCTTTTCCTCTCGACAGCGCGCCATCCGATCCGCAAGCTCCATGAAGCTGTAATCACCGTAGAGCTCGAACTGATCGTGGGGAAGCGACGCATCCTAGAGCTCTACTTGAATGTGATCGAGTGGGGAGACGGGCTCTACGGCGCGGAAGCTGCGGCACGACACTACTTCGGCCGCTCGGCCGCTCACCTCTCACCCGAGCAAGCCGCTTTTCTTGCCGCGATAATCCCCAACCCGCGCCAGACATACAATCCGACCCTGCATCCGCAGCGCGTCGAACGTCGTCGTCGAATCATCCGGCGTCGTATGCCGCAGGTCCTCATCCCCGTGAGATTCCTTCCCTCGGCTTCTCCACGACCTTTTTCATCTTGACTCATTGGCCAAGTCGGAGTTACGCTTAAGCTTCGCACGCGCCATATGGTGTTTGCGAGTTAGAGCTTGTCGGCGAAGTATTCGCAGGCGCTTCTGTGAAGGACCGAACGCCTCGGTGCTCCGAAGGCAAGTGAGCGTCTGAAGCCCCGCGCGCAGAGCGCGAAGCAGCCACAGCTTCTTCCGCCCTGCTTCGGTGGCTTCCGAAGAGAACGATGCAGAGGAGATCGTATGTCCGTGAAACTGTATGTTGGAAATTTACCGTACAGCGTGACCAGTCAGGACCTGGAAGACCTTTTTAGTCCCTTTGGTCCCGTACTCTCCAGCCATGTGATCACCGACCGAGTCACCGGGCGCTCCCGGGGATTCGGATTCGTTGAGTTGGCATCAACCGAAGCCGCCGAAGCTGCTATCGCCCAGTTGAACCAGCGGGAGTACGAAGGCCGCACGCTGATTGTGAACGAAGCTCGGCCCAGACCGGAACGTCCGACCAACCAATTCGGATACGACCGAGGAAGCGGTCCGGCCCGGGGAGGACGACGTCCTCCGCGAGGATCGGGCCGATCCCCTCGATGGTGAAGCGAGAAGAAGTTCACCCGAACGGCCGCGCTGCAGTGGACGGCGGGATCTCTCCCTCCGTGCTGACGTAACGCTGGATCCAGGAGACGGTAGTGTGATGCTCGCTCTCCGCGCCGAGGGCGCAAGGAGAGTCGCCTCCACAAACCGAGGTCTCCGCGCGTTCCAAGTCTCCGTCATTGACAGACTATCGGAGCCGATGATAACCTAAAGCGTGATCTTCGCCGCCTGGAGGGAGACATGGAGAAGCCTGACGTGCGCCGTATTCCCATCCGATATGTTCCGTCTCAGGAGGAGGCGCCAGCTGAATCCCCCCTGCGATCACGCGAACTCGAGGAAGCGAGCGCGCCCGATCATCCCGAGGATCCGGAAGCAGAAGAGCTGAACGCTGCTATCCGCGACGTCGGTCAAGGCGTGCTTGAAACCGAGCGCTCTCCGGAGGCCAGTTCTGAGAATGACCTCGCTCGCCTCCGCGAAGAACGACAGGCTCTGTACGACCGGATGATCCGTCTGGCCGCGGAATTCGAGAACTACCGCAAACGCATCGAACGCGAGCGGGCGCGCATGCGAGAAGATGCCGTGGCCGAAGTCCTGACCGAACTTCTCCCCATTGTGGACGACTTCGAGCGCGCCTTGGAAGGAGCGCAATGGTTTCGCGATCTCGACGGAATGCTACACGGGCTCCGCTTGATCCACCGTCGTCTCCTTGACCTCCTCGCCCGATTCAACGTGAGACCCATCGAGACGATCGGACGGCCATTTGATCCCACGCTCCATGAGGCCTTCGCTGTCGAACCCACCGACGAATACGAAGAGAACACGATCCTCGACGAATATCACCGCGGGTACATGATGGGCGATCGGCTGCTGCGACCGGCGCGCGTCAAAGTCGCTGTGCGTCCGACGTCGGAAGCGGCGCGAAAGCGTTGAGTCCGAACGGTTCACAGCAAGCGCTCATACAGCAAGGCCAGCGCCGCTTGAGCAGCCAGCTCCCGAATACGCGCGCGGTCCCCGGGGAACCACTGACGATGGCTTTCGACGTGCACATCATCGGCGAGGCCCACGAAGACGACTCCGACGGGCTTCTCCGATGTCCCCCCCTCGGGTCCGGCGATTCCGGTGACGGCCAGGCCAATGGTCGCGCCTAATTGGTGTTTCACGCCGCGAGCCATAGCTTCGGCCACCTCCGCGCTGACCGCTCCGTGTGCCGCCAGCAGATCCGCGGGAATCCCCAAGAGCGCGCACTTCGCGGCGTCCGAATAGGCGGTGATGCCCCCGCGGAAATAGTGCGAGCTTCCGGGGACGTCGGTCAGCCGCTTGGCGATCAAGCCGCCGGTCACGCTCTCGGCGACGGCGATCGTATAGCGCTTGGTTATGCAAAGGCGACCGATCACTTCTTCCAACGATTCTCCGCGCGTCGTGAAGACGCGCGCACCGAGCACCTGCTCGATGCGGTCGGAGAGCTCATCGAGTCGCTCCTCGATCTCCTCGTCGGTCGCGCCGCTCGCCGTGAGATGGATCTCAATTCCGCTTGTCGTCGCCAGAATGGTCGTCTGCGGATTCGCATATTGCGTGTAGATGGGAGCGATCGCTTGATCCACCGCCGATTCGCTCAATCCCGCGACGCGCAGCGTGCGGCGCCGGATCTTCAGGTCACCGGCGAACGGTTCAAGAAGCGGCACGACCTCGCTCTCAAACATAGCCTGCATCTCCGGAGGCGGCCCCGGAAGGCAGATGAGCACACGTCCCGCTTGCTCCAGGAACATCCCCGGTGCCGTCCCATGCCGATTCTCCAGAACGATCGCTCCCTCTAATACCAACGCCTGCCGTTCATTGATCTTCGGCATGACGAGCCCACGGCTTCGGAAGCGCTCGCGAAGACGTTCCAGCACCTGCTCGTCGAGCACCAGAGGCCGGGAGAGCGCGCGAGAGAGCGCCTTCCGCGTCACGTCATCCTCGGTCGGACCAAGCCCCCCAGTCAGAATGATCACCTCCGAACGCGCGAGCGCTTCACGAACGAGGCGCTCCAGAAGCGATTCGTCATCGCCGACGACCATCTTCACTGCGACTTCAATCCCGAGGGCATTCAAGCGCTCGGTTAGCCACAGCGAGTTCGTATCCACGCGGAACGGCGTCAGCAGCTCCGATCCGACGGCGATGATCTCCGCCTGTCGCGGTCGTAGAGGTTTCATCGTCGGCCCTCTCACTCACCCAACGAATTCGGCCAGGAGGAGGGCAGCGAGCCCCGCATACACTCCAGCCAGCACATCATCGGCCATGATCCCCACGCCTCCCGCCCATCGTTCAACTCGCCGAATGGGATACGGCTTCCAGATGTCAAAGAGGCGAAAGAACACGAAACTCGCCAGCGCTATCTCCCACCTCGGCCATAACTCCGCCCTCTCGGCGGAGAAGAGCACACGACCACCGACGACGAGGAGAAGCGTGAGAAACTGACCCGCGACCTCGTCAATCACGATTGGCGGAGGGTCCGTCTTCCCGAAAAGGGGCCCTGCTCGGGACGACGCCCATGTGCCGATGCCGAGCAACACTCCCGCAATGCCCCACCCTAATCCCACTGCCCCGAGCGCATGCTCAAGCCAAGAGCTGAGCGCGAAGAGTCCGAGGCCGAGAAGAGCCCCGACCGTCCCCGGGGCAATGGGCGCTCGACCGCTCCCTGCGCCGGTGGCGATCCACCAAGCGATTCGATCGGCCGAGGAAAGTGTCCCTTCGGGCGAGTGCTGAACTGAAGCTATGCCTTCGGCGTGAGCGCGCCGCGTCATGGCGACGTACCCTCACGAGTGAGGATCCGCCCGACGAGATCGGGGCCAAGGACCTCGATGATCTCAACCGAGACGAATTCTCCTGGTCGGGGGAGCCGATCGGCCCCTGCCGATTCCCCCTGAGGCCCCAGATCGAGGATCACGCGGCCATCAATCTCCGGTGCTTGTGCGGACATGCGCCCGCGAAGGAGACGGGGCATCGCCACAGCGCGCGCGCGAGGGACGAGCGTTCCCTCTTCCACATACCCCTCCACCAAGACCTCGACGGTTCGGCCGATCCAGCGCCGATGTCGCCGATGCGTGATGCGCTCTTGCTCGCGGAGGAAGCGCCTGAGGCGCGTACGCGCGACCTTGGGAGGAACCTTCCCTGCCAGTCCGGCAGCGGCCGTCCCCTCTTCGTCCGAATAGAGAAATGCGCCCGCATAGTCGAACTCGATGGCCCGGCAGAAATCGAGCAATTCGTGGAAATCTCGCTCCGTTTCCCCAGGGAATCCAATGATGAACGTCGTGCGCAGCGTCGCCTCCGGCACGCGATGCCGAATCCGCTCCACGAGGCGTTCGAGCGAGCGGCGCGTCCCCCCTCGACGCATGGCGCGCAACAGACGCGCGCTCGCGTGCTGAAAGGGGATGTCGAAGTAGGCGCACACCTTCTCCTCGCTCGCGACGGTCTCGATCAACTCCTCGCTCACATGATTCGGATACCCGTAGAGGAAGCGGATCCATCGCAGCCCCTCGATCCGCGCCAGGGCGCGCAAGAGCGTGGCCAAGCCCTCGCGCATCCCGAGATCCGCTCCATAGTGTGTCGTGTCCTGAGCAATCAGAATCAGCTCGCGCACGCCGCGCGCCGCTAACGCCTCCGCTTCTCTAAGGAGAGAGTCAAGAGGACGACTGCGAAAGGGCCCGCGCAATTTCGGAATGATGCAGAAGGAGCATGTGTGATCGCATCCCTCAGCGATCTTGAGATATGCCGAAAAGGGAGGCGTCGCCAGCAGGCGCGGACGCGCGGGATCGTCCACATATCGCGCCGCAAGCTCCGGAGAGAGGATCGGAAGACGACGGTGCGTTCGAGCGACCGGCGCCACCTCCTCATCGCGGCAGAGCTCGACGATGCGCTCGATCTCCTGCGTTCCAACGACCGCATCTACCTCGGGCATCTCGCGCTGCACATCCTCGCGATAGCGCTCGGCCAGGCAGCCCGCGACGATGAGTCGCCGACAGCGCCCGTCCCTCTTCCAGCGCGCCATCTCGAGGATCGTCTCGATGGATTCCATCTTAGCCGGATCAATGAAGGCGCACGTGTTCACGATGAGGATATCCGCTTGGGCGGCATCCGTCGTGAGCGCAAATCCCTCGCGCACGAGCAGTCCCAGCATGATCTCGCTGTCCACGAGATTCTTCGGGCATCCGAGGCTGACCACGCCGACCGTCTTCATACTCCGGCATGGTAAATCGAGCTGCGCGGCTTTGTAAAGGCGCGCTCCCTCCCGACGGAGACACGCGCTGCGAAGAGGTCTTGACAAGCCCAGGAACAGTTTATTATCTTCCCGAACAAAGTGGTGAGCGAGCGCAGACCGATGACGGAGGCAGCGGGCCCGGCCAATCATGGGCTCCTCAAGCGGCTGAATATGCTCGCGCTCCTGGAGCTAGTGCGGTCTTCCGTAGTGACGTCGCGCGCCGAGTTGGTTCGCCGTTCGGGCCTGAGTCCTCCGACGGTCTCCACCCTGGTGGGGAAGATGCTTCGGGCGGGCCTTCTCTCCGAGGAGGGGATTGGAGAATCTCGGGGAGGACGGCCTCCGACGTTGTTGCGTTTCAACGCGCGCTTCGGATACGTGCTCGGCGCCGATATCGGGGGAACGCGCGTGCGCGTCGCTCTGGCCGATCTCAATGGTGAGTTTCTCGCCCACGCGGAGGAGCCGACGCGGAAGTCTCCCCCCGGAGCGCGCACAATTGTCGAGCAGATCGCCACACTCAGCCGTCATGTGGCGAAGGCCGCTGGGGTGCGGTGGCGCGAGGTGAAGGCAATGGCCGTCGGCGCCCCCGGCATCACCGACGTGGAGCACGGGATCGTCCGGCATGCGCCGAACCTTCCGGGATGGCGCGAGGTTCCCCTTCGCGAGCTGATGGAGAACGTCCTGCGCATTCCCGTCCACGTGGATAACGATGTGAACATGGCTGTTTTGGGTGAAAGCTGGCGCGGAGTGGCGCAAGGCCATCGCAATGTCGTCTTCATCGCTATCGGTGCAGGAATCGGAGCGGGGATTCTCCTCAACGGAGAGCTTTATCGCGGATCCACGCACGCAGCCGGAGAAGTCGGTTATATGCTCCTCGACCCAAAGGCGATTCGAGAGGAATTCCGCGAGTTGGGATTTCTGGAGATGCGCGCTTCCGGTCCCGCGCTGGCGGCGCGCGCGCGCCAGCTCATGGGGCGATCCCGCGCCTGGGATGCCAAAGCCGTCTTCGAGGCCGCCCGCCGCGGGGATGAGACGGCTCGACAGCTCGTGCAAGACGTCCTGGCATATCTCAGCGCGGCCGCGGCAAACGTGGCCACGCTGCTGGATCCGGAGATGATCGTGCTCGGGGGAGGCGTGAGTCTTGCGGGAGAGCTTCTCGCCGAGCCCATTCGCGAAGCCATCGAACGAACCGTTCCGGCCAAACCGGCGGTCGTCGTCTCGGCCTTGAAAGATCGCGCGCAGCTCTACGGAGCGGTCTTCTCGGCCTTGCGCTTGGTCGAGCGACAACTCGCCGATTTGGTCGCGCGACTCTAGGCTGAGGAGGAGGGCTATGAAGAGCATCTTTCTGGCGATGATACTCCTGGCACAGGCGCAGGCGACGGATGGCGTCATCGAAGGGATCGTCGTGGACCCTTCGGGAGCGGTCATCGCGGGCGCCGGCGTGCGCATCGTCAACATGGACACCGGCTATACTCGAACGCTGACGACGAATGAGCGGGGATTATACCGCGCGACACTTCTGCCGCTGGGTCGCTATGAGATCAGCGTGGAGGCCACTGGCTTCAAACGCGCGGTGCGCTCGGGCGTCGTTCTCACGGCTGGTCGAACGGCCACCGTGGACTTCACGCTGGAAGTCGGACCGATCGAGCAGGCGGTGACGGTCACGGCTGATGTCCCCGTAGCTGACATCGGGAAGATCGCCCAGGGGAATACGATCTCGACGCAGGAAGTGCGAAATCTGCCGCTCGTCTCGCGCAACATTTACAACTTCATGCTGCTGCAGCCGGGCGTGAGCGCGCGCCCCAATCCCGAATTCGGCGTGCCGCGCAAGGTGAACACCAACGGATTCATTGACCGGATCAACTATCAACTGGATGGTAACACGAATACACAGGCCGATCGAGCAGGCATTCGCCTGATGCCGATTTCCGAGGTTTTCGTCCGCGAGATCCAAGTGGTCAACAATGGTTTCGCTCCGGAATTTGGGACGACGACCGGCACGGTCTACAATGCCATCACGGATTCGGGGACGAACGACGTGCGCGGGGAGGCGGGGTATCGCTTCCGGCGCAAATCCTTCTCCGCGCGACCGACGTTGATCTCGCCCACGCAGCCGAAGCCGGATTTCGCCGCCGACACAGTGACGGCGCGCTTGGGTGGCCCGATCCGACGCGACCGACTCCATTACTTCAGCGCCTACGAATTCACGCGGCGCGACATTCCGCGTCCGATCACCATCACTCCGGAAAATGCGGCGCGCATCGGGCTGACGCCGAAGCAGATCGGCGTCGTTCCGGCTTCGCAACGGGTCAACTTCTTCATCGTCCGGAGCGATTACACGATCTCAGAGGCGAATCGCCTGATGACCCGCTACAACCTCTTCCGCAACAGCTCGCCCAATAACATTGGAGGTGCGCTCTCGGCCGGACTCCTCTCAGTGACGCGTTCGACCGACTTCATTGACGCAGCCGATTCAGTGGCCACGCAGCTCACTTCGACGATCTCCGCGCGCGCGATCAACGAATTCCGCTTCCAGTATGCGCGGCGCCGCTTCTTCCGCACGCCTAATCCGGAGAATGCCGTCTCCGGTCCGGCCATCACGATCTCGGGCGTGGCGCAATTCGGGGGACCGACCGATGCGGGACAGCGTTTCCGCCAAACGAGCGTGGATTTTGTGGACAACTTCACGCTTATTCGCGGGAATCACGCCTTCAAGCTCGGATTCGCGATGACGACCTATGGTGATTTCCGACGGGAGCCCCTCTTTGCCGAATACGTCTTCCCGAACATTGATGCCTATTTGAGCGCCGTCGCTGGGACGAATCCGAAGAGCTACACGACCTTCCGCCAGCGCATCGGGAATCCGGAGATCAGCGAGCGCGCCTTCTTCTACGGAGCGTTCCTGCAGGACGACTGGCGCGTGGCGCAGAACTTCAAGCTCCTCTACGGCGTGCGCTATGAGCTGTATGACGTGCCCGATCCCGATCCGACGTCACCGCTGCCGCTCTCGCGCGACTTCAACGTGGATAAGAACAACATCGCGCCGCGCATCGGCCTCTCCTATGGGATCGGACGGGAGCGCAAGACGGTCGTGCGAGCGAGCGCTGGGATCTACTACGATTTCCCGAAGCTCGATTTCTACCGGCTCGCGCTCTTGAACAATGGGAACCCGCGCTTCCGCGTCATCTCCGTGGCGGGGACGAGCCCCTTCGCCCCGGCTTTCCCGCAGACATTCGATCAGGTGCCGCCCGATTTCCCGCTGCCGCGCGTGAGCATCAATGCCGTGGCGCCGGATTTCGCCACCCTCTATTCGAGCAATGCGAATCTGCAGATCGAACGCATGCTCACCGCGGACATGTCCCTCGTCCTGAGCTACGTCTTCTCCAAAGGGACGCGCATCCCCGTCCGGCGGAATATCAATCCGATCAATCCGATCCGCACGCTCGCTGATGGCCGTCCGGTCTTCGATACGGCAGTGAACCCGCAGACGCGCCGCTTCCCCGAATTCGACAACGTCTTCCTGGACGAATCCGTGGGGAACTCCAACTACAACGGTGCCACAGTGCAGCTCATCAAGCGCTTCTCGCGCGGGTACCAGTTCACGGCCTCCTACACCTGGTCGCATGCCATTGACGATGCGCCGGAGGTGAATGTTCTCGACAGCAACGTGCAGCTGTCGGATCCTACCAATCGTCGTCGCGATCGCGGGAACTCGCTGTCGGATCGCCGCCATATCTTCTACGTGAGCGGTGTCCTGGCGCCGTCGATGAGTCTGGCGAATCGGTTCTGGAACGCGCTCCTCAATGACAACCAGGTCAGCTTCATCCTGAGCGCCGACAGCGGCGATACGTTCAACATCCTGGCTAATCGCGACCTCAACAATGATCGCATCCTGATGGATCGTCCGCTCTTCATCGGACGAAACGTGGTGGATGGGCCGAATCACTTCAATCTCGATCTTCGGTACTCGCGCTTCGTGCGCTTGGGGGAGCGCGCGAATGTGGAGTTCTTCGCCGAGTTCACGAACCTGACCAATCATCCGAACATCACGGACCTGACGACGACGGTAGCGGTGAACCCGGATGGGAGCTTGGCGTCACCTCTTCCCACACAGTTCCGGCGAGCCGGGGCGCTCGAGTCGCGGCAGTTGCAGCTCGGCTTCAAACTCAACTTCTGAGCGCGATCGCATGAAGCTCCTGAAGGGATGCTGGGCGGGGTCTCTGTCCGGCATCCCTTGCTCGCTCTCGCAGGGCGGTTTGGTCTGAGGAGGTGAGGGACGTGCAGCGAATGGTTCTGATGCCCCATAGTTCCTGCTGGAGGACGACGGCGTTTTTCGCCGTGGGCACACTGCTTCTCCTCACGCTGGGGCCATTGCCGGGAGCGGCCTTCGGTCTCCGGACACCGAGCGCAGCAAGGGTTGCTTGGGACGCGGACGATGAGCCTTGGAGGGAGGTGGTCCCGAAACCGGCGGAAGATCGCGGCCTGACGGGGCTTATACAAGCGCTTCGCAAGCTGCGCACGACGGCACGGCTGCTCCATGTGACGGCCCATCCGGATGACGAAGACGGCGGGATGCTCGCGCTCGTCTCGCGCGGGTGGGGCGCTGACGTGATGCTGCTGACGCTCACGCGCGGTGAAGGAGGACAAAACAAAACGGGTCCCGAGCTCTTCGATGCGCTCGGACTTTTGCGCACGCTGGAGCTGCTGGCCGCGGATGCGTACTACGGCGTTCGGCAACGCTTCTCGCGCGTCGCCGATTTCGGTTTCTCTAAGACGGCCGAGGAGACGTTCGAGAAGTGGCGGGGACGTGAGACGGCGCTCGCTGATCTGGTGCGCGTGATTCGCACTTTTCGTCCCGATGTGGTGGTGGCCCGCTTTCAAGGAGCACCCCGCGATGGGCACGGTCATCATCAAGCTTCGGGGCTGCTCGCACGCGAAGCCTTCGAGGCGGCTGGCGATCCCCATCGCTTCCCGGAACAGATTGAGGAAGGGCTGCTGCCTTGGTCTCCGAAGAAGCTCTATGTCAGCGCGCGCGCCGATGAAGATGTCACGCTGCAGCTCAACACGGGAGCATACGATCCGGCACTCGGCCAATCTTACGCGCAGCTCGCCATGAAAGGGCTGAGCCTTCAGCTCACGCAAGGAGCGGGCGGCGTCATCGTTCCAGCCGGAGATCGGTACTCATATTATCGGCTCGTCGCCTCGCGTGTGCCGACGTCAAGACGGAACGGCGACCGAGAAGAAAGCTTCTTCGACGGATTAGACACGAGCCTGCCGGGGCTGGCCGCGCGACTCGGCAGAGAAGAGAGTGCCGTGCCGTGGCTTCGCCCGGCCTTGCAAGAGCTGGATCGGTATGTCCTCGAAGCTATGGCCGCGTTCGCGCCTGAGAATCCGGAGCGCGCGGCTCGTCCCCTGCTGAAAGGTGTGAGGCTGCTTTCTGATCTCATCGCACGTCTTGAGCGCGCCTCGCTCTCTCCGGTGGCTCGGCACGATCTCCTGCTTCACCTGCGGACCAAGCGCGCGCAATGTTTGCGAGCGATTCATCTGACGCTCGGACTCGAGCTGGAAGCGCTCGTGGAAGCGCCGCCTGTGGCTGACTCCGCCTCCGGCGGAGGACCGAGACGTCCGCGCGAGACGTTGGTGCTGGTCTCTCCGGGACAAACCGTCACACTGACAGCGCGCCTGATCAATCGCGGTCGCGAGCGGGTGCAGGCTGAGGACTTCCGTTGCGAGGCGCCTGAGGGTTCCCGCGTCGCTGTGCTCCGGCGCGATCTCAAGCCGCTCGGTCCTAACGAGAGCGCGCTCCTCCAGTGCCAGATAACGCTTCCTCAAGACCTGGCGCGCGCTGCGTGGACGCGCCCATACTGGCGGCGCGAAGATCCCTCGAGGGAGACGCTCCTTCGGCTTGACGTTCCCGAGTATGCGACGCTCCCTCTGCCGCCATGGCCGTTGCGCATTCGCGCGGTCTACGCGATCGAAGGAGCGAGGGGGGAGATCTCCGCGGTCCCCCGCGCCCGCCATGTGGATCCGATGTACGGTGAGGAGCATCGTCCGCTCATCGTTGGACCGCCTCTTTCGGTTCACGTGCATCCGGAATCGGTGGTCATCTCCGCGCTTTCTCCTCGGCCGATCCCGCTGACGGTGAGCGTGCGCAGTCACGTGACCGGCGGTGCGCGCGTCACGCTGCGCGTGGCGGCGCCTTCGGGGTGGCGCATCGAACCCGCTGCGCATCCGCTGAACTTCTCGCGCGAGGGGGAGGTGCAGAGCGTCGCCTTCACGCTCGTCCCCGAGGATGTGCGCGAAGGCCGGTTCGATGTGATGGCTTTCGCCGAGTATCAAGGGCGGACGTACACCGAGGGGTATACGATCCTCGGCCGGCGTGAGATCGGATGGTTCCCCTTCTACCGACCGGCTCGAGCGCGCCTTCATGCCGTCGAGGTCGTCACGCCTCCAGAAGACCTGTGCATCGGGTACATCATGGGAGCGGGAGACGAGATCCCGCGCGTGCTCGCCCAACTGGGTTTGAAGGTAGAGCCCCTCACGCCGGAGCAACTGGCGCGCGAGGATCTGAGTCGCTTCCACGTGATCGTCCTCGGCATTCGCGCCTACGATGTGCGAGCGGATGTGCGAGAGCACAATCGGCGGCTTTTGGAGTTCGTCGAGAGAGGGGGGACACTTCTGGTGCAGTACAACCAAGATGTCGCCGCATTCAATGCCGGCATGTTCACCCCATATCCGGTTCGGCTCGGCACAGGACGCGTGAGCGTTGAGGAGGCGCCCGTTGAGATCCTCGCGCCAGAGGATCGGCTCTTCCACTGGCCGAATCGCATCACCGAGCGCGACTTCCAGGGATGGGTGCAGGAACGAGGCCTCTATTTCATGGAGAGTTGGGATGAGCGGTTCACTCCGCTTCTGGCCGCGCACGATCCCGGCGAGCCACCACTTCGCGGCGGACTTTTGCGCGCGCGATATGGACGGGGCACGTACCTCTTCACCGGCTATGCTTTCTTCCGCCAGCTCCCAGCGGGCGTACCTGGCGCTATCCGCCTCTTCGTGAATTTGCTCTACGCCGGACGCCACGCGCCGTGAGCGCGTCCCCGGAGGGGAGAGATGACGAAAACTGTGACCGCGACGATCCTCGTCCTTGCCCAGGCGCTCTGGAGCGCCTCCGGAGGGCCGGAGATACACAGAGTGACGTCTCCCTCGCGCGTGCGCATTCGCATTGAACCGCCGCGCGAAGGAGCGCCGATCCTGCTGGGACTTCCCTTCCCTAAAGGTGCCTTGCGGTCGCCCGATGAAGTGCGCGTCCTTGTGCCAGACGGTCGCGAAATCCCCGCGCAAGTCACTGAAGTGAGCACATGGGAGCCAGCCGACGAAAGCATCAAGTGGGCCTGGGTCTTCTTCTTCGCCGAAGCCTCCGATACGTACGTCGTCGAGTACGGCCCCGGCGTACGGCGTCTTGCCGCGGGGAACGCCCGCGTGAGCGTCGTGAACAATCAGGGGGAGCGCGGATTCGCCGAGATAACGACAGGACCGCTGCGCCTGCTCGTACGAAAGGGCGAGGGGGGATTTCTGCACCGCGTGCATCTGGATCTCGAGGGCCAAGGGTTCGACGCGTCCGATGTGATCGCCGAGGGACCAGCCGGACGCGGATCGTTCCTCGATCTGCTCGATGACGCGGGCCTGGATCCGTCGCGCGCGTTCATCGCGCGAACAGTGGTTGAAAAAGGATCGGGACCGCTACATGCCATCCTCCGCATCGAAGGCGAATACCGCTATACGCGCGCCGACAACAATCCTGCTCCCTTTGTGATGCGCCTCCACGCCTATGCGGGAAAGCCGTATCTTCGCGTCCTCCATACGTTCGTCTACACGGGCGTGCCCGATAAGCACCGGCCCCAAGAAGGCGAACACGCGCACGTCGCCACGCAGAGCGAACGAATTCGTCGTGAAGAGCCGGGCGATCCCGGCTGGACGCAACCGAACGATCGCATCGCAGCCGCTGGATTGGCGCTCGATGTGAAAGTCTCATCACGACGACAGATGCGCGTCGCGTACCGCGAGGGGAAGTGGTGGCAAGAGGGCACTCAGCGTCTGCTTGCGCGCTCGATCTCTACGGCGCGCGAGGTCTCCTGGCTTCAATCGGGTCCGAAGCCGACGCGCTTTCCTCCCGTGCCTGAATCCACCCCGGATCGGAGAATAGACGGATTCTTCGCACATCTCGACATTGATGGGCAGACGATCGCGCGAGCCGAACGCGCTGAGGGATGGATGGACATCGCTGACGAACGATGGGGCGTCGCCATCGGGATCCGACACATGCTCGAAGAGTACCCGAAGGAGATTCGCTGGGAAGCACCAGAGCGCGCGACAGCCTTTCTCTGGTCGCCGCGCGTCGAACCCATGAGCTTCGCCCGCTGGTCGAGCGAGCTGGAGTACGAGGACGGCTCTGAAGGAACGATGGAGAACTGGGCGCAGGGATTGGCGAAGACGAGCGAAGTGATCTTCTACTTCCACAAGGGCGCGACGCCCCCGGAGGAGATCGAGCGAGTGATGAGCTACATCCTCGACCCTCCGATCGCCCGCGCCGACCCCATGTGGTACGCGGAGAGCGGCGTCTACGGACGCTTCGCTCCGCGCTCGGAGCGCTTCCCCGAGTTCGAGCGCGCCCTCGATTACAAATTCCAGTGGTGGCTCTTCAATCAGCGGTGGGTGCCGTGGTTCGGGATGTTCGATTACGGCGATGGGAAACAGAATTTCGATGGCGAGAAGTGGGACGTCTGGGTGTGCAACGAACCGGCCGTGGATTTCATGTTGTGGCTCCATTTCCTTCGTACGGGCGAGCGTCGCTTCTATCTCGCCGCGGAAGCCGCCAGTCGTCACGCCATGGACGTGGATAATACTCACTGGCCCGCCGATCCGAAGTACTACGGAGACACGAACTCGGCGCTCGATTTCTGGGAGACGCTCAAACGGCCGCCGGGGACGAAATATCTCGGCATCGGGCGCCGACACGGCGTGCAACACTGGTCGCGCGCTCTGAGCGCGCACGTGTGGGTGGCCGGATGGATCGCGAGCTATTACATCGCGGGATACCATCGTGGCCTGGAAGTGGCCCTGCAAACGGCGGAGACGTATCTGAAACGCATCTGGGGAGAGCATGATCTAACGGGGCGCCGGCTCTATCTCTCCGTGTGGAATCTCCTGGAAGTTTGGGACGCGACCAAGGACGAACGATATCACCGCGAGGTGAAAGAGCGGATCGCGCGCATGCTCTTTTGGCAGGAGCGAGAGCAAGGGGGAAGTCTCGTCATGGATCGCTATGGGTACACGCAGAATTACGCCTCGCATGCCCTGGCGCGATATCTCGATTTGACGGGAGACCGAACCGTGCGTGCGGCGCTCGTGCGTCACGCGCGACGCGTGCGAGATGTTCCCCCTCTCAGTCACGGCCTGGAGTCTTACCTGGCGACGCTTCACAGCCTGGTTGTGGGATACGATCTGACGGGCGAGCTGAGCTTCCTCGAGGAGCTCAAGCGACGCATGGATGTCGTGCGCGTGGATGCTTTGCCCCGCCCCATTGATGACTCGTGGACGCAACGCGAGTTATTCCTCGCGCTGGAGAAAGCGAGCCACCTCCCCCGGAATCCCGACGGCAGCCGCCCGATCTGGAGCTTGACGCATGGGCTCCGTGTCTTCGGCTGGACGCACGCTTACGGCGTGCCCTATGCCTTGCGCGTGCTCGCTCTGCAGTGAGAGACCGCGTCGGGCACCCACGAAGAAGTTCTGATACGCGCGAGGAGGCCTTCGCTCGATACGTTCACATCTCCTCGGCCTTTTGGATCTGAGTGGCGAAAAAGACTTCGATATCCTGACGAGCTCTCTCGAAGACTTCTCTCGCCTGTTCCACCAACGGCTTCAGCTTCTCCCACTCGATCTCAAAGGTATAGGCATGTCGAAAGAAATGGCGGAATCCCAGGTAGGGTTCTAAAGCTTCCACCGTCTTCGGCCGCAAGACGGCGGGGCGAACTCCAGGAACTTCCACGGACATACGTCGTAAGAGCGCTCGATGCCAGCCCTCCCCGGTCGGGATGCTTCGATCCACCTCTTGGGCCAGACGCTTCAAGACATTCTCCAAGCCGTTGTAAAAGCTGTGAACGAAGGCTCCCAGCGCCGCTTTGTCCTTATGGGAAGGCTCTTGCGGGATGGGCAATCCCGCAAATGTTTCCTGAATCTCCTGGATAACGAGAGCCAAGTCCTTGAGATCCGCTTCGATCTCCGCCTGTAAGGCCAACCATTCAGTCCGCTTCATCATAAAGAGTGATCCCCTCTCGGGCAATGCGCGCCCGAAGCGTAGGCCGAAGCTTCGCACTTCGGAGATCAACGAGGTCAACAGGGACAGGCAGAATGGAGAGGAGTCTGCCCCAGATTTCAAAGAAGCGGGCATCCGGGAGACCTTCGCACGCCAGGTCGAGATCGCGAAATTCGACTCTGTCGGCAGACGAAGTCCCCACGCGATCTTGGAGATCGCATGAGGTGATCCAACGAGCCGCGGAACCGAAGAGGACGATGCGCGTGGCCCCATAGGCTCTCAGGATCTCCACGGCTACCTGAATCGCTCTCGACGGTGACGTCATCATTCAAACGCTCCGCCCTGAGGTCTTCAGTGTAGCCCTCTCACGAGACGGACGCAACCGGACGGGGAATGCGCCAGTCTGGCATTTCTCATTTCACAATCACCATCAAACAACTGCCCGACCCGGAGCCTGACGCATGGGCTGCGCGTCTTTGGCTGGACGCACGCCTACGGCGTGCCCTACGCCTTGCGCGCTCTCGCTTCGCACCTCCGGTAGCGACTGCCGGAGGAAGAATGTAGCTCCAGACTGCGAGAGCCTCTCCTTCGACGCGGGTTCACGCGCGCATTCCTCCCCCGATCCTCTCAGGGGAGAAACAAAAGGACCACAAGCGCCGCCAGACTCAGGAACGAACCGAAGGGCAGCTTCGGATTGCGCTCGCGCGTCAGGAGCATGAGCGTCACGCCGTAAATCGAACCAAGAAGCGAAGCGAGGAAGATCGTCACGAGCGTTCCCGTCCATCCCAGGAAAGCTCCGACCATGAGCATCATCTTCACGTCACCGAAGCCCACGCCTTCCAGGCGGCGTACAGCGTAATAGCCGAGGCGTGAGAGCCAGAGCACCCCGCTGCCCAGTGCAGCTCCACCGAGTGCGTGAAGAGCGGAGAGCGTTCCCACGAGCGCGAACGAAGGATCGCGAAGCCCGTGCAGCACGAAGATCGCCGACAGTCCCATTGCCAAAAGGAGCGCCGCCCATTCGGGCGACCACGACTCCTTACGCTCCACATCCCGAATGCTCCTCTGGATGGCCTCTCTACCGTTTGAGCGACCTTCTCCATTCGGTGCGACGCATTCAGATGCAGCGATGGCGGACGTATCCTCACCCGCGCGAGCCTCTTCATCGAGCGCGCGTCCGACCAATCGGTAATCCACTCGCTCCAAGAGCAAGAGCAGGATACTGCTCATGGCGATGAGCAATGCGCCTGCGCCGAGCGCGTGCTCGGAGAGGAATGGCGGAACTCCCCGTGACGAATCGCTGCCGACGTCGCGCATCTCACCAAAGTCCGGAAGGAGAGCGCGCAGGCCAACAGCGAGCACAAATCCCGGATAAGTGATCGCGTCCGGCAGCAGGCGATGTTGCGCATCAATCACGGCGAGGGCGATGAGTGCGCTGACGAACACGGCATCGGGTATCAGTCCCCATCCCCATCCGTGCCTCTGGAGCAGAAGCACGAACATAAGTCCCGTTCCGAACTCAATCGCCGGATAGAGCCATGAGATCGGCTGACGGCATGCGCGGCACCGTCCTTTCAGCAATAGGAAGCTGAGCAGCGGGATATTATCACGTGGCCGAATGGATGCTCCGCAGCGCGGACAGTGCGAGCCCGGTCGGACGACGGACAAGCGTCGCGGGACGCGGTAGATGACGACGTTCAGAAAGCTTCCAACAGCAAGCCCAAAGAGGAACGCGAGGATGAGAACGAACGGCTCTCTCTCGGCGATTCCCCGCACCGTCTCTTGCCACATGCCGAAGCCATCTTGTATGGTTGCCCTCGGGGTTGTCAAGCCGATGCGCATTCTTCATGTATGCTCGGCGATGGAGATAGGCGGCGGCGAAAGGCATGTCGCCGATCTGGTGGCGGGTTTGAACGAGCGAGGACATGAGGTTCATCTGGCTGCGCGTCGGGGCAGCCCACTGGTGGAACACGTTCGCCCCTTTCTGGCAGCTGTGCATCTTCTGCCGCTTCGGAACTCGCTCGATGGACTCTCGGCCTACCGGCTGAGTCGCGTGCTCCGCGCGCATGCTATCGAGATCGTTCACGCGCATCTCGGGCGAGATTATGTGCCGACGATCGCCGCTGCCATCTGGTCCGGAAGCACGCGGGCGATCCTCACGCGACATCACTATCTCCCGCTGAAGCGAAACGTCTTCTACCGAGCGCTCCTGCGGCGAGCAGATCGAATCATCGCCGTCTCGGAATTCGTGCGTCGAAGCCTTCTGGACCGACTCGGCTTGCCTGAGGAGCGCGTGGTGACGATTCCCAATTGGGTACGGGGCGAGGACGTCACACCGCTTCCTGAGCGTGCGGAGGCGCGCGCGCAGCTAGGGCTCACGCGGCCGGTGGTGATCACGACGGTGGGCCAGCTCGCCCCGATGAAAGGGCAGGAGGAGTTCCTCCGCGCGGCTCACCTTCTGCGCCAGGAACGCACGGACTGCGAATTTGTGATCGTCGGCGCAGCGTCGGCGAAGCATCAGGCGTTTGAGGCGCGACTCCGACGACTCGCCCGTGAGCTCGAGCTGCACGCTTGCGTGCACTTTCTCGGACACCGAGAGGATTTGCGCCCGATATGGGCGGCGAGCGATCTTTTTGTCCTTCCTTCGCGCGGGGAGGGTTTTTCGCTCGCTCTCATTCAGGCGATGGCGGCAGGTGTCCCGGTCGTCGCCACTGCGGCCGGAGGTCCGGCGGAGATCGTCACGGATGGGGAGACGGGTCTGCTCGTCCCCCCGTGCGATCCAGTGGCCCTCGCCCACCGCCTTCGCGAGCTTGTGGAGCAGCCGGCGCTCCGCCAACGCTTGGCTCATGCTGCGCGTCAGGTTGTATGGGCGCGTTTTGATCGCGCACAAATTCTCCGTCGCATTGAATCCGTATACGACGCCGCTTGTCGGCGCACGACGCCAACGGAGGTGCGCTGAGAAGCGAAAGGAGGCCTATGGAGGAGCTCCGCGAGATGCGACTGCACACGCACCGCGTCTACACGGGGAGAGCCGTCTCCCTGGATGTGGATCGCATTCGTCTGCCCAACGGGCGCGAGACGACGCGCGAAGTCGTGCGCCATCCCGGGTCGGTCGTCATTGTACCCGTTCTCCCTGATGGGCGCTTGCTCCTGATTCGCCAGTCCCGATACGCTGTGGGAGAAGTCCTGTGGGAGTTGCCCGCTGGAACCCTCGATCGCGCGGCCGAGAGCGCAGAAGCGTGTGCCCATCGAGAGTTGGAGGAGGAGACGGGATATCGTGCCGGTCGCATGCTTCGACTCGGGGAGTTCTTCACAGCGCCGGGGTTCACGGATGAACGCATGCATGTGTTCCAAGCGGAGGACTTGCGCCCAGCAGAGCAGCAGTTGGAGAGCGACGAACTTATCGAGGTCTTCCCCCTCTCGTGGGAAGAGGTTCAGGAGAAAGTGCGATCGGGTGAGATCCGCGATGGGAAGACGCTCGCCGCGCTCTATCTGTACGCCCTCGCGCATGGCGGGTGCGAAGGCGCTTGACGGCTGCCCCCTTGATTTCCCGACCCGGCACCATTATGTTCTCTTTTCGAGGCGGCCACAGAGTTCCCACACGCCGAAGGAGGACAGCAGATGAAGTGCTACCGCCCGAGGGAGGGGCTGAGTATCCCGGCCCTCACGGTCTTGGACGAAGAGGGGCGTCTCTTGGAGACCGAGCAACGGCGCCTCCTCCGGTACCTCGTTCAATCGGGGTTCGGAGCGGACATCCTCTTCATCCCGGGGACCACGGGAGAGTGGCATCGCATCTCGCAGGCTCAACGGCAACAGCTCATTGCCCTGGCTCTGGATGAGCGGCGCACCATCGCCGAGCGCCTCCGCTGTCTCGGACGGCCTCCCGTCGAGGTCTGGGTGGGCGTCACGGGGCAGACGCGCGCTCAAACATTGGCGAACGTGGAGCTGGCGCTCGAACTGGGCGCGGATGCCGGGGTGATCGCCCCGCTCTCGATCGAGGATATTGGCGACGTAGTCGCGTTCTTCCACCGCGAGGTGACGCCACTTTTCGAGCGAAAAGGGCGAGATCTGCCGCTGCTGCTCTACGACAATGCCGAGATCGCTGTCCACCCGAAGATCCCCCACATCCGCACGCGCGATGTGAAACGGCTCAGCCGTCTCTCTTATCTTTGCGGGATCAAGGTCACAGCTCCGCGCTCGGTGCTCGGCCATTACACCAAAGCTGCGCTCCATTTCAACGAGCGAGGAGAGTTCGGGATCTATGTGGGCGAAGCGATGCTGATCTTCGACATCTTCCGGCCGACGCGCGGCTTTTTCGGGAAGATTCGCGAGTGGTGGAACCTCTATCTCCTGCATCATGCCTTGCCGATGGGCGTCGTGGCCGGTCCGGCGAATGTCTTTCCGCGCGAGTGGCAGAAGGCCTGGCGCGCCTGCGCGGCGGGCGACGAGCTCCTCATGTCCCAATATCGCCGGCTGCTCGGCGAATTCGAATGCCTCTGCACCTTCTCGGAGAACGGGAGACCGGTCCTCAAGCTCATCGCCGGGATGAAACACGTGCTCTTTCGAGAGGGCATTATCGCCAGCGATAGCGTTGCTCCCGGTACACCAGCGCTCACTCCGGAGCAGAAGACGCTCCTCGCCGAGCGCTACGCCCAACTGAAGGAACAGATTCGCGCGCACACCGATCCCCTCTGGCATTCGCAGATGGTGGAGGAAGAGATCCCTCCACTTCCGTCGCGTCCGGAGGATGCTGTGGCCGCTCGCGACAAGAGGACGCAATGATGCGAGGAGGACGCTATGGCCATTATCTCCGAAGTCGAACTGCCCGGCGTCGGACGAAAATATGAGATCACGACTTACGAGCGCGCTCGCTTCACGATCGTCATTCACCACAGCGGCATCCGCGAGATCTACATCTATCGAGATGACGATTCTGAGCCTTTCTTCGCCGCAGAGCTGAGGGACGATGAGGCGCGGCAGATCGGGTCCATCCTCGCCGGTGCGTTCTTCCGCCCGAAGGCGGTGGAGAACCTGGAGGTCGTCCTTCGAGAGCTGCGCTTGGAATGGTTCCGACTCGACGCGCGGTCTCCGGTCATTGGGAAGAGCATCGGCGAGCTGGGAATTCGGAAGCGGACGGGTGTCTCCGTGATCGCTATCCTCCGCGAACCGGAGAGCGTCCCCAATCCTTCAGCCGATGAGGTCCTGCGAGCCGGAGATACGATCGTCGTCCTCGGCAAGCAGGAGGGATTCGAGGCCTTCCGCCATCTCATCGAAGCCGCTCCGTGACGTTCGGAGCCTGCTCGATGCTCTCTCCTGACGAGGGGAGACACGGGCGCGAGCGTCGCATGACGAGAATGATATGCCGGAACACGCATTTGTGCGCGATCTCGGGATCCTGTTGCTCTTCGGTTTCCTCGGCGCCTGGTTCGCCTTCCGCCGCGGACAATCGGTCATCGTCGGATATATCCTAATCGGAGCTGTGCTCGGGCCGCAGGCGCTGGGCGTCGTCGCGGATGCGACACTCATTCAGGCACTCTCAGAGCTGGGCATCATCCTGCTGATGTTCTTCCTCGGCGTCGAATTCTCCCTGGAACGACTCAAGCGCGTGCGCGCGGCCGTTTTGCTCATCGGAGTGGGCGAGTTGACGGCGAACCTCTCGGTCGGTTTCCTCGTGGGATCCTTGCTCGGATGGAGCCTGATCGAGCGCGCCTTCTTGGCGGGCATCATCGCCATGAGCAGCAGCGGTGTCGTCGCCAAGCTCCTGATCGAATGGCGGCGCACGGCGAACCCCGAAGCGGAAGTCCTCATGGGCATCATGATCTTCGAGGACTTCATCGCCGTGCTCTATTTGAGCGTGCTCTCGAGCCTTTCCGGCGATAGTACGCGTACATCGCCTCTCGCGCTCGCGTTCCTGAAGGCGATCGCGTTTTACGCGCTCGTTCTCGGAATAGGGGGAAAAGTTCTCTCCCGCGCTCTGATGCTCGCCTTACGCGTGCGATCGGAGGAGCTCTTCGTCCTTCTGTGGCTGGCGTTGATTCTGTTAGCGGGAGTTGCCGCCTCTTCCTTCGGCCTCGCGCCCGCCGCCGGAGCTTTCCTGCTCGGCATGATCGCTCCGACACGCGAGAGCGAGCTGGGCGAACGGATCTACAGTCGACTGGAATCATTCCGCGATGTCTTCCTCGCGCTCTTCTTTCTCGCCTTCGGGATGATGCTGGATCCGGAGAGTCTGCCTCGCGTCCTCCCGCTTGTGGCAATGATCGTTCCGCTCTCGGTCCTCACGGAGCTTGTGATCACCTCCTCGCTCGCCTTTCTGGCCGGCTTCTCAGCCCCGGTGGCTCTCGCCATCGGCGCGGGAATGATCCCGCGTGGCGAGTACGCTCTGCTCTACGCCGCCTTTGGGCAGCAACTCGGACTCATTCGCTCAGACCTCTTCCAATTCACCGGATGGTACGTCTTCGTCATGACACTTCTGGCACCTGCTTTCATGAAGAACACCCGACCTCTTCACCGCGCTCTGCGTCGGATCATTCCGACTCCGATCGCTTTCGCTGGAACGCTCGTCTCGGCGACGCTTCGACCGATGACCATGGAGGCGTCGACTCGCCTTCTCTCCAAGAGGGAGCGGTATCTGGCCGCTGTCAGTGCGATGGCGATGCTTGTGCTCTGCCTCTCCGCCTTCGCGCTTCGTCCTCTGTGGGCGCGCGCACTGCTTCTTCTGCTAGGAGGGATCATCGTGGCCATCCTCTCCCGAGCGTTCCGGCCGGCGCTTCGACATATCGAGGCGCGCGTGGATCGGTCCCGGTTCTCGGCGCCACGCGCTGATCCCCAGCATGCCGTAGAATATACGGCTCGCCTCGCACGAAGTGGAGCGTTCTTAATCCTTCTCCTGGCTGTGGTGTGGAACGAGATAGGCGCCTGGGCGCTCGCCCTGCTCCCCCTTTTCCTCCTCATCCAAGTGGGACTGGCGTGGCGCGTGTACCGAATCTGGAGTTATCCGGAATCGCGCATCGAGGAGGCTGGTTCCGGGGATCCCTCGGATCCGCCACACTCTCTGGCTGCCCGTTGAGCTTCCACCCTATAATTAGGCGTGGTCTCATGGGGTTGAAGCATCGCCAGGAACGGAGGACGCCAGTGACATTCAAGATCGCCACTGTCTGGGGACTTCTGCTGGGGAGTACGGGGCTCGTTGCGGCCCATGATCTCTTCCTGAAGCCCGAGGCGTACGTTTTGGCTCCTCGCCAAAAGGTGCGGGTGCGCGTCTTCAACGGCACTTTTCAACAGAGCGAGAGTGCCATTGGACGCGATCGCCTTGTGGAGATCGTCTTGCTCACTCCCTCGGGAAAGCGCAAGATAGCCGTCGAGAAGTGGCGGGAGGAAGGAACGCTCTCGCTTCTGGAGATCGAGACGGAGACGGCAGGCACGTATGTCCTCGGTGTCGCCCTCAAGCCGCGCGAGATCGCGCTCACGGCAGAGCAGTTCAACGCCTATCTCGAACATGATGGCCTGCCGGATATCCTTGAACGGCGTCGCCAGAGGGGTGAGCTGCACCTGGGCGCTCGCGAGCGCTACTCGAAATATGCGAAAGCCATATTCCAGGTGGGGGATCGGCGAACGGAAGTCTTCCGACAGCCCCTCGGTTATCCGGTGGAGATCCTCCTTTTGAAACACCCGGCCGATCTGCGCGTCGGATCGGTCTTAGAAGTACTCTGCCTGCGAGAAGGCCGCCCTCTGCCGAATCAGTTCGTGATGGCCGGATGGGAGGGAGCGCCGGCGCCTCTACAGGCGCGCACAGATGCTCGGGGGATCGCCCGCTTCGAGATTAAAGAGACAGGGCCTTGGTACGTCAAATTCATCCACATGGTGCCGCGGTCCGAGCCGCAGCTTGATTATGAATCTTGGTGGGCGACAGTGACCTTCGACATTCCCGACCGCCCGCTCCTCTCGGAATCGCCCGAGATGCGTGGAAAACCTGGGGATCGGCGGAGGCATCTCAAGGAGCGAGAGAAAGGAGGGGGAAGACGATGAGGCCCTTACGGAAGGGGCTGGCGACCGCTCTCATTGCGAGCGTCGGATTCGTGACGTTCGGATCCCCTCCCGTACTTCTCGCAGACCAGGATTCCCACGCGGTCTACGGATCGCGTGGCGTGCCCCAAGATCGCGTAGGGTCTCCACCTCGCCTGGCGGAGATCGTGGAGAAATCGTATCTGGACGTTCTCGCGATCGCCGAAACCTTCGCGTTCCAAGCGTCTGAGATCGAGGCCTTCCGCGCCGAGCTCAGGCGGGAGAAGGAGGCGAAGCTAGAAACGCTCAAGCGAGAGATCGCTGCTCTTCGCCAGGAGATTGACGCCTCGCGCCGAAAGCTCTCGGAGTTGAACCGACGCGGATCGCGCGATGACCCACAGACGGCGAAAGAACGGCGTGACATTCACTGCCGGATCCAGCGTCTCCGCAAGAAACTTGTCGAGAAAGAGGCCCTCGAGCGAAAGACGATCGAAGTCGCTTACGAGAATAAGGAAGCGAAGCTCGATCTGCTTCGCGCGTGGCCACTGGAGAAAAAGCGCATCGAGCAAGATATCGCCTCGGGACGGGCGCGGCAGCGGCCCTTTGGAGATGTGGAGGACATTGGGTTTCGTGAGGTCGGTCGCGGCCAGGAGAAGGACATCAAGAGGGGAGAAGAAGCGATCCGCGAGCTTCGGGCGCTCGGCCTCATGCCTCCAGAATTCAAGGACGAGGAGATCGAAGCCTACATTCGAAACTTGGCCGAGTACATCGCGCGGAATTCCGATCTGCGCGTTCCTGTGAAGACGACGGTGCTTCTGAGCGACGAGGTGAACGCCTTCGCCTTGCCGGGTGGTTATCTCTTCATCAACACGGGACTCATCCTGGAGGCGGAGACCGAGAGTGAGCTTGCGGGTGTCATCGCCCACGAGGTCGCGCACGCGGCCGCGCGCCACAGCGCCCGACTCATGAAGCGCGCCGCAATCGCTTCGATCCTCTATCAAGCGGCGCAGATTGCGGCCTACATCGCGACGGGCGGAGTCGTGAGTTTGCTCACGTATTACTTGCTCGAATACGGATTCGCCGGACTGGGACTCGTGATCGAACTGAGACTTTTGGGTGTCAGCCGCGAATTTGAGCTCGAGGCTGATCAACTTGGAGCACAATACCTCTGGAAGAGCGGCTACGATCCCCGCGCCTTCATCACCTTCTTCGATAAGATGGCGAGCAAAAGCGGATACGTGCGCGGGACGAGCTTCTTCCGCACGCACCCGGCCTTTGCCGATCGCATCCTCTGGAGCTTCCGGGAATTTGCCTTCTTGCCGCCCCAGCAGGAGTATGTGACCGATAGCGAGGAGTTTCATCGGATTAAGGAACGCCTCCGCACGCGAGTTCGCGAGGAGATGGAGAAGCAGAAGGAGCAGGAGCGCAAGCGTCCGCGCTTACGAAAAGAGGAGACCTGTCCCGAAGACGAACCGCCCCAATCGCCCGGCTCGGAACCGCGTCTCGCCAGCCTCCTTACGCGATCTTTCGCTCATATGGGATGCCTGAGCGTGAAGTGAGAAAGGCGAAGGCTCTCCGTTGAAGCGAAGAGGAGATGCGCCCGAGCCTCGACCTCCGATGTGGGCCATGACCTTTCGTACAGAGCGCGCTGAGCGGAATCGAGCAACGATCGGGCTGAGGGGACGATGATCGAGAATGTCGGCACCGCAAATTATCTCCTCTTCGATGGGGAGTGCGGCGTGTGCGCAGCCTTCGCTCGCTGGGCGAGCCGTCGCGATCGGCATGGGCGGTTCACCTTCCTTCCCTATCAGGCGATTCCGGCTGAAGTGCTCACCTCCGTAGGCCTCACCCCCAAGAAGTGCTCGGAACGCCTCTATGTCATCACTCGAAGCGGGCGCGTCTTGGGGGGCGTCTTCGGTCTCAACGCCTTCTTCCTTCACCTCTCTCCCTGGCGATTCCTCGTGCTCGCACTCTTCGCCGTGCCCCCGCTCCTTCTTCTGGAGATGGCGCTTTATGCGCTCGTCGCGAAATACCGCTCTCGGATCTCGCGATGGCTTGGCCTGGACGCTTGTCGCACACCCTCGTGAGACGCCCGCCGCTCAGAATCGTACGAGCCCGAGGACACGAGCCACATATCCGTAGAAGAAGGCCACGATATAGAGCGCGGCGACCATGTCTAAGAAGATGCCCGCTCGCACCATGTCGGTGATCTGCACCCTTCGCGTGGCATAGACGAGCGCATTCGGCGGCGTTGCCACCGGGAGCATGAAGGCCATTGAAGCGGCGATCGTCGCGGGAAGGACGAGCGACAGGGCATCCGCCCCAAGCCCTGAGGCAATGGAGATCAGGATCGGCACCATCATCGAAGTGATCGCCGTGTTGGACGTTACTTCGGTGAGCAGCGTCATGAAGATCACGATCAGAAGGACGAGTGCGAGCGGAGCCGGTCGGCCGAAGAGCGCAACGAACTCGACAGCGAGAACGCGCGCCAGCCCCGTCTTGAACATCGCCTCAGAGAGCGCAATCCCTCCGCCGAAGAGGAACAGCGTTCCCCAATCCACGTATCGGGAGTCCTCCCATCGAAGGACGAACTGCCGCTTCGACCACTCCACTGGCAGAAGGAAGAGCAGAACAGCCACGCTGAGCGCGATCAGATGCTCATCAAACCACGCCCCTTGTCTCCCCATTCCGGGAATGAGCGACCAGAAGGGGCGAGTCGTCCACAGCGTCACGGCCAAGAGGAAGGCGACGAACGTCAGCTTCTCCCCCCGACTCAACGGCCCGAGTGCCCGTCGTTCCCCCTGAAGGAGAGAGCGCACGCTCTCATCGAAAGTCACGTCGAAGGGAAAGACGACGCGCAGAACGAGCCACGCGAGCGGGAGAGCGAGTGCGACGAACGGCAAGCCGAAGCTCATCCACTCCAGGAAATGGATCTCCGCTACGTTCTGCTGCCGAAGAATGGAGACCGCGATCCCATTAGGTGGGGTTCCGATGATTGTCCCCACGCCGCCGATGGAGGCCGCGTACGCGACGCCCAGCATCATCGCCCGCGCGTAATTCGGTGACGCTCCCGGCACCCGCGAGAGCACGCCGAGGCCGATCGGCAGCATCATAGCTGTCGTCGCCGTATTGGAGACCCACATGGAGAGGAGGGCCGAAGCGCCCATCATGCCGAAGAGGACTTTGCCGGGACTGGTCGCGATCGTGCCGCGCGTCAAAATCCAAAGGGCAATGCGCCGATCGACACCCCACTTCTGCATCGCCCCAGCAAGGAGAAAGCCCGAGAAGAAGAGGAAGATCACCGGATTGGCATAATGAGCGAGCACGCTCCGGCCCGTCAGCTCCACGATTCGACCCTCGTGAACTCCGACGACCTGAAAGAGCGGGAGGACGATGCCGGGCAAAAGCGCCGTGACGGGGAGAGGGACGGCTTCGGTCACCCACCACGTGACCATGAGCAGAAGTAGGGCGAGCGTCACCTTCATGCTGAAGGCGAGCGAAGCGACCTCCGACGAGACAGAGGAGGAGCCAATCAAAGCTTCCGCCTCACGCAGGAAGGCATGAGGCGTGGGCAGGAGTAGAACCGCGAGGAACACCACCGGCCCGACGAAGAAGCCAATCCCTGAACGCGCGCGCTCAAACGACGCCTCGCGTTCCGAGATCCGTCCTCCGGCGCTCACGCGCGCCATTGTAGGGACGTGGGGCCTTTGCTGTCAAAGTCCGCGAAGCGCCTCAGCGCCCCTGGAATCGCGGCTCGCGCTTCTCGACATAGGCCGTGAGCCCTTCCTTGGCGTCCTCGCTCTGGAAGAGCAGCTGCTGCAGCTCCCGCTCCAAAGCCAATCCATCGTGGAAGGACATCTCCCATCCCGACTGGACAGCCCGCTTGATGTGACCCACGGCACGGCTGGCTTTCCGCGGGGGGAGAAACTGACGCGCGTAGTCCAGGACATGCGCCATGAAGTTCTCGCTGGGAAAGATGTGATGGATGAGCCCGATCTCTAGCGCCTCTTCGTATGTCATCAAGCGTCCGGTGACCATCAACTCCAGCGCGCGCGCCTTTCCCAGCAGACGCGCCAGCCGTTGCGTCCCTCCAGTGCCGGGCAGGACGCCAAGTGAGACTTCAGGCAGGCCAATCTTTCCACTGTCCTTCCGAGCAATGCGAATATCGCACGCGAGGGCAATTTCCAGCCCTCCTCCGACCGTGTGCCCGTTCAGGGCAGCGATCACAAGCTTGGGCGTGTTCTCCAGGCGATTCAACGTTTCATTGGCATGCAAGCAGAAGTAGTACTTGTACTGCGGCGTGACCTCAGCGAGCATGCGAATGTTCGCCCCTGCGCAGAAGAACCGATCCCCTGCGCCGGTGACCACAAGCACATGGACATCATCATCAAAACGCGCGCGAAGAATGGCGTCATCCAACTGTCGCATCATCTCATAGGTATAGGTGTTCGCCGGAGGATCGGAGAGTTCGAGGATGGCGATACCCTCCTCCACCCGATATTCGACCAATCTCGTCTCCATGATGCTTTCCCCCTCGCCTCGAGGATGTTGGGAAGCCGCCTCGCGGGCGGCCTTTCCGAAGGGAAAGAGGATGAAATGATATCAGACGCCGCCGAGGAGGAGCAACGTCGGGGACGGCCACGACGCTCACCCTAGACGCGAGATGTCCTCCGCCGCTCGTCGAGCCAAGCGTTCGGCGCGACGGCGCTCGGCCTCTTCAGCGCGACGGCGCTCATCCTCGCTCACCAACTGCAAGGGTGGGACGGGCGTCGGACGCCCCGCCTCATCCAAGGCGACATACACGAGATACGCCGTCGAGGTCACACGGCGCTCCCCAGTGAGCAATGCTTCGGCCTCGACCTCGACCTCCACCTCCATGGACGTGCGCCAGACTTGCGTCAGGCGAGCGCGCACGTGCACAAGATCCCCGACATGCACAGGCGCGCAGAATCGGATCGAATCCACGACGACCGTGACGACAGGCTTCCGCGCATGACGGGAGGCGACGATGGCTCCCGCTTCGTCAATGAGCTTCATGATCCATCCGCCGTGCACATTCCCCAAGGTGTTCGCGTGCTCCGGCTGCATCATCTGGCTGAGGACGACTTGGCTCTCGGCAACGCGCTTGGCGTCCATAAGGGCCTCCTCGCGTCGCGGCAGACGATCAGGCTTTGAGCCGCTGCCGAATGCGAATCGGCGTCGCGAAGAACTCATACTGTTCGCGCAGCCGATTCTCAATGTAGCGTTCGTAGGCAGCCTCCAGCTTCTCGCGCCGCGAAGTGAGGAAAAGGATGAAGGTCGGCGGGTCCACACCCGCTTGCGTGATGTAGTGCACGCGCACGCGCCGATGGCGAGTGGTTGCCCATGCATCGGCGACGAACTTCTGGAAGAAGCGGTTGAGTTCGGCGGTCGGGATACGCTGATACCGCGCCGCATGCGCCTTCTTCGCCAGCTCCAAGATGCGCGTGACACGATGACCCGTGAGCGCCGAAATGAAGACAATCGGGGCGTAATCGAGGAAGCGCAGCCGCGCACGGATGGCGCCTTCCAAGCGGGCCGCCGCTGTAGGGTCCTTCTCAACGAGGTCCCACTTGTTGACGGCGAGGATGAGTGATTTCCCCGCCTCGTGCGCGAACCCGGCGATGCGCGCATCCAGGGCCGTCGGTCCTTCGGTCGCATCAATAAGGAGCACGGCCGTCTCCGCGCGCTCGATATGACGCTCGGCCATGAGTATGGCAACACGCTCGATCTGTTCCACCACGCGCGATTTCCGGCGAATGCCCGCTGTGTCAATGAGGCGGAAGCGCATCCCTTCGAACTCCAGCTCCGCATCCACAGCATCGCGCGTCGTGCCCGGCGTGGGCGCAACGATCACGCGCTCGGTGCCGAGCAGTCGGTTCACAAGCGAGGATTTCCCCACATTCGGCTTCCCGACGATGGCGAGACGAATCTCTTCCGGTCGAGCATTGCGCGCTTCCGGAGCCGGAACCACCTCGAGGATGGCATCAAGCAGCTCACCGATGCCGTGCCCATGCTCGGCCGAGATGAGGAAGACGTGCGAGAAGCCAAGGCGGCGAAACTCCTCGGCGTGCGCCTCCCAACGGGCCGCGTCCACTTTGTTGACGATCAGGAAGATCGGCTTATCGAACCGACGCAGACGTCGCGCCAACTCTTCATCAAGCGGCGTCACTCCCTCGCGCACGTCCACCATGAAGAGGAGCAGATGCGCGCGGGCGATCGCGGCTTCAGCCTGGCGCAGGATGTTGGCTGGAATGAGTGCTTCGTCATCGAGTAGGAGTCCGCCCGTATCCACAAGCTCGAACTGGCGGCCGCACCACCGCACCTGTCCCTGAATGCGATCGCGCGTGATCCCCGGTTCGTCCCCCACGATCGCCCGCCGCATCCCCACCAAGCGATTGAAGAGCGTAGACTTCCCGACGTTAGGGCGTCCCAAGATCACAACGCTCGGGCTCCCCGAAGGCACGTCGCCCGCTACTTCGCTCTCGGCGGACGTCCGCTCGATCTCTTCCGCCTGCTCAGAGGCCCGAATGTCGTCGGCCGATGTCTTCATCAGCGCCCCCGTACCACACAGGAGGCCCCGCATGATCTTCATGGATCACGCGGGGTTCCCTCCAGTTCCTTGCGAAGCTGCTCGATGAGCGAACGGACAGCGGGCGCCGTCTCGCTCTGCGGGTCCAACCGCACATAGGTTTCATAAGCAGCTATCGCTTCTTGTGGGCGATCGGCTGACAGCAAGAGGTTGCCGAGAAGATAGTAGAGGATCGGCTCCGTATCCGCATTTTGTGCGATGGCCGTCCGCATGTGCGCCAGTGCGGCTTCGGTCTCCCCGATCTCCTCTAAAGCGAGAGCCAACCCGGCATGGGCTTCGGGAGAGAAATGGCCCGCTTGCCGAAGCGCCATGCGATATTCTCGGATCGCGTCCTCATAGAGGCCTTGAGCCCGGAGAATGTTCCCCAAAAGCGTATGCGCCTCGGGAAGCGGCGTTCGACTCTCGGCGAGAGCGCGTCGGACCTGTTGCACGGCTTCCTCATGCTCCTCGAGCGCCAGCAAGGCGCGCGCCAGTCCGAGCCGCGCGCGGGGGAACCGCCCCCCTCGCAGTGCGATCGCCCGCCGGTATTCAGCGACAGCGCGCACCCAGAGCTTCTTCTCGCGCCACGCATCCCCCTGCTGACGATGGCGCTCGGCGCGATCTCGAAGCGGCCGCAGCGGAATCACGAGCCGTTGCTCTCCACCAGGACGAAGATGAAGGCGCCGCTCGGTCTCCTCCCGGCCTAGTTTGCTCACTCGCAGCGTGTATGTGCCGGGCTCCAGGATAAGTGTCAGCATCCCGCGCGCATCGGTCGCCCCTCGGCGAACGCCGTTCAGGAAGACGACAGCTTCCGGCTGCGTGACGATCACAAGCCGCGCCGTCGCGCGCGATGGATCCAACTGCTGTCCCTTCCCTATGGGAAGGAGAAGAGCACAAAGCCACAGAGCGACGACTCCGGCGCGATTCATAGCCTCTCAGGATGAGCCGTAAATTCGGCGATAATGGGCGACATTACGGAGCACGCTTTTGACGTACTGTCGGGTTTCAGTGATCGGAATGCTCTCGACCCATTCGTCCACTTCTTCGACGGGAAGTTCCGTGAGCCACCGCTCGACGCGCATCGGCCCGGCATTATACGCGGCCAGCGCATATTCGACCCGTCTGAATCGCCGGAGCTGCTCCGCGAGATAGGTCGTCCCCAGCCGGATGTTCAAAGCGGGATCATAGAGCCGTTCCGGGGAGAGGCGCCGCAGGCCATAGCGGCGGGCGACTAACCGTCCCGTCGAGGGGATCAGCTGCATCAGCCCGCGGGCGTTGGCGACCGAACGCGCGCGCGGATGGAATCCCGATTCTTGGCGAATCAGTCCGGCGACCAGATAGGGATCCAGGCCCTGCGCCTCCGCATTTCGCCGGATGAGGTCCCAGTGTGTAAGCGGGAAGAGCAGACGGAACACTTCTTCCGGCACATCTCCCTTGTGATAGGAAGCATATTCAGGATGCGCCCGCCGCAGAGCGTTGATCGCTGCCAGCGGATCGCCGCGATCGCGCCACAAGCGAGCCAGCTCCAGACTCACACGAGGTGAGGTCGGCGCCTCTCGCTGGGCGACAGTGAGTTCGCCAAGGGCCAGTTCGTCTAATCGTATCGTGCGCAGCTCAACGGCCTTCTCCACGCGCTCGAGCGTCGTCGGCCCCGCCGTTTCCTCAGGAGGACGCACGGGACGCAAATTCTCCAGAGCACGATCGAACAGGGGATCGTCCATGGCCACTTCCCCTTGCCGTCGAGCCGGCCGAGAGGCAGAGACGTTCAAGTGCTCTCTCCGCTGTCGCGCCAACTGCCCATAGTACGCATCGCGATATCGCTCGACGATCTTCTCGTAGAGGAGTGCGGCGCGATCTCTCCGTCCGCGCTTCTCCTCAGCGCGCGCGGCCCAATAGGCCGCCTGAGCGAAGACCTCCGCGCGCGGATGATCGGCGAGGAGGCGAAGCAAGGCCGACACGGTGGCTTCATAATCCCGCCGACGGTAAGCGTCCCATCCGATCGCCCAGAGGGCTTCAGGTGCGAATCCCGAATGGGGATGCAAGCGCACGAGCTGTCGGAAGGCAGCCAGCGCGACTTCGCGCTCTCCGTTTCTCAGGTGAAATCGAGCGCGCGAGAGCAACGTGCGAGCTGCCCAGGGACTGGAGGGATAGCGCTCGACCAGATGCCGACTGGTCTCCACGAACTCGGCGGCGCGTCCAAGGCGCTGATAACTCTCCGCCAGATAGTAAAGGGCTTCGGCGCGAATCTCCCCTGGAGCGCGATCGCTCACCCGCTTGAGCACCGCAAGAGCCTCGTACAGGGCATTGCTCCGAAAGAGGCTGACTCCAAAGCGGAGATGGACAGTATCGTCGCGCGCCGCTTCAGGAAAGGCGGCCATCAGAGCGCGATAGGTGCGCACGGCTTCTTCAAAGGCTCCGGACGCCAAGAGCCGATCGGCGCGCCCGCGCACCCGTTCCAGCGGATAACGAGCCACGTCGTCCACATTCACGCCCAATCGCCGCAAGCGCTCGCGCGCCTGCCCGCTCTCTCGCGCCGCCGGCAGCTCGAAATGGATACGTTCGTAAATGGCGATCGCCTGCCGTGTCTGACCGAGTCGCTCATATCCCTCGGCTTGCAGCAAGAGAGCCGAAACGCCTCCGGCCTCCGCCAACGGAGCCACGCGCGCAATGGCCGTGCGTGCATCGCCGCGATCGAGCGCCAAACGAGCGGCTTCCAGGAGCGCGGAGCGGGCGTGGATCGAATCCGGGTATGTATGCCAAAGCTTCAGAAGCTGTGCTTCGGCTTCTGGCGCACGACCCAACGCCTGAAGGCTCTTCGCTGCGTAATAGAGGGCATAATCACCGAGCCTCGTCTTCGCCGAGATGAGCGGGTCTCGAAGCAGGTCTGCCGCCGCAGCGTAGTCTCGATTCACATACTTCCGATACCCTCGCGAGAATCGCGCCAGCGCCGCCGCCTTCGTATTCGGATACCTCCGCTCCACAGCCTGCACCTCGGCGTCCGAAGGCTCCCCTTTCCGCGAGAAGAGCGCTTGGAGATCCGCCATCCCGCGCGCCGAGTCCGCCGAGGCTTGTCGCGCGATCCCCGGTAGAACGCCCGTGCCCCTCGCCGGCAGAGTCGAGAACATCCCCAGCACGAACATTCCGCTGAGCACAATTATCCCCACTCGCCTTCTCCCTGCGCAGGTACGCTCACGTGGAGACTCCCCAGAGCGCCACAAGATATCACTACTGCACTTCTCCGCCCGCATATCCATGACATACAATACCAACGGTCGAGCGAACGGGTCAAACAGGTCGCGTATGCCAGATCTCTGGACGCTCAGCGCGCGAGATGTCGAATGGTATGCGGGGAGCGACGCCGTCTTGGAGCGAGGGCGAAGCTATTACCGTAGCGGTCGCGTTCGAGAGCTGCATCTGGCGTCCGAGGATCGGCTGCAGGCGCGCGTCCATGGTCAATGGGAACGTTTCTATCGCGTCGAAGTGTGGATCGAAGATGACGAAGTGTATTCCTCCTGCACATGTCCCTACAGCTGGGGGGTCTGCAAACACGTCATAGCCGTTCTGTTGGCCTGGCTCGATCGGCGCGAGACGCTCAACCCGAACGCATCTGCAAGCGAAGAGGCGGGGTTCCTGATGGCGTGGCTGGAAACGATCCCACCTGATGTCCTCCGGGATATGCTCCTTGAAGAGAGTCGCACCAATAGCGCCATCGAAGACGCCCTTCGACGATGGAGAGATGTCTTGCGTCCGGAGCGAATCCCCACGCGGATCGTCCGACTTTTTCAAGGCATGCGGGCCGCTTCGCCTGAGGGGATCCGGCGAAGTGAAGAATGGATCGTCCATCTGCTAGCGTGGGCGAAGGCTTTCGACTCCGGTGCAGCGACTGCGATCGCACGCCAAACGCTCACGTGTACCGTCCAGATGCGCCGCGCTCGGCCGGATGTGGAGCTGACGGACATTATCGCGCAGGTGCTGGAGCTTATCGAGCACCATGCCGATACCCTCGCAGGTGATCGGCAGCTCACCACCTCTGTCCTGCGAGACGCGGTCGAGTTGTTCCTTCTCGGACGGGCGACAACGCGCGCGCTTTTGAAGCCATCGTTGCTCAAGCTCTCGGAACGCTGGGGCCGACGCGCCGATGTGATCGCGGACTTGAAGAAGCGCCTCCTTGGACCAGATGTCGATGCTTATGCTCTGCTTGCCGAACTCTGCCGCCTCGAAGGCGCAATCGAAGACTACGAAGCGGCCCGAGAGCGAAGCTTAGTCTCCGAGGAGGATTATCTGGAGCTGTTCGAGCACTATCGGGCGACGAATTATCCGGATCGAGCCATGCGCGTGGGAGAACGGGGGATCAAGGCCCTGGGCGCGAAGGCGCTGCGATTGCGAGAACGCCTGGCCGCGCTCTACCGAGAGTGGGGCGAGACGGCGCGGGCGAAGCGACTCCTGAAACGGGCGTGAGCCTCTATGCCTTCGGCGGCATGGGAGACACGTATTGTAGGCCTTCTCATCATCGTGACCACTGGCGCCTTTGTGCTCTTTGCGACAAGAGGCGAGCCGTGGCTGTTTCGCGCCCGAGCGACTCTCGCCTTCGCCCTCTTTTTCTGGCCCATGCTTCTGTTGAGCCTCGCGGGCATACGTCAGAGACTCGCCACTTTCCTCGGCGATGGTCGGACGATCTCTCGCGCGCGGGTTCTCGGCCTCGCAGCAGCGCTCACGGCACTTGTGGCCTTTGTGTCGCTCAAACTCGGCCAATTCCACTGGAACGCTGTCGGAGCCTGCGCGGCATACCTGGTGCTGCCTGCCCTCCTTCTCACGCTTCGGCATCCGACCCATAGCGGACTCACCCTCCAAGATGCGCTCGCGATTCTGGCACTTTGGTTCCCCATCGAATTCGAATGGCTGCCGCTTGCCGAAATCCCACGACGACCGGGCCTTGGTTTGGATAAACTCGTCGGCGTCGTGTGGCTGCTTGTGCTCTTTCTCGCCGTGCGCCGCGTGGAAGGCGTTGGATACACGTTCCTTCTCGGACGAGAAGACCTGAAGCGCGCGGGCATGTACTTCGCGCTCTTTGTGACATTCTTCGCCATCCCCTTGGCGATCCCCACGCATTTTGCGGCATCCTCGGCTGCACTGCGGCCAGTATCAGAGGCGCTCATCCTCCTTCTGGCCACCGCGTTTTTGATCGCGCTCCCCGAAGAGCTGCTCTTTCGCGGCGTCATCCTGAACCTGCTCGTCCGACGCTTCCGCGAACATCCCTTTCGGGCGCTCGCGCTCTCCTCGCTTATCTTCGGCTTGGCCCACGCCAACAATCCGGATCAGCCTGTATGGGTGTATGTCGTGCTGGCGACCATCGCGGGATGGTTTTACGGACTCGCGTACATGCGGACGGGGAAAGTGACCACGGCGGCGCTTCTGCACTGGATGGTCAACAGCTATTGGGGCCTCTTCTTCCACGGGTGATGGTTCAATAATGAACTCGCCCTCTTCAGCGGTCAACGTATGACGGCATCCTCTTTGGCGCGGGCGGGCTGAGGACGCGCATGTGCCGGATCGCGCATGAAGGCGTAGAACTGACGGAAGTAGCCGTACATGGACCAGATCGAGGAGACGACGACGAGCCAGAGGACGGCGCGGCCCGCACTGTAAAGCAAGATGCGCACATCGTGCGCCGACACATGTCCGTTCGCCGAGAAGCGCGCAAAGACGTGAACAAACGCCGGGGCTTCCCAAAAGACGGGGACAGCATATGGCGTGACCGGCGGCCCTCCTTCATCGGTCATGCTCAGAATGAGCAAGGCGACAGCGACGACTTCGGCGAGCATCTTGAACTTCCCCATCCGCGAGGGTGCGATCATAAAGCCCTCGCGCGCAGCGATGCTCCGCAAGCCCGTCACGGCGAATTCGCGACCGATGATGATGACGACGGCCCATGCGGGGGCGAGCCGATTGTCCACAAGAGCGATCAAGGCTGCCGAGATCAAGAGCTTGTCGGCCAGGGGATCGAGCAACATCCCCAACGGGGAGACCTGGCGGCGACGACGGGCCAAAAATCCATCCAACCAGTCTGTGAGCGCCGCCGCTAGGAAGATAGCGACACCCAATAACCGCTGCGAGACTCCAAACCACGCCTCCGAGACGCGCGTGAGCAGAACGACGACGAGCACCGGGACGATGAAGATCCTGAGCAGTGTCACCGCATTCGGTAAATTCAACACATCCCCCGTTCGTGCTGATTCCCTGCGGGATATTATGCTCTCAGCCCACACCTTGTCAAGCATGGCCTGCCGTCCGGGATCCCCACGCGGAGGACCCGGAGCGAACGCGCGTGAGTTGAGGATTCACCGCGGCGGGCGCTCGAAGAGATACGCGGAGTCTTCGACGCGACTGCCGCGCATATCGGTGACGGCGAACTGCGCCCCCTTGAAGATGGCGGCGCCGGCGTAGTCGCCGTTTTTGTTGAGCGCATAAAAATTCAACTGATGCGGCGGCCGACCACCGTAGAGCTTGACGACGCGTTGCAAAGCCTCCAGGCACGCCTCACGCGGACTCATCCCGCGCCGCATATTTTCCACAACCGTATGCGCGCCGACGACGCGGATATTGTCCTCGCCCCAGCCGGTCGACCCCGCTGCTCCCACGTCGTTATCCACATAGAGGCCGCAACCGATGATCGGAGAGTCTCCGACGCGCCCAGGAACTTTGAAAGCGAGACCGCTTGTTGTGGTCACGCCGGCGATGTCACCGGCTTCGGTGATCGCCAGGCAGCTGATCGTCCCGGTGAACTGCATCCACTCTTCGCTCAAGGCCGAGCGAAGCGCTCCGGGCAGTTTGTTCTGCATCCAGTGATCGCGCTCACTGCGCTCGCGCCGCCATTGCAGCCATACCTGACGCGTGCGTTCGGTGAGCAACTCCTGTTTCTGAAATCCGAACGAGAGCGCGAACCGAAGCGCTCCCTCGCCGACGAGCAGCACGTGGTCCGTCTCTTCCATGACCAGACGGGCGACCTTGGAGGGATTCTTGATGTAGCGCAGGGCCGCGACAGCTCCACAGCGCCCTGTCGGTCCGTGCATCACGGACGCATCCAGCTCGACCTCGCCATCCTCATTAGGCAAGCCTCCGTATCCGACGCTCATATCGTTGGGATCATCCTCGACGAGAGTGACGCCAGCGATCACAGCATCCAGGGGATCGCTCCCGGCGCGGATCAGCTCGATCGCCCGCTCCGTCGCGCGAATTCCGTTGTAATACACCGTGCCATCGGGCAAGGTGATGCGATTGGCGCTGGCGATGGCCAGCGGCCGATTCGGCGGTCGCGAAGATGCACGGGCAGATCGCACCGGAGGGAACGCGAGAACAGTCAATCCGCTCACGACAAAATGGCGACGTGTGAGTTTCGGCATCGGCCCACCTCCTCTGGAGGAAATCGCTTGCATCCGACCCGTTTTGCGATAAGATAAAGCCTATCAGAATACGGCACAGGGGACGAACGAGCAAGAGCATCGGGCACATCGCGCGAATGACCGAGACGATGAAAGAAGCCAAGCCGGACCGGCTCCTGGGGCGCACGATCGCGGGCAAGTACCGAATCGAAGCAAAGATCGGGCAGGGGGGGATGGGGAGCGTCTACCGCGCCCGGAACATCGTGACAGGGAAGGTGGTGGCCCTCAAGGTCCTGCTGGATGACCTGGCCGCTTATCCGAGCTTCGTCGAACGCTTCTTGCATGAGGCGCGCGCCGCCGCCTATGTCACGCATCCGCACGCGATCAACATCATCGATTGCGGACGCGAGGGAGAGATCGTCTACCTGCTCATGGAGTATCTGGAGGGGGAGACGCTCACCGAGGTGATGAGACGCGAGGGACCGCTGTCACCCGTGCGCGCCGCGCGCATTCTCGCACAGATCTGCTCGGCTGTCGCCGAGGCCCACGCGCAGGGGATCATCCATCGCGATCTCAAGCCGGACAACATCATTCTTCAGCAGGTAGCGGGGGAGAAGGATTACGTCAAAGTCCTCGACTTTGGCATCGCGAAAGTCCTTGATGAACAGAAGCGCGGTCGTCTGCCGATCTCGCGTCAGGTCTTCCTCGGCACGCCGGAGTATGCGTCTCCCGAACAATGTCGGGCGAAGGAGCCGACGGCGCTCTCGGACATCTACAGCCTGGGCGTGATTCTGTACGAGATGTTGACGGGGCGCCCTCCGTTCGAAGGAGATCCCATGGAGGTAATGCTCAAGCATGTTCACGAGGAGCCGCCATCGCCTCGCGTGCTACGGCCGGAGTTGGGTCCGGAGATCGAAGCTGTCGTGCTCCAGGCACTCAGCAAGGATCCGGCCGCTCGACCGCAGAGCGCGTGGCAGTTGGCGGAAGCGTTCGAGCGCGCCGTGCGCGCGAACGCGGGACGACGCACGATGGGTCTCACGGTGCGTCCAACTGTGGGGGAATATCCCTCGGCGCGAATCACGCGCGCTCAGGAGGCAGCCGCACCGACATCTCGTCTCGGCCGGCACCGATGGGGGATAGTGCTCGCCAGTATGCTCCTCCTCACAGGGATGAGCGGAGTGGGATGGCGCGCCTATCGCTGGCTCACGAGCTGGCCGTCGCCGCCGGCACCACCGACAATCGCCCCACAGCCGGCGCCGCGTTCGATCTACGATCCGCTCTCGGAGGCTTGGCGGCTTTTTGAGAACGGAGATCGAGAAGGAGCGGCCACGCTGCTGCGGGAAGTGATCGCGGGGAGCGAGTTTGGCAATGCGCGCGCACACGAGCGACTGAGCGTCATCTACCTGGATCAGGGAGAGATCGCGGGAGCTAAGAGCGAAGTCCTGCTGGCGCTGGAGAAAGCGGGTGGGCTCTTCCCAGAAGCTCATCTGCAACTGGGGCGCGTGCTCCAGGAAGAAGGAGATATGGCGGGAGCCGAGCGCGCCTTTCAGACAGCCTTGGAGCAGAGTGGCGGTCGCCTGATCGCTGCTGCCGCTGCGCTCGGCGAACTCTACTTGCGTCAGGGTCGGCGCCAGGAGGCGGACCGCCTGCTGCGCGAAGCCCTGCAGCGTGCGGGAGAAAGTCCGAGCGATCTGCTCGAAGTCGGACGCATCCTGCTCTTGCAGCAGCAGTATGAACTGGCCATTCGGGAGCTCCGACGGGCGATCCGCTTGAGAGAGGGCTTCTTCCCGGAAGCCTATCTCTTGCTCGGGCGCGCGCTGCTGGAACAAGGAGAGAGCGCCAGCGCGGAGACTCTGAAGGTACCCATGGCGATCGAAGTGCTCTCGACAGCGCTCGCCAAGCGACGGGGCAATGATCCGGTCGCGCGCCACCTGCTTGGGCGCGCTTTCTACCGCCTCCGCGACTATGAGCGGGCGCTTACCGAGCTGCACGCAGCGATCCAGCTGCGTCAGGGGAACTTCCCGGAAGCCCATTACGATCTCGCTCGAGTCTTCGCCGATCCGGCCGTCGGACGTTACGAAGAAGCGGAAGAGCGGCTCCGCACAGCACTCGCTCTTCGGCGCGATCAGTTCCCGGAAGCGACGGAGGCGCTCGCCGAACTGTACGCCTTACGCTTGGGTCGCACAGACGATGCACGCCGCCTCGGACAGAGGATGCCGATGATGACGGCTCCGCCATGGCTCGAGCGTCTGCGTGATGCTGTGCTCTTTCAGGCTCAGACGGAACTGGTGTATCGCGTGCTCCGGACGGAGACTCCGGCTCAGCTCACCTTCGACCTTGCGCTCGCCCCCTCGGCGACGGAACGGCACGTGGTGCTTCTGCTCCGATCCGGCGATATCGCGCTTGGCCTTCGCCTGGAGCGCGCGCGCGAACTCGCCTCGTGGACTGTGTATCCCCTTCGTCTCATCGCCTCGCGAGAGGACGCGCTGGAGCCCTTGAACGACCCGCCGGACCTGACGAAGCCGATGACGCTCACGCTCACCTCGGATCGCACGGAAGTCGCCCTCGCGCTCAACGGTCGGGAGATCGTGCGGGCAAAATGGACGAGTGCGACCTCAAACGCTCCGCTCCTCTGCGGGCTTCGAGGCGGGCGAGCCGTCCTCTTCTACTTTCGCGAATGAGATCGGCGCGCATCAGGAGGCACGAGCGATGACAGGCCATCTCGCACAGCATTATCTCGAACAAGCTCAGCACCACTACCAACGAGGGGAGCTGGAGGCGGCGATCACAGCCCTGCGCGCGGCGATTAAACAGCAGCAGGGACGCTTCCCCAAGGCCTATTTTCTCCTGGGCCGTGCCTTGCACGACGCGGGAGATGTGGAGATGGCTATCGCCGCCTTTCGAACGGCCATCGAGCAACAGCCGCATTATCCGGAAGCCTACTATCACTTGGGAATGGCGCTCACTCGGCGCGGTGATCTGGAGGAGGCCATTGCGGCATACGAACGAGCCATCGAGCAGATGGGGGGGAATCATCCCGGGGCCTATCACAACTTGGGTCTTGTGCTACTCAGCAAGGGGGAGATGGAGCGCGCTATCGAGGCATTTCGGAAAGCAATTGCGCAACGCGGCGGAGTCTTCCCGCGCGCTTCGTTCCACCTGGGGCTGACGCTCGCGCACCTTGGACGGATCGAGGAAGCCATCGCCGCCTATCGCACAGCTCTCGAGCAATCAGAGGGACACGGGCCGGATATCTACTTCCAACTCGGCTGGCTCCTTATGGGGAAAGGGGATCTCGAGGGAGCGATCGAAGCATTTCGCACCGCTATTGAACAGCGCGGGGGGATCTACCCGGAAGCGCAGTACGAGCTGGGAAGAGCGCTCCTGGCTCAAGGGCGCGTGGAGGAGGCCATTGCGACATTTCGCCTGCTTCTTCAAGTGACTCCGAACCATCCGGAAGCCTACTTCAATCTCGGACGCGCCTACTTGCGACAAGGCGATCTGTCCGGAGCGCGCGAAGCGCTGGAGACAGCTATTCGCCAGCGCGAGGGAAACTTCGCGGCCGCCTATCACCAATTGGGGCTTGTGCTCGCACAACAGGGAGAGGTGGAGCGCGCCGTGGTTGCATACCAGCGCGCCATCGAGCAGAACCCTTTCTTTCCTAGGGCCTACTATGACCTCGGGCGCCTGCAGGCCACGCAAGGGGCTTATGACGAAGCGATCGCTGCCCTGAGCCGCGCGCTCGAACAGCGGCAGGGCCACTTTCCCGAAGCAGAGTTGGAGCTCGGACGCGCGCTCGCCGGAGCCGGACGCCTGGAGGAGGCTATCCCGCACTTTGAACGCGTCATCGCACAGGGTTATGAAGTGGCGGAGAGCTCATACGAGCTCGGGCATCTCTTCTTCCTTCGAAAAGACCTGGATCGAGCAGCGGCCGCTTTTCGCACCGCAGTGGAAGCGGCCGGGGGGAAATTCCCCCGCGCGCACTATAACCTCGGGCGCGTGCTCTATGAGAAGGGCGAGTTGACGGCAGCGGCCGAAGCCTTCCGTCGCGCCATCGCCGAACACCCTCATTTCCCCAATGCCCATTTCAACCTGGCGCGCACGCTGTTGGAGCTGGGCGAGCTGGAAGCCGCTCGGGAAGCGATCGAGACAGCCATTGAGCAGCGCGAGCGTCACTTCCCGGAGGCGTACCATCTTCTCGGGCGTATCCTTTACAGCCTTGGCGATCTCGCTCAAGCCGTCGAGGCGTATGAGACGGCGATTCGCCAACGCGGAACGCCCTATCCGGAAGCCCTGCGAGATCTGGGACTCACGCTCCGCGCCCAAGGGAGACTCGAGGAGGCCATTGATGCCTATCGGCGCGCGATCGCGGCGTGTTCTACTCCATGGCCGGAAGCGTACGTGGAACTCGGTCATGCCCTCTTGCAAAAGGGGGCTGAGGCGCGTTCTGAAGCAATCGAAGCTTTTCGTCAGGCCGTGCGCGCGTGTCCTGAGCTCCCAGAAGCCCACTACAATCTTGGACGCGCGTTGCTCGATGGCGGTGAGCTGGAAGAGGCCATCCGGAGCCTTCGTCAAGCGATCGAACAGCAGCCGGCGTTCCCAGAGGCTTACTATCACCTCGGGCGCGCGCTCGTGCACGCGGGACGCTTGGAAGAGGCGATCGAAGCATATCGGCAGGCGCTGGCGCTCGAACCCGACTTCGTGCACGCGCATCACGCACTGGGTGTTGCCCTCTACCTCAATGGTGATCTCGAAGAGGCGATCCGCGCCTTCGAGCGAGCCCTTCAGCTCAAACCTGATCTGGCGCCGGCGCATCGCGACTTGGGCCTGGCGCTGCTCGACTGCGGCGAGATCGAACGCGCTATTGCGGCATTTCACGCAGCCATTCAAAACGCGGAGCACCCTTATCCGGAAGCCTACGCGGATCTCGGCAACGCATATTATGCCCGCGGAGACCTGGAACAAGCGATTGCCGCTTATCGCACAGCCCTCGCATATAATCCCGATTTCGGCCTGGTGCACTATCGGCTCGGACTCGCCCTGTGGGAGCGAGGGGAGCTGCTCGAAGCGCAAGCGGCATTCCAGCGCGCGATTGAAGCCGAACGTCAGGCCTTCCCTCACGCATCTTACAGCTTGGGCGTCGTGCTCTTCGAGCGCGGGGAATTAGAAGCGGCTCTGGAAGCTCTCCTCCAGGCGATCGCTCACTGCAAGACGTTCCCCCAGGCATACTACAGCGTGGGGAATGTTCTCCTCGCCCAAGGGCGAACGGAAGAGGCGATCGCCGCCTATCGCACGGCGATCGAGCAAAGCGGCGGGCGCTTCCCCGAAGCTCTGTGGAACTTAGGGAACGCCCATGTGCGGCAGGGAGACACAGCTGCGGCTATCGAAGCGTATCAGCAGGCGATGGAGCAGATGGGCGGGCGCGATCCCTCTCTTCAGCACAACCTGGGCTTGGTGCTCTTTCAGGCGGGCCAGTGGGAGCGAGCCGAAGCGGCATTTCATCAAGCGCTGGAGCTTCAGCCGAACGATCCCGAAGCCCATTACTACCTGGGCCTCGTTCACATGAGCCGGGGACGGCTCGAGGACGCTTTGCGAGAGCTGCAGTGCGCCCTGGTGCAAAAGAGCGGACCATTTCCGGAGGCGCATTTCGATCTCGGAAAGGTGCTCTACGAAAAGGGCGACTACGTAGCAGCGGTGAGCGAGTTCCAGAAGGCGTTGGAGCAGCAGGGCGATTTTCCAGAAGCACGGTACTGGCTCGGACGGGCTTTGGCGGCGCAGGGCGATATGGAGGGGGCGATCACGGCACTGAAGCCGGTGTGCACTGCGCATCCGACGAGTTTCCCCGAGGCCCATTACGAGCTGGGTGTGCTCTATAGCCGTCGCGGGATGTTTGACGCGGCACTGGACCAGCTCTCGCACGCCATCGCGGCCAGTCGCGGGGTCTTCCCCGAGGCTTATTATCAAAAAGGACGCGTGCACGCCCGCCGCGGTGAGGTCACACAGGCTATCGAAGCCTTCAAGACGGCGATCGCACAACGCCAGGGCGTCTTCGCCGAAGCCTACAATGAGCTGGGCCGTATGCTCTATATCAAGGGGGATGTCGAAGGCGCAACAGCCGCATACAGCCAGGCGATCCGGCAACGGGGGGTGACGCCGGAGGCGGTTCGCTCTCCGGAACAAGATGTCGCCCTGCTGCTTGGCGGGCTCTTCGATCGGCTCGCCCAGCGCTTGCGCCCCGCGCCTCGTGTGAGACTGCCCGCGCCTCCGTCGACGCTCAGCCGTGACCGCGAAGAGGAGATCACCGCCTCCTCCGCCCGAGGAGCAGCGTCACATGCGCCTTCGGAACCCGATGAAGATTATCGAGAGAACGAGCGATGACAATGGACGACATCGGACGCATCTTTCGAGAAGCGGGCGCCCTTTTGGAAGGCCACTTCCGGCTCTCCTCAGGGCTGCACAGCGGACACTACATTCAGTGCGCGCTTGTGCTGCAATATCCCCGGATCGCTACGCATCTCGGCGCGCGATTGGCCGAGGCATTTGCCGGCGAGCCGATCGAGACGGTGATCGCCCCAGCCATCGGGGGCATCATTGTCGCGCACGAGGTGGCGCGCCATCTGGAGGTGCGCGCGATCTTCGCCGAGCGCGAAGCAGGACGATTCGTCCTCCGTCGCGGATTCGCGATCGCACCTGCTGAGCGCGTGCTCATCGTCGAGGACGTCATCACGACCGGACGCTCCACACGCGAAGTGATCGAACTGGTGCGCGAAGCCGGGGGAGAGGCCGTCGGCGTTGGAGCGCTAGTGGATCGCAGCGGGACAGCGCTCTATTTCGGCGTGCCGCTGCGCACCTTGCTGCAGCTCGAATGGCCCACATATCCCCCGGACGAGTGTCCACTGTGCGCCGCTGGCGTGCCCATGACGACGCCCGGAAGTCGATACCGGGCATGAGCCGGAGGCCTTCGTCCGAAGCACCCCGCTGACCTGACGCGGAGGGAGAAAAGCGCGTGCAGAACGTGAAGCTTCTCGTGCAATACGACGGAACGGATTTCTATGGCTGGCAGATTCAAGCCGGAGCGCGAACGGTCCAAGGCGTGCTCACCGAAGCGCTCTCGCGCCTCGATCGCCGCCCAGTGACTGTACATGGCGCCGGGCGGACCGATCGCGGCGTCCATGCTGAAGGACAAGTTGCCACTGTCCTTCTCACTCGCGAGATGTCCGAAGAGGAGTGGCGGCGCGCGCTCAACGCGAATCTTCCTCCGGACGTGCGCGTAATGGCCGTTGAGTTCGTTCCGCTCGACTTCCACGCCCGCTATAGCGCCGTGTCCAAAACCTACCGCTATACCCTCGGCATCGGACCGGTGCTCAGCCCGTTCCTCTATCGCTATGCCCACCACTTTCCCTTCTCACTGGACATAGCGGCCATGCAGACGGCGCTCGAGCTGATCATCGGCGAGCACGACTTCGCCTCTTTCGGCACGCGCGAACGTCCGGGGAAGACAACGGTGCGACGGGTATATGTCGCGCGCCTGTGGCAAGAGGACGACCGACTCCATCTGGAGATCACGGCCAATGGATTCCTCCGCTACATGGTGCGCACGCTCATGGGCACACTCTGCGAAATCGGACGGGGACGTTGGCGCGTTGAGGATATGGAGCGCATCCTGCGCGCGCGCGATCGGCGTGTGGCCGGTCCGACCCTTCCGGCCAAGGGCTTGACTCTCCTTCGCGTCCACTACTAAGATTGTGGCGGAGTTTGGTGGTGCCGCGAGCAGTCGCATACCGCGCAGGTCGGCAGAGGATACAGTGAGAGCCCTCCAGGACAATTCGATGGAAGATCTTCAGAAGAGGTTCGAAGGCTTCATCAAACCCGGCTCGCGCGAAGCGTTCCTCCTCATGCAGATTCGTCCCGAGCACCTCCCCCACCATGTGGCCATCATCATGGACGGGAACGGACGCTGGGCCTTGCGCCGACATAAACCGCGCATCGTGGGCCATCGCGCTGGGGCGAAGGCCGCGCGCCAGATCGTGGAGACAGCAGCGCGCTTGGGCATTCCGGTTCTGACGCTCTACGCCTTCTCGACCGAAAACTGGAAGCGGCCGCAGGAGGAGATCGAAGCGCTCATGAGTCTGCTCCGGGAGTTCTTGCGAAAAGAACTGGAGACGCTCAAGCGCCATGATATCCGGTTGCGCGTCATCGGGAGGTGGGAGGGGCTGGAGGAGGAGATTCGCGAAGAGTTGCGTCGGGCCATGGCCGAGACGGCAGGAAATCGGCGAATGCATCTGGTCGTGGCGCTCAACTACAGCGGGCGCACGGAACTGGTGGATGCCTTTCGCCGCCTCTACAGCGAGGCGCGCGAGCGCGCACTGCCGCCGGAGGCCATCACCGAGGCCCTCATCGCGCAACATCTCTATACGGCCGATCTGCCCGATCCCGATCTCTTGATCCGCACCAGTGGCGAGATGCGCGTGAGCAATTTCCTACTCTGGCAGATCGCATACACAGAGCTGTATGTGACCGAGACGCTCTGGCCCGACTTTCGACCGGCTCACTTCTTCCAAGCGTTGATCGAATACCAGAAGCGCGAACGGCGCTACGGAGGATTGAGCGCCGTTGGACGACCGTCGGCTGCGCGTCCATGAATGGACTCTCCCCGAGAGGCGTGACCCCAAGATCTTCGTCCTGGGGATGTGATCAGGCGCTTCCTGTGGGAATCCCATAAGCGGAGGAGACGACATGACGCGAGTGCTCACGGCCATCGTTTTGCTTCCCTTCTTCATCTTCGCGCTCTGGGCGTCAAGCCCTTACTATCTGATCGGATGGGTCGTTGCTGGGACGCTCCTTGGCCTGCGGGAATTTTATGCCCTGGCGGAACGCGTGGGATGTCGCAGCGATCGCGGGCTCGGATACGCAACAGCTGTGGTCGTCCTCTTCGGATTCTTTCTGCAGAACGAGCTTCTCGTTGTGGGAGGGCTGCTGCTGCTTCTGGCGCTCACGCTCGCGCTGTCGCTCTTCACGGCCGAGCGCTTCGAGACAGTGCTTTTGGAGAGCGCCGTGACGGTCGCCGGCGTCCTGTACATCGCTGTCAGCTTAGGATTCCTCATCTTGCTTCGGGTGAGCGTGGACGCGACGACAGCGGCTCGGCTTCTGTCGCTCTTCTTCCTCATCATCTTCGCCGGGGATACATCGGCGTACTACGTGGGGCGCGCGCTCGGGCGTCGCGCGCTGGCTCCGCGCGTGAGCCCGGGCAAGACGATCGAGGGAGCCATCGGAGGACTTCTCGGAAGCGGGCTCGCAGCCATCGGCGGGAGGTTTTGGTTCTTTGAGGAGCTGCCGATTGTGCACACCCTCGTCCTCGCGCTCGTGCTGAATGTGGTGGGGCAGATCGGCGATCTGATCGAATCCATGCTCAAGCGGGGATCGAACCTGAAGGACGCCGGGCGTCTGCTTCCGGGACACGGCGGAATTTTGGATCGCGCCGATAGCATTCTCTTCAACGCGCCGATCATTTACATCTACAGCCGACTTCTCCTATCATGATCAGCTCGGGCGACGAGCGCGCGGGTTTCAGATGCATCCCGTGGAGCGGGTGAGGTGAAACGCGTAGCGATCTTGGGCTCGACGGGTTCCATCGGCACGAGCGCGATCTCAGTGCTCGAGCACTTGGAAGGCTTTCGCGTGATCGGATTGGCGGCGGGCCAGAGCGTGATGCGGCTCGCTGACCAGATCCTTCGGTTTTCGCCGCGTCTGGTCTCGGTCGCGACGGCGGAGGCAGCCGCCGAGCTCGAGGTCGAGCTTCGGCGGCGCGGAGTACTGTCGCTGCCCCACATCATGCACGGAGTGGAAGGGCTCATCGCTATTACGACGGCACCGGATGTGGACATTGTGCTCGTAGCGACGGTCGGCGCAGTGGGATTGCTGCCGACCTATCGCGCCTTGGAACACGGCAAGCGTGTCGCACTGGCCAACAAGGAGACGCTCGTCATGGCCGGTCGCTTGATGATGGAACGCGCGGCCGCAAGTGGTGCCGAGATCCTCCCTGTGGACAGCGAGCATAATGCCCTGCATCAGTGCTTGCAGGGCGTTCGGCATCGCGATGTCGCGCGGCTGATTCTGACGGCTTCGGGAGGCCCCTTTCGCACTTTGCCGGAAACAGAATTCTCGCGCATTACGCCGGAACAGGCTCTGCGGCATCCGACCTGGCGCATGGGGCCAAAGATCACTGTGGATTCAGCCACGCTCATGAACAAAGGGCTGGAAGTCATCGAGGCCCACTGGCTCTTCGGCTTCGCTCCGGAGCAGATTGATATCCTCGTCCACCCGCAATCGGTCGTGCACTCGATGATCGAGCTGGTGGACGGCTCCATCCTCGCGCACCTGGGGCCGACCGATATGCGCTACGCGATCCAATATGCCCTCACCTATCCGGACCGGCGACCGACGCCGCTGCCTCGACTCGATCTCTCGAGGGTCCGACATCTGGAATTCTATCCGCCGGATCTCGATCGCTTCCCTTGCGTGCGCCTCGCCTACGAGGCATTGCGGCGCGGAGGGACGATGCCCGCCGTGCTCAACGCGGCGAATGAAGTGGCCGTGCAGGCCTTTCTGGAGAACCGCCTCCCCTTCCCGGCCATTGCCGCCGTGATCGCGCGCGTGATGCGCGAACATGAACCGGAGGAACCGCGGACGATCGAAGATGTCCTCCGAGCGGACGCTTGGGCGCGTGTGCGCACCCACGAGGTGATCGCTTCCCATCTATGCGTGGAATCGCCGGAATTGTGAGCGCTCCCGGTGATCGCGATGTGCGCGCGATGAGAGGACACTTCGCGCACCCGCAATTTGGAGCGCGCTTTGTGACGTGCGCTATTGACTTTTCCGGGCGCGTGTAATAAAAGCAAGGCCTTAAAAAGGCGGGTCGGCCATGAGCGAGGAGAAGTTCCGCGAAGCGTGTGGGATCTTCGGTATTTTCGATCATGAGGAAGCGGCGCGACTGACCTACTACGGCCTCTACGCCCTCCAACATCGTGGGCAAGAATCAGCGGGCATTGTGACCTCCGATGGTGAACGCTTGCACGGGGTCCGAGGCCTCGGATATGTGAGCGAGGTCTTCCGCGAGGAGACGTTCGCTGAGTTGCCGGGCCGATTGGCCATCGGCCACGTACGGTATTCGACGACTGGAGACGTGAGCCTACGCGAGGCGCAACCGATGGTCGTCAGCTTTCACGGTGGACCGATCGCCGTCTGCCATAATGGCAATCTGCCTGCAGCGCTGCGAGTGCGCGCGGAGCTGGAGCGCGAGGGCGCCATTTTCCAGTCCACGAGCGACACCGAAGTCGTGTTGCATCTCATCGCCCGTTCGCGCGCGCGCGATCTCATGGGGGCGATCGTCGAAGCGCTCTCCCAGTTGGACGGTGCCTATTCGATGCTCTTCGCGACGCCCCGCGCGCTCGTCGCCGTTCGCGATCCGCGCGGATTTCGGCCGTTGCTCATGGGGACGCTCGACGGGGCGACAGTCTTCGCCTCAGAAAGCTGCGCCTTCGATCTGATCGGCGCCACGCTCGTGCGCGATGTAGAGCCGGGGGAGATGGTCCTCGTGGATGCGACCGGCGTGCGCTCGCTCTTTCCTTTCCCTCGACGACGCCCCACGCAGTGCATTTTCGAACACGTCTATTTCTCGCGCCCGGACAGCGTGGTCTTCGGTCGTCCCGTGAGTCAATCGCGATACTTGCTCGGACGGCTTCTGGCGCGCGAGCATCCCGCAGCGGCGGACATCGTCGTCCCCGTTCCCGATTCGGGCGTGGCGGCAGCCATCGGATATTCGATGGAATCCGGAATCCCCTTGGTCTTCGGCCTCGTGCGCAACCACTACGTCGGACGCACGTTCATCGAACCCCGCGCAGCGATTCGGAACTTGTGGGTGAAGGTCAAGCTCAATCCCGTGCGGGAGCTGCTGGAGGGCCGACGCGTCGTCCTCGTGGACGACTCGATCGTGCGCGGGACGACGAGCCGCGAGATCGTGCAGATGATTCGCTCCGCAGGCGCCCGCGAGATTCATGTGCGCATCAGTTGTCCACCGACGATCGCGCCCTGCTATTACGGCATTGACACGCCGCGCAAGGAGGAACTGATCGCCGCGCGAATGTCGGTCGAGGAAATCGGCCACTTCCTCGGCGCCGATAGCGTGGGGTATCTGAGCTACGCCTCGCTGCTCGAAGCATGCGGCGATCCCGAAGATACGCGCTATTGCACGGCGTGCTACACGGGGCGTTATCCGATCGAGGTGGATCCGGAATATCAGCCGCGAAACGTCTGCTGCATGAGCCATGCGGCGACGGCGAGTCCGGTTGCGACTCCTGAGCGCTTCTGAGGCGAACATGGCTCGACGAAGGAGGGTGCGCGGGCAACGTCGAACGCTCCTGCTGCTACTTGCTGGCGCACTACTTTTGCTCACAGCCCTTCTCCTCCACCGGCTCGACATTGGACGACGCCCGCCTCCTCCTTCCCTCGGCGAGCTGACGATCGTCGCTCTCGATGTCGGACAAGGGGATGGGTTCCTCATTCTGACTCCCGAACGCAAGGCCGTGCTCATTGACGCCGGTCCTCCGGAAGCGGCCGATCGCGTGCGCGAGGCGCTCGCTCGATATGGCGTCGCGCAGTTGGATCTGGTCGTGGCCACGCATCCGCATGCCGACCATATCGGAGGCATGGTGGCTGTACTCGATGCCGTCCCCGTCCGCCTGTTCCTAGATAGCGGCCAGCCGTACCCCACGCGCACATACACGCGCATGCTGGAGAAGATCCGCGAAAAGGGAATCCGATTCGTTGTCGCTGAAGCGGGACAGGAGTTCGAGCTCGGAACGGGCGTGACGCTCTCGATCCTGGCGCCGTTTCCAACGCGGCTGCAAGGGACGCGCAGCGACGAAAACGCCAATTCGATCGTCGCCCGGTTGAGCTACAGAGCGTTCTCCATGCTCTTCACTGGAGATAGCGAACGAGAGACGGAAGGACGCCTCATCGAACACGAGGATACGACGGCGCCGCTGACGGCGCACGTGCTCAAGGTCGCGCATCACGGGTCGCGCCATTCGACGACGCACGCCTTTCTGGAACGCGTGCGCCCCGAAGTAGCCCTCATCTCCTGCGGGGCGGACAATGAATACGGCCATCCGGCGCCGGAGACGCTCGCTCGGCTGCGGCGCTGGGTGCGCGAACTGCATCGCACTGACCTCGAAGGCGAGATCGTGATCCGGAGCGATGGCCGCCGCTACGAGATTCACACCGAGCGGACGGCGACAGCCGAGGACCTTTGGCGCGGACGACGCCCTCGCGTCCGCGTTGAAGCGTCAGCGCGGGAGGGCAATGGTCACGCGGCACTTCGGGAAGTCCCGTCGGCCGTGCTTCCGGAAAGCGCTTCTCGACCGAGAGGATCGCTCGCACCTCGGAGAAAGGGCTTATGAAGCTCATCGTGGATCGAATCGAAGAAGACATCGCCGTGTGCTATCTCTACGAGGACGACCGCATCCGTTTCGACATCCCGCTTCGCTATTTGCCCTCAGGGGTGACAGCCGGCGACCACCTTCGCGTGCACCTGGAGCTGGATCGCGAGAGCCGCGAGCAGGAGCGGCGCCGCGCGGAAGAGTTGCTACGAGATCTCACCCGCGAGCAACCCCATGAGAAGCGGTTCAAGCTCTGATGTCGGAGCAGCGCGCGGCTACTCGATATGGTTCGTGCTCCTCACCGCCGGATTCGTCACCTGCCTGATCACGGCGAATATCACGAGCGTCAAACTTGTGGAGATTCATGGATGGGTCGTCCCCGCTGGGATCATCATCTTCCCGATCAGCTACATCTTCGGCGACGTCCTCACGGAGGTCTACGGCTATCGCCAGGCACGGCGTGTCATCTGGCTTGGCTTCCTGTGTAACCTCCTGACGGTTGCGGCCATCGGGATCGGACGGGTCTTGCCTCCGGCATCGTTCTGGGAGGGACAAGCGGCGTACGAGCGCATCCTGGGGTATACCCCGCGCCTTCTGGCGGCTTCGTTTCTGGCCTATCTCTTCGGCGAGTTCACCAACGCCTACGTGCTCGCCAAGCTGAAGATCGCCACGCGTGGACGCTGGCTCTGGATGCGCACGATCGGGTCCACGCTCGTCGGCCAGGCCGTGGACTCGGCGATCTTTCTCACGCTCGCGTTCGCAGGAACGATCCCATTGTCGGCGCTCCGAGACGCCTTCCTCACGCAGTGGCTCGCGAAATCTCTCTACGAGGCCATCGCGACGCCCGCGACCTACGCCGTGGTTGCTTTCCTGAAGCAGGAAGAGGGCCTCGATGTCTACGACACCGAGACGCGATTCCATCCGCTCTCGTTGACGTGATCCGGCATGTTTTCTCCCGGTGGCCCCGATGGTATAATTGCGTTCCTTGCAACATGTGAGGGATTCTGAGGTTTGGCGATGAATGTCTCTTCAGGAGGAGGACAGCCATGAGAGTCACCCTCTCTGTCATCAAAGCCGATGTGGGATCCATTGGAGGGCACACGCGTCCCTCCGAGCGGATGCTTCACGTCGTCCGGGAGATGCTGCGATCCGCGTGTTCGGGATCAAAAGCCCTGCTCATTGATGGGCTCGCCACGTTCACAGGCGATGACATTGCGCTTATTATGAGCCATCCGCACGGTGTGGGTGCGCCGACCGTGCATCGCTTCGCATGGGAATGTTTCCTGGCCGCGACCGACGTGGCGCGGAAGCAAGGACTCTACGGCGCAGGACAGGACCTCCTGGTGGATGCCCCTTCGGGAAACATTCGCGGGGCAGGTCCGGCCGTCGCCGAGATCGAGTTCGAGCGCGATCCGCAGAGCGCGGATCGGCCAGCGGAAGCGTTCCTCATCTTCGCTGCCGACAAGTGTAGCCCCGGCGCGTACAACTATCCCCTCTACGCCGCTTTCTGCGATCCCATGCACAACGGGGGACTTCTTCTCAACCCCAAGATGCATCGCGGATTCACCTTCACCATCATTGACATGGATGCCAAGGATAAGGACCGGATCATTCGACTCGATGTCCCCGAGCGCATTTGGGATGTCGCGGCTCTGTTGCAGAATCCGGATCGGTTCGCTGTCGAGGCGATCCACTCGCGCTATAAACCCGATGAGCAAATCGTCGCCGTCTCGGCCACGCGGTTGCATAACATCGCCGGTCGGTATACGGGCAAGGATGATCCGGTGGCGATCGTACGAACTCAGGGCATCTTCCCAGCCCCCGAGGAGATCGTCGAGCCTTTCTTGCTCGGGCACTTCGTCGCCGGAGACGCCCGAGGCTCACACGTGATGCCGATCATGCCTGTGCCGATCAATACGCCGGTGACGGGACCTTTCTGCCTGCCCATCGTCTCCTGTCTGGCGTTCTCCATGGACGCCGAGGGCCGCTTCGCCGAGGAATGCGTGGATATGTTCGGGGGCCCCGTCTGGGATCAAACGCGCCTGAAGGTCCAAGCGAAGGCTGACGAGTGGCGCCGCCAGGGGTTCATCGGCCCCACGATGGCCTCCCACACGGAGCTGGCGTACACGGGGATCGTGGAGACGCTTCAGGCCCTGGATCGAGAGTTCATCACACGGGAGTAAAAAAATGGTCGGGACGACTGGATTTGAACCAGCGACCTCTTGCACCCCAAGCAAGCGCGCTAACCAGGCTGCGCCACGTCCCGACCGTGCTCACTTCCTCGGAGGAGTCATTATATCACTTTGGTTCAACAGTGCCAACAGCTCCTCCAGTCCGCGCTTGATCTCGCTGAAGACCTGATGGGCCTTCGGCGAGAGAGGAGGCGACGTCGTGCTTTCGCTGGCAGACTCGACGGCCTCCGATGGCGCCTCTGAGGATAAGAGCTTGAACCGAGATTCAGCCGCCAGGCGCTTTCGCGCACCGGCGATCGTGAATTTGTCCTCATAAAGGAGCTTCTTGATTCGCAAGATCAGCTCGATGTCTCGCCGCTTGTAGACACGCTGACCGGCACGATTCTTCTCCGGTGCCAGTTGTGGAAATTCCGTCTCCCAATAGCGCAAGACATGCGGTTGGACGCCTGTGATCTCACAGACTTCGCCAATTTTGAAATACAGCTTATCCGGAATGGCCTTCACAGGCTGCATATCCTCTGCCTCCTGAAGCATCCTCCCAGGCCTTCCGTGCTCTCCCTTCAGGCCCGCAGCGCGCGGGCCGGTCGGAAGATCAGAACGCGCGTCATGGGCTTCCTCCCCCCCGAAGGGGGACGCCCCCGACGCGATGTGCGTTCAACAACCTCCATGACGCCGACGCGCCCCAGGTAGACTTTGTGCCCCTGAGCCAATCGGTTCTTGATGATCTCCAAGATCAGGTCCACCAGCGCTCTTGCCTCCCGTGTCGAAAGTCCTCCATGCCGATCATATACCGCTCGCGCAATGTCGGCCTTCGTCATCGCCGCAAGCCCTCGCACCAGCACTATCTTATGGCTTTCCGGCCCGTCTGTCAATGAGCCTATGGGAGGGCCACCGGCGCCCGGTGAGAAGAATGCGCTTGACCATGTGGTCGCGCTTCGGATAGCCTTTGGGAGAGCGCGAGAAGGCAAGAGCTCGCGCTCCGAACGGCCGATGCTGAGCCAAGGTCTATGAAGTGCCCGTTTTGCGGACACCTGGAAGATCGCGTGGTGGACTCGCGAGAGTCACGCGAGGGCGATTCGATCCGACGCCGACGCGAGTGTCTCAAATGTGGCCGCCGTTTCACCAGCTACGAACGTATTGACGAGATCCCTTACATGGTCATCAAAAAGGATGGACGGCGAGAGCCGTTCGACCGCCAGAAAGTGCTGGCGGGAATTCTGAAAGCATGTGAGAAGCGTCCCATCCCGATGACGAAGATCGAGGCTATCGTGGACGCAGTGGAATCTTACGTCCGCACCTCACCGGATCGAGAGCGTCCGACGCAGAAGATCGGCGAGCTGATCATGCGGCGGCTCAAGGAGCTGGATAAGGTCGCCTACGTGCGCTTCGCCTCTGTCTACCTCGAGTTCCAAGACGTCTCCGAATTCATGGCCGAGCTCAAGCGCCTGGTGCGGCGGAAGACGAAAAGTCCGCGCAAATCGGCTCGCACGTGAGGATCTCTCACGGGTCCGGGCCTTGCGAGAGCGCCTTTTTCGCAACAGGCGCCCTCGGAACTCCGCCTGTGGATGTAATACCGCCTATGCTACCGTCCGAAGTGGAGCAGGTCAGAGCGCGCGTCGGTGAAGCCATCGCCGCTCTCTCGTGCATCGAGGCGCCGACGATCGCGTGGATCCGCCGGATAAGCCGACCTCTTGCTCGGCTCGGCGTCTTCCCCGCCTCATTCAATCCCCTGACGCGCGCCCATGTCGAGATCGTCGCGCGTGCGCGCGCGCAGTTTCATCTCGAGGGCGTCGCGCTTCTGCCCGGCCTCACCAATGCCGATAAACGCGCCTATGAGGCGCCGCTTGAAGACCGCACGGCGATGGTGCTCATGGCCTTCGCGTCCGATCCGACGATCGCCATTGGCGTGGCCAGCCATCCGTTCTTCGCCGATCTGATTCTGCCGCTGCGACGCGAGTATGCGACATCGGAGATCTTCTTCATCGTCGGCTCGGACACATTTGAGCGCGTCCTCGATCGCGAGGGACGCTATCTCGGACGCTACTACACGCCCTATCCGGATCGCAGAGCCGTGCTCGAGGATCTCTTCTCAAAGAGTCACATGATCGTCGTGGCTCGAGGCGCATTTCCCTGCTCGGCCCTGGAGCGCCTCCTGGATGAAGAAGTCGCGCGTTTCCGCTCGCGCATCGCCTGTCTGGAGCTCCCTGAAGAGGTGCGCGGGATCTCGGCGACAGACGTGCGACGACGCCTTCAAGCCGGGGAACCCATTGTGGCTCTCGTCCCCGAAGCGGTCGAGCACTACATTCGCGCAACCGGACTCTACCGATGATCCTTCGAGACTACCGACCAGAGGACTTCGCCCGCCTTTGCGAGCTCGATCGGATCTGCTTCCCGCCCGGCATCGCTTACACAGCCGAGGAGATGCGATTCTACATCGAAGACCGTCGCGGGTTCACACTCGTCGCTGAAACAGGGACTCCACGCGATCCCCAGATCGTGGGAGGCCCCTCCGAAGAGCCCGCGTGCGAGATCGTCGGATTCCTCATCGCGCGTCTCGAGCGCGATCGCCGGAATATCCGCATCGGGCACATCGTGACCATAGATGTCCATCCCCACTGGCAAAGATGCGGTATTGGGAGCCTCTTGCTTCGAGAGGCCGAAGAACGACTTCGGCGCTCGGGAGCGCGTCGGGTCATCTTGGAGACAGCGGCGGATAACTGTCGCGCGATCCGCTTCTACGAAAAACATGGATATACGGTGCTGGGACGGATCCGGGGATATTACCTGGGTGAGATTGATGCCCTCCGCATGGGAAAAGTGCTCGAGTCCGAGCCGGAGAGAACGGACACGAACCCGCTCATCGCAAGAGCCCAAGGACGAGGAACCCTCCGATGAGCAGCAGCATAAACACGAGCGAGAGCGCATCGAAATATCGCTCGATGAACGCGCGGATCGGCTCGCCGAGGACACGCAGAAGGCTGGCGACCAAGAAGAATCGCGCCCCTCGTCCTATAGCGGAGATGAGCACGAAGGCTGGGAAGCCAAGCTGCATCGCTCCTGAGGCGATCGTGGCCACCTTGTACGGGATCGGCGTGAAGGCTGCGATAGCGAGGAAGAGAAGTCCGTAGTCTTGATATTTCGCTTGAAACGCGCTCCACAACTCACGCGCGTGATAGAAGTCCACAATGCGCCATCCGAGCGTCTCCATGAAGGCATATCCGATGAGGTATCCGAACATCCCGCCGAGCGTCGAGCCCGTCGTGCACACAGCTGCGTAGCGCAGGAAGCGCCGCGGGGTCGCCACGACCATCGCGATCAGCAGCGCGTCCGGAGGGATCGGGAAGAACGAGGACTCGGCGAAGGCGATCAGAAAGAGTGCGAGCACAGCCTGTGGCGTCTCCGCCCAATGCAACGTCCACTCGTAGAGCCGACGCAAGCCTGCGCGAAATCTCGCCCGCGTGGAGCGAATACCCCGGACCAGGGGGAGACGTCTTGCGAAGCCGATGAGGATCGGTCGCGACGTCGCCGCCTCGATTCTCACCGGATCCTCGGAGGTCTCAGGCACGGGACGCCCTTTCGCATCCCTCATTCCTTCCACCCGTATTTCCCGATGAGTTTGACGAACACGCAGCCGCCGTGCCACTGGATCGTATGCTCTCGCTCCCCTTTGATCAAGCGCATGAGCTGCTGATACGTCTCATCCCCGATAGGCATCACCAGACGCCCCCCGATGACAAGCTGATCCACGTAGGGCGGCGGCACAGTGGGACTCGCAGCGGCGACGAGAATCCCATCGAAGGGAGCCGCTTCTGCCCAGCCGAGTGTGCCATCGAAGGCGCGGATCAGAACATTGGTGATCCCCAGAGCCTCCAGCGTCGCGTGCGCACGCGCTGCCAGTTCCGGAATGCGCTCGACGGCATAGACCTGCGCCCCCAAGGCAGCGAGGATCGCCGTTTGATAGCCCGATCCTGCTCCGACTTCCAGGATGCGATCTCCCGGTGTGACCTCCAGGAGTTCGGTCATCCGCGCCACCATGTACGGTTGCGAGATCGTCTGCCCATAGCCGATCGGCAACGGATGGTCCTCATACGCGCGATCCCAGAGAGCCTCCTCCACGAAGAGGTGACGAGGAATGCGGTCCATCACCTCTAAGACGCGCACGTCGCGAATCCCCCGCTCTCGCAGTCGCTCGACCATTCGCCGACGTGCAAGGGCATACGGGTCACCATTTCGGTTCGGGGAGAGTGAAATCATCGGCGAGCGCGGCCCAGGCATGTAGCTGTTCGAGGGCACGAAAATTCGTGAGATTATTGTGCAATGGGGTGATCGAAATGTATCCCTCCCGGACGGCTTCGTAGTCGCTCATCTCCTCATAATTCCATTCCGCGTGCTCTTCGCCGATCCAGTAATAGCGGCGGCCGCGGGGGTCCACCCCTTGATGAATGCGAATGCGAGCCACGCGCGTGCCCTGATGCGTGAGGCGCACACCGCGAATCGGCCCGCGCGGGATGTTCACATTCAAGACCGTGCGCTCCGGTAGTCCTTCAGCCAAGACCTTGCGCACCAGGATGGCGGCGAAGTCCGCCGCCGGCTCGAAGTCCACTTCCCCGCGTCCCACTTGCGAGATCGCGACCCCAGGCAGATTGTAGACGAGCGCCTCCATAGCCCCCGCGACCGTTCCCGAATAGAGCACATCATTCCCAAGGTTTCCCCCGTGATTGACCCCAGAGACGATAATATCCGGGGGAGCCCCGCGCAAGATCTCGCACATGGCGAGCGTCACACAATCAACCGGCGTCCCATCCACGGCGAAATGACGCTCGTCTATACGATCGATGCGCAGCGGACGTCCGAGCGTCAGCGCATGTGATGCTGCGCTCATCTCATGCGAGGGGGCGACGACGACGACCTCACCTATGGCGCGCAGCGCTTCCTCCAACTTCCGAATTCCCTGCGAATGAATCCCGTCATCGTTCGTGATGAGAATCTTTGGCATACTGTTTCGCGATTCAAGGGGCAAAACTACCACAGACGTCTCGGAAAGGCAACCAGCTGCCCTTTGATATCGTCGAGGCCTCTCTCGCAAGGAGCGAGAGAGGCCTCGGAAGCCCACGTTGGTTCAGCGACGAGGAGCAGCGACGAAAATCGGCGAGATCCCCAGATCCCGCATCTGTCGGTTCAAATTGGCGAGATCTCGCTCCCACACCTGCTGGAGATCGCCGAGATGTCGAGCGACCTGAGCCTTCAACTCCTCCCACCGCGCCCGAGCCGCTGCCGTCGGACGCGCATCGGTGCTCGCCACGACACCATAGAGGGTGATGAGCTGATTGTTGAGCTTGGGGGGGAAATTGAGCGGGTCCTGCGGCGCCTCATTGCGCGTCTGAATCAATTCCTCCTCCAAGCGTGTGAGCCGCTCACGGAACGCGCGGGCCGAATCAGCAAGCGCCCGCCCTTGCGGGTGGTCGCTCAGGCGCCGGATCAGCTCCTCCACCTGACGCTTCACGTCGCGAATCCGATTCGCAGCTTCGTGGACATCAGTGATGGCATCGCGGATCTGCAGAAGGAGATCAAACTGCTCCTGAAGGTCCTCCGGCGTCGCTTCCACTCGCGGATCCTTCCTTACTTCGAAGGAACGCGCGAGCGTCTTCCCTCCCACGGTGAGGCGGACTTGATAAGTGCCGGGGACGACCTTCGGCCCTCGCGCGCTCCCCCATGTGGGGATCCCAGGCACGCGCGGGGGATCCGGATAGCGCAGGTCCCATACGAATCGGTTCATCCCTGCTTCAGCAGGAACGCGCTCCTGAATCGGCGCCAGGCCGAAGAATTCCGCCATCGGATCCGGCGGGGCTTCCGCCGGGCGCGCGCGACTGCTGAAGGTCCGAATGACGCGCCCCCGCGCATCCAGGAATTCTAGCTTCACTTCGTCCTCGGGCTTCTGCTTGAAGAAGTAATGGACGATCACGCCATTGGGGGGATTCTTCCCCAAACCTGGGATATCGGCACTCCTCCCCTCCATGCGATAAGTCGGGCGCGGCGTGAACAGATGCATATCCGCCTGTGCGACCGCATCCGTCAGCTCTCGCAGCGGCGTCAGATCATCCAGGATCCAAAACGAGCGCCCGTGCGTCGCCGCCACTAGGTCCGTGTCTTTCACCACGAGATCATGAATCGGAACGACCGGCAGATTCAGTTGCAGCGATTGCCATGTCTCACCGTCATCGAAGGAGACATAGACCCCCGTCTCTGTCCCCGCATAGAGCAAGCCGCGTCGAACGGGATCCTCGCGCACAACGCGCACGAAATCGGTCTCGGGGAGACCCCGCGTGATCTTCTTCCACGTCTTCCCGTAATCGTTCGTCTTGAAGATGTAGGGCCGATAGTCATCGAGCCGGTAGCGATGCACAGCGATATAGGCCGTCGCCGGGTCATGTGGAGAGGCCTCGATGGTGTTGACCGTTCCCCATTCGGGCATCTCACGCGGCGTCACGTTCTCCCAGTTCTTCCCCCCGTTGCGCGTCACCCACACGAGCCCATCATCAGTGCCCGCCCAGATGAGGCCCGCCTGTCGCGGCGATTCTGCGAGCGCGAAGATCGTGCCATAGACCTCGACCCCCGTGTTATCTCGCGTGATCGGCCCTCCGGAGTAGTCTTGCTTACTCTTGTCATTGCGCGTGAGATCGGGACTGATCTCCTGCCACGTCTGCCCTTCATCGGTGGATCGCAGAAGTACCTGCGCCGCATGATAGAGGATCTTCGGATCGTGCGGAGAGAGGAGAATGGGTGCATTCCACTGGAAGCGATACTTCAGATTCTTAGCCGCTTCGCCGACGGCCGTTTGCGGCCAAGCCGTGATGTTGCGCGCTTGCCGTGTGCGATGGTCGTACCGAGTAATGAGCCCTCCATAGCTGCCCGCGTAGACGATATTCGGGTCCTGAGGATGCGGGATCACATACCCACTCTCACCGCCGCCGACCGGATACCAATCGGGCCGATCAATGCCCATCCCTGTCGTGCGACTGGCGATGGCGACCGTCGTATTGTCCTGCTGCGCGCCGTACACGTAGTAGGGGAAACGATTGTCCACAGCCACCCGATAGAACTGCGCCGTCGGCTGATTGCTCTGCGGCGACCACGTCTGCCCGCCGTTGAACGTGACGTTCGCCCCCCCATCGTTGCCATTGATCATGATCTGGGGATGATTCGGGTTGATCCACAGGTCATGATGGTCTCCATGCGGCGCGCGAATGGTGATGTCAAACGTCCGCCCACCATCAATGGATTTGAAGAACTGCACGTTGAGGACGTAGACCGTATCGGGGTCTTTCGGATCGGCATAGATGTGCGAATAATACCACGCGCGTTGACGCAGCTTCCGCTCTCTGTTCACAAGCCGCCAGCTTCGCCCTCCGTCATCGGAGCGAAAGACTCCCCCCTCCTCAGCCTCCACGATCGCCCACACGCGATCGGGGCGTGCCGGGGAGACGGCGACGCCGATGCGTCCCAGAATGCCTTGCGGGAGCCCATTCGTCAACTTGGTCCAGGTATTCCCGCCATCCGTTGTCTTGTAAAGACCGCTGCCAGGTCCTCCACTTATCAACGCCCACGGCTGACGCAAGACCTGCCAGAAGGCCGCATAGAGGATGCGCGGATTGGTCGGATCCATGGCGAGATCAATCGCTCCCGTCTTCTCGTCCACATAGAGAATCTTCTCCCACGTCTTGCCTCCATCTCGGGAACGAAAGACGCCGCGTTCCTCGTTGGGGCCGAAGACGTGCCCGAGCGCGGCGACGTAGACGAGATCCGGATTCTGAGGATGGATGCGGATCCGCGCAATATGGCGGGTATCGCGCAACCCGACGTTCACCCATGTTTTCCCGCCGTCAGTGGACTTATACACGCCATCGCCATGCGAGACATTGCCGCGCGGGCAGGCCTCGCCCGTACCCACGTAGATGACGTTGGGATCTGACTCGGCCACGGCGATCGCGCCGATCGAACCCGTCTTGAAGTATCCGTCGGAGATATTCCGCCAGGTCAAGCCTCCATCTTCCGTCTTCCAGACGCCACCTCCGGTCGCCCCCATGTAGAAGGTCATCGGCTGGCTCGGCACACCTGCGACAGCCGTCACGCGTCCGCCGCGAAATGGACCAATCAAACGCCATTGCATCGCCTGGTAGAGTTTCGGATCATAGCGCGGCGTGCTGTCCGAATCCGTCCTCGATACGGATTGTGAGAAGGCCGATGCTCCCCCCCATCCAAGGAGGAGGGCTAGAAGCATGAGCGCAGCGATCGGACACCGATATCCAATGCGCATGACTCTCATAATCCTCCCTCCTTAATCGCGAGGTTCGGTTTCGTGAATCTCCGGATGAACACCCCCCGGAGGGGACGGCCATATCGCCTCACCGGAAGAGCCGTCCCCTCCTACCCCTATGCCTATTCCGGCCAATAGGCATAGGCGAAGAGGATATCTACGATGGATTGTTCCGCCTTGACAAGCCCGGCGACGCGATCGTTCCCTTCGATCACCAAATATTCGTCGATCGAATGGGCACGACCACCGTGGCCGAGTCCACCTGAGCATGCGGGAAGATTGAGCGGTGGGCGCGTGTACTGCGCCTGCGGACTCGAGCCCGCCGAGCGCGGCCAGATCGCCGGCTCGATACCATAGTGCTTGTAGACGGAGAGCACCGCCTGCACGACCGGCGCGCGAACGCTAGTGCGCGACCATTCATCGCCGCCACCGAGCTTCGTCATCTTGATGTCGCTGAAGCCATGCTTATCGAGATGCCGTCGAATGAGAGCGATCTGCTCGTCAATCACCTGATTCGGAACGAGCCGGCTATCGAGCTTCACAGCAGCCTTCTCAGGCAAGATCGTCGCCGAACCCGGCCCCGTGTATCCCGCCCAGATTCCATTGATATTGAGCGTCGTATCGAAGACCAGATGCCAGATCGCTTCGGCCGCCGACCAATCGTTCATCCACACTTTCACGTTCTCCCGCTCGGAGGCGAGCGCGCGCTCGCCAAATCGCGCGATCAGCGTGTTGACGAGCATCACCTCCTCTTCCGTGGGCGGCACAATGGCATCGTAATACCCCTCGATCAGGATCTTGTTGCCCGTCTCGTCCACCATCGTCGAGAGCGCCTTCACGAGCCGCCACACGGGACTGTCCAAGATCGCCTTGCGACTGGAATGGATGGGCATGCGCTGCGGCCCGCGCCCCCAGTATCGGCCGTGGCACTCCAGCTCGACATACGCGATCCCCTTATTGCCCAAGTACATGTTGACGAACCCATCGCGATTCTGCGACGGACCGGCGCTCAAATGGGCTCGGCAGGTCTTGAGCCGAGAGATATAGGGCGCGAGCACCTGATGGAAGTGCGGACTGCCCTGCTCCTCCTCTCCATCGCAGGTGAACATGATGTTGACCGGGAGCTTCCCCTCGCAGGCGATGATCGCCTCGCACGCGTTCAGGAACATGCGATTCGGTCCTTTGGAGTTGATCGCCCCACGCGCGATGATCACTTCGCCAAACGGGTCCATCTTCACCCGATTGGCTGCCAGCGGTGGCGATGACCACTCCTTCTCATCGAACGGCTGCGTGTCGTACATCATGTAGGTCGAGATCGTCTTCGGCGCTCCCGCATCGTACCATGCCCAAACGCCCGGATAGCCATCGGTCTTCACCAGCTCTGCCTCTTTGCAGCCCAGCTCCTTGAAGGATTCCCGCATCAGCTCCGCCATCTCCTGAATCCCCATGTTCCAACTGCTCACAGACGGCTGCCGGAGATCGCGCTGGATCTTGGCGATATGTTCCTCCTTGTGGTCTTCGATGTATTTGTGGATCTTCTTCACGCGCGGCGATTCGAGGATGTCTTCGATGAAGCCGCGCGGCGCCTCCAGGAAATGAAAAAAATCGGGGGCGACCATCGCCCCCACCATCGCTCGACCAGTGAATTCCAAAAATTCTTTTCGCGTTATCCTCATAGTTCCCCTCCTCGAGAAACACAACCGCCATAGAACGAAGACGAGGCGGTGAGGCCACCTTCACCCTTCCCCTCAATTAAGGATGACGGAGCTCCCACCGCCCTCATCGACTTCAGAACGAATATCGAAAGGCCAGGCGAAAGACGCGCGGCCCCAGAATGCGCGTCGGCTGCCCGAAGCGCGCGCCCGTCGTCGTCACGACTGCCAACGGCGTATTCGCATTGGTCACATTGAAGAGATCGCCCATCACGTCCACGCGATGTCGTTCCGCGATCCGGAACCGCTTCATGATCCGTATGTCCCAAAGATTGACGTTCGGCAAGCGCAATCCGGAATCGAATCCCTCGGCGGCGACGGTTACCGTCCGCAGCTTCGGGAGCGTTGCGGCGAAGGTTCGCCGGTAGGGATCTCCCCGTTGATGCTTGAAGACCGTGCTGAACTGGAACCCCCAAGGCAACTCGTAAATCCCCTGCAGCTTGTAGAGCCACTCCCACGTATGGCGCGCGCTGTTGAGGAGCGCATTGGGATTGGTCGGATACTGATCATTGGTCCCTTCGGTCCAGCCATTGAGCTTCTCGATCGTATATCCGGTGATCAGCATCCATCGCCGCGACATCCGCTTGAGGACTTCAACCTCATAAGCCGTGAAGTTGTTCTGATACGCCGGATTCGTCGCGATGAGGAAACGCGGATTCGCCAACCGAGCCGCATCGTCAATATCATAGAGCGTGATCTGACGGTCATCGGGCGTTCCCGTCCGGCCATCGCGTCCTGGATCGGTCACCGTCACCGGCACGTTATAGGCCGAGAAGGGTGCATGCAGCGGGAAACTCGTCCACCGATTCTTCTCGAACTTCCGCACGACGTTGAAGCGCACCGAGAGATCGCGCATCAGCTCGCGTTCGATCCCCGCCGTGAACTCGTCCGTATAGGGATGCTTAACATTCGGATCGAGCGTTCGATTCTGTCCGCCCACGACAGCGATGAGCGTCAACTCGTCGGGCGACCAATCGCGATCGCCGTTTTTGTCGTTCCACGCGAACCGCTTATAGGTGAGCGTGGAGGGATTCACCGCCGCCACAATGTCCGTGCTCGGATTGAAGTAATAGCGCCCGTAGCTCAAGCGAATCACCGTCTTCGTGTCGCCAAAGAGATCCCAAACGAAGCCGAGTCGCGGGGCGACGCTCGTCCAACTGAGCACGTCATCGTTTTTCGGGATCACATGCTCCTGCTGGAAGCGCCCGGTCCGTTGCTTCTGATCGCGCCAGAAGTTGCGATAGCTGTCCACGCGCATTCCGAGGTTGAGCCGAACATGTCGCCCGACCTCCCACCCGTCCTGCACGAAGAAGGACGTCGTGTGCAACCCGTGATGGAAGAACCACGGGTAGTTGTACTGGCGAATCTCGACCGGCGTCGCCGTATCACAAGAGAGATTGGGCGCGACTCCCGTACATCCGCGGAACCAGTAGACGACATCCTGTGCGTTCCCGGCCCACACGCCATATTCGGTTCGCCGTCGCGCTTCGAAGAGCCGCCAGATGCCGAACTTCAGGTTGTGGCTTCCGCGCAAGAAATTATCCACGCGCCAGGAGAGATGCCCCTGCCATTGCCACCGCCGCTGTTCGTTCAGGAAGAACGCTCCCTCAGGCGGACCGATCTGAAAGAGCAAATTGGCGAAATCGCGATAGCGCGGGCGGTTGCTGTAGGGGCGTTGCGGCCAATCATAGCCCATGTGTCCCACGTTCACATCCAGGAGCACCTTCGGCGTGAGCATGGAGACCCATTGAACCTTCCCCGCCCAGGACCACGAATCCTGGTTAGCAACGGCATCGGGAGAAGTGAACCGATCCGGCGCCGGCGCGAGCCAGTTGCGATACGGCTGAATCTTTCGCCCTCCTTGCGCGAACCAGTGGATGGTGTTCTTGGGCGTGAGCTGATACGTCAGCTTGATCGTCTGATTCTGCAAGCGCGTGGGGAAGAGATCCTTCTCCCCCTTGGGGGAGACCCAACCGAGGGCGCCCGCGTGATTGCGCTGATCGCGCCAGGAGGCAAACCACCAGAGCTTGTCGCGAATGATGCGCCCGCCCACGTTGGCATTCCAATCATTGTAGAGCTTGATCTTCGCGGCGCGGGGGATCCCCATGTCCACGAGCGGAAGAGTCACGCCTGTCGGCAGCCGATAGCTCCGCCCCTTCACGTTATCGGAGTTCCACCCCTCGCGTTCGTAATCCACGTAGAGATCGCCGTGAAACTCGTTGGTTCCGGTCTTGATGACGGTGTTGATGAAGGTCCCCGGGACAGGAACCTCGGCACTATTGGAGGCCGCGACAATCTGCATCTCGGTGAACGCGCCATAGTCGTAGTAGAATCCAGCTGCCTCTGAACCCTCCGCCGTGATCACACCGTCAATGTTCGGCCAATTCTGACCGCGCGCTCCGTAGTTGCGATACGCCGTCTGTGTTCCTGCTGTCGCTCCGCCGACATCATGCCGACCGATCATCGTGATGCCCGGCGTCATGGCGAGCGTCACCCAAATGTCGCGCGCCGTAGGTAGCTCCTTCAGCAACCGCTCCGTATAGTTAATGCCCACCTGCGTCGCCGAGACGTCCACGATCGGAGTCTCGCCCACGACCGTCACCGATTCCTCGATGGCCGCGACCTCGAGCTTGACGTTGATCGTCGCCGTGAATCCCACGCGAACCTCGATGTCTGTTCGGATGAGCGTCTTGAAGCCCGACGCTTCAAACCGGAGCGTGTACATCCCCGGCGGCAACGCTGTGAAGGCATACGCACCCGACTCGCTCGTCGTCGTCACCCTCTCGCCCATCAGAACAGGACTCGTGAGCGTGACTTTCACGCCAGGAACCGGATCGCCCTTCTCATCCGTGACACGCCCATTAATGTGGCCGGTGATTTCTTGAGCCACCACAGAGAGGGGGAACGCACCGAGGAGAAGAGCGAGTGCAAGACCGCACCACCCTTTCTTCATACCTCAACCCTCCTTAGTGTGGACTCAAACGCGACGCTCTTATATCACATATTCTCCCGAAAGGCAAGCGGAGGTTTTTTGCCATGGCGAAGGAGCGCTTGGACAGGGCCTCGACCCGATTGACCGGCAGCGCTTCCTTCAAGTAGACTCCGAGCGCCGGAGCTATGTCGAATCGCGCGGCTCGCTTCCGAAAGCTGGTGCTCTTCAGCTTCCTGCTTTCGGGATTCTGCAGCCTTCTCTACGAGGTCATCTGGATGCGCACGCTCGCGTTGGTGTTGGGACATACCCTCTTTTCCACGAGCCTTGTGCTCGCTGTCTTCATGGGAGGGCTGGCACTCGGAAGCTTCCTCTTCGGGCGATGGACGGAGCGGTGGCTTCGACCTTCGACCTGTCTGCGCGTCTACGCGCTTCTGGAACTCGGCATTGGGCTCTGGGCGTTCGCACTGATGGAAAGCCGCTCGTGGTTGGACTCACTGTTGGTCCGCTTTGCCCGTGCGATGTCGCCGGGTGCCCTTGCGCTCACAAAGGCCGTCGCGAGCGCTGCGCTTCTGCTCCCCCCGACGATGCTCATGGGAGGCACCTTGCCGGTGCTCAGCGCATTCTTCGGCCGAGGGCGCTTTGAGCAGCTCGGTGGGGAGATCGGCCGATGGTACGCTGTCAATACCCTGGGCGCAGCCTTAGGCAGCTTCAGCAGCGGCTTCCTCCTCATCCCCGCGCTCGGTCTGCGCCGATCGCAGGCACTGGCCTGCGCGGTGAATATCCTCATCGCCGTGATTGCGTTCACCAGTGCCCGCGCGTTCTCCTCGGCTACTCCGTCTCGTGTCGCAGCTCCTCCGAGTCGCACGACACCGCCTCGATCCTCCTGGCCGCTTGTGCCCATCTTCTTCCTCTCGGGATTCGTGGTCCTTCTGTATGAGGTCGCCTACACCCGCGTCCTTGCGCTCTTGCTCGGGCCGACCGTCTATGCCTTCAGCTTGATGCTGACGACGTTCATCCTGGGTCTGGCCTTCGGAAGCCGACTGCTCGCTTCCTGGAGCGATCGGTGGGGTGAACGCGCCGATGGGCAAACGCGGCTTGCAACACGGCTCGCCGTCCTCTACGTCCTCATCGGGCTCTCAGTCGCCGCAACGCTCCCGATCCTCAACCGCCTGCCCCTCGTCATCAGCGAGATCGTGCACGCGCATGCCGATCACTACGCGCGACTCCAAGCGCTGCAGGGGGTGATCATCGCTGGCCTTTTGATCGTTCCCACGACGCTCTCGGGTGCGACGTTCCCTTTGCTCGTCAAACTCTACGTGCAGGAAGAACGAACCATCGGAGGAGACGTGGGTCGGGCTCTGGCCGCGAATACCTCGGGCGCCGTCTCGGGCGCGCTGCTGACGGGCTTTCTCCTCGTCCCGCACATAGGGACGGAACGCACGTTCTGGATCGGGATCATCCTCAATGCAGGAATTGGCCTCGCTCTCTTCCTTCAGCTCCCAGTCCGGCGGAGCCTTCGTCTGGGTCTCGCGACGAGCATCATCGGAATCTTCTCCTTCATCCTCGCGTTCCTCCCTCGCTGGGACGTTGAGCGACTCTCGGCCGGACTCTACAAGTACGCGCCCTATTACGCCGATGTGGATACGGACATCCTAGCGCATCGAGGCGACCTCCTCTTTTACCGAGAAGGCGCAACGGCAACTGTCGCGGTCCGCCGCGTGGGAAACGAGCATCAATTGTCGTTGGACGGAAAAGTTGACGCCAGCGATGGAGGGGCCGATATGCTGACCCAGAAGTTGCTCGCGCATCTTCCGCTTCTTCTCTCTGAGCGGCCCCAACGCGTGTGCGTCATCGGCCTCGGCAGCGGCGTGACCGCAGGTGCCGCGCTCACGCATCCGGTGGAACGTGTGGACATCGTGGAGATCTCACCCGAGGTCATGCGCGCGGCCAGATTCTTCGAGCACGTCAACCATCGCGTCCTCGACAGTCCTCGCGCGCGGGTGATCCTCGACGACGCGCGGAGCTACCTTCTGTTCACGCGCGAGTCTTACGACATCATCATCTCCGAGCCCTCGAATCCATGGATGGCAGGCATGGGCGCGCTCTTCACCCGCGAGTTCTTCCACCTCATGCGGGCGCGCGTGACCGAACGAGGGCTCGTCGCCCAATGGTTCCACAGCTACAATATGCCCCTGCGGGACTTGAAGACGCTGCTCCGAACGTTTCACAGCGTCTTCCCCCACGCATTCCTCTGGGCGCTCACCGAGAACGACCTGCTCCTCATCGGGGCCAAAGACCCGACCTTCGACCTGGATCTCGAGCGCATCGAGCGGAATTTCCACCGCGCCCAAGTGAAGGAGGACCTTCGACGTTTGGAGATCGTGGATCTCTATGCGCTCCTCAGCCTCTACGTGATGCACGACGATGATCTCGGGCGCTTCGCCCAAGGAGCGCCGCTTCATACAGACGATCATCCCATCCTGGAATTCTCCAGCCCACGAGCGATGCATGCGCAGACGAGCCGACCGAACCTGCACGCGCTTCTGGAATTCCCGCGCACCCTGCCACTTCCTCGAGCGGTTCAACAGGCGCAGCACCGCGCCACCTGGGAGAGCTTTCAGAGCAAGGGGCGAATGTACGAGCGTGCTGAGAGCTTCGCCGAAGCCTTTCGCGAATATCGGCGGGCTCTGGAACAGAATCCCCGCGCGCGCGAGGCCCTGGAGGGACTCCGACGCGTCGCGCGTACACGCGAAGAGCGGGCCGAGGCCGGAGCGCTCTACGAACGATTGGTGCGGGATGATCCGCAGAACCTCGACGCGCGACTTGCTCTGGCGGCATGGTATGAGCAGGAGCAGCGGTACGAAGACTGCAGCGCCCTTCTCCGCGACCCTTTCGAGGAAAGAGTCCGACGGCGTTCGGGATCGCGAGGGATGCCTCCGCCAACGGCTCATGATCTCCTGGTCTTTGAACGCTACGCTGCCTGCCTGGCCGGCGCCCACGCACTGACGACGCTCGAGACAACGTGCCAGCGATGGCTCCAGACCGATCCGAAGAACAGTGTGGCTCTCTTTCACCTGGCCCTGATCCGATTCCAACAAGGGGAACGGGCCGAAGCCCTACGGCTCGCTCGGCGAAGCGTAGAAGCCGATCCGCATCACTTTCAGGCCCGCACGTTGCTGGCCATGCTTCATGCTGAGATGGGCGAGACCACTCACGCGCGCGCCCTCTTCGAAGACATCACGCGCACCCATTCCGAGCAAGCGCTCGCCTTCTACAATTACGGCCTCTTCCTCCTGAACACAGGCCAGTTTCGCGAAGCCCGCGAGCAGTTCTTCAAAGCCTTGGAGCGAGACCCCGGGCACGTGGAGAGCTACCTCGGATTAGCGGAAGCCTTCTGGCGCAGCGGCCATAAGCGAGAAGCCCACACGTGGGCTCGACGCGTCTTGCGGCGGGATCCCAACAATCCCCTCGCTCGAAAGATCCTGGGCGCTCGATGAGGCTCGCGACGGCCCGCCCCAGAGCTGACCTCGCAGGCCGCCGCGACGCTCCTCTCGCTTCAGAAGATCAGCTTCAGCGCCAGTTGCACGAGCCGAGGATCCGCCGCTGCCGTGACCTTCCCAAACAGCGGTGTATCGAAGAAGCGCTCGGGATTGAAGAAGTTCGGATGGTTGAAGAGATTGAAGACCTCGGCCCGGAATTGGAGGGTGAGGCTCTCGGTTACATAGGTGTTCTTGATCACGGAGACATCGAAGTTTACCCAGCCCGGTCCCGGCAGGATATTCCGTCCCGCATTGCCGAAGCGGAAGGGCGGCTGCAGAACGAACGCCTTCGGATCCCAGAACTGATCCGGCTTGGCATCCTTCAACTTCGGATCTCCAATCCGGTCGGGCCGATCGCGGAAGACACCTGTGTTACTTCGATCAATAGTCAACTGGATATCCGAAGGCGTCCCCGACTGCAGCGTTGTAATCCCCGTGATCTCCCACCCGGATACGAGATGCCCCGCCAGTCCCTTGAGATCTCCAAGATACGCTTGCCCACGCCCGAAGGGAAGCTGAAGGATGTAACTCAGGGAGAATCGGTGTCGCATATCGAACGAGGAAAGCCCCTTCTCGGCACGCAGGTTATTCCCATCCTGGGCGTTATTCGTCGTGTGCGCATTCCCGGCATAGGCAGAATTGGAGTCTATGGACTTGGAGAAGGTGTACGCGAGCAGAAAACCCAAGTTCTTCACGAAGCGCTTATCGGCTTTGATCTGGAGTGAGTGATAGGTCGAGTGGCCACTCGACTCAATGCCGTTGATGCTCCCGAACATCGGATACGGACGTCGAGGCTGAACCGGTCCGGGCGCCGGCCGCGGCTGATTGATTTGGCGCTGACGATAGAGGTGTGTCCCCTTCGATCCCAAGTAGCCGACTTCCACAAGCAGGTTGCCCAGCACCTGACGCTGAATGTTCAAACTCCACTGCTGGACGTATCCATCGCGGAAGTTCTTGGCGAAGAAATTCGGAGATGGCAGAAGAGGAACGCCCGCCTCGGCAGGAAAGGGATTCTCCAGTGTCAGCTTCGGGACAACTGGATCACTCAGGAAGAGATTGAACTCATAGTGCGGTGGGTTTAAGCGCAATCCCAAAATCGTGTTGAGAATCGTCCGGTCGTAATAAATCCCGTATCCCCCACGAATAGCCATCTTTCCATCCCCGAACACATCGTAAGCGAAGCCGAAACGCGGGCCGAAATTGTTCGGATCATGGTCATACGTGGAGCGCGACACGCCATCGCGACCGGCGAGGACAAGCCTGGGGGGATTCGTATAGAAGTTAGTGAAGCGATTCTTCTTCTCCACATACGGCGTGTTGTACTCGTAGCGCATACCCAGGTTGAGCGTCAGGCGAGGCGTCACCTTCCAATCGTCCTGAATGTAGAAGTCGTAGGACTGCTGGTAGTTCGTGAAATCCGATGCGCCAACGCCCCGAAAGCTGCTCACAGGATAACCGAGAAGCAGATCCGCGATCGGATGGCCACTGAACTGGCCGGTGAAGGTGAACGACCCTCGCGCCGACGCATCCAGGAAGAAGTTCCCGAAGCGGTAGAACCAGAGGTCAGCCCCGAACTTGAGCGAATGCCGACCCTTGAGCACATGCAGCGATTCAGAGATCTGATAGGTAACCCCCGGCCCGCCTTGCGGCAAGTTCGTCGCATCACCGATGTTGATGAAGCCACTCACAGTGAAGAGCGGCCATCCAGTATTTCGCGGCAGGTTCGTCAGACCTGGAATACCCAGCTCGCGCACCATACTGCGCCGCTCCTCCGTCTTATAGTTGAGCGTCCACCGCGTATAGCCCACGCGAAGCTCATTGATGACGTTAGCCGAGAAGACATGAGTGTATCCCCCGCCCAGCGTCTGGAATCGCGATTCGTCCACCCGTCCAAAACCCGGCAGGATCGAAGGACCACCGAAGAGGTTAATGCCGAAGAGCTTGTTGAAGTCGTCAATGGCGTAGCGCACAAACAGCTTGTCGCTTGTCGAGAACTCATGATCCACGCGTACGAAGAGACGATTCACATCATTCTTGTTCGGCAGTGAGGAGACGAAGTTTCGAATCGGGTCCGCTTGATTCGGCACCGGATAGACCTCGGCCACACGCCGACCGATCCGGCTCATGCGCTCGGGCGGGATGATGTTACCGGGGAATGGCTGACCCGTCAGCGGGTCCTTAATGACCGTTCCCGGCAACAGCGCCGAGAAATCGCCCTGGACCATGGCCGGTGTCGGCACGCGCCCGACGCGCGTCGTCACATCCCGCAGCCGCGTCCCCTCAAATCCTACGAAGAAGAAGTCGCGATTCTTCACTATCGGCCCACCGAGGGTGAACCCAAACTGATTGCGTTTGTATGGAGGCTTCACCGGATCGAAGAAGTTCCGCGCCGCCATCGCATTGTGACGCAGAAACCAGAAGAGCGAGCCATGAACCTCGTTCGTCCCCGACTTGCTCACCACATTCATCTGAGCTCCGGCCGCTCGACCGAACTCAGCCGAATACCGCGCCGACTGCAATCGGAATTCACGAACCGTATCAATGATCGGACTCACGGCGAACTGCCCAATGGCACGATCCGTTTGATCAATACCGTCCAGATAGAACGAATTCGAATGCTCACGCATTCCGTGTGCGTAAATGGCTCCACCTTGCGTCCCTAATTGGGATCCGCGAATGGCCGGGACTACACCCGGGACAAGGAGATTCAGCTGCAGAACCTCACGTCCGTTCAACGGCAATTCCAGAACGCGCTTCTCATCAATGACGCTTCCGACCGACGAACTTTTACTCTCCACAAGCGAGACTTCTCCGGTCACAAGAATCTCTTCCGTAATCTGCCCGACGCGCAGGGTGAAGTCCACGACGACGATCTGCTGCACCTGAAGCACGATCCCCACGCGTACCTCCTTCTTGAATCCCGCCATCTCGACCGCAACCTGATACTCCCCCGGAGGCAGAAGGGGGATTTGATACGCTCCTGTCGCATCCGTCAAGCTGGTCCGAGTAGAACCAGTCCGCAGGTTCGTCACAGTGACACTCGCTCCAGGGATGACCGCTCCGGTCTCATCCCGAACCGTCCCCATGATCGTCCCTGTCGGCGTCTGCGCGCTCGCTCTCGCTCCTCCCAATACAGCAACGACGAAGATCATCATGGCAATGTACGGTTTCATGGTCGTATCCCTCCTCTTCATGGTTGTATCCCTCCTTTCTCAGAAAGGAGTCTTTGAAACCTCGAGTCCGTTCGCAAACTTTCAAATGAAGGATTGCCCCGAGCCAAAAGCCGGAAGTGAGGATTCAAGGCGATAGCACGTTCGAGCGCGTGAAGCGCATCAGCCACTCGACCGGCTCTGGCAAGCAGTCCCGCTAAGCGATAGTGCTTCTCCGCATCCTGCGGGTCCTGTTCTAAGACCTGCCGAACAATGGTGATAGCCTCCTCAAGCTTCCCTTCACTTTCCAACAGCATCGAACGATAGATCTGCAGGGTCAATCGGTATCGTCGCAAGAGACGCTGCAGCTCACGGATCGGCTCAGGATGATCATCCACACGCAGATCAATGTAGCGGTCGCTGCCACCAAAGCCCGCTCCTTTGCGCACGATCAAAAGCCCTGCCGATTGCTGTCCTCGTGCATCACCACCCGCCTCTTGTCCAGCTATAAGAGCCGCGACGAGTCGATCGGCCAGATCTCCCGGAGTCGTCTCAAAGGCCTTCGCCATCGCCCGCACGACCTCTTCTCCAACTAGGATGTTCCCCTGCGCGCTATAGTTGGGGCCCGAAATCGCTCCCGCCCAGGGGATACACCGACTCCCTGTGAAGTGCGCCACGTTGCCCTTGGAATCAATGACCGCCAGCTGTCTTCGTTCGCGATCCGGGTCCGATTCCGTCAAGCGCTGAACGACCTCCGACGCCGTCAGTCCTTGCTCAAGAAGCCTTAGCCCCTCCGGGCCGTATGAGTAATTGGCGAAGGCTTGCGTAGCAATGGCGCCAACTCCAGCTTTCGCCCACGGGACGATCGCCGCCGCATTGAAGAACTTCGATTGCACAGCCACGCCGAAATCTCCCGTCTCGGGATCCCGCGCGATGATCGAGAACGTCGCAACAACAGGCTCTTCCCCCGTGACATGCCCGTTGATATGACCGGTGATTTCTTGAGCCGCCAAAGAGAGGGGCGGTGCACTGAGGAGAAGAGCGAGGGCAAGACCACACCACCCTTTCTTCATACCTCGACCCTCCGCTCAAGTACGGGGCTCTTATATCACAAATTCTCTTCGGAAGGCAAGATAATCCCCACGATGCGACGACAAGGAAACTATAACATTCGAACCTCACTTGTCAAGTTAAGGCTAACTAGCTCCAGAGGAGGAGCAATACCCCGCTGGAAAGGCGTGCCCGCACCTGCACTTCTTCTCATTCTCATCAAATCCCCACCTCGAACACCGTGGCCCAATGTGCCATTTGCTTCGATCTTGGCACATTGACCGTGACGCGCAACTCGTAGAGGCCGGGCGGCACCTTGTCCAGAAGGATTTGCTCAGCCACCTCAATGCCCTTTTTGTTTCTCCCGATCATCCGCAGCGACACCGGCATCCATTTTATTCGATCCTGTCCATCAAAAATTTCGACTTGCATCTTTTCTTCTGGAAACGAGGCCATTCCCCTTCCGCACTCGCTTGATGGTTTGCCCCATGACCGAATTGGATCCATCCGGGAGCCACAGCCCTCCCTGTGGCTCCCGTTCGGCAAGAAAGAGACTACTCAACGTCAATCGCTTCCGCTTTAAATCCGGGACTTCTACCCACGCCATCACCGTGCCGATTCGTTCGGTGCTGGGTTCGCGCACGTGATAGAGCCCTGGCTTAAGCGCAACCCGTTGCATGAAGTGATAAGTGTCTTGCTTGGCTTGCTCTAAGAGCGCCTCACAAAACCATGTTTGGATGAACTTCCAGCAAATCAAGGCACAGCCGATGGAGAGGAAAGCCAGATGGATGTCTGCCCTTCGTTCAGAGCGAATCTTCCATCGCCTGTAGCGGTTCAGCCACGGATGGGTTCGCTCCACGACCCACCGGTAGCGCCCTAGCTTCTCCGAGCTCTCGATGCCCTGTCGGGCGATCCGCGGGGTGATCCCCCGCTTGCGCAAGGCCTGCCGCTTCTCCGCGGCCTCATAAGCCTTATGGGCATGGAGCTTCTTGGGCCTCTTTCTGGGCCGGCCTCGGGGACGCCGGATCGGTGCGATGGCATCGAGGGTCTCTTCCCTCATCCGGATGTCAGGGACATGGGCCGCCCAGAGGGTGACGGCCAAGGGGAGACCGTTCTTGTCGACCCCCAAATGGCGCTTCGGACCCGATTTTCTGCGATCCGTCGGATTCGGCCCGGTCGCTTCGCCCCCCGGGAGCCGGAACCAGAGCGGAATCCAAAGCTGCCCGAGACCAATCCATCTTGTCCGCTTCCCCCAGCCGATCCAGCAACACTTGATGCAGGCGCTTCCAACCCCCCATCTCTTGCCAATCTCTCAAGCGCCGCCAACAGGTCATGCCACTTCCACCGCCCATCTCCTTGGGGAGCCTCTCCCAGGGAATCCCCGTCATCCGGGGTCTTCCCCCTTTCGGCCTGGGCTTAGGGGGCGGAAGAAAGGGCTCCCCTCACAGCCCACAACTCATCGGAGAGAATCTCCTTCGCCATGTTGCCTTTCACCTCCTCGGCCCCCATTGATAGCACACCGAGAAAGGTTTTGTTAGGCGCTCTAAATGTCCCGGGCGTACGAGCACACTCACAGTGAGAGTCTTAACCGGCTTCCCCTGATCGTCGTAGATGACCGCTACCGCCTCTACCTCGAACCGAGAGCGCCCGTTGTGCTCGACGTAATTGAGATCATTTCCATCCAGGTGAACAAAAAGTGAAACGTGTGCATCATCGGCTTCGCTCTCTAAGAACTCAGCCGAAACAGACACGCCCAGGCTCATGACCGGCGGCAGCATGGCGATCGCCCTATTGAGGTCGTCAGTCGCGAAACTCCCGCCGATATCCATGAGCGTAAACCTATCGGAGATAAATCATCCGGTGCCCTGGCATCTCGGCTACTCGTTCCGCGACGGCTCCCAGCAGTGAAAGAATGGCTTTTCACCTCCAAGCCGACTCCCCCGATTCCCACGACTGGCTGCTTCTCGATTTGAGCTCGCATGACCACAGGGACCAGACTATACTCCTGTCAAGGGCGAAGTGCGGGATACGTTGGGAATTGGCGACGGCGGGGATGCTGAGGATGGGAGAGAACGTTCGATCGCTCTCGTTCTGCGGTGTGTTGCGCATCGCTGTCGTCTCTCCATCTCTGGACAAGCGCCACGGGACGGAGCGATGCGTCGTCGAGGAGATCGAACGCTTGGCGCGAACCTATGGTCATGAGATGCACGTCTACAGCCAGCGCGTG
>Ga0197143_1000074_pt1 | contig 104769 bp, 103 predicted proteins | sample GBS70_MetaG_FD_148603 | JGI IMG/M metagenome (GOLD analysis project Ga0197143, IMG submission 148603) | Sediment microbial communities from Great Boiling Springs, Gerlach, Nevada, United States - GBS 70_MetaG | ecosystem: Environmental > Aquatic > Thermal springs > Hot (42-90C) > Sediment... | reverse complement strand
AGGACAATCAGCTGTTTTAACAATACACCGAGCATAGAGAGAATAGTTTATGCAGTAATAAGCAGACTAAATGACCAGTGGAGTATTAAACCCTTAAAAGAATTTACACAGAAGTATTGACATGACCTATAGAATTTTTATATAGTAATTCGGCACAGTTCTTGCTTTTTTAAAAGGGGTGGTAATGAGGTTCAAGGACTTAAGTATTAAAAAGAAACTCCTTCTAATGTCTGCAACACTGTTGTGTGTGATTATGTATTTTGCTACTGTCCAGATCATTGAAAAATATAAGTCAGTTAAAGAATCAAAAGAAGCACTGCACTTAATTAAAGAACACTTAATTAAAGAATCAGAAACACTCTCTTCTCTCATTCATCTTCTACAGATTGAAAGAGGGTTGAGTTCAGGATTTGTAACATCTAAAAAAGATAAGGAGAAACTCCAGAAGCACAAGATAAAGACTGATGAGGTTCTTTTACACCTTAAGGACAGACTATCCTCGAGCCTCATCTCAAAGTTGAATTTCCTAAGAGAACTCATTGATTCAGAGAAGGCATCATCTGAATTGGTTATCCGTATCTATTCAGAGATAATTGACGAGATTATTCTCATAATAGAAGACAAAACAAAAGATATAGAGAGTCACTACATCAAGGATAGCCTTAGGGAACACATAAATCTTATGAGGGCGAAGGAGTATCTGGGAAGACTAAGGGCCACTTTATATGCTGCCCTTTTGAGAAGAGGCTTCAGTATGGAGGACTATAACCTCTTTTCTATCTATCTAACCCTCCACAGGGAGTATCTGGCAAGATTCCTTCAAGATTCTGACCCAGCTCTGAAGAGGTATTTTGAAGAGGGTTATAAGGGTGGAGAGATAGAATTCGTGACAAAGACAATCGAGATGGCATTAGCTACGGGGCCCTATAGAAGACTCACCACAGACCCGGAAGAATGGTGGACCGCTGTTACCACTTCTATAGATAGACTCAAATCCGTAGAGGATTACTCCCTCAAACACCTTGTCCTCAGGATAGAAAAAGGTTATAAAAGTAGTATCATCAAGAACCTTATATCGATCTCAATAATATTATTAGTTCTTGTTTTTATAATTGTTTTTTCAAATTATATTGGCAGAAACATAACGAATTCCTTGAAGAGTCTCCTCTCACACCTTGACAGGATAGGTGGGGGAGACTTAAGTTTTGAGCCACTATTAAATCAGAAGGATGAGATGGGAAAGGTCATGGAGGAAGTTAATATTATGCGAAAGAGGCTCCTTGGGGTAGTCTCTCAGATTAAGACCACAGCTGAAGGTTTGAGAACCAGTCAAGAGACACTTCAGGCAACAGCCAATGATGTAAAGACCTCTGCAGATTATACAGCAGAAAGCTCCTTATCTATATCTACAGTCTTATCAGAAGTTAATCAGACAGCTATAACAGTGGGCACATTCCTCGATAAACTTTCAAAGAATACTGAAGAGGCCCTTTCTGCCCTTCTTGAATTTAGGGCATCTGTAAAAGAGGTTGCTGAGATAAGCTCCAGTCTAAACTCTTATGTTGAGGAGACCTCTGCCTCCATAGAAGAGGGATTCTCAACTATAAAGTCAATCAACAGGAGTATAGAAGAGGCTGGTTCAAGGATTGAATCTCAGGCAGCAGCCCTCCAGGAGATTATACGAAGTGTAGCAAACATAAAAGAGTTATCAAAGGCAGGGGCCGATGTGGCAAAGGATGTAGAGGTAATGATCGGAGACAAGGGGATGAAATCCCTGGAGATTATCATCTCATCTATAGAAGAAATAAGCCATTCCCAGAAAAACCTCTCGAGTGTAATAAACAGGGTTGTCACCCTTTCGGCTGATACAGAGAAGGTGGTCCAGATAATTGATGATATTGCAGGAGAGACAAAGCTCCTCAGTCTTAATGCCTCTATCCTTGCAGCACAGGCAGGTGAACATGGAAGGGCCTTCAGTGTAGTTGCAGAGCAGATCAAGTCCCTTGCAGAAAGGACAGGACAAAACACAAAAGAGATAAGCTCAATGATTGGGGATTTCATCAGAGAGGCTGAGGAATTAAGGATTGAACACAAAAAGGTTGAGGAGAATATAGAGAGGGCATTAAAGATGGTTCAGGAGACAGAAAGGGTCTTCAAAGAAATCCTTAATAATTCAAAAACCTCGGCAGACCTTCAAGGCTCAATAAAAAAGGCAACAGAGGAGCAGGCTCAGGCCCTTAACGAAATAGGTTCATCACAGGAGGCAATATCATCCCACTTCGGGCTAATAATAAAGGCTATCAAAGAGCAGGATGTAGGTTTTAAGAAGATCCTCGAAGGTACAGAGATGGTTAAGGATATTTCAAGAAATCTCAAAAGGGCCACTGAGGAGATGGCAGGAGGTATCGATATTATATCAAAATCTGAAGAGAATATTCACGAAGAGGTGAGTCTCATCAAGAAGGCAATGAAAGACCTTGGAGAGGCTATCTCTTCAACCACTCAGAGAGTTGAGGAACTGGCCACCCTCAGTGAAGAAAATACTAAGATCTCAAGCATCCTTAATGAGAAGGCCCTTTTTATGGAAAGCCTTATTAAAAATCTTGAGGAGAATATAAAACAGTTTAAGATTGAGAAAGGAGGATTATAAAGATGAAATGCTGGGAATTCAAAAACTGTCCTGAAGAAATAAGGTCAAGATGTCCTGCCTATCCAGAAAGGGGGCTTGATTGCTGGAAGGTCACAGGAACGAAGTGTGAGGGTGGTTTAATAGAAAAAGTTAGTCTTGAGGAGAAGATCCTTTATTGTAGAAAGAATTGTGAATTTTATAAAAGATTCGCCCATAAGTTTTAAATAGAGCTTTCCATCATTATGATTGAAGAGCAAAACCTGAGGGAGAGGCTTTTCTGGCTTATAAGATTGAGGTGGATTGGGATTATTACCCTACTCGTAACTACCCATTTGTTTAAGGAAATCTACTTTTTTGAATTCTCCCTTATACCTGTCTATTCAATCCTCGGATTTGCATCCCTATATAACCTTGTTTTTAATAAAAGACTAAAAAGGCCAGACTTGAATCTTAAAAAAGAGGTCCTTCTTAATATGTTTCTTGACCAGCTTACCCTTGCAGGAGCTGTATATTTCTCTGGTGGATGTGACAGTCCTTTTATATACTTCTTTATCTTCCATGTAGTAATAGGTGGAATTATCCTTAAACCTCGAGAGATTATCTTTATAACTATAAGTGCTTCTTTTTTCCCAAGCCTTGTGATGGGGCTTAAACACCTTGGTCTCCTTCCCCATTTCTCCATCTTTAAAGATCAACCATTAATCTTTTCTGACATAAAAATCTTTCTTACCTATGGAAGTGCCTATATTGTTACACTCTTTCTTACTGCCTATTTTGTGAGTTATCTGAGCAAAAAACTTTATGAAAAAAATGAGGAAAATCAAGAGACTGTATATCCTCTCAGAAAGATTAAGGTCTACCATAAGGCTCAATGAGGTAATAGAGATTATAGGAAAGGAACTCTCTGCCTTCACAAAGGCATCAATGAGTATCTTCATACCCCTTGATAGGGATAGGAGAATCCTTACCCTTGAATATGGAGAAAAGAGACTTGATATCCCTTTAATAGACAAAAACTCCTTTTCAGAATCTATTCTGAAAAACATACCCCTGATTATTAATAAGAACCTCCTAACCTCAGATTACGAAAAGGAAATATTAGAGCTTATAGGCTCAAAATTCTGTCTTATACTACCTGTTGTGGGTGCTTCTATATACAATTGCTGGGAATATTTTAACTGTCCTGTCAGTGAATGTAAGGCCAGGGGAAATACCTCTAAAAGATGCTGGCAACTCTCTGAGACCTATTGTAAGGGAAGGGTTATGAGAAGTTATATAGAAAAATTGAATGAGTGTCTTGCCTGTGAACTTTTTACAGTTGTTGGCATATATGTGTTTGGTCTCCACTCCCCAGCCCTACCCTTTGAAAGGATAGATACAGAGGCATGTATAAGGCTTCTTGATTCAGCAGGTCTTGCTATTGCAAATAGTCTCCTCTATGAAAGGACCGTTGCCCTCTCAAGGACTGACAGCCTTACAGGTCTGCTGAATAATAAAACCTTCAAGGAGAGTCTTCAGCAGGAATTTCTTAGAGCAAAAAGGTTTAAAAAGAATTTCGGTATTATAATGGTCGATATTGATCATTTCAAAAAATATAATGACACCCATGGACATCCTCAGGGAGACTACCTAATAAAAAAGATTGCTGACCTCATAAGGGATAATCTCAAGGATACGGATATCGTGGCAAGGTATGGTGGTGAGGAGTTTGCCATACTCCTTCCAGAAACCTCAAAGGAGGAGGCTATTATAATAGCTGAAAGGTTGAGAAGCCTTGTAGAGTGGGTAAGGTTTCCAAAGGAAGAGACTCAGCCAGGAGGCAAGATTACCATATCATGCGGTGTCTCTTCTTATCCAGAGGATGGAGAAACCCCAGAGGAGGTCCTTAATGCAGCAGATAAGGCCCTCTACAGGGCAAAGAGAGAAGGAAGGAATATTGTCAGGGAGGCATAGGATGAATACAAGAAAAAGGCGATGCCCTTATATGCTCCAATGGGTTATAAAAACCTGCTCTGCTTCATTACATTGGGACTGTAAGGATTACATCCCAAGTGCCTTCCAGATAGAGAATTACTGTCTTAAAGATTTTGAAAAATGTCCTTTTTACAGATATGCTGATGAGATAAAAAGAAAGAAATCTGGGCTACAGGCCTAAAAATACTAAATTTTTAGCCATCCCAGTCCTCCAGCCTGTAGCCCTTTAATGGAGAGATAGTTGAGAGTTTATATTGAATCAGAAGAATTAAAAGAGAGACTCCTCTGGCTCATAAGGCTGAGGTGGATAGCTGGTATCCTTGTTTTATTAAGTGCCTATCCTCTCCAGAAAGTCGGCCCATTCAGCCTTCCCCTTCTGCCACCCTTTTTAATATCAGGTACAGTTTTTCTATATAATCTCTTCTTTTATATAAAGATTAAAAAGGCAAGGGTCACCCTCAATAATACAATACTGCAGCTCTTCTGTGACCAGCTAACCCTCAATGCTGGTGTCTATTTTTCTGGTGGATGTGATAGTCCTTTTATCTATTTCTTTATATTCCATGTGGTAATCAGCAGCTTTATTATTCCAGGTATGTGGCCTTATATCTATGCCACTACAGGTATAATCCTTCCAGGCCTTATTATGTTCCTCAAACACATCGGAATGCTTCCCCATTTTGGGATACTCATTAATGAGCCACTGATATTTTCATCAGATCTTAAGATGATGGCTATATACAGTTCTGCTTTTATCTCAACTATGTTTCTTACAGCCTATTTTACGAATTATTTAAGCAGCAGAATTCTAAAAGATAGGCTTATACTCAGAACGACGAATTTAAAACTCTCCTCACTCCTTGATTGCTCAAGGATTGCCCATAGCACCCTTGAACTCGATAAATTACTCACAAATTCCCTCAGGATTATTCTCAATACAACAAATCTTAAAGCAGGTGTTGTGCTTTTGGCAGAAGAATTGCCCTCCACCAAATGTTACGAATTTTTTAGTTGCAATGCCTATAACTGTCCTGCCTATAAGGCTAATGCCAATTGCTGGCAGCTTGAGGGGACTATGTGCCATGGAGATGAGAATAATTGCCCCTTTGGTCTTAATGCCATTGATTGCTGGAGACAGAATAACCTCCATACGCACTATTTAACAATCAAGACAGAAAAGGACAGGCTCCATGCCTGCAGTAACTGTTTCTATTTCCTGACCTCTGTGCTTCAACCAAAGCTCTCAAGAGGTTTCAAAAATGGTGAAATCCTCAAAGAGCGGCTCACCCTTGATGGAGAGGCCATCAGGAAGGCCCTTGAACACGGAAGGATAATTGTGGATTACTCACGGGAGTGCCTTTTTGAACTACCCTTAGAGCCAATCACCATCCTTGTGATACCCTTGCTCTTCCAGAAAGAGATAACAGGAGTCTTTTATCTTGCCTCTGATCAAGAGCTGAGATATAGTTCTGAGGATATAGAATTCTTCCAGCTTTTATCAGATGTTCTTTCATCAGCTATATTTAATAGCAAACTCTATACATCTGTTGAGGAGTCCTTTTTCGCCACTATCCTTGCTATTGCCAATGCCCTTGAGGCAAAGGACCCTTACACAAGGGGACATTCAGAACGAGTAGCGAACCTCAGCTCTGAGATAGCTGATGTCCTCGGACTTAGTAATCAGGAAAAAGAGCATCTGAGATTTGCTGCTATCCTTCATGATGTTGGCAAGATAGGGATAAGTAAAGATATTATAAAAAAAAGATAGTACTCTTGACGAATACGAATTTGAAGAGATGAGATATCACCCTCTCTATGCTATCAAGATTCTTGAACCTGTCCATTTCCTCAGGCCAGTACTACCAGCTATTAAACATCATCATGAAAATTTTGATGGTAGTGGTTATCCTGATGGCCTTAAAGGTCAAGCGATACCTTTTAAGGCAAGGATATTAAAGGTTGCTGATGCCTGGGATGCCATGCGTTCTGACAGACCTTATAGAAAGGCCCTTTCAAAAGAAAGGGCAATAGAAGAGTTATTAAAAGGCTCAGGTACAGAATTTGATCCCTTTGTCGTAGAGGCCTTTTTAAAGGTTATAGAAAAAGGTCATTATTGATTACCAAGGGCCCTCTTAACAGTCCTTATGGCGCAGAGCTCTCCGCACATACTGCAGACCTCCTGAAGTGAAGGAGGTATCTCAGCCCTTAGCCTTGCCACCTTTTCAGGGTCAAAACTGAGGCTGATCTGACCTTCCCAGTTCAGTTCCTTTCTGTATCTTGCCATTAATCTATCCTTTTCAATAGCTGAAGGAATCCCCTTTGCTATATCGGCTGCATGGGCAGCTATCTTGGAAGCAATTACACCCTCTTTGACATCCTCAATAGTTGGAAGCCTTATATGTTCTGAAGGTGTAACATAGCAAAGGAAATCAGCACCTGCCATACCTGCTACAGCACCACCAATCGCTGCTGCTATATGGTCGTATCCCATGGCAATGTCTGTAACGAGGGGACCGAGGACATAAAAAGGTGCACCCTTACAGAGCTCCTTTTGAATCTTTATATTTAATTCAACCTGATTCAAAGGGACATGGCCAGGACCTTCTATTATTACCTGAACACCTTCATCAAGGGCTCTGTCTCTCAGTTCTCCAAGGGTGACGAGCTCTTCAATCTGGCTGCGGTCAGTAGCATCCTCAAGACAGCCTGGTCTCATCCCATCGCCAAGACTGAGGGTTGCATCATATCTCTTTGCAATCTCAAGGAGTCTGTCAAAGTGCTCATAAAGGGGATTTTCCTTTTCATTGAGAACCATCCATTCAACTAAAAGAGAGCCACCCCTGCTTACAACATCAAGGAGCCTCCTGTCCTTTTTTAACCTCTCAATAGCCTTTAGTGTGAGGCCTCCATGGACTGTTATGAAGTCCACACCATCACTTAGGTGTTCTTCTATTACCTCAAAGAGTAGGTCCTCTGTCATTGCCTTTATACTGCCGTAGAGTTCAACGGCCCTGACTGCTGCCTCATAAACTGGCACAGTGCCAACAGGTATGGAGGATTCCTTGATAAGAGACCTTCTAAGCTCCTTTATAGGACCACCTGTGGATAAATCCATTACTGCATCAGCTCCATATTTTATAATTACACGGAGTTTCTCGATTTCTTCCTCTATATTAACCCTGTCCTTTGAGGTACCTATATTGGCATTTATTTTGGTCCTGAGGCCTTTTCCTATTGCGAGAGGTCTTATGTTGTGAAACCTGTTCCTTGTGATAACTATAGTGCCTTCACTGAGGCCCTTTGCAATATATTCAGGGCTTACAGATTCATCTCTGCTGACCTCTTTTATCTCCTCTGTAATAAATCCCTTTCTTGCACTTTCAATCCTTGTCATGACACACTCCTTTGAATCTCTTCTATTAAGGCTCCTGCTGTTAAGCCAGGGGTCCTTGATGCCATTATGGCAGATATGAGGGCCACTCCATAGGCACCTGCATTCATAACCTCTTTGATATTATCAATATTTATTCCTCCAATAGCAAATACAGGGATACTCACCTTTGAGCAGACCTCTTTTAAAGCTTCTATCCCCTTAGGTGGCCCATATTTAATCTTTGATGGCGTCTCATAAACAGGCCCAAAGGTGATAAAATCAGCACCTCCACTCTGGGCCTCAAGAGCCTCTTCAAGGCTGTGGGTTGATACACCAATCAATAGGTCTCCCCATTTTCTTCTTACCACATCTACAGGAAGGCTGTTTACTCCAAGATGAACACCATCAAGGCCTGTAGCAACGGCAATATCTATCCTGTCGTTTATTAATACCTTAGCCTTATACCTTCGTGCCCTCTCATAGAGCCTTTCAGATAAATTCACAAGCTCTCTCGATGATAGGTCCTTTTCCCTTATCTGCAATGCCTTAACACCAGCCTTAAAGGCCTCTTCAACTACCCAGAAGAGGTCGTCAGTGAGTTTTCTGTCTGTTATTAGATAAAGCCTGAAGTCTATTTTTTTTACTTCCACCTTAAATCAACATCCCTTCAAGGGGACTGCTTGCTGTTGCATAGAGCTTTTTTGGGATTCTTCCAGCAAGATAGGCAAGCCTTCCAGCAATTACTGCATGTTTCATGGCCGTTGCCATCTTAATAGGGTCTTTTGCCTGAGCGATTCCCGTATTAATCAGTACAGCGTCACAGCCAAGTTCCATGGCAATGGCTGCATCAGAGGCTGTTCCAACACCAGCATCAACAATTACAGGAACCTTTACTGTCTCAAGGATAATCTTTATGTTATAGGGATTCCTGATTCCAAGACCTGAGCCGATAGGTGCTCCAAGGGGCATTACTGCTGCAGCACCAGCATCCTCGAGCCTTTTTGCCGTAACAGGGTCGTCATTTGTATAGGGAAAGACTATAAATCCTTCTTTTGCAAGGATCTCTGTTGCCTTGATAAGGCCACAAACATCAGGGAAAAGGGTCTTTTCATCACCAATAACCTCAAGTTTTATCATGTCAGATATACCTGCCTCACGGGCAAGCCTCGCATATCTTAATGCCTCCTCCACAGTGTAACAACCAGCAGTATTTGGAAGGATCTTGTATCTTTTTGGATCTATGTAATCAAGAAGATTCGGACTATTTTTATCAAATATATTCACCCTTCTTACAGCAACAGTTACAACATCAGTACCAGAGGCCTCGATAGCCTTCTTTGTCTCCTCAAAGTCTTTATATTTACCTGTACCAACCCATAGTCTGGACTTAAATTCAATACCCCTTATAATGAGCTTGTCTTCCATTCTGCCCACCTCCAACAAAATTTACTATCTCTACCCTGTCACCATCCTTAAGGATGTGCTCATGAAACAATGTCTTTTTAATAACTTCAAGGTTCACCTCTACAGCAACCCTCTCAGGCCTGATGGAGAGCCTTTCAAGAAGCTCCTGTATAGTGAGCTCCTTTTCGATCTCGAAGTCCTGTCCATTAAGAACTATCTTCATAAACAAAAAGCCCACATCCCTTGAGGATGCGGGCAAGATATATTCTGTCCTTACCCCTTCCCTACGCCGGCATTACCCGGATCAGGTTCAATGGGTTCCCTCTCTGTGAGAGGGTCTCAGGCCTTTCGACCTCCCCAAGGGATAATTTTATCTTACAGATAAGGATTAAAAATGTCAATAATCCGCACTTCCTTAAAACCAGATATCTTGAATCCTTATTCTGAAGCCCTGAAGAGTTGTTGAGTCCTATCACACCTTCATTTTACTGCCTTGACTTTAAGAGAAAAGCCTTTTGAATTATTGATGAAGACCTCAACACTATTTGTCTACAAACTCAGAAAGCCTTTTAAATAATTTAAAGAGATTATCTGGTGTGTCTTGGACTTGGTGGGGGGTCATTATAAATTTATCCTCAATGAGTTAAGAAGGCGTTCCTTAATAGCCTTTATGAAAATAAATTCTTAATTTTATCCATAAAGGATTTTTCTGTATCCTCACCACTTATCCTTGCAAGCTCTTCTATAAGTTCTCTCTGTCTTGGAGTGAGTTTCTTTGGAACCTCTATAAAGACCCTCACAATCTGATTTCCTCTTGAATGGCCATGAAGTTTCTGAAGGCCTTTACCTTTAAGCACAAACTCTGTACCAGAAGAGGTGCCAGGTGGTATCTTCAGCTTTGCAGTACCATCAAGGGTCGGAACCTCTATCTCTCCGCCAAGGACTGCCTGAGGAAATGAGATAGGCACTTCACATCTTATATCATTACCATCTCTTTTAAAGAAGGGATGTTCCTCAACTGTTATATAAACATAAAGGTCTCCAGGTGGGCCACCATTCTTGCCCCTTTCACCCTCTCCCCTTACTCTCAGTCTTGAGCCTGTCTCAACACCAGCAGGTATCTTTACCGAAAGGGCCTTTATTCTTGATACATAACCTGTACCGTTACATTTCTTACAGGGATCTCCTATAACATAGCCTCTGCCATTACACTTTCCGCAGGTCTTTGATATGGTGAAAAATCCCTGCTGGTATCTTACCTGACCTGTGCCCTTACAGGTTGGACAGGTGGCTGGTTTTCTTCCTGCTGAGCCAGTTCCTACACAGTCTGCACAGGCCTCGGTTTTCGGGATCTCTATTATCTTTTCTGTGCCAAAGGCAGCTTCCTTGAGGTTTATTGTAAGATTATAGCGAAGGTCTTCACCTCTTTGAGGTCTTTGAGTTCTTCTCCCAGTAAAGACACCAAAGAAGTCTTCAAAGATGTCCTCAAAGATATCACCAAATGTTGTGGTGAAGGACTCAAATCCAGGTCCTTCACCAAAGGTTGTTGTGCCAAACTGGTCGTACTGCCTTCTCTTTTCAGGATCGCTCAAACAGGCATAGGCCTCGTTAATCTCCTTGAACTTCTCTTCAGCCTCTTTATCTCCAGGGTTTCTATCAGGATGATACTTGAGGGCAAGTCTCCTGAAGGCCTTTTTAATCTCTTCAGGGCTTGCATCCCTCGAAACACCGAGAATCTCATAATAATCTTTCATTCCTCTCATCAATCATCCTGATATGAAAATCAGCTTTTGTCCTTCTTGTCCACATCTTCAAATTCAGCCTCAACAACATCCTCTTCTTTCTTCTTTGCTCCTGAATCTGTTGAGGCAGTACCAGCAGTCTGGGCCTGTTTGTAGATATGCTCAGCAATCTTATAGGATGCCCTTGTTAGCTCTTCGATTGCCCGCTTTATCTCATTTATATCATTTGAAGTATCCTTTACTTTCTTGCATTTTTCGAGGGCCTCTTCAATGGCCTTTTTCTCTGCCTCTGTAACCTTATCGCCAAAATCTCGCAGGGATTTTTCTACTGAATATATGAGTGTATCAGCCTCATTTCTTACCTCAGCAAGCTGTCTCTTCCTCCTGTCCTCTTCAGCATGGGCCTCTGCCTCTCTTATCATCCTCTTTATCTCCTCTTCTGTAAGACCGCTTGATGCCGTAATCCTGATAGACTGTTCCTTGCCTGTTCCAAGGTCCTTTGCAGATACATGAAGAATCCCGTTTGCATCTATGTCAAAGGTAACCTCAATCTGGGGAACTCCCCTCGGAGCTGGTGGAATACCAACGAGTTCAAAGACACCAAGGAGTTTGTTGTCTGCAGCCATGGGCCTTTCACCCTGATAAACCTTTATAGTAACAGCAGGCTGATTATCTGTGGCAGTTGTGAATATCTGGGATTTTCTTGTTGGTATAGTGGTATTTCTCTCTATTATCTTTGTAAAGACACCACCAAGGGTCTCGATTCCGAGGGAAAGAGGTGTAACATCAAGAAGAAGAACCTCCTTAACCTCTCCTTTAAGAACTGCTGCCTGAATAGCAGCTCCAACGGCAACAACCTCATCAGGGTTTACTGTCTTGTTTGGATCCTTTCCAAAGAAGTTCTTTACTGTTTCCTGGACCCTTGGGGTCCTTGTCTGACCACCAACTAGGATAACCTCATCTATGTCACGAGGGCCGAGATTTGCATCAGAAAGGGCAAGCTTGCACGGACCAAGGGTCTTTTCAATGAGGTCTTCAACAAGTTGTTCGAATTTTGCCCTTGTGAGCTTCATGACAAGATGTTTTGGTCCTGTTGCATCAGCTGTAATAAAGGGAAGATTTATCTCTGTTTCCATTGCCTGAGAGAGCTCTATCTTTGCCTTTTCAGCAGCCTCCTTGAGCCTCTGGAGTGCCATCTTGTCCTGCCTGAGGTCAATGCCCTGGTCTTTCTTGAACTCCTCAATCAGCCAGTCCATTATCCTGAGGTCAAAGTCATCACCACCAAGATAAGTATCACCATTTGTTGCCCTTACTTCAATTACACCTTCACCTATCTCAAGAATGGAGATATCAAAGGTTCCACCACCAAGGTCATAAACTGCTATCTTTTCCTCTTTTTTCTTATCAAGGCCATAGGCAAGGGCTGCTGCAGTAGGCTCATTTATGATTCTCAAGACATTTAATCCTGCAATCCTTCCAGCATCCTTGGTAGCCTGTCTCTGACTGTCATCAAAATAGGCTGGCACAGTAATCACAGCCTCTGTAACAGGCTCTCCGAGATAGTCCTCTGCAGCCTGTTTTAGTTTCTGGAGTATCATGGCTGATATCTCTGGTGGTGAATAGACTTTTCCCATAATCTCCACATGGGCATCACCATTTGGTGCTGGTACAATCTTATAGGGAAGCCTTTTCATTGCCTCTTTGACCTCAGGTGAGTCATACTTTCTTCCCATGAGTCTCTTTATTGAAAAGATTGTGTTTGTGGGATTTGTAATTGCCTGGCGTTTTGCAATCTGTCCAACAAGCCTCTCACCTTTTTCAGTGAAAGCAACAACAGATGGCGTTGTCCTTGAGCCCTCCTGGTTTGGTATAACTACGGGCTCACCGCCAATTACAACAGCAACAACGGAATTAGTTGTACCAAGGTCAATTCCTATTGCCTTTCCCATCTCCTATACCTCCTTTCAAGGAATTTTATTCATTCTGTTCTTTTTTCTCGGGCTTTTTTGAAACAGCTACAAGAGAAGGTCTGAGAACCTTATCTTTATAGATATATCCTTTTCTGTATTCCTCCACAACGATCATCTCATCAAGGTCCTCTCGTTCTACCATGGACATGGCCTCATGATAGACAGGATCAAAGGGTTTCATGTATGAGTCTATCGGGATAAGACCGAACTTTTCAAGGGCCCTGAGAATTTCCTTTAGCGTAAGTTTTACACCATCCAGAAGACCAGAATTGGTCTTTTCAGCATGTTTAATGGCCATCTCAAGGTTATCAATAGAAGGTATAAGGTTATTTATCAGTGCCTCATTTGAGTATTTTATAATCTCCTCTCTTTCCTTTGCAGCCATTCTCTTATAATTCTCAAATTCTGCATAAAGCCTCATGTATTTATCCTTCATATCTTCAAGCTCTTTTTTAAGGGAATTAATAAGGGCCTCTTCATTAAATGTAATCTCCTCTTTCTCCTCGTGAGGGATCTCCTCTTTATCGTTGTGGGTAATCTCTGCTATTTCTTCTTGAGAGATAGCCTCAGGAGACTCCTCTACTTCTTCTTTTTTTATATCATCTTTATTATTTTCATCAACCATGCTTTCGCCTCCCTGAAATAACATTGGTAATAAACTCAGAAACTACCTTAACGATTGAAATGGCCTTCAAATAGTCCATCCTTTTAGGACCTATAAGGCATATTGCACCCACTGGTTTGTCCATTTCGTAATAGGGAGACGCTACTATACTGAAGTCATGCATCTCCTTTATCTGGTTCTCAGAGCCTATTATAACCTTCATGCCATCACTTTTGTAAATAAGCTCATCAAGGAGGTTCAGGATAAGATGTTTGTCTTCAATAGCCCTCACAAGTTCCTTTATCTTTGTAATATTAAAGAAATCAGGTAGCTCAAAGACCTGAGAAAAACCATATACAAATAGCATATTCTCAGCAAGTAATGCTTCTCTACAGAGCATCAGGGCCTTCGATATAAGGGCATCACAGATGATCTTATCTTTTGTCATCTCATAAAATATTTGTTCCCTTATCTCCTTTAAGGAATTGCCAGAAAACCGAGAATTAATATATTTAACAGCTTCGTTTAAATCATTCTGAGTAAGTGATACTCTTACATCGAGTATCCTCCTTTTTATTATACCTTCAGCAGTTTCAAAACCTATGAGTATCTGGGAGTTATTGAGTTTTTTAATATTAATTCTTTTAATAATTACATCCCCTTCAAAGGGATGAGATGCTACACTGACATAATGGGTAATATTTGCCAGGGATTTTGCAGTTCTATCAAGTAAGAGGTCCGTGTTATCCTTAAGATCCTGGAGTTTTTTAATTAAGTCCTTTATAAAGCCCTCTTTTACTTTAACCGCTTCTTCCAGGATATTATTCACATAAAATCTATAGCCCTTTTCAGTTGGTATCCTACCGGCTGAAGTATGGGGCTGAAGAAGATAGCCAAGTTCCTCAAGGTCTGCCATTACATTTCTAATGGTGGCAGAGGATATGTCAAAACCATACTTTTTTGCTATATGTCTTGATCCCACAGGATCAAGCCTCTGGATATAGCTCTCGACAACAGCCATTAAGACCTTTTTGGATCTTTCATCAAGCATCTTTTACACCTCTTAGCACTCTCGTTATGAGAGTGCTAAAAATAATATAACAATCCTTTTTGCAATCTGTCAAGAATTAAGTAAGATAAAGTATTATCTCCCTTATTATTCTCGCCGCCATTATAGAGGTAATCCCTGAGGGATCATAGGGTGGAGAGACCTCTACAATATCTGCACCAGCAAGTCTTATACCCCTTAATCTTTTAAGGAAAAGTATAAGCTCTTGAGGTTTCCAGCCACAGGGTTCCGGAGTACCTGTGCCAGGGGCAAAAGCAGGGTCAAGGACATCTATATCTATTGATATATAAACATCCTTACCCATAAGATCTTCAAAAAAACTATCTACTGGGAGTTCAGGTGAATGATAGATCCCCGTTAATCTGTAATAATCAGCCTCCTCTTTTGAGCCAGATCTTATGCCAAATTGAAATATCCTGTTATGGGGTATTATCTCACTTACCCTTCTTATAACTGTAGCATGGGAAAGCTTAAGACCACTGTATTTATCTCTCATATCTGCATGAGCATCAAGGACAATAACATGGAGATCTCTAAATCTCTCCTTTAAAACAGAGATAATTGGATATGTGATAAGATGTTCTCCTCCGATGGCAATGGGTAATGTTTCTTTAGAGATGAGATATTCTATGGCATCTCTTATCTGGTGTACAACATCATCCACAGAACCTGATAATTGGATATCTCCAGCATCAGAGAATCTTTTATCAACAAGATTAATATCATTAACAATATCGTATTCTTCAAGACCGTAAGAGGCCTCTCTTATAACAGGAGGGGCAAACCTTGTCCCTGGTCTGTAGGATGTAGTAAGATCAGATGGGATACCCACCAGGGTATAGGGACCTTTTTCAGAAGATCCCATAAAGGGTCTTGTTTTTTCAAATACCGGCATCTTTCATGAATTTTGGAAGGACAAAGGATGCCCTGTGTATCTCGGGGGTATAATATCTTGTCTCGAAATCTGGCTCCCTCTGGGGAATAGAGGGATTATATACCTTGGACCCAATGGTAAAACTCCAGTATCCTGATGGATAAGTGGGAACAGGTGTTGTGTAAACCATACTGATTGGAAAGATCTTATCTATTGTATTCTTTATCTTCTTTATAAAGGCAGTGTGTAAAAAGGGGGATTCAGATTGAGTTACTAAGATCCCATCTGCTTTAAGGGCCCTATAACAATTCTCATAAAACTCTTTTGAAAAGAGGCCCTCAGCAGGACCTACCGGGTCTGTAGAATCGACTATTATTACATCAAATTTATTTGTGTGATCCTCGACATATTTTATACCATCTCCTATCTCAATTCTGAATCTCCGTTCATCTTGGAAGGCGTTATAAAAAGGAAGAAACCTCTTTGATACCTCTACAACATCTTTATCAATCTCAACAAGCACTGCCTCTTTTATAGACCTGTGTTTCAATATCTCCCTGAGTGTTCCACCATCGCCTCCACCTATGACCAGAATCTCCTCTGGCTTTGGATGGCTGAAAAGCGGAACATGTGTAATCATTTCATGATAGAAGAATTCATCCTTTTCTGTTGTCTGAAAGGTACCCTCGAGAAACAGGACCTTCCCGAATTGATAGGAATCAACCATCAGGATCTCCTGAAAGGGCGATCTTTTCCTAAAAAGGATCTCTTTTACTTTTATACTGAGGGATAAATCAGGGGTCTGTCTCTCTGTTATCCACAGCTCTGACTCTGACATCAGAAACCCCTTAGTACCATAAAGGAACTGCTGCAAAGGCACAGCCGATCTTCCTGACTACATGTTCAACGGCTTTAACATAGAATTTATTTAATGGAAGTCCCCTTACTTCGAAGGCCTCTTTGAGCATATCCAAAACCCTTTCCTCGGCATCAGCCTTTGAGCAGTAACCCGCAAACTCCATTATCACTCCATAGTTTTCGCTACTGGATATTCCTACTGCAACAGAGGCTGAAATCAGTCTACCCTCTTCAGTTGAGACAATTGAGCTATAGGCAATTGGGAGAAGAATTCCAGGCTGGATATCAACCTTTTCATGGTAAACAGCACCTGGGGGAAGGATACTGCTAACCTTTAAAAGATTCACATTTCCAACACCGGAAAGCAAAAGGGCTCTGTCAAAGGCTGTCAGTTCGGTTCTACCTTCGGAGGCAGCACCAACAAGAGAAAATTTTGTGGGCATTGGAAGCCCAGGAATAAGATGAAACTTTTTTAACTTTTCTTCTGTTGCTATCAACTTCTCCACTCCTTTCCTAATTTTTTTTGTTTTATTAGCTGAGTATTATAAACTAATCTGTCAGGAGAATCAATAAATTTTTTCATCTCGGTTTTCTCACCTGAAGAAGTCTCTTGGCAGCAGCCCTCACGGCCTCAGAGACATTCCTATTTTTCTCTATGAGCTCAAGGTCCTTTGTCTTTAGATTTGATACAAGTCCTACAGCAATGCCTGGTGGTGTCTTTGGATTTGTTACAAGGGCATGGATAATAGAATAGCTTTTTATCCATTCTCTGTTGCTTGCTATCATCCTGAGGGCCTCCTCAGGTATAGTTCTCTGCCGGGCAATCATCTCTATTTCCGACTCAGTTATCTTTGGGTTCTCAATAACACTCAACACTACATCTTTATTAGTATCCTTTATAAGGATAGACCTGATCTCCCTTCCACCTCTAAGGGCAAGGAGCCTTCTCTTGGGGACAGGTAATCTCTGAATCTTCACAAGAAGGCTTTCCTTTTTCTTTTCTTCCATTTCTGGAGGGGTTTTGAATTTGGCTTCTGCTGTTACTTCTCCACCACTTGCCTTTGGGACATAGGATTTCTGAACAACAGGAAGGTTCAGGAGTTCAGCAGTCTGAATCTTTACATCTTCAGGTGTATTTGGATGGTTATAGAGGAGCTGTAGAATCTCGGGTCTGTGTTTATTTGCATGAAGGACCTCATTGAATATGTTATTATCAGAGGAATCTTCAAGCAATATCTCAATGACATCAGCAGATGTGAGGGAAAGGTCTAAACCTATAGCTCGTTGTTTTTCCATCTACTCCTTTTTAAGATATAAAAAGTATTCTACATTACCTTTCTGGCCCTTAACAGGAGACCTAAAAGAGCCGAGAACATGAAAACCTATCTCCCTGGCAGCATCCATTATATCCTGAAGGGCCTTTAGCCTTTTTTTCTCATCCCTTACAATGCCTCCAGAACCAACTTCTTCAGGGCCAACCTCAAACTGGGGTTTTACAAGACTCAGAACCTCACCACCATTTTTTAAAAATTCATATACCCTTGGAAGGACCTTCTTGAGAGAGATAAAAGAGACATCAACGGTTGCTATATCAATCTCGTCTGGGATGGCCTCTCTTTTTAGATATCTTATGTTTGTCCTTTCAAGAACAACAACCCTTGGATCAGACCTAATACGCCATGCAAGTTGCCCATATCCTACATCTATGCAATAGATCTTCTTTGCTCCATACTTAAGCATGCAATCTGTAAATCCCCCTGTAGAAGCGCCCACATCCATTGCAATCTTATCCTGGAGATTAATATTAAAATATTTTATCGCAGCCTCGAGTTTCAGACCACCCCTGCTAACATAGGGAATCTCCTCTCCTTTAAGAATAATGTCTCTGTCTGAAGAAACCATGGTGCCTGGTTTTGTACAGATCTTACCATCTACAAAGACCTTTCCCTCCATAATGAGGGCCTTCGCCCTTTCACGACTACTGACAAGACCCTTATCGACTAAAAGTTTATCAAGCCTCTCTTTTTTAATCTGAGGATTCTGCGGCATAGTTATTTCAAAGGACTGTAACATCTTTTGTAAGGCTTTTTTCCATTAAAAGGTGGGCTGAATTTATAATACCTTCTTTTGAAAGACCATAGATCTGTCTCAGCTCCTGCTGGGAACCATGTTCTATAAATATGTCAGGAATTCCTATGGATCTTACACTTACATCACTTAATCCTACTCTATGAAGGAATTCCATAACAGCACTTCCAAATCCACCTGCAAGGGCGTTATCCTCAACAGTTATAATTTTCTTTGTCTTCTTTGCAATAGAGTATATTAGGGCTTCATCGAGGGGTTTCACAAATCTTGCATTCACAACAGCTACACTCATGCCAGCCTTCATGAGTTCCTCAGAGGCCTCGAGGCTTGGTGCCACCATATTGCCAATAGCAATAATGGCAAGGTCATGACCATCCCTCAAGAGCTCTGCCTCTCCTACCCCAAAGGCCCTATCCCCTTCCTCTATAATTATAGCCTTTCCTCTTGGATATCTAATTGCTGAGGGACCAGGAAGTTCCAGACTCAGTTCAAGCATCTTCTTTAATTCAAGGGCATCCTTAGGAGCCATTATAACTAAATTCGGAATAAGCCTGAGATAGGAAATGTCAAACTGGCCCTGATGGGTTACACCATCTTCACCAACAATGCCTGCTCTATCAATACAGAAGGTAACAGGTAGTCTCTGAATACATACATCATGGATTATCTGATCAAAGGCCCTCTGAAGAAAGGTCGAATATATAGCTACATAAGGCCTTATCCCCTCCCTCGCAAGTCCTGCTGCAAAGGTGACAGCATGTTGTTCAGCTATGCCAACATCATAAAGTCTATGAGGATATTTTTCATAAAAACAATTAAGGCCTGTTCCATCCTTCATTGCAGCAGTTATGGCGACTATCCTTTGGTCCTTTCCTGCAAGTTCTGTAAGAAACTCTCCGAAAAACTCACTATAAGTCTTTTGAGTAGATTTAACAGGACTACCTGTCTCGGGGATGAAAGGACCTACACCATGAAAAACACAGGGGTCCTCTTCAGAATATTTATATCCTTTCCCTTTTTTGGTTATAACATGAAGTAGCACCGGTCCTTTTATCTCCTTTATCCTCCTGAGGGTTGATATCAGGAGTTCTATATTATGTCCGTCGATTGGGCCAAGATATTCAAAACCGAGTTCTTCAAAAAAGATCCCTGGTGGCAAAAAGATTCCCTTAAGGGTCTCTTCAGCCTTTTCAGCGAGTTTTTGCACTGGTTCGCTGAATTTTCTCGGGATATTCTTAAGGAGCTGTTTTGTCTCGTCTTTAAAACGCCTGTAGAGATTACCCGTAAGGATCCTGTTCAGGTACTCTGCAAGGGCCCCAACATTCTTTGATATGGACATCTCATTATCATTAAGGATCACGATAAGGTCCTTTTTGAGATGGCCTGCATGATTCAAGGCTTCAAAGGCCATACCAGCAGTAAGGGCTCCATCTCCAATTACTGCTATGACCTTATAGTTCTCATTTTTTATATCTCTTGCCTCAGCAATACCAAGGGCAGCTGATATAGAAGTAGAGCTATGGCCTGTTCCAAATATGTCATGGGGGCTCTCCTCTATCCTTGGAAAACCTGAGATACCACCGAATTTTCTAAGGGTATGAAACATAGGGTATCTACCTGTAATTAATTTATGTGGATAGGACTGGTGACCCACATCCCAGATTATTCTGTCACGGGGAGAGTCAAATACATAATGAAGGGCTATGGCAAGTTCTACAACTCCGAGATTGGAGGCAAGGTGTCCACCATTTCTTGAGACTGTCTCTATGATTACCTGCCTTATCTCTGAGGCAAGGGATTTGAGGTCATCGATTTTCATCTTTTTAATATCTTCTGGCCCTTTAATATGCTCGAGCATCAGGCACTCCTTCTTAATAAATAAAGGGCTATTTCCTTGAGAGGTTTGCTGGAGGGACCGATTCTTGATATGAGCTCAATAGCCTCTTCAACAAGCCTTCTTGCAAGCTCTTTTGATTTTTCAATACCATAGACCCTTGGATAGGTGAGTTTCTTCTTTTTTTCATCAGACCGTAATGGCTTGCCCATCTCCTCTGGGCTGCCTGTTAAATCAAGGATATCATCAACTATCTGAAAGACCATCCCCAGCCTCTCACCATATCCTGTAAATAATGATAAGAGATTCTCATCACTTTCAGCAAGTATCGGACCCATTCTCAGACTGGCTGTAATAAGTGCTCCTGTCTTATTTGAATGGATAAATTCAAGAGCTTCCTTATCAGGCTCAGAATCCTCAGAAAGGATGTCCTGGGCCTGACCAGCAACCATACCTTTTAATCCAGCCTTCTGGCTAACATCCCTTATAACACTTATAAGGGCTGATGGAGAGAGGTCTCCTTGATTAATGGTAAGCATGTTAAAAGCCTCTGTAAGAAGACCATCTCCTGCCAGGATTGCCATTGCCTCTCCAAAGACCTTGTGATTTGTAGGTATGCCCCTTCTCAGGTCATCATTGTCCATTGCTGGAAGATCATCGTGGATAAGGGAATAGGTATGGATAAGCTCAAGACTGCTTGCCTGAGGTAGTATTCTCACTGGGTCACCTCCCAGACACTCATAGGACATAAGGGCAAGGATTGGTCTTATGCGCTTACCACCAGCAAAAAGGCTATAGGTCATAGCTGAATGGAGTCGCTCAGGCGGGAAAGGGGTTTTAAAATATTCTTTAAGGTAAGAATCTACAAGCCTTCTTTTTTCCTCAAGATAGACCTTTATATCCATCACTCCCACTCTATTGTGCTTGGTGGCTTGGAACTTATATCATAAACAACCCTGTTAACTCCCCTTACCTCATTTATTATTCTTAGAGATATCCTCTCCATCAGGTCATAGGGAAGTCTTGCCCAGTCTGCTGTCATACCGTCAAGGCTTGTAACTGCCCTGACTGCTACTACATTCTCGTAGGTTCTCTCATCACCCATAACCCCAACGCTCTTTATAGGCAATAACACAGCAAAGGCCTGCCAGAGTTCTCTATAAAGACCAGCCTTTTTAATCTCCTCAAGGACTATTGAGTCAGCCTCTCTGAGAATCTTTAGTCTCTCCTCTGTAACCTCTCCAATACACCTTATGGCAAGACCTGGCCCTGGAAAGGGATGTCTCCAGCATATCTCGTCAGGAAGCCCAAGCTCTTTACCTATAGCCCTTACCTCATCCTTGAAGAGTTCCCTCAAGGGTTCTATAAGTTTAAGTTTCATGACCTCAGGAAGACCACCAACATTATGATGACTCTTGATAACAGCTGAAGGGCCTTTAAAAGAAACACTCTCTATTACGTCAGGATAAAGGGTCCCCTGTGCAAGAAATTCTATCCCCTTTATCTTCTTTGCCTCTTCTTCAAAAACTGCTATGAATTCATTTCCGATTATCTTTCTTTTCTTTTCAGGATCAGTTATACTCTTAAGTTTTTTAAGAAACCTCTCTGAGGCATCTACATAAATAAGATGAATATGGAAATTTTCTTCAAAGGTCCTTTTAACCTTCTCTGCCTCACCCATTCTTAAAAGTCCATTGTCGACAAAGATACAGATCAGGTTATCTCCAATGGCCTTGTGAACAAGAAGAGCTGTGACGGATGAGTCAACACCACCGCTCAAGGCACATATCACCTTTTTATTACCAACAGTCTGTCTTATCTGCTCAACAGACCATTCAATAAAGGAACGAACCTCCCATGTAGGCTTTGCCTTGCAGATCTCATATATGAAATTCTGGAGTATCTTTGTGCCATGTTCTGTGTGAACCACCTCAGGATGAAACTGCAGGGCATAAAATCTCCTTGAATAATCAGCCATGGCAGCAATTGGAGAGTTATCTGTATGGCCAATAACCTCAAACCCTGGGGGCATCTCCTCAATCCTGTCACCATGGCTCATCCAGACATCTGTCCTTGGGGGGATTTCTTTAAAAAGGTCTCTGGCACTGTCCACAATAAGCTCAGCTCTTCCATACTCACGCTTCTGGGCCTTTGCAACTCTTCCTCCGAGCATATGAGCCATGGCCTGCATTCCATAACATATGCCAAGCACAGGAATACCAAGCTCAAAGATCTCCTTATCAGGTAGGGGAGCCCCTTCTTCATACACACTCCTCGGGCCTCCTGAAAGTACAATGCCCTTTGGCGCAAAGGATTTTATCCTTTCTATATCTGCATTAAAGGGAAAGATCTCTGAATAGACCTTACTCTCCCTTATCCTTCTCGCTATGAGCTGGGTATACTGAGAGCCAAAATCAAGGACGAGGATCTTTTCTGAGTGTATCTCTACCATTCACGCCTGTAATTTGGAGCCTCTTTTACGAGGATTACATCATGGACATGACTCTCTCTAAGGCCTGCTTGGGTTATCTGGATAAATCTGGCTTTTCTCCTGAGTTCTTCAATAGTTCTTGCGCCGCAATAACCCATGCCTGATTTTACTCCACCAATTAATTGATGGACTGTATTTGCAAGTGGTCCTTTGTAAGGTACCCTTCCTTCCACACCTTCTGGAACGAGTTTTGCTGGTTCCACATCCTGCTGACCATATCTGTCTCTTGTTCCCTGAATCATTGCTCCGAGAGAACCCATACCCCTGTATTCTTTATAACTCCTTCCCTCATAAAGAACTATCTCACCTGGAGCTTCATCTGTTCCAGCAAAGAGGCTCCCTATCATTACTGTACTAGCTCCAGCAGCAAGGGCCTTCGTAATATCTCCTGAATATTTGATTCCACCATCAGCAATAAGGGGAACTTTATACCTCTTTGCAACTTCATAACACTTCATTATTGCCGTTATCTGGGGGACACCAGCACCCGCTACAATCCTTGTCGTGCATATAGAGCCAGGGCCTATACCAACCTTTATGGCGTCAGCTCCTGCCTTTATAAGATCAAAGGCACCCTCCTCTGTAGCAACATTTCCAGCAATTATGTCAATATTGAGTTTTTTCTTCAGCTTTTTAAGGGTCTCTATGACAGCCTTTGAATGGCCATGGGCTGTATCAATCACTATTACATCAGCTCCTGCCTTCTGAAGAAGCTCTGCCCTGTATATAGCCTCTTCACCAACGCCCACAGATGCACCAACCATGAGTCTACCAAGTTTATCTTTACAGGCATTGGGATATTTTTTTCTTTTCTCGATATCTTTAATTGTTATAAGACCCTTTAGGTTGAAATCTTTATCAACAATTGGAAGTTTTTCAATCTTGTACTTATGAAGTATCTCCTTTGCCTCCTCAAGGGTAGTTCCAACAGGTGCTGTTATAAGCCTGTCCTTTGTCATAACATCTTTAACCTTTTTTGTCATATCTGTCTCAAATCTCATATCCCTGTTTGTGATGATCCCTATCAATTTTCCATTTTTTGTAACAGGGATTCCCGAGATCTTATAAGTTGACATAAGTTTCTCAACCTCGGATAAAGGTGCATCGGGGTCAACTGTAACAGGGTCTATTATCATTCCGCTTTCTGATTTTTTTACCTTATCAACCTCCTTTGCCTGTCTTTCAGCAGACATGGCCCTGTGGATTATACCTATGCCTCCTTCTCTTGCTATTGCAATGGCAAGATTTGCCTCTGTTACTGTATCCATAGCTGCACTGACAAGGGGGATATTGAGTTTTATATGCCTGCTTAAATAGGTTGTAAGGTCCACATCCTTTGGAAGGACATCAGAGCGTGCAGGCAGAAGAAGGACATCATCAAAGGTAAGGCCATACTCAATCTTCTTATTATTTTTGCCCATGTTCAACTCCTTTTTGTCATAGATTTTAACATGTTAAAAGGGGGGAAGGCAAATTTGAGTGAGACTGTTATTACTATACTTGTAAATGTCACATTTTTCCATCTATAGGTCTCCCATTGAATAATTCTGGGGTGGTCTCCTTCACTTCCGAAGTGAAGGTTTTCACAGGTTGAATACATCCATACTTGAGCTTTAAAAGATAAGGTAAGGGTAATTGTTCAGCGTTGTTTGTGGCATATTCCGTATCAGGCAAAGTATGTCTTATGGCGGGATGGTGTAAAGCATAAAAGCAAGGAATGGTTGCAGGTGATATTGGAGCTTATGGAGATATGTGCAATAAGGCCTTTTGTGGATTGTAAGGATACGATTAAGAAATACGCGAAATGGAGGGCAATTGTGAGGTCTTCAATTGAGAACGCTATTAAATATTTTGTAAATTTGATGTAAATTTTTTGTAAATTTTTTCATAATTGTGACTTAAGTTACTGCAGTTTTAAGACAGATTATATTGTATTTTTATTGTGGCCCTCTATCCATAGGCTTAGAGAAAGGCCACAAAGAGGGATTCAAATAACAAATAAAGGAGGTAGAGAGTATGAGAAAGGTATGGTTGTATTTGGTAGTGCAAGTATTCCTTATGGGCATTGCCCTTGCAGGGATATCTGAGGCTTCTCAGTCAGGGTCTCCCCCTCTCCTTACAAAGGAGGAGTTTGAGAAGGCTAACTGGGAGTATTTTAACAGATGTGGCGGATGTCATGGGATGTTAAGGAAGGGAGCTACAGGGCTTCCGCTTCTTCCTGATGTGATGAGGCAGAGGGGAACAGAGATTCTAACACAGATAATTTATGAGGGAACACCAGGAGGTATGCCTGGATGGGGTGCTGTTGGTGTCTATACAAAGGAGATGGCGGAGCTCCTTGCCAAGTATATACAGATGGAACCTGTGGCTCCACCTGAATTTAACATGGATGATATTAGAAAGACCTGGAAGCTCCATATCCCACCTGAAAAGAGACCTACAAAGCCCATGCATAAGAGGAACTGGGAGAACTTCTTCGCTGTTGTACTACGTGATGCCGGTCAGGTCGCTATAATTGACGGGGACAAGAAGGAGATAGTTACAACCATAAATACAGGTTTTGCTGTCCATACCTTGAGATACTCTTACTCAGGAAGGTACCTTTATACAATCGGCAGGGATGGAAAAGCAACAATGATCGATCTCTGGATGGACCCACCTACAACAGTGGCAGAGGTAAAGACTGGTCTTGATGCAAGGTCTATTGAGAGCAGTAAGTATAAAGGACCTAAAGGTGATTTTCTTGACAAATTTGCTATCGTCGGCAACTACTGGCCCCCTAACTTTGTTATCCTGGATGGCCAGACCCTTGAACCATTAAAGATCGTCTCCACAAGGGGATATACCTATGATACAAATGAATACCATCAGGAACCAAGGGTTGCCTCGATTGTGGCCTCCCACCATGACCCTGAATGGGTCGTGAATGTAAAAGAGACAGGCCACGTTATGCTCGTTGATTATTCAGATATAAAGAATCTCCACATCTCCTCCATAGAGTCTGAGAGGTTTCTCCATGATGGAGGCTGGGACAGGACAAAGAGATACTTCCTTGTGGCGGCCAATATGAGGAATAAGATGGTCGTCGTTGACACAAAGACAAAGAGGCTCGCTGCTATAGTAGAGACAGGAAAGAGGCCCCATCCTGGCAGGGGTGCAAATTTTGTCGATCCAAAGTATGGCCCTGTTTATGCAACACCCCATCTTGGTGAGGCAATGGTGGCCCTTATTGGAACAGACCCAGAGGGCAAATACAAAGAGTATGCCTGGAAGGTCGTGAGAAAGCTGAAAACCGCTGGTGATGGTGGACTCTTTATAAAGACCCATCCAAAGAGCAAGCATCTCTGGGTTGACCATACCCTTTCGAAAGATGTTGAGGCAGCAAGGAGTGTTACTGTTTACGATATCACAAACCTTGATGCACCTCCAAAGATAATCAAGGTTGCTGACAGGGGTAGGGTCGTCCATTTTGAGTATAACAAGGCAGGTGATGAGGTCTGGGTCTCTATATGGGATAAGGATGGAGAGATAGTGGTCTTTGATGATAAAACATTAAAGGTGAAAGCCAGGATTAAGGGCCTTGTGACACCTACAGGCAAGTTCAATGTATATAACACAAGATATGACATATATTAATTAAGGATGGAAAGAGATGAGAGTCCTTCTGTTAGGTGCTAAAGAAATGAAGACCTGGCAGAAGGACTCTCCACCTTTCAAAAAAGAGACCATCTCAAAGAAGATGGATGGACACTTATTCTGGATTACAGAAGAGGATAGAATTCACAGTGAATAAAACCATAAAATCGGAAAAAATGGTGTTTTTAATAAAAAGGAGGTACCGAAGGGTCAAGGGGTTCTTTGGTGGCCTTTTCTTTCTTTTTGTAATACTTATAAACTCCCCTGGCGCTAATGCCTCTGAGGGAAGGGAACTCTATTTAAGGCATTGTAGTGGATGCCACCATTCAGAGAGGATAGGATATTATGGCCCACCCTTATTACCTCCTTTTCTTAAGAGCCTTTCTGATAAAGATCTTGAAAGGATAATCAGGCATGGAATACCCCAAGCACCTCTTAAGCCCTCTTTTCCTATGTTAGGGAGTGAAGAGACAAAGGCTATCATCGCTTATTTAAGAGAGGAGCCTCACAGTGTCAACTGGACTGAGGAAGATATAAATAAAAGCCTTCAGGTATTTGAACTTAAAAAGGAATATCCCGGGCTTAAGGATATAAAGAACCTTACTGTTGTTGTTGAGAGGGGAAGAGATTCCATCTGGGTTATGGAAGGAGCTGAGCTCCTTGATAAGGCTCAATTCAGTAATATCCACGGAGGGATAAAGTTCACCTATGGGGGAGATTTTTTTGTGCCATCAAAGGATGGGTGGATAGGAAGGTATAACCTTAAAAAGAGGGGATTTTCCTTAAAGGTGAGACCCTGCATCTATATGCGGAATATTAGCCTCTCAAGGGATGAAGAATACCTTATAGCATCCTGCGGTCTGCCAAGCTCTATCGTAATCTTATCTCCTGAGACCTTAAGGCCCATTAAGGTCCTCCAGCTTGATGGTAAGATAAATGCCATTTATGAGCTTTCCACAAGGGATGAGGCTATATTTACCTTGAGAGATAGGCCGGTAATTGGCCTTCTTGATACAAAAAAGGACTTTAATCTTAGATATCTTTCCATAGATGAGCCCCTTGATAGTTTTTTCATAGACCCCTTTGAGGAATATGTAATCGGAAGCTCAAGGGGTGGTAAGAGATTGGCTGTATATAGCCTTAAGGATGGCTCAAAGGTCTTTGATGTTCCTATTGAGGGTATGCCCCATCTGTTTTCTGCCTCATGGTGGTATAATAAAGGCTTTTTCTATTTTGCTACACCCCATACAAAGGCCCCTTATATAACTGTCTGGAGGATGTATGAGTGGGCCTTTATAAAGAAGATAGATATAGGTGGTGAGGGATTCCTCATAAGGACAAACTCTGCCACACCCTATCTATGGCTTGACAATGGGAGTGATGAACTCGTCCTCATTGATAAGAGAGAGCTTTCTATAAAAAAGCTCATCCCTGTTAAGGGCAAGAAGGTTACCCATACAGAAGTATCTCATGATGGAAGGCTTGCCTATGTGAGTATTTATGATAAAGACGGATATCTTCTCCTTTACGATGGAGTGACCCTTAAAGAGATAAAGAGGTATGAGGCGAGGCTTTTAGGAGGGAAATATAATTATGTGAATAAGAGCAGGAGATATAATCTTTTCCAACTTGGGCGTGAGGTCTTCATGGAGAAGTGCTGGGGATGCCACCACCCTGAGAGAGAGGCCTTTGGTCCTTCCTTTCAGTGGATTGTAAATAGAAGAGATGAGTCATTGGTGAAGGCCTATCTCATGGAGCCTGAAAGATACTATAGTGCCCTTGGATACAAAAGGAGTGTTATGCCAAGGATAGGCCTTAATGAAAGGGAGGTAAAGGCCCTCATAAGCTTTGTAAAGGAGTATCCCTATGCTCAGGATGACTGAATACGTAAGGCAGATCTTAAGCAATAAGGAAGCAAAGGGCCCTTCTGAAGGCGTGACCCTTATTTGGAACCTCACAAACCTCTGTAACCTTTCCTGCAAACACTGTTATTCCTCTGCAAACCTCATGAGAGAGGAAGAATTGGAGACTGAAGAGGTATGGAGGCTCATCCCAAAGCTTAAAGATGTGGGAGTTAGGGCTGTCATCCTTTCTGGTGGTGAACCCCTCCTAAGAGAAGATATCTTTGACATAGCAGAGGCTATTAAGTATTACGGACTCAAGACCTATCTCTCCACAAATGGCTTACTTGTGGATGAGAGGAAAATAGAGAGGATCAGGTCATCCTTTGAATATGTGGGCATAAGCATAGATGGTGAACCGACACTCCATGACTCCTTTAGGGGTAAAAAAGGAGCATTTGAGAGATCCATGAAGGCCTTGAGGCTCCTTATGGCAGGAGGTGTAAAGGTGGGCCTTCGTTTTACCCTCACAGAGGCTAACTATGCCAGTCTTCCTTTCATATTCAGGCTCACAGAGAGGGAGGCTATTCCAAGGATATATATATCCCATCTTGTTTATTCAGGGAGGGGAAGGGCACTCTCAAGGCTTCCAAAGGAATTGTATCTGGAGGCTATGGAGCATCTTCTCCAAAAGGTCTTTTATTATATTGAAAACAAAGTCTCGATCGAGGTAGTAACAGGCAATAATGATGCTGATGCTGTTTTGCTTTTAAGGGAATTTGGCAGAAGATATCCAGAGCTCTCTGGAATGCTTTATGAGCGGTTAAAACAGTGGGGAGGGAATCAGGCGGGTGTAAGGCTCATGAATATTAATTTTAGGGGAGAGGTGAGACCAGACCCCTTTTTCCCTACAACCCTCGGTAATGTGAGAGAGAAAGACCTCGAGGAGATATGGAATTCTAATGGTCTTCTCTCTTTCCTTAGGCAAAGGCCTAGGAGGCTTAAGGGAAGATGCGGAACCTGTTCCTATATAGATATCTGTAATGGAAACTCAAGGGCAAGGGCCTATGCTGTTTATAATGATTATCTTGCAGAGGATCCAGCATGCTATATCTCATAGTCCTATTCACCCTCTTTATTCCCACTTATTCCTCTGCAGAGAAACTCTATGTCATTGAGCGGGAAAGGGGAAGTCTTTCAGTTATAGAAGATAAAAGATGGACTAAAAGTATAGAGGGTCTTGGAGATACTAATCATGCTATTGTGAAGTTTTACAGGGGTTCAGGGTATGTTATAACCCGAGATGGTTATATATCAAAGCTTGACCTCACCTCTAATAGGCTCATAAAAAAGGTGAGGGTTGGAAAGAGTAGTATAGGGCTTGAGTTCTGTGATGGCTTTATAGCAGTAGCCAATTATGACCCAAAGGATGTGGTGATCCTTGACCTTGACCTCCATATCTTAAAGAGGATAGAGACTGGTTCAAGAAATGTGGGGATAAAGGCAAAGGAAAGGTTCCTTGTCTTTTCCCTTATGGATAAGGATGAGATATGGGTTCTTGATTCCACAAAGGGCTTTGAGCCCCTTAAGGTCTTCAGGGATGTAGGTAGTATGCCCTTTGATGCCCTTATGGCAGGTAAGACTTATATTGTGGGCTTCTATAAAGAGGGGGCTTTAGGGATATTAGACATAGAAAGATTAGAGTATAAAAAAAAGGTGGTCAAAAAGGGAGAAGAGATCCCTTTCAAGATCCCCCACTTCGGAAGATGGGGTATCCTTGGAGACAGGGCCTTTATACCAGCTGTTGGAGAAAGGAGGGTCTATGTGATTGACCTTAAGAGATTAGACTACCATAGCCATATTGACCTTATAGGACTTCCTGTCTTTGTGGTTACATCACCTGATGGCAAGTATCTTGCAGTTAATTACAGTGGTGAGAAAGAGGATTTCATAACGATTATAGATGGAGTAAACCAGTCTGTATTGAAGGATATAAAGATAGGAAGGCGTGTAATGCACATAAGACCATCCATGGATGGCCGATGGCTCTATCTCTCGTCCTATTTTGATGGAAAGGTAAAGGTCTTGAGGACAGAGCAATGGGATATTGAGGTTGAGGTTGATATTCCAACACCATCAGGAATCTTTATTGTGCCAGAGGAAAAGGAAAATGAAGACTAACTTAACAGAGGGTGTAGAAAACCTCGTCCTCCGATACCTCCAAGATGGGATACCTATTGTATCAAGGCCTTTCCATGAAATGGCAAGAGGTATAGGGATTGAGGTAGAGGTCCTCATGGAGGTCATAAGGGACCTCAAAGAAAGGAGGATTATCAGGCAGATATCACCCATCTACGATACAAGGATGCTTGGCTATGAGAGTCTTTTAGTTGCCTTCAAGGTAAATCCTGCAAAGATAGATACAGTGGCTCAATTGATCAATTCCCATCCTGGTGTTAGCCATAACTATGAGAGGGATCACGTCTTTAATCTCTGGTTTACCCTTGCCATCCCGCCTGACAGCAGGCTTGGTCCAGAAGGCACAGTAAAGGCTATTGCAAGGAGTTCCGATGTAAGGGAATATCTGATCTTGAGGGCAAAAAGGGTCTTCAAGATAGGATTGAGGCTTGAAACTGAAGGCTCTCCCTTTGAGAGGGAAGATATTGAGACAGAGAGGCTTTCTCCTTCAGCACCTTTTACAGAGGAGGAAAAAGTTATAATAAGAGTAACCCAAGAAGATTTGCCTATTGTGGAGAAGCCCTTTGTTTTATATGCAAAGAGGCTTGGGATAGATGAGGAGATTCTCCTTAGGAAACTCAGGGAATTCCAGGAAAAGAGAATAATGAGGCGATTTGCTGCTGTCCTTTACCACAGGAATGCTGGCTTTTCTGCAAATGGTATGGTTGTGTGGAAGGTCCCTGAGGAGAAGGTGGAAGAGGTAGGATTGAAGATAGCCTCCTACAGGGCTGTCTCTCACTGTTACGAGAGGACTACAAATAGCCTCTGGCCTTATAATCTATTCTCAATGATACATGCTAAGGAAAGAAAAAGCATAGAGGAGATCGTAGAGAATATACAAGAGGAGACAGGTATAAGGGATTATATGATATTATATTCAACCAGGGAGTTCAAGAAAAAGAGGGTCAGATATTTTGAAAAAGAGATTCATGAATGGGAGGAGAGGTTTAATGGTGGAGCGGAGCCTCGTCTATAGGGATGTTGTGAGGGATCATATCCTCCTTACAAAGCCAGGTATAGTCTGTCTTGTCATCCTTACAACCTTTATTGGCATGTATTTAGGGAAGAAGGGCTTACCTGACCAGACCATTATCCTTTTTACCCTTTTGGGTGTTGGGCTTTCTGCTGGAGGTGCAGGGATCCTTAATAACTTTTTTGACAGGACAATAGACTCCCTTATGGAAAGAACAAGGACAAGGCCCCTTGCCTCTGGCAGGATATATCCTAAGGATGCCTTTCTCATTGGCCTCTTCTGTCTTATAACCTCTTTTGTTGTCCATATATCCTTTGTGAATCCCTTAACAGCCTTTCTTACCTTCCTTTCTGCCTTTATATACATTATCCTTTACACTATCCTTATGAAGAAAAGAACCCCAATGGCAACTACAGTGGGAAGTATCTCAGGTGCCCTTCCACCTGTTATTGGATATGCTGCGGTGAGAGCTGAGATAAACATGGAGGCCCTTTTGCCCTTTATAATAATGTTTCTTTGGCAGTATCCCCATTTCTGGTCTATTGCCCTGAAGTATAGGGAGGATTACCAGAGGACAGGTATCCCTGTTCTGCCCTTAAGGATTGGTGTGAAAAGGACAAAACTCTATGTTCTCATCTTCTCGCTCCTTCTCCTCTTAGTGAGTCTCCTTCCCTATTTTGGAGGCCTTTCAGGAAGGCTCTATCTTGTTAGCTCTCTATTTCTAGGAATCCTGTATGTTTTGGGAGCTCTTAGATTCACCCTTTCTAAGAGAGAGACCGATGAGTTTCTCTTTATTTACTCTATCGTCTATCTCTGCATCCTTTTCATAGTGCTCTGTGTTGATTTAGGGAGGCCATGACAAGATTAAGGGTCTGGTTTGTCTTTTCTATCTTAAGCCTTGCCTCTTCAGGTCTCTTTGCCTTTCTTGTGGCAATGAGCAGGACACCCTTTGGATATAAATATCTTCCACCTCAATATTTTCATTATGCCCTTGTAGGGCATGTAGACCTATCTATAGTGCTTTACCTTCTTGGATTCAGCATCCTTCTCTGGAATAAATTCTTCTCCTCAGAGGGAAGTATCCTCTCGCCCGCCTTCTCTTTTAGTGGATTGGGTCTTATATTCTTCTCTGTGTTGTTTAGCCTTGGAAGACCTGTTATCAACAATTACATCCCTGTTTTGGACCACCCAATCTTTTATGGTGGGCTCTTTATGTTTTTTTTAGGTGTTACTCTGGAGATACTCAGGTTTTTTAAAGAGGCAAGCTCTTCTGTTTTTTCTCGAGATGGAATAAGGTCAGGCCTTTCTGTGGCTGTCCTTGTAGCCCTTATTATGATCGCCTCCTTTCCTATCTCTTATATTAAGGCAGCCCCTACTGGAGATATCCATATCTTCTTTGAAAGGTTCTTCTGGATCCCTGGCCATATACAGCAGATCATCTATGGTGCCATGTTAATAGGTCTGTGGTATTATATCCTTTATCTTGAGGAAAAGAGGCAGACAGAGATAGGTTTTCTGAGGTTTGTGAACCTTTTCCTTCTTTTTTCTGCAATAGCTCTCTTCTTTGTCCCTGTCTTTTATCATGACACCCTCAGTAGTGGAGCAAGACTGATCGCCTTTTACTCCTTTGCAATAGGCCTTGGGATTCCGATCTTTTTGCATATCTTTTATATCATAAGGAGGGCCTCCTTCACCTATACTACTGCCTCTTTATCACTCCTCTTCTCCCTTATTCTCTATATCCTTGGTGCTCTTATCGCCTACCTCGGTTTAAGGGGTGAGGACCTCAGGATACCAGCCCATTATCATGGTGCAATAACAAGCCTCACGATAGCCCTAATGGGGATCACCTATAGTCTGTTTGGTGAACTTGGCTATAGGAATATCAAAGAGGTGGTTGGGAAGGTTCAGGTCTCCCTTTTTGGGCTTGGCATGACCCTTTTTGTCATAGGCCTTTATCTTGCTGGAAAAGCAGGGGCACCAAGGAAGATCTTTGGTATCCCAGCAGACGATATAGTTACCCTTACAGGGCTTTCTGTAATGGGAGTAGGCTCTATATTGGCTGTTGCTGGTGGGATCCTCTATATCGTTTTGATCTTTATGTCTATCTTTAGAAGGTCAGTCACTCAGGAAGAATAATTCTTTCTTTGCTTCATCATAGGAAATAATAAGACCTTCTCCCGGGCGGAGGGTTTCTTTATAAGTGAGCTCCTTTTTCTTTTCAGGAAAGAAGGTCTCCTCAAGAAAGAGCTTTAATGGTGATGAACCAGGCTCAAGGATTATCTCATCATAAACAAAGATAGAGGCATCTTTCCTGATACCACGGGGATAAAAGGTCTTTGAATAGACTTCTTTGGTGCCAGCAGTAAGGTGCAATTTAATGGGTGACCTCTCCTTTGCAAGGGAAGGTGAAGAACGGTACTTAAAAGAAAGGACAACGACAGTTTTATCTTTTGGATAAAAAGTGAATTTATCTACAGAAATGGGATAAAGGGTAAGGCAGGGGATGATAAGGATAAGGGATGCCAGGATATAATTGATCTTTTTGTAACCCCATGTAACTATTCCCTCCTCCTTTTTACTATTCTTCAGGTCTTCTATAAAGGAGTCAATCTCTGAGGTAATGTTCCTTACAGATGGTGCCTCGATAATCCGTATCCTTGAAGGCTCTACATCTTTTTTGAGTAATGGGTTTCTCTTTCTCGTGTATCTATCGATCATCCATTTATTTCCTTCCCTGTAGTAGCAATCACCCTCTTCACAGGCAATAAGGAGTAATCCTTTCGCCTCTTTCAGTATCTCCCTTGCGTTGTCGGGATGGACAACCCCTATACATGGCACTGTGAAGGTAAGGATATCCTCCTTCTTAGGAGGCATCGCTCCAAAGGCACACCTTATGGCAACGATCTCAGGAGATTTCTCTTTTATAATCTCTATAATCTTCTGCCTCTCATATAGGGAAAACTCTATTGCCCCGAAACTGCAAGAGCCAATACAGATACCACAACCTGCACATTTCCTTTCAAGGAGATAGGACTTCTTTTCCTTGCCCCTTGTTGTCATTATTACAGCCTCATAAGGGCAGTCCATATAACACTGTTCGCAACCCGTGCACCTCTCAGTAACCATCCTCACAGTAGGGTTTCTCTTTCCTTTAATAAGCCATGGAAAGAGGATAAGAAGTAAGAGGAGACCTACTATGAGAAGCCATATCCATGAAAGGGGCATTACCTTCATTGGAGGATAGAGGAAGAAATAAAACCAGTCTACACTTATCTCAAAGGGAAGCTGTGAGAGGCTTGCCTCTGGGTCACTTTTAGCTGGAAGGATGATAGATAAGAGCACGAGAAGAACAGTAATATATACCCAGAGAAACCTTGGTGGTATAAGCCTCGGCCTCGCATTTCTCATAACATGTAACCATAGTATAAAGACTACGAGTATCGTAAGGGCGATATGGGCGTAGAGGAGCATCCTGAAGAGCCCCCCGATATATTTTATATCTGTTCCAAAAAAGGTACTCATAATGTCATGCCCAAATATTGGAAGATAACTAAGTAACTTCCCTGTGAAGATACCTATGACCTGAGCCTTTGTATCCCATACGAGGATATACCCTGATATCCCTGTTATGAGGAATATAATGAAGAGGACTATACCTGTGAACCAGGCGACCCACCTGAAGAGCCTGAAACGGTCTGTAATAATCACATGGAGGACATGAAGAAGGGTCGTCAGGATTAGGGCATCGGAGGAGTATCTGTGGAGACCTCTCATAATCCTTCCTATTATGTCTGAGGATAGAGCCTCTACTGAAGAATAGGAGTATCTCGGGTCAATTTTATAAAAAATAAAGAGATAGATCCCTGAAATCACATCGATGATGAGGAGGATTATTATTATGCTTCCAAGGTGGTGAAGGGGATTAAGCCTTGCCGAGAAGAAACGGCTTAAGATATCTGTTAAGTAATGAAAGAGCCTGTGAAGGCTTGTAAGACTCACCATCTTTAAAGTACTATAAATTTTTATAGTTTCTTTTGAGTATGATTTGAATCATAAGCACACCTACCCTAAATAAATTTTGGATAGGAAGTCTTGATAATAAGTATAACAGTATTTTTGGGCAGTTGCTATGACAGCTCAGAAAGGGATTAAGAATTTAGCTATTGGGAACAATTTATGGCAATGCTATTTTGTCAATTAAGGCATACAATAGGGTATAAGCATGGCTGGCTTTTTGGTGGCTCCTGTAACAGCGTGGGCAAAATTCACATCTTGACAAAGCCCCTTTTATGAATCAGAGGCGGTTTTTATTTAGTGACAAAAGTCACTGAAAAAATATCTGAGGACCTTTAAGATTATGTTGGATAAAGGCTTAGCCTTATAAAATTAACGAAGGGGGAGGATGATGGTGAAGAGTATTGTTATTTCTATAGTCTCTCTTTATATTACCTTCGGGATCTTTATGTCGGATGGATACAGTGCAGATCCCCAAGTTCTTAAACTCGGTAAGACTGTCTACAACAGGAGATGTGCCTTCTGTCACGGTCCAAAAGGCGACGGCAATGGTATGGCAGAGTTTGTTTATAAAAAGACAAAAGGCAAGGTCTGGAAGATATATCCGAGAGATTTAACATTAGGAGTATTCAGATTCAGGTCGACTCCCACAGGTAGCCTTCCAACAGATGAGGACCTTATGAGGATAATTGAAAACGGCATTCCAAGGTCAAGTATGCCACCAGCAAGAGACTTATCAATAGAGGAGAAAAAAGCTGTGATTGAGTATATAAAGACCTTCTCACCAAGATGGAAGGAAGAGGCTCCGGGCTCGCCAATCCTGACGAAAAGACCTGATTGGGTTGGCAGTCCAGCTTCAATAGAGAGGGGTGCACAGGTATACAAGGAGATGAAATGCTGGGAGTGCCATGGCGATAAAGGAAGGGGAGACGGTCCAAAGTCTGACGCTATCAAGGATGACTGGGAACGGCCGATCCTGCCCTTCGATTTCAGTATAGGGGCCCTTAAGAGGGGTAGTGCTCCAGAGGATATTTACTACACCTATACAACTGGCCTCGATGGCACTGGCATGCCCTCTTATGAAGACTCACTGAGTGAAGAGGACCGCTGGCACCTCGTCTCTTATACATTAAAATTAATGGGAAAGATTCGATAAGGAGGTAAAGATGGAAGATAAAAAGCCTTTTCTTGAGAGGTTCCTTGATAATCCTATAGGTCTATTAATAATGAGTCTGGGTATCTTTGCCATTTCCTATTTTATATGGGGTATTATTATCGTATTATCGACCCCTCCTCTTCCAGAGGCATTTAAGATAAGTATCTTAGGAGGTGAATAAGATGGCACTAAATGTACCTGCAAAGGGATGGTATGCTACAAAGGTAGCAAAGGATGAGAAATCCTGGATAGTTATCTCAGTGATTGCGGCCCTTGCACTCTTTATATGGATGTCAGCCTGGCATCTTTTTGGGAAACAGAATCCTCCAGTCAGTGTTTACACAACCACACCTGATGAATTCTACAGGCTCGCCCAGGCAAACTGGCAGAAATATAAGGTTGGTGAGGAAGAAGGTATCCCTGTGGTAGCACCTCCACCTGGAGGCGATGTATTCCTTCTGGCATCTACATGGAGATGGGAGCCTGTCATCAAATTGAAAAAAGACCAGGAATATAAGATCCACATATCCTCCCTTGACATTGTTCACGGCTTTTCCCTTCAGCCTGTAAATATGAATTTCCAGATATATCCTCACTATGACTATGTCTTCACCTTTAAGCCAACATCTAGTGGTGATTTCAGGATTATCTGCAATGAATATTGTGGATATGGCCATCACTCTATGATTGGCAAGATAATCGTTGAAGAATGATTGAAAGGAGGTTATAGAATGTTTATAAAGTGTGATATAACAGGCCTTAATGTTGACAGAAGAGTGGTCCCATTAATCAAGGCTAATGCCATTGTCTCAGTAGTAGCCCTTCTTATAGGAGTAGTAGCTGCCCTTTTACTGGTTCTTACCAGGTGGCAGGTTGTCCATCTTTTACCAATGGATTGGTATTATAGGATTCTCACCCTCCACGGCCTTACAGCCCTCGTTGTATGGATTGTATTCTGGGAGATGGCAGGTCTCTATTTTGGCTCTACAGTTGCGCTCAATGCAAGACAGGTTGCACCAGGCCTTGGCTGGTTGGCCTTTGTGCTTATGGTTGTAGGGACCGCCCTCGTTGCCTATGCAGTCCTCTTTACTCAAAGGGCCGATGTCCTCTTCACATCCTATGCACCGATTAAGGCCCATCCAATATATTACTTAGGGATAATCCTCTTTGCTGTTGGTGCCTTGACTGTTGCGGGTCTCTTCTTTGCCAATATACTCACTGCCAAAAAGGAGAAGACCTATGGTGATGGACCGCTCCCTGTCTTTACCTTTGGTCTCCTCGCAGCTGCCATCATTACTGCAGGGACCCTCCTTTCAGGTGCTGTAATATATATTCCGACCTTTCTCTGGTCCCTCGGGCTAATAGATTCTGTTGATAGTCTTGTTTATAAAATGATATTCTGGGGTTTCGGTCACTCCTCCCAGCAGATAAATGTTACGGCTATGATAGCTGTGTGGTATCTTGTTGCCTTTCTCACTGTTGGAGGGACGACGATAAATGAGAAGGTGACCCGATTTGCCTTTTTATTCTATCTGATTGGCATTATGCTTGCCTCAGCCCATCACCTTCTTACTGACCCTGTGAGGTCTGCTTCATGGAAGGTCTTCAATACCAGTTACTTTATGTATATTGCTGTTCTTGCCTCTATGATCCATGCCTTTGCTGTTCCTTCTGCTATAGAGTCTGCCCAGAGAAGGAGGGGATTCACAAAGGGGCTCTTTGACTGGCTCAAAAACGCACCATGGGGAAACCCGGCCTTCTCAGCTGTATTCCTCGGTATACTGAACTTTGGCTTCATTGGAGGGATTACTGGTGTAATAAATGGCATGGAGCAGACGAATATCATTGTTCATAATACACTGGCAATCCCAGGCCATTTTAAGGGAACTGTTGTTGGTGGCACAACCCTTACATTTATGGGACTAACCTATTATCTCATTCCTCTCATATTCAGGAAGAAGATAAGATTCTTTGGGCTTGCAAAGGTCCAGCCCTGGCTCTTTGGGATAGGCATCGCTCTTTTAGCAGTGGGGTTCTCTACCCTTGGTTATCTTGGTGTGCCAAGGAGACATTGGGACATCACCTTCTCAGGAGGACCATTTACATTCACCTTTCCACCTGTTATTGACCTCTTCTGGGTCATAGTAGTCCTTGGCGGTCTTATAGGCGTTATTGGTGCCCTTGCTTGGATACTGATTGTTGTTGCCTCTGTATTCTTTGGAGAGCCTTTAAGGTCAAAGGAGGATATGCAGATACCAATAGCAGATGTTCCTCCGCCAGCAGAGCATAAGGGTTTTGCAGCACCAGGGACCTTTACCTTGACCCTTATATTCCTGACTGCCTTTCTTCTCTTTACCGCCCTTAACTGGGGATGGCTTAGTGTGATGTGGGAGGTTAAATAAAAGGTGAGACCTTTTTTCACCTTTCTCTTCCTTATCCTTTTTAGCCTCAGGGCATCAGGAGAGCTCCTGATGCCCGAGGAGAGGAAGAGTGTTGGAAAGAGGCTCCCTGATGTTCGTTTAATTGATGCTGATGGTCGTTCTCTTTCACTCATTGAGATTGTAGATGGTAAACCCCTGGTCATTAGTCTCATATATACAAGATGTACAACAGCCTGTCTTCTGATCACTGATAGCCTCATTGATGTAGTAGATAAGATAGGCGGTTTAGGAGAAAAGTATAATGTCCTCACCCTCTCCTTCGACCCTGCCGATACTCCAGAGCGCCTAAGGGAGTACAGGGATAGATTCGGCCTTAAAAGAAAGGGATGGATTGTTGCGGGAGGAGATAAGGCGGAGGTTGAAAGACTCTTAAAGGCCATCGACTTCCAATATATCCTGGATAAGGCAACGGGTGAATTTATCCATCCTAATCTTCTTCTGGTCCTAACCCCTGATGGCAGGGTTTCGAGGTATATCTATGGTGTTTCTTATAAAGAGAGAGACTTGAGGTTGAGCCTAATCAATGCAAAGAAGGGGATATCCTCCCTTAGTATCCCTGAAGGTATCCTTCTTAGGTGTTACAGATTTAATCCCCTTACAGGAAACTATGAGACGGACTGGGCCTTCATAATACATCTCTTTGGAGGAGTGAGTTTCTTCCTTTCAGTCTCTATTGTCCTTTGGAGGATGAGGCTACTTTCCTTTTTCAAAAGGCGCTTTGGCTCCACGGACCTAAAAGGATGATGAAGATAGTCTCTTGAGGTACAGAGGGGTTAAATATGCACGGGATTATATTTGCGGAGATGAAAAGGTATTGTGAGACCCGATTTGGGAGTGGATTGTGGGACAATATCCTTAAGGAATCAGGAATCGGATGGAAGATCTATCTCCAGAAGGAGGAATATCCTGATGAGGAGGCAACTGCTATTGTCTCTACCGTTTCTAAGGTAACAGGAAAACCTGTTTCTGGTATTCTGGAGGATTTTGGCGAATTTATTGTACCGACCCTCTTCTCTATATTTGGGGCTCTCATTAGAGCAGAGTGGAAGACCCTTGATCTGTTAGAACATACAGAAAAAGTAATCCATACAGCCGTTAGGGTTAAAGACCCCATAGCGAAACCTCCACAACTTGAATGTTATCGCAAGTCTCCTGAGGAGATTGTTATCTTTTATAATTCACCTCGTAAGATGTGCGCTCTGGCAAAGGGAATAATAAAAGGCGTTGCCAGCTATTACAATGAAAAGGTCTTTGTGAGTGAGCCGAAGTGCATGCTCATAGGTAGCCCTAAATGTGAGATAGAAGTGAGATTGTTAAAATAAGGTAAGGTTTTTTGATAGCTCTCTTTTTTAGTAAGATTTAGACTACCCTTAGCCACCAAAGCTAAAGATAAAGAAACTGTAACAGATAAGTTACTCCAATAAGGCAAACAGGATGTAGCATGGCTGGCTTTTTTGGTGGCGAGTAAGAGTTTGGCAAAGTTTCAGGGTCTTGGCAGGGCTTTGAAAAAAATCTCAAACACCCCATTAAAACTGTTACTAAAATTAAAGGATGTCAGTTATGGGAATAATAGATTTCTTTACCTCAAGGATTGAAAGGAAGATACTTCTTATTTTCCTTACAGTATTATTGGCTGTTGGTATCCCTCTTCTCCTATTTGAGCTTTCCACTATAGAAAGAGAGGTATATCAGTTAAATGAGATGAGATGGAGTCTCTTTTCCGAGGCTGTCTTTAAGGCCATAGAGACAGTAATGCTTGAGGGCAGAGCTGATATAGCTAACAATGCCCTGAATCGCTTCAGGCAAGTAGAGGGTGTAGAGGGTATCGATATAGTGAGGATGGATGGGTCAAAGGCCTACACAGCAGGACAGATTAAGATTCTTGCTCCAGATGTAATAGAGCGTGTAAAAAAGGAAGGTTATTTAAATCTCTATGAAGAATCTGGTGGCAGAAAGGTAATGGTACATCTCAAGCTCTTGTTAAACAAGGATGAATGCATGAGATGCCATGGAAGTGATTCACCCTATCGTGGGATAGTGATGGTGAATACCTCCCTCAAACCTGTAGAGGCACGGTTATTCTCCTTAGGGAAGAGGATGATAATCAGTGTGCTCCTTGCCTTGTTAGCCTTTTTAGTTGTGATACCCTTTGCTCTAAGGAGGATGATTGTGAGACCTATACAGAAAATCTTTTTGGTTGCAGAAGAGGTATCTAAGGGTGATTTAACAAGGGAGATAAGATATCCATCAAAGGACGAAATTGGTAGTCTCCTAAATTCTATTGAAGAGATGAGGAAAGGTCTTAGCGGATTACTCAGGAAGGTTAAGGACTCTTTCACTACAGTAATGACCTCAGGGAGTGGACTTGTTGAAGAGATAAAGGAATTGACAGCAAGGGCAGAGAGACAGGTTCAAGACTCTTTGGGGATTTCTGGCTCTGTTTATGATATTAATAGCCTAATCCAGGTGGTTATAGAATCTATAAAAAGACTGCACAACTCAACAGAAGAGACAGCAGCTGCACTTCAAGAGATGAAGGCCTCTATAAAAGAGATAGCCGAAAGTGTAGCCTCCTTTGCCCAGTTTATAGATGATACATCTACCTCTATAGAGGAGAGTTTCGCCTCCATCAGGGTAGTCAACGAGGGCATAGACCGTTCAAAGGAGGCCGTTGATACAACACTTACAGCTGCAATACAACTGAAAGAAAGTGTGAAGGATGTCAGGGAATTCGCAGGCCAGTCTGCTTATCTTGCAGGAGAGGTTGCCACTAGCATAAAAGATAAAGGATTAGTAGCCATTGATGAGGCAAAGAAGCGTATGGAGGAGATAACCCTATCAGCCTCTCACGCTTCGGAGGTTATTGAAGAGATGAGGAGGTCTTCTGAGAGGATAGATAAGATTGTAAAGATAATAGATGATGTAGCTCAGAGCACAAGACTCCTTGCTCTGAATGCGGCAATACTTGCTGCACAGGCAGGAGAATACGGTAAGGGATTTGGTGTTGTAGCAGCTGAGATAGGCAGACTTGCTCAACATACAGCAGGACATACAAAGGAGATCACATCTATAATAGAAGGGGTAAAAGAGACCATAGATAGGGCTACAGATGCTCAGGAGAGAACAAGGGGCTTAATAAAGAAGGGATACGAACATCTAACTCAGGTAGAGACTGTATTCACCACTATTCTTAAGACCTCTACTGAATCTGCTTCACAGGCTACTTTTATAGAAAATGCAACAAAAGAGCAGGAAAAGGCAGTTCAGGAAATAACCTTATCTATGGAATCCATCTCCCAGAGGATGGAAGAGATAGTACGGGCCTCTGAGTATCAGAGGGCTAGCAGTGAGCAGATACTCAAAGGAGTAGAGAGAATGAGGGAGATAGCAACAGGCCTCAAGAACTCTATACTTGACCAATCTAAGGGGAGTGACATCATTGCAGGTGCAGGGGAGGCAATCCTAGAACAGGTAGAGCGTATAAGGAAGGTAATGGAGGAGCTGGAGAGAAGTGGTAGAGAAATAATGAAACGAACAGAGAGCATAACCGAGGTGACGAAGAAAAGTCTTGAACTTGCGAGCAGATTGGAAGAGGAGAGATCAAGGTTTGAGGGGGTTATAGAGACACTCCAGATGGATGTTAACAGGTTCAAGACCTAAAGGATCTGCTACTTAAGATGACACAGAGCCAAAAAGGTAATGTCAAGATTTTGATGCTTTTTTCTTAAAGAGCTCATTGACGTGAAGACTGTCATGGGAGGGGCCCTTGTGCTTTTTTCAGGTTATCTCATAATAAAGAGAGGCTCATGATAGGCCTACATCAAAGAGCGTCATGATCGCAAACCTGTTATTGCACCCATCGTAGCCACATCAGTATTTCCATTCCTCTGGGATTCTGGTATTAATTCTTCAACTACAACAAATATCAACACCACCTGGTAGTTGACCGAAGAAGAAGGCCTTAGGCCTTGAAAACCCCTTTCTTCGTAGGGGCATGGATATGGCAAGACCTTCTGGAAGATTCTGAAGTCCTATACCAGAGGCAAGGGCAACTGCACTGGCAAGGGTTGCTGGTGACATTTCATCTTTTGAACAGTATCCCTGCACCTCCGGGTGCAGATTTTTTTAAAAAAACAACATCCCTACCAGGCCTGCTCCAAGGATTATGAAGGTAGGATCAATCTTTGTAAATGTAATAAGGATAAAAGCAAGAAGGGCTATTATGGTCGCTGGTGTATTCAGGAGAGAGGTCTTTCCGAGGGAAATAGCTGTAGAAAGCAGAAGGCCAATGACAGCTGGTTTTATTAGCGCTATGGCAGAATCGACTATCCGGGAGCTCCTGAATTCATTGTAATAGTGACTTATAAGGGTCACAATGATAAAGGATGGCAGATAGGTGCTTACTGTAGCACCAAGGGCACCAATGATTCCGAAAAGCTTATAGCCTATAAAGGCATTCATAATGGTTAAGGGTCCTGGTGTGAGCTGGCCAATGGCAATGGCTTCTATAAATTCCTGATGGGTTAGCCAGTGATACCTTTCCACTATCTCTTTTTCAAGGAGGGGAATCATCACATATCCACCCCCTATGGTAAAGAGGTTGATGTAAAAGAGTGTCCAGAAGAACTTAAACATACTTCTCCCTATCTTTGCCTTCCATAAATAAGAATACCTGTAAGACCCGAAAGAACTATAAGGGCTATGGGATTAAATTTTAAGATTGAGAGCACAAAAACCATAAGACCTGTAATTACTGTAACAGGGCTTTTAAAAATCTTTTTAGAGAGTTTAAATATTACACTCAGGAGAAGTCCCACTACAGCAGCCCCCACACCCTTTAAGAAGGCCTTTGCCATTTCCCCTTCCTTGTATCTTACATATAGATAACCAATCAAGATCACTATCACTAAAGATGGAAGAACCTGTCCAACAATTGTGATAAGGGCTCCCTTTATCCTTCTGAGATAAAATCCAATAAATATGCCTGTATTTATAATTGGAGCTCCAGGTGTAAGTTGACCAATAGCAACAGCCTCGCTGAATTCCTCCTCTGTAAGCCATTTATGTCTATGGACGAGTTCTCTTTCGAAAAAGGCAAGCATGGAATAGACACCACCAAAGGCAAAGGTCCCTATCTTTAAAAAGACCAGAAAGAGTCTTTTCAGAGAAACAGGAGATCTACGGTTATTTACAAGAACATCAGAAACTGGTCTCACTCTCTCACCTTCAATCTGCTCATAAGTTTGTTTAGTTCTATTAATGCTTCTTCTCTATTTGTAATTCTTCCTGCAAACTGAAGTTTTAAGAGTTTCTTTAAAAGCACTCCTATGTGTTTAGATTGTATATCTCTGTTTCTTGCAATATCAATACCTCTGAGGAGGGGCTGCGATAGACAGTTTCTAAGCCTCTCTGCCTCTTTAAGAAGTCTTTTATTTCCTGTTATTAAGGCTATGTCTTCAGGATTGTCTTTTATTTCATAAAAGAGGTCGAATAATTTATCCCGGTCTTCTCGTTTCAAAGGAAATTTTAAGACCCCTGCCTTTATCTTCTTTAAAGCCCTATGAAGACTATCAAGCCTCTTCTGATTCTTTTTGCTTAATCTTATGAGCCAGTCTCCTTTTTTATAACTCAGGCAGACAAGCCTTAAAAAGGTAATCCTTGAAAAGCCCTGAGAAAGCTTATCAGAGGGAAAGAGGTCTGAATTTTTAAGGTAAAAATTGGTAAGTTTCTGGAATAATTTAAAATTTTGATTTAAGTCTTTCTTCTTAATATCAAGAATTACCGTAAAAATATTATCAGTAATCCCAGCTCTTACAGCCTTTAGAGGATTCCTTAGAGACAGGAGTTTCATAAATTCCGATGTTATCCTTTCCTTTGGTGCACTTCTCAAAAGGAGCCTAAGTCCTGAAAGGCTCTTTCTTGTTGAGGCTGTGATCCTTCCATTAATCTCTGCTGCTATCCTGTAAGCCCTTAATATCCTCACAGGGTCAGAAATGATATTCTCTTTAGAAATAAGTCGGACAATTCTTTTATGAAGGTCCTTGATACCTCCAAAAGGGTCAATAATGCCATCTTTCAATGACCAAGCAATACTGTTTATCGTGAAGTCCCTTCTACTGAGGTCAAGAACTATTGGGTCTGAAGTAAAGGTAATGTCTATTTCACCATGAAAAGGAGAGCCCTCCGGGATAACTATCCTCACAAGATTTTTCAGGACAAAAAAACTGCCTCCAAGCCTCTCTGCAAGTCTCTTTATTTTATGAAGTTCTACAGGTCCGTTAACCACATAGTCCCTGTCCTTAGACTCTATTCCAGCAATCAGGTCCCTTATAAAACCGCCGACGAGATATATATCGGGAAATTCTCTTATAACAGTGGCTGTAACAGGGTCTTTTTTAATTGCATTTAAAATCTTCTTGTATTCAGGTAAGAGTTTATCCCCTCCAGGGATATTTAACATCTGATACTTCATAAGGTACTCGCCACTATCTTTGAGTTTTCTTCTGCAATGAGATGTAATTCAAACCTCACTCCCCTCACCTTTTCTTCTACAATATTTTTTGCTATATGACAGAGTTTTCTGAGGATCTTGAATCTCCTACCATAATATAACCAGTGGAAAAATGTGAGGGTGTCAGTATCCTTAAATTCTTTAATTTCCTTCTCATCAATACCTGCATTCTTCAAGACCCTTAAGACAAAGGAACTGACAGGTTTATCTGTCCAGAGAATTACCTCAAGGAGTCCATGCCAGTTGACACATAGATGAACCTTTAGAGGTTTTTCAGAATCATTGAATTTAAGGATATCCAGCCTCAGCTCTTTTGTAATAAAATATGAAGATTCGGGAAGATTAAAAAGTTCCCTGTGGGTATTCTTCGAAAGGATATTCTGGCATAAAACAATCTCTTCCAATCTCAGTCTCTCCTGTGAAGGACTGCAAGGGTCTCTATATGATATGTATTCGGAAAGAAATCAAATATCTCGATGGAATAAAGTTCATAAGTTTTTAATAATTTTTTTATATCCCTTGCAAGGGTTGTGGGATTACATGATATATAAAAGATCTGTTCAGCCCCACTTTCAAGAACTGTTCTGAGGGCCCTGTCTGTCATGCCAGGTCTTGGTGGGTCGACAATTATAATCTCATAATGCCCGGAGGCCCTGAACTTTTCTATAGAGGAATGTACGGGCTTGCAGTTCTTTATGCTATTTATCTCGAGATTCCTCTTAAGGTCGTTAAAGGCATAAGGATTCTCCTCCACAGCTATGACTTCCTTTACGCTGGAAGATAGAGGAATAGAAAAATTTCCAGCCCCGGCATAAAGGTCAAGAAGCCTTGCCCCTTTGTTGTTTATAAGTCCAGAGAGCCTATTTATCAGCTCTTTATTGAGCTCCCAGTTTGACTGAAAAAAACTCCTTGCAGAGACCGTATAAGAGAAAGTATCAAGAGGTAGATTTATAAACTCAAGCCCGCAGGCTCTATTTTCAAAGATGATGCCCCATCTTCCATTGGAGGAGATAACGCTCATTATATCTTCGCTGTAATGAAGACCTTTAAGGTATAGCAGACATTCCTTTTTATTACTTGATACATGTATCTCCTTTAACGGCCTGAGATGGGAAAGCCCTGAAAGCACAGAAATGGCGCTATTTATCTCCTCAATCATTAATGGACAGGATGTGATTGGAATTAACTCCTTTGTCCCATCTTTATAAAATCCTATCCCTGATTGACCGGCCTTAAATTGTGCCCTGTATCTATAATTAAAAGGTCTGAGGGATCTTACAGGTATAAGTTGAATATCAAGTTTGGCTATCCTTTTAAGGACATCCTTTAAAACCTCTGACTTTATTGTAAGCTGATAATTATAATCAGCATGCTGGAGCTGGCATCCACCGCAAAGGCCGTAAACATCACATACAGGCTTAACCCGCCATTCCGATGGCTCTATTATTTCCACTACCCTTGCAATAGAATAATCCTTCTTCTTTTCTACTATAACAACATCAACAACCTCTCCTGGCAGAGCACCTTTGATAAAGATTATCTCCTTACCCTCCTCCTTATAAAGGGTATAGCCTCCATAAACCGGCTTTTCAGCTTTGACCCTGAGCATAGAAATATTTTAACACGAAGCTAAGAAAGGATTTAGATGAGAAAGAATTATAACCTGATGTAGGTTCAAAATTCTTTGGCTGGAATGAGTTATAAAAGGAAGTGATATAACAGGAATTTACTTTTCTGGCGGGGTGGACGGGGCTCGAACCCGCGACCTTCGGCGTGACAGGCCGACGTTCTAACCATCTGAACTACCACCCCATAATGGTAGGCGGAACAGGGATCGAACCTGTGACCTCAGCCTTGTAAGGGCTGCGCTCTCCCAACTGAGCTATCCGCCCGAGAATATATTTTAACAATTTTAAAGTAAATTTTGTCAATCACGCTTTTCACTTCTATGTTCCTGAGAGATTTCTTTGTTCTTTACAGGTTCACCCGGAATTCTATACTCTTCAGATGCCCATTTGCCGAGGTCAATAAGCTTGCATCTTTCAGAACAAAAGGGCCTCCAGGGGTTTTCGTGCCAGGTGGTTAGGGCTTTACAGGTTGGACAGATGACTTTCATATTTAATTTTAACATATGGTAATATATATCTATGATACTTGGTGTAAATGTTGACCATGTTGCTACCATAAGGCAGGCGCGACTGGCAAAAGAGCCTGATCCAGTAATGGCTGCTACCCTGGCTATCCTTGGTGGAGCCGATGGTATAACGGTTCACCTCAGGGAGGACAGGAGGCATATCCAGGACAGGGATCTCAGGCTATTAAGGGAGATTGTTACAGTAGAGCTGAATCTTGAGATGGCAGCTACAGATGAGATGCTTAAGATAAGTCTTGATGTAAAACCAGATCTAATAACCATAGTGCCTGAAAAGAGACAGGAGCTTACAACAGAGGGGGGCCTTAATGTTAAAGAGAACCGAACAATGTTAAAGGAGTTTATAAAAAATATAAACGACAAAGGCATTCCTGTAAGCCTTTTTATCAATCCATCCATTGAAGATGTAGATATCTCAAAAGAGATAGGAGCACAGATGGTAGAAATTCATACAGGCATGTATGCTGATGCCCTGCCAATAAAAAAGATAGATGAACTTAGGAAAATAATGAAGGCAGTTCAAAGGGCTAAATCTCTTGGACTTGAGGTAAACGCAGGCCATGGCCTTAATTATCACAATGTTAAGGCTGTGGCTGCCATACCTGGCTTGAGGGGACTTTATATTGGCCACAGTATTGTAGCAAGGGCAGTACTTGTAGGGATGAAAGAGGCGGTAAGGGAGATGAAAGAGCTTATATCTAAGGCTCAGAAATATCAGGATTGAGGCGTGATTAAAGGTACAGGGATTGATATTGTAAAGATAGAGAGGATCAAAAGGGCTACTGATAAATGGGGAGAAAGATTTCTCAGAAGGATATTTTCAGAAGATGAATTGAATTACTCTCTTTCGAAGACGAACTTTTTTGAATCCCTTGCTGCCAGATTTGCTGCAAAAGAGGCCTTTATTAAGGCTATGGGGATAAGGATAGATTTCAAATCAATTAAGATTTATAATGAGCCTTCCGGAAGACCCTATCTTGTTATTGAAAAACCCCTGCCCCTAAATTTAAGATCCCACCTTACCCTCAGCCATGATACAGAATATGCTATTGCCATGGTAATAATAGAGGAGCTTTGATGAAGGTCGTTAATTCTAAAGAGATGGCATTTATAGACAGGGTAACTATCAGGAAATATGGAATACCTTCCCTTGAGTTAATGGAAAAGGCTGGAAGAGCCGTAGCTTTTAGAGTAAGGGAAAATTTTAAAAAAGGAAAGGTTATAATCCTTGTGGGGCCAGGCAACAACGGAGGAGATGGTCTTGTTGCAGCAAGATATCTCAAAAGGTACAGATTTAAGGTAAAGATCTATCTCCCCTGGGAAGAACACAATATGAGTGATGAGGCAAGGTCAGAACTTGAAAGAATAAAGAGAAGTAACATTCCCTATGTATTCACTACAGAGATAAAGAATGAAGACATTAAAGATGCCATTATATTAGATGCCCTATTCGGTACGGGTCTAAAAAGGGAGATATCAGGCAGGATTGCTGAAATAATAGATCTTATCAATAATTCAGGAAATCCTGTTGTAGCTGTAGATATCCCCTCAGGCATATCCTCTGACGATGGTTCTATAATGGGAAGGGCCATTAAGGCAGATATTACTGTTACCTTTGGTCTTCCTAAAAGAGGCCATCTCCTTTACCCTGGTTCACAATACTCAGGGAGGCTCTATGTGGAGGATATAGGTTTTCCAGAAGAATTAATAAACTCAAAGGACCTGAGGGTTGAGCTTCTTGAGAAGGAATTCGTTAAAAAACTTATCCCTCAAAGAAAGAGATATTCTCACAAAGGCACCTATGGTCATTTACTCATTATAGCAGGCTCAAGGGGGAAGACGGGAGCCTGCCTTCTTGCAGCAAGGGCAGCCCTCCGGAGCGGAGCAGGACTTGTAACAGTTGGAGTACCTGAGTCATTACTTCAAGTATTCGAATCGAGGGTTACCGATGAGATGTGTCTGGGGCTTCCTGACAGAGGTGATGGAACCTTAAGAAAGGATGCTGTAGATATAATTCTTGAATTTGTTAAAAAGCGAGGCAGGGCGATTGCTATAGGCCCTGGAATAGGTGTTACAGAGGATACAAAGGGCATTATCAAGGAATTAATAGAGAGGATTGAAGTCCCTATGGTTATAGATGCAGATGGTATTAATTGCCTTCAGGGTATGGCTGAGATACTAAAAAACAAAAAGGCAGACATAGTCCTCACACCCCATCCAGGGGAGATGGCAAGGTTAACAGGTCTTCAGATAGAAGAGATAGAGAGAAGAAGAATAGACCTTCCACAAGAGTTTTCCCTAAATTATGGATTAACAATAGTTCTTAAGGGAGTGCCTACCGTGATAGGACATAATGGTTACACCTATATCAATCCAACAGGAAATCCTGGCATGGCAAAGGCAGGTAGTGGTGATGTCCTGACAGGTATTATAGGAGGGCTCATGGCTCAGGGTCTCACGAGTCTGGATTCAGCTATTCTTGGTGTCTATCTCCATGGTCTTGCCGGTGACATAGGTGCATCCCATAAGGGAGAGCATAGCCTTCTTGCCTCTGATATAATTGAATATATACCTGAGGGTTTTAAGGAGTTAATGAATGGATGACCTCATAATACCACCTATTTTCCCCCATAATATCAGGGCATTCTTTACAACAAGGCATAGACACCCCTTTGTAAATCAAACACACATCCCTGTTTATAAACCTGTTCAAAGACATACTTCTAATGTAATAGTTCTTGATAACTTAGAAAGGATTATTGGTGATGCTGTTATTACAGATAGAAAGGGCATAACCATAGGTGTTGAAACAGCAGATTGCGTACCCATACTATTATGCGATCCTGAGGTACCTGCCATAGGTGCAGTCCATGCAGGCTGGAGGGGAACAGCAGCAGGTATACTAAAAAATACAGTCCAGAAGATGAAGGAATTATACTCATCAGAGCCCCCTCGAATCCTTATGGCAATAGGCCCATCAATTGGGCCATGCTGTTATGAGGTTGATGAACCAGTTATGAAGGCTGTTTCTCAGGTGACAGGGACCCATTATACCTCAAGAAATGGCAAATATTATATAAATCTTCAGCAAGAAAATCTCTTGCAGGCCTTATCGGAGGGTTTACGGAGAGATAACATATGGCTCTCAGATGAATGCACCTTCTGCAATCCCCATAAATTTCATTCTTACAGATACTCCAGAGACAGAGCGGGAAGACAGGGAGGATTTATTATGATTGAATTTTAAATTTATTTGTGGTAACTTTTGAATATAGATGCCACAGAGTGCAGGTGGCAAAATAAAAAAATAAGGAGGTCAACATTGAAAGAACAGGAAATTATTGAAAGGCTGAGGAAGGAAAATGAGGAGTTCAGGAAACTTGAGCAGGAACACAGGAGTCTCGACTCTACCTTAAAAGAACTTGAGGCAAAAAGGTTTCTTACAGCTGAGGACGAAATTGAAATCCATAAATTAAAAAAATTGAAACTTTCAAAGAAGGATCGGATGCTTGAACTTATAGAAGAATATAAAAAGAGCCATTCCATAAATTAAAAGATTTTTTCGTTTTTTTAGAGAATCCTAACTAAAGGGGAGGATTTTTTTATGCCTTTAAGGAGCTCAAAGATTAAAAAAGGACTTGAAAGGGTACCACACAGGGCCCTTCTCTATGCAACAGGAGTACCAAAATCAGAAATTAACAAACCCTTCATTGGCGTTGCCACGAGTTTTACAGACATCATACCTGGTCATATCGGCATGAGAGACCTCGAGCGTTTCATAGAAAAGGGAATCCATACAGGAGGAGGTTATCCCTTCTTCTTTGGAATACCTGGTATATGCGATGGAATAGCAATGGGCCATAGAGGCATGCACTACAGCCTTCCTTCGAGGGAGCTCATTGCTGATATGGTAGAGACGATTGCCGAGGCCCATCAGCTCGATGGACTCGTGCTTTTAACTAATTGTGACAAGATCACACCAGGTATGCTTATGGCTGCAGCAAGGCTCAACATCCCATCCATTGTTGTTACAGCTGGACCAATGCATTCAGGACTATTAAAAGGTAAAAGGCTCTCTCTTGTAAATGACACCTTTGAGGCAATAGGGAAATTCAAAAAGGGCCTTATATCCTCTGAGGAGCTTGAACAGCTTGAGCTCTGTGCCTGTCCTGGACCTGGCTCCTGTCAGGGAATGTACACAGCAAATACCATGGCCTGTGTGACAGAAGCCCTCGGGATGAGTCTTCCTACCTGTGCAACCAGTCTTGCCATCACCTCTCATAAAAGAAGGATTGCCTTTGAGAGTGGAAGGAGGATTGTGGAACTCATAAAGAGAAATATTACTCCAAGAAAGATCATGACAAGGAAGGCCTTTGAAAATGCCATAAGGGTTGATTTGGCCCTTGGTGGTTCTACAAATACAGTCCTCCACATACCTGCTATTGCCCATGAGGCTGGTGTTGATCTACCTCTTGAAGTCTTTGATAAATTAAGCAGAACAACCCCACATATAGCAAATATGCTTCCAGGAGGGGAACATTTTCTTGAAGACCTCGATGCTGCTGGAGGAATCCCAGCAGTCCTTAAAAGGCTCGGAAAACTTATTCACAACACATCAACAGTCAGCGGATTTACTACCCATCAGATTGCCCAGAGGGCTGAGATATATAATGAAGAGGTAATCAGACCTCTTGAAAAGGCCTATCATAAAGAAGGTGGTATAGCAATCCTCAGGGGAAATCTTGCACCTCAGGGAGCTGTTGTAAAACAGTCTGCTGTAAGTCCAAAGATGATGGTCTTTGAAGGCACTGCAAAGGTATATGATTCAGAAGAACAGGGTATGAAGGCTATACTTAATGGTGAGATCAAACCTGGTGATGTGGTGGTGATTAGGTATGAAGGACCAAAAGGCGGACCAGGCATGCGCGAGATGCTCTCACCTACGGCAACTATTGTAGGAATGGGATTGAGTGACTCTGTTGCCCTTATTACAGATGGTAGATTCTCGGGCGGAACAAGGGGGCCCTGCATCGGTCATATATCGCCTGAGGCAATGGAAGGGGGACCTATAGCAATTGTGAGGAACGGTGACAGGATTAAGATAGACATACCAAACAGAAGAATAGACCTTCTTGTTTCAGATGAGGAGATCAAAAACAGGCTTTCAAAATGGAGGCCTCCAAAACCAAAGATTACAAAGGGATGGCTTGCAAGGTATGCTAAACTCGTTACCTCAGCAGGGACTGGTGCTGTTATGAGGACAGAGTAAAAAGCCCGAGCTGTCTTTTTTGAGGCTTATCAGGCAAATAAATTCTTTCAATAAAATCTTCAGGAATCTCTTGAAGAAAGGGAGATGGTTTCTGTTGGAGTATCTTTCCGTATATCTTTCTTTTTCTCGAATAAATAAGATATAGCTCTTCCTTTGCCCTTGTCATGGAGACATAAAGGAGTCTCCTCTCCTCCTCTATCTCACTGTCTTTATAAGGCATGAGTCCTTCTTCAAGGCCTGTTATAAAGACTACGCTGAACTCAAGGCCCTTAGCCATATGCATCGTAAGAAGTCTCACTCCTTCTCCTGAAAAGGTATCATCCTGGGGTGATACAAGATGGAGCCAGCTAAGGAGGTCATCAGTGGAAGAGGGTTCATAATTCTGAATTAATGACCTGAAGAAGTTATACTTTTCTTTGAGATAATAAATTAATTCTTCAAGGGGTTTGTTCTGGTTTTCATTTATATAAGATAAGGCTTCTTTTATCTCTTCATTAATAACCCGTCCCATAATATAACAAGGGATACCCGAAGCCTTTAAAGATGATTCCATCTGATATGCCTGAAGATTCGTTCTCATGAGGATAGCCATGTCTGAAAAACTTAGACCCTTTTGCTGAAGACCTGTACCTTTGTTGTTCTTAAAGAGACTGTAATGGCTTGTACCACCAAGCTTCTCTTCAATTGTATTTATAATAAATTGAATCTCACCCTCCTCATCAGGAACAGAAATAACCTTTATCTTTTTACCTTCTGCCTTAAGAGGTCTGATAACCCTTGGTATCCTCTTTAGATTTTTTTCAATAAATAATTCTGAGGCCTTTACCACAAAGGCCTGAGAGCGATAATTAGTATCCAGCATAAACCTTTTTGCAGAAGAATATTCTTTTTCGAAATTCAGGAAGTTTTCTACATTTGCTCCCCTGAAGGAATAAATGGACTGATCAGGGTCACCTACAGCATAGATATTCTGAGGCGAAAGGGCTTTTATTAATTTGTATTGAAGAGGATTGATATCCTGATATTCATCAATTATAAGATGGAGCTCTGGCCTGATATAAATCCTTTGAACCTCAGGAATTGATAGGAGTTCAAGGGCCTTTAATATCAGATCGTCATAATCAAAGGCTCCCTCTTTTTTTAAAATCTCTTGATACATGTTAAAGATCTCCATTGTTTTTTCATCAGGTACAAGGAGGGAATTCTTTATTGCAGATATCCTCTCGATTATATCCTCTGACCTTACCCTTCCTGTAATATTTTTTACAATATCCTTCTGCTCTTCTCTTGTAATAATCCTGAAAGGCTCAAGGCTGTTCTCCCTTATAATCTTAAGGCCGAGCATATGAAAGGTACCAGTAAATAGACCCCTGAAATCCTTAAAGACCTTTAGCCTGTTTCTGAGTTCCAGGGCTGCCCGGTTTGTGAAGGTAATAGCAATAATATCCTCTGGCCTTACTCCCTGAGAGAGGAGATAGGCAATCCTTCTTACGATTGTCAAAGTCTTTCCTGTGCCAGGACCGGCAACAACAAGGATAGCCCTATCCTTAGCTGTTACAGCAAGTCTCTGGGACTCATTGAGACCATTAAGTATTGTATCAATATCCATTATTCTGCAAGAAGCCTTTTAATCAGCATTGTTCCATAGCTTCCCCTTGGAAGCTCGAAATTAAGATAAAGGGCCTTTTTACCACTGTAAAGGTCGTCATCTTTTATTGAATACTCCTTAATCACTGGGATAACAATAAAAGGCCTGTTGGTAGAACTAAAAAAGGCCTTTCTTATTTTTTTGAGATTAAATTGAGGAGGCCTTAATCCTAATTCTTTAAGGATATCATTATAAATCTCAGTGGTGAGCTCATCGGGCATTGAGGTCTTATGTGAGGCCGTGGGTATAAAGAGACTTTTCATATAATCAAAGACCTGTGGTTTTCTGTAAAATATATAATACCAGAAATTACCTCTGTACTTAATAAGGTCCCCTCCATAAATCATTACCACCCTTTCAGCTACCCTGTTCCAGATGTAAGACTGAAAAGCTGAAAAGAAAAGGGAAAGTTCTTCTTCAGGAATCTTCTGAAGGATTCTTAAAAATGGAGCGGCCTCCTTCTTTACCAATATCTTAAAGGCCTCTTTTTCAAATTTAGTCTTTGCCTTCTCGAGACAGGCCTCCCAGTTTCCCCAGTTTTCGTAGAAAAACCTTTTTCTGAATTTTTCCTCCTTTTTATCCTCAGGATGAATTGCTGTCAGATAGATCTTTAATGCACCATTATAATGCCTTTTCAATATCTTTTCAGCAATAAAGCCCTGATCAGGTGAATAGCTTCCGAATCGCTGGTCATCAAAGTAATTCGGAAAGCCATATTCTCTGACACAGGGTAATTCTGCCATAACCCTCTCTATCTCATCCTTATTCATATCCCTGAGCATCACCTTAAATTCATTCCCCTCTATAAGGTCTGGACCCATTGGTCTATCCATATCACCCACATATTTCAGACTGAAGGACTCTTCAGAGATATCTTCTATTGTTATATCTTCTATTGTTATGTACTGGCTCGTTAAGGCATATCTGTCCTTTTTTCCACCATAGGAGAATCTCTTGAAAGGAATTCCGAGTCTTTGAGATAATTTTATTAGAAGGTCAACAGTGTTGAAATTCTTTTTTGTAAGTCGATAGACCCTGTATATACCTCCTTTCTTGAGAGGAAGGGAGGCCCTCTCCTCAACAATAAAGTCTTCTGGTCTTACTTTTATCTTCATGGAAGGTTTGGTTGACTCAGTATATAATGTTTGTTATAGTATAAGTAAATTCATGCTTCATAAACAAATCTCATGATACCGAGGATTGAGCTTTTTAAAGACCTTTCTGAAAAAGAATTATCAGAGGTCGAAGCCCTTTCAGAAAAGATAAGTTTCAAGAAAAGAGATACGATATTTTCTGAAGGAGAACCCTCTGATTGGTTTTATATTCTCCTTAAAGGTAAGATAAAGATAACAAAACTTTCCTACGAGGGTAAGGAGATAATCCTTGAATTAATACAGGCACCCGATTTCTTTGGCGGTCTTGCTGTGTTGAAGGGTTTTCCCTATCCAGCCAGTGCAATCTGCCTGGAGGATTGCGAGGTTCTGAGGATTCCGAAAAAGGCCTTCCTGAGGCTTGTGGATAAATATCCTTCCATCAGCAAGGCTATGTTATCTTTTTTAATAGAGAGGGTAAAAGTTACTCAGGAGACCCTTAAGAATGTTGCCCTTGAAAGGGTCGAGACAAGGATAGCCTCTACCCTCTTGAGGCTCTCAGAAAAGTACGGGAAACAGGACAGAGAAGGGATATTGATTGATGTAAGACTTACAAAACAGGAGCTTGCTGATATGGTTGGCACAACGGTGGAGACAGCCATTAGGACAATGAGCAGGTTCAAAAAATCAGGATATATTACCGAAAGGGACGGAAAGACCATTATAACCAATACTATAAAACTAAAAGAAATTGCCGAGTCCTCATAAGATTATTGTCCTTCCTTTGAATAAAGTGTTGCTATCATGTTGTAAAAAAATATCACTATAGAAAGGCCTTCGAGGATTCCTGAGGCCAAAGTCAGCCCTCTGTAAATAGAATTGCCAGGATTGTAGGTCTCGAGGGTATAAAATAAAAGCATACCGATAAGTCCGATATTCGCAATGTAGAACTGGATCTCCCCAAGGACTTTGCTCTTGAGCATCCTGCCCACAAATCTTGGAAGGATATGATATCCCACCCCATAGATCATCATGGATACCCATCCGAGCATATTCAGATGGGAATGGACAAACTTCAGTCTTAGAAGTTCTGGATTGTAAAGCATAAGGATACCAAAAATTGTCGATACAAATAGATACACAATGCTTGCACCAATAAAGTTCTTCACAAAACGGTCCATAATTAACCTCCGTCTGTTTTATTATTAAGTCTTCTTAACTCTTTTGATTCAAAAAGTAAATGCTAAAAAATTTTAACAATATCTAACGGAAGGTTCTATGATGCAGGTCATAAAAGGATCAATTACCACCCTTTTCAGAACCCATGAGGGAATAGACCTCTTTCATAAGTTCATCTATGTCTTTGAACTGCCTGTAGACAGAGGCAAATCTCACATAGGCTACCTTATCAAGTCTTTTAAGATTTTCCATAACATCCTCGCCAATCCAGCTTGAGGGTATTTCCTTTACACCAATATTAATCAACTTCTTCTCAATGGAATCAACAATCTTCTCAAGGGTATCTATTGCTATTGGTCTCTTTTCACAGGCCTTTCTGAGGCCCGTAAGTATCTTGTTTCTTTCAAAAGGCTCTCTCCTCCCGTCCTTTTTAACAACAAGGGGCAAGATATCCTCAACCCTTTCGTAGGATGTAAACCTCTTTCTGCAGGCAAGGCATTCTCTCCTCCTTCTTATGGCATCTCCTTCTTTGGAGGTCCTGGAATCTATTACCCTGTCTTCAAGGTTTCCGCAGAAAGGACATCTCATCGTCTATCTCCATTGATGATTACCTGTAACAACAAATGAAAAAAATACGAGAGAGGGCAATCAGAGTTACAGGCTGAGAAAAAGTTTTTCTTCTATTCTCATATCCAATTTCTGACATCTGATGTCCCTTTTGGCAAACCCAGGGAACATGCTCGCTATCCATTTATCTCTGAAAGGTTTCAACAAGTCTTTTTTCATAAACAGGGAAACCATGGCAAAGCTCTCTCACTTTTTCCCTTATCTTTAAGATATGTTGTCTGTTATTAATATTATGGAGAACCTCTGTTATAAATTCAGCAATCTTTACCATTTCTTCCTCGGTCATTCCCCTTGTAGTGACACAGGGGGTACCGAGTCTTATGCCTGATGTTATTGAGGGTGGAGTATCATCATGGGGTATGGAATTCTTATTAACAGTTATCCCTGCCATGTCCAGGGCTTCCTCTGCCTCCTTTCCAGTAATACCAGTTCCTCTCAGGTCAACTAAAAAGAGATGATTATCAGTTCCACCTGATATGATCTTGAATCCCCTCTTAATAAGCTCCTGTGCAAGCCTCTTTGCATTCTTGACAATCTGAGCCTGATATCTCCTGAATCTCTCTGTAAGGGCTTCTTTAAAGGCAACGGCCTTTGCAGCTATCACATGCATAAGGGGACCACCCTGAATGCCCGGGAATATCATTCTGTCTATCACCTTTGCATACTCTTTTTTACACATAATCATACCTCCCCTTGGTCCCCTGAGGGTCTTGTGAGTTGTTGTTGTCACAAAATCAGCATAAGGCACAGGTGATGGATGAAGCCCTGCAGCTACAAGGCCTGCTATATGGGCAATGTCTGCAAGGAGGTAGGCCCCGACCTCCCTTGCTATTTCTGCAAACTTTTCAAAATCTATAATCCTTGAATAGGCACTCGCTCCTACTATTATCAGCCTGGGTCTATGTTGTTTTGCAAGTCTTTTTACTTCATTATAATCAATAAAACCATTCTCATCCACTCCATAAAAGACTGTTCTATATAGCATTCCGGAAAAGTTTGCAGGTGCTCCATGGGAAAGGTGGCCACCATGTTTGAGGCTCATTCCAAGGATTGTATCACCTGGTTTTAAAAAACCAAGAAGGACGGCCATATTTGCCTGCGTGCCCGAATGGGGCTGGACATTCACATGTTCAGCTCCGAAAAGCTCTTTCGCTCTAAGGATAGCGAGCTCCTCCACCCTATCGGCAAACTCACAGCCTCCATAATACCTTTTACCTGGATATCCCTCTGCATATTTATTTGTAAAAACAGAACCCTGCGCCTCAAGAACTGCCTGACTCACATAATTTTCAGAGGCGATAAGGACTATCTTCTCCTCCTCTCTAAGGATCTCCTTTTTTATTGCCTCGTAGACCTCTGGGTCAACGAGTTTCAGGTTTTCGTATTCCATGCTCCATACCTCTCTTCAATGGATTTTATCTTTTCGATTCTTCCCAGGTGCCTTCCTCCTTCAAATTCCGTTGTAAACCAGGTCTTCAAAATCTCCTTTGCAAGGTCAACCCCAACTATCCTTCCACCGATGACGAGGACATTTGCATCATTATGGAGTCTTGAAAATCTTGCTGTGTAAAGGTCATTACAAAGGGATGCCCTGATTCCTGGAAACTTATTTGCCACAATGGACATCCCGATACCAGTGCCACATATAAGGACTCCTCTATCAGCCTTATTTGATGAGACGGCCTCAGAGACCTTTTCTCCAAAATCAGGGTAATCTACAGATTCAGGACCATTGGTGCCAAAATCTACGCACTCATGTCCCATCTCCTCAAGGAGTTTTTTTAACTCCGTCTTGAGATAAAAGCCAGCATGATCAGAACCAAGAGCAACGCGCATAAATTATCATATATAAGAAATTAAAGGCCTGTCAACTACGGTAATGCGACCTCTATGTTGAATTTGAGGAGATATCACTACTGTTCAAATTAAATTGAAAGGTCCTTTTAATATAGGCTTAAGGCCTCAGCCTATTTGATTTTGAAACAGCTCATCTTAATTTGTTTTGGACAGCACTGTATGGTATTATAATATCACTTAAGATTATTGGCTGTCTGAAAATAGCCCGTGGTCATTTAAAATCTTAAAGTCTAAAGGTTATGGAGGTCTCATGATTAGCATTGAGGATTTTTCAAAGGTTGAATTAAGGACAGGGAGGGTCATCGAGGCAAGAAGGATCGAAGGTTCGAATAAACTTATTGTAATGAAGGTTGATATCGGTTGTGAAAAAGACAGTTCAGATGAGGTAAGGCAGATTGTTGCTGGCATAGGTAAGGTCTATTCACCTGAAGAGCTTATAGGAAAAACAGTAGTGGTTGTAACAAATCTTCAGCCAGCAAGACTAATGGGAGTGGAATCTCAAGGCATGCTTCTTGCTGCATCAGATGAAGATGGAAGGCTTTCGATTATTACTACCGAAAGAGAGGTTAAACCAGGTTCAAGGGTTAAATGATGAAGCCCTTATAGAAAATACCATCTCTGGTACATCATAGGTCTTTCCTTCTTTAACAAATCTCAGCTTGATTTTAATGGCAGATGGAAGATTCTCTTTTTCAGAATCCCACTCATCCAGCCACTCCTCGTTCTCCTGATAAAAGTATTCAAACTTTATGGATTCAATGTATTATCCCTTTCCTTAAGACCTTCATTATCAACAAATAGATAAACCCATTTTAGACCCGAGATATCATAGATTCTTTCTGTTTCAGGTATTATTGATGTAGTTACAAAGCCTATGCTATTACTATTTCCAACAAAAAAATCTTCTGCTTGTCCTCTGTTTTATTATCTATGTCTTTATATGGATAGATACCCTTAATAAGCCAGCCAAGTCTTTTATGGACCACCCTGAGTCTCTGGGAAAGTTCCTCCTTCTCGGAAATCTTATCATAAGAACGAACGCTAAGTCTAAAACCCGAGAAAACAAGCATTATTACAAAGAGTGCAATTGTGAAGGCGATAATAATCTCAACAAGGGTAAACCCATTATTATTCACCTTCATCTTCCCCTGTCTCCTTTTCTGCCTTTATAGTCCTCAATTCATATCTGTTATTCCCCCATGATACAGTAACAATGATCTCATATTTTTTTGTACCAGATTCTATTTCAAGTGGGATTATATCTTTCGTAACGGAATATATACCAAAGGTATTTGTCTCCCTAAGCGATTCAATCTTTTTTGAAAGTGTTATTTCCATCTGGGTGGTTGCCAAAAGAAAGGCCTCTGTGTAATCCGTTGTCCTTTTGGAGGCATTTAGATTTACTGAAAATAACTCCATTATAGATGCTAATGTAATTCCAAGAAGTGCAAGAGCTACAATAACCTCAATGAGGGTAAAGCCCTTACTGTTTTTCAACTGATACCTTTGATGTGCTCCCGTCAATAGAAATAATATAAGACCTTCCATTCTTATCCTTTATCCTTATCATCCCACCAGTATTGCTACCAAGAGGAGAAAAGATAATATTCTCACCCTCTATCATAAAACTATCTTTCAAAATCGTCTTCTTAGATTTCATCTCTTTATCCCTATTTAATTTTGGAACAGGCTCAAGCCAGTAGGAATTAGCCTCTGAATCAATCCTTAATATTATGGTAGTTTTCTTTGCTATGGATATAGCCCTTGCCTGATTGATTGTCCTTACAAGACCGAGACAGGATTCTCTTAACATAAATTTGTCATAGAGATTTCCTATATTTATAATAACCGTGGACATAAATACCACTACAAGGGTTGAGACTATAAGAAGCTCTACAAGAGTAAATCCCTTATTCCCAACTTGAGATATCCTTATTTTCACCCTCACCACCAGGCGCTCCATCAGCGCCATAAGAAAAAAGGTCATAGTCTCCATGGCTTCCAGGGCTCTGGTAGATATAAGGCCTTCCCCATGGATCAAGAGGGATACCCTTTTTGAGATAGGGTCCGTCCCATCCAGGGATCCCTGGATTTGTTATAAGGGCGTTAAGACCTTCTGCTGTTGTAGGATATCTTCCCGTATCAAGTCTGAACTGATCTAAGGCCTGGCCAAGTAATTCTATCTGAACCCTTGCTGCCTGATGTCGGCTTTTTTTCTCTTTTGCCACATATCTTGGAACAACAAGGGCTGCAAGAAGCCCCAGAATAACCATCACCACAAGGAGTTCCACAAGGGTAAATCCCTTTTCAGTTTTTGAATATATTTCTGAATTCATAAACACCTCCTGACATCATGCTGAAAATCTTCGAATCTTTTTAATGCACCTTCGAGATTTCCGGCCATCTCGCCAGCCTTCACCATGTTTATATATACAGGAGAGAATTCCCTATGTTTTGAAAGAGCCTGTGAGAGAGAAAGACCCCGTTCAATATCAATATATACTTTTGATACAATCTCTCGCATAGATGGTTGGGCTGAATGTTCTGAAAGAATCCTCAGTGCCCTGTCTACTGCAAGTCCTGCCTCAAGAAGGTTCCTTAATTCCTGAGTAAAGGCAAGGATATCCTTATCACTGACCTTTCTAAATATAGAGATCTTTCTCGATGCCTCTTTTATCTCCACTGGTATAAGATTCTTTTCTCTCAGGATATCCTTTACATAATTTATATCAGGTGCTTCGATCTCTTCCCTGAATCTTGCACCTTTCTGATCAACGGCCTTAATAGTATATAGGGGCATATTCAGTCTCCGAAAACCCTCTTGTAGATATAGTCTATATTTCTAAAATAATAATCAAATTCAAAGGCCTCTTCCAGCTCCTCACGACTCAGGTATCGGAGAACATCATTATCACTCATCAATAAGGTCTTGAAATCCTTCTTCTGGCGCCAGCTCTCCATGGCATTCCTCTGGACATATTTATAGGCCTCCTCCCGGGTTAATCCTTTTTCAATAAGCATTAATAATACCCTTTGAGAATTATATAGCCCATAACTTTTTGAGATATTCTCGATCATCCTTTCAGGATATATCTGTAGGTTTTTAAGGATGCCTGTCAGTCTTGTAAGCATGTAATCTATCAATATGGTGCTGTCAGGTATAATAACTCTTTCAACAGATGAATGAGAGATATCCCTTTCATGCCATAGGGCTATATTGTCAAGGCCTGCCATAAGATTTGCTTTGACAACCCGTGCAAGTCCTGAAAGATTTTCACAACCAACAGGATTTCTCTTATGAGGCATTGCTGATGAGCCCTTCTGCCCCTCTGTAAAGGGTTCCTCAACCTCAAGGACCTCAGTCCGCTGGAGGTGTCTTATCTCAACAGCTATCTTCTCGATAGAGGCTGCTATTATTGCAAGTGCTGAAAGATATTCTGCGTGTCTATCCCTCTGGACTATCTGGGTAGCAACAGGTTCAGGCTTTAGGCCAAGTTTCTGACAGACCTTCTCCTCAATCACAGGAGGTATGTTTGAAAAAGTGCCCACAGCCCCGGAAATCTTACCTGTGCTGATTGTCTCCCTTGCAGCCTCCATTCGACGAAGATTCCTCTTCATATCAGAATACCAGAGGCAGAATTTCAGACCAAAAGACATAGGTTCTGCATGGACTCCGTGCGTCCTTCCTATGCAAGGGGTATTTTTATATTGATGTGCCTTTTCTTTTAAGAGGGAAAGAAGATTTTTAATGTCATCAATGATAATATCTGCTGCCTCTCTCATGAGAAGGCTCAGGGCTGTATCAATTACATCAGAGGAGGTAAGACCTTTATGGATGTATCTTGAGTCAGGCCCTACCTTCTCTGCAACAGCCTGAAGAAAGGCTATTACATCATGTTTTACTGTTGCTTCAATCTCTTCAATTCTTTTAAGGTCAAAACCAGCCCTTTCCTTTATTGTCTTGAGGCTTTCCGGAGGAATCTCTCCCAACTCTGCCCAGGCCTCACAAACAGCAATCTCCACTTCAAGCCATTTCCTAAACTTGTTCTGATCAGACCAGAGCCTTCCCATCTCGGGTCTTGTATAGCGTTCAATCATCCTCAGACTCCTTTACTCAATCTATCAATTAAAGGAAGGGGAAGACCAGCATCCTTCATCTTCCTCTGGGTCAAGGGTATGTCGTAGGGAACTCTGATTATATTAATCTCATCTTCATTAAAGATAGCATAGCAGGCCCTCTGGTCTCCATCCCTTGGCTGTCCGACACTTCCAACATTTATAATATATCTGCAGTCGTCCCTTATCCTGTAAGGAATCTCCCTTCTCACAGTAAGTTCCCCTACTTTTGACCTCTCTATAATAAATGGGATATGACTGTGACCTATAAAGCATATCCTTTCATTAAAATAATGGAAATTAAGCTCTGCCTCTCTAAAGGTCAGGATATAATTCCACTCCTCTGGATATCTTGGGGAAGCGTGAACAAAATGCATATCAATATCATCGTTTCTTAAGACATAGCTCATGGGTAGATCTTTTAATATCTGTTTTGTATCATCACTCATGACAGCCCTTGTCCATTTAATCGCTTCTCTTGCCATATCATTAAAATAAATATCGAGCTCTGGCTTCACAACAGCTTTGTCGTGATTTCCTGCTACCATTACCCTGCAAGTCTTATAAAGAATCTTAACAACTTCTTTAGGATTTGGCCCATAACCTACGGCATCTCCAAGGAAAAATACATCTAAAATCCCTCGATTTTTTATATCATTCAGAACAGCCTCTAATGCCTCAAGATTAGCATGGACATCTGAGATAACGGCAAACATCAAGGTCTTTTGAGCAAATTCTCTTCTGTCCTCTGGCCTGTTACAACCTTAGCAACCCTGTCAAGTATCCCATTAATAAAGGAGGGTGATTCTTCTGAAGAGTATTTCTTGGCAATCTCTATAGCCTCATTTATTGTGACCTTAATAGGTATATCAGGTCTATAGAGTAATTCATAGGTAGCTAATCTCAGTATATTCCTGTCAACTGCAGCCATCCTTTCAAGATGCCAATGCTCTGCAATCCTACTTATGACCCTGTCTATCTCATCAATATGCCTTAGTGTTCCAAAAAATATCTCTTCGCTGAAGTTACGGATGTCCTCTGGCTCATTTCTTATAGACCAGAACTCAGTGAGTTCTCTTTTATCAGGTATCTTATGGGTAAAATCATATTGAAACAGTAACTGAAGGGCACATTCCCTTGCTATCCTTCTCTTCATAGCTCTATATCTTTTTCATAACCTGAGCCATCTCTATTGCTACGAGCGCTGCATCCCATCCCTTGTTGCCAGCTTTTGAGCCAGCCCTCTCTATAGCCTGTTCAAGGCTGTCAGCTGTAATAATGCCAAAGGCAACGGGTAAGCCTGACTCAAGGCTAACCTGGGCAATACCTTTTGATACCTCTGCTGCAACATAGTCAAAATGGGGTGTTGCTCCCCTGATTACCGTTCCAAGACATATAATTGCATTATACAGGCCTTTCTTTGCCACTGTCTTTGCTACAAGAGGGATTTCAAAAGAACCTGGTACCTTTACTATATCAATATCCTTTTCTTCTGCACCATGCCTGAGAAGGCAATCCTTGGCACCTTCAAGGAGTCTTTCTGTTATGAAATCATTAAATCGGCTAACCACTATACAGAACTTTAAACCTTTGGCCTGAAGCTCACCCTCGATGACTTTCATTTTTTCCTCCTTCTTAGACATTTTCAAGAAGATGACCCAGTTTCTTCTTTTTTGTCTTGAGATAGATGAGATTCTTATCATGAGGCTTTGTCTCTATAGAAACCCTCTCAACAACCTTCAGACCATAACCCTCAAGTCCCACTATCTTTTTGGGATTATTTGTCATTAATCTCATATTTTTTACTCCAAGATCAACCAGTATCTGAGCTCCAATTCCATAATCTCTGAGGTCAGGTTTAAATCCAAGTTGAATATTTGCCTCTACTGTGTCGAGACCTTTGTCCTGAAGCTCATAGGCCTTTAGTTTATTCTCAAGGCCTATACCTCTGCCTTCCTGCCTCATGTAAAGGATAACACCTTTACCCTCCTTTTCGATCATCTCCATTGCCCTGTGAAGCTGTTCACCGCAGTCACATCTCCTTGAACCGAAGACATCGCCTGTAAGGCATTCAGAATGGACCCTTACAAGTACTGGCTCATCAGGTTTAATCTCACCCTTAACAAGGGCTATGTGCACATTAGAATCAACGACATTTGAATAGCCGATGGCCATAAAATCACCATATTCAGTGGGTAGCTTCGTTACAGCGATTCTCTTGACAAGTCTCTCTGTCCTCATCCTGTATTTGATAATGTCCTTTATTGTTACTATCTTTAGATTGTGCTTTTTAGCAAATTCCATTAATTCAGGAACTCTTGCCATGGTGCCATCGTCATTCATTATCTCGCAGATAACACCTGCAGGATAAAGACCCGCAAGTCTTGCAAGATCCACTGAACCCTCTGTATGCCCTACCCTCTGGAGAACTCCACCAGGCTTTGCCTTGAGGGGAAAAACATGTCCTGGCCTTGCAAGATCCTCTGGCCTTGTCTTTGGATCAATAGCTGTTAGTATTGTCTTCGCCCTGTCATGGGCAGATATCCCTGTTGTTACACCCCTTTTTGCTTCAATAGATATGGTAAAGGCAGTGCCATAAGGAGATGAATTCTCATCTGTCATCATAGGAAGTTTCAGCTCCTCTACCCTCTCAGGAGTAAGGCTCAGACATATCAATCCCCTTCCATACTTTGCCATGAAGTTTATGGCCTCTGGAGTCACCTTCTCAGCAGCCATGCAGAGATCGCCTTCGTTCTCCCTGTCCTCATCGTCAACGAGTATAATCATCCTGCCCTTTTGGAGCTCCTCTATAGCCTCATCTATTGTATTGAATTTATATTCCATAAACTAATCACCTCCTAATCAGCAAGACTTACACTCTTTGAGTGTAGAGAATAGATTTCAAGATACCTAATTACATACTTACCTATTATATCAGCTTCGAGATTTACTGTGTCACCAATGGTCTTGAAACCAAGGGTAGTTATCCTTGCTGTGTGAGGAATTATGATAAGGGAAAAATAATCCCTAAAAACATCTACAACTGTAAGGCTTATTCCATCCACAGCTACAGAGCCCTTTGGTACAAGGTATTTCATGAAATCCTGGGGTGCTGACACCTCAAAATATATGGTCTCTCCTCTATCATGCCTCGAGCGTATAACACCAGTACAGTCCACATGGCCTGTTACAATATGGCCACCAAAGGCACTTCCAGTTTTCATGGCAGGCTCTATGTTTACCTTTGCCCCTGGTCTTAGACTCCCCAGATTTGTTTTTTTCAGGGTCTCCTCAGAAAGATCAAAGCCGAGGCTTTTATCCTTTATGTCAACTACTGTAAGACAGACTCCATTTACAGAAATACTGTCACCCAGAGAAGACTCTTTTGCAAGGCCTGTCTCTACATAGAGTCTGCTGACACTGCCTCTTTTTGTTATGGACTGAACATTGCCGAGCTCTATGATAATCCCGGTGAACATCTATTTGCCAACCTGTATTTGAAAGTTATAGGTGTGCTCATAAATATCAAAAAGATTAACTGTTTCTGACCAGGATGTCTCTATAGCATATCTGCCTTTAGAGCCTGATATGGCGACATCAGCTTCTGTAATAGGAATACCTATCTCCTGAGCCTGTTCCATTACCGTTGTGAGTATCTTGTCGGCATTCTCCTCAAACCTTGAGATGTCTTCAACCTTTGCCTTAAAGGCATAATACCTGTAATAGGGTCTGCCAAGCTGAATTCCTGAATATATGATAAGGCCAAATATAGCAATACAGAGTAAGACTTTAAAGATCTTCATTTTATAAGTTTCCCTATTCTATTAAATCTGACCATGTTCTTTTCACTATCCCAGGACCAGTATATTATAAATGCCTTACCTTTCACATCCTTCAGGTCAACATATCCCCAGTATCTGCTATCATAACTCTGGTCACGATTGTCACCCATGACAAAGAGCTTGTTTTTGGGTACAATATAAGGACCAAAATTATCCCTCGGCTCAAAGGGGCCCTTGATCCTTGAGTCTGTATGCTGAACATAAGGTTCCTTCAGGGGCTGACCATTTACATAAACAACCTTGTTTCTTTCCTCAACCACATCTCCCTCTGTAGCTATAACCCTTTTGATAAAATCCCTACTTGGATCCTCTGGATATCTGAATACTATAATATCACCCTTCTGGGGTTTTTTGAAGACCAGAATCCTTTTGTCAGAAAAAGGTATCTTTATTCCGTAGATAAATTTATTCACAAGAAGGTGGTCTCCAACAAGAAGGGTTGGCACCATGGAACCAGAAGGTATCTTAAAGGCCTGAACAACATAGGCCCTTATAATAAGGGCTATCAGGAGGGCAGTTATTATAGCTTCAAGGTATTCTTTAAATATCTGCTTCTTTGTCTTCAATTAGCCCTCCACCTTAAGAACTGATAAAAAGGCCTCCTGCGGCACCTCTACCTTTCCAACCTGTTTCATCCTCTTTTTACCCTCCTTCTGTTTTTCAAGAAGCTTCTTCTTTCTTGTCACATCTCCACCATAACACTTAGCAAGGACATTCTTCCTCAAGGGCTTTATAGATTCCCTTGCAATTACCCTGCTACCAATGGCAGCCTGTATAACTACCTCAAAAAGCTGTTTTGGAATAGTCTCTCTGAGTTTTGCTGTAATCTGTCGTCCTTTATAATAAGCCCTGTCTTTATGGATAATCAAGGATAGGGCATCGACCATCTCTCCGTTAAGAAGTATATCAAGTTTTACAAGGTCCGAGGGTCTATAACCTATAAATTCATAATCCATGGAGGCATATCCTTTAGATACAGACTTAAGTTTATCATAAAAATCCCATAGTATCTCATTAAGGGGAATGTCATAGACAACCATAACCCTGTCCTTTCCTATGTAATGAAATTCTTTTTGTTCTCCCCTCTTTTCTTGACATAGCTCCAGAATCGGACCTATGAACTCCTGAGGTGTGAATATGGTGACCTTTACATAAGGCTCCTCAATGGATTTATACCTTTGTGGAAGTTTTGAGGGATTATCAATATAAAATTCCTCTGACTTTTCATCTATTACTTTATATATTACTGTTGGGGCAGTGCTTATAAGAGAAAGACCATACTCCCTCTCAAGTCTCTCCTTTATAATCTCCATGTGAAGCAATCCGAGGAATCCACACCTGAAACCAAATCCAAGGGCGCTTGAGGATTCTGGCTCAAATATAAAAGATGAGTCATTAAGCCTGAGCTTAAGAAGTGCCTCTTTAAGGGATTCATACTGTTCAGAGTCTGTTGGATAAAGACCGCAGAAGACCATTGGTTTTATCTCCTTGAAGCCCGGGAGGGGCTCTGTAGCAGGTCTCAAGGCCTCTGTAATAGTATCACCAATCCTTGTGTCAGCCACATTTTTAATCCCTGCTATGATATATCCCACCTCACCAGCAGAAAGGGCATCTGTCTGTTTGAGTTTCGGTGTTAGTATGCCAACCTCAGAAACCTCAAAGTCTTTATTATTGGACATAAGTCTAATCCTTGTTCCTTTTCTAAGGGTTCCATCAAAAATCCTCACCACCACAATCACACCCTGGTAATTGTCATACCATGAATCAAATATAAGGGCCCTTAGGGGAGCATCAATACTACCTTTTGGTGGCGGAATCTTCTTTACAATTGCCTCCAATATCTCCTCTGTCCCTATCCCCTCCTTTGCAGAGGCAAGGATAGCACCAGAACAGTCAATAGCAAGTATGTCCTCTATCTGAGCCTTCACCCTCTCGGGATCAGCAGACGGCAGGTCTATCTTATTGATAACAGGTATTATCTCAAGGTTATTTTCCATGGCAAGGTAGGCATTTGCTATGGTCTGGGCCTCCACACCCTGGGTTGCATCAACAACAAGAAGGCATCCCTCGCAGGCCGCAAGACTTCTTGAGACCTCGTAAGAAAAATCTACATGCCCAGGGGTGTCTATGAGATTAAGTTTATAGGTTCTACCATCCCTTGCTGTATAGTTAAGGGTTACTGTGTGGGCCTTAATTGTTATACCCCTCTCCCGTTCAAGTTCCATTGAATCAAGAACCTGCTCCACCATTGCCCTCTTTGGTACAGTTCCAGTGAACTCAAGAAGCCTATCAGCAAGGGTCGATTTGCCATGGTCTATATGGGCAATGATTGAAAAATTTCTGATCAGCTCTTTCTCAGACATTCTCTAATGCACTTCTGTCCAAAGATAAATCTTAAAAGGGCATGAGGCCAACTATTACTTCCGCCATCCCTAAAAAGCACAAAAGGCGACTCCTTAATGTAACTTGTTAAATAACCTATCATGACCTTAATATACTTTACAAAAGCTCAATAACCTCATTATACCTTTAAAAATAAATCCTGTCGCTTCTTTTGTGTTTTTGAGGCCTTATGCCCTTTCGAAAATAACATTTTAATTTATTTTGAACAGCTATGTCTCTAATGCTAATCTTGCTGCTCCTATAAGTCCTGCATCATCTCCGAGCTGAGAAGGGATTATCTTTGTATTATTAAAGAGTTCTGAAAAGGCCCTCTTCTGGGCCTCCTTTATAGCCTCCTGGACATATATATTCCACATACCTGTAAGGCCACCTGTTAAGATTATTGCCTCAGGACTGAAGATGTTGATTATGTTTGCCAGACCAATACCGAGATATCTTCCTGCATCCTTAATAATTTCCCTTGAGAAGGCATCTCCATCCATAGCAATTCTATATACATCTTCTGGTGTTACCCTGAAGGCATTTCCCTCGCAGCAGGTTCTGAGGTTTGTCTCAACACCCTCCATCAATCCCTGTACTGCCTTCTCAACAATTGACCTTCCAGAGGCATAAAGTTCAAGACAGCCAACGTTCCCACAGAGACAGGAGGTACCGTTTGCAACTATAGTCATGTGACCTATCTCAGCAGAAAATGGTGCAAGCTGACCTTTGCATATAACTCCACCGCCTATACCTGTACCAACTGTAATAAGAACAAAGTGCTCAAATCCCTTCCCTGCACCCAGCCAGGCCTCTCCAAGGGCAGCTGCATTGGCATCATTTTCTACAACAACCCTTTTTACATTGAATTCCTTTTTTAGAATGCTAACAAGATCAAGACCTTCAATAGATGGAATATTCGGTGACTTATATATACCTGTCCCTGAACTATTAACCACACCCGCAACTGCTATTCCGATAACCGTGATCTCAGGATTGTATAGTTTTTTAACCATTTCTAAAAGGTTAACTAAAGGTTCATTACTTGTCGGTTCTTTCAATTTTTCTACAATCCTGCCATCTTTATTAACATTTGCTACTCTGATATTTGTCCCTCCCATATCAATTGCGATAACAGATTCATGCATCTGCGTCTTAGATACCTCCTTAATAGTTTTCTTAGCTGGCATCTTTTCTCATTGGATAAGAAATGTTTAGCAGAGAAGTAATGGAAGACAGAGTTTAAGATCTCTGCAGATCTTATTTTATAATTTTATCATAATTGGTTTTTAAGAGTAAACAGAAAAATCCATGCTTCAGCCTTTTACCTTCACAACCGTTACTCCTTCGCCGCCCTCTTCTGGTAAACCAGACGAGAATCTTTCAACAATAGGATGTTCATTGAGATAATCCCTTATAGCTGCCTTTAATCTTCCCTTACCAATACCGTGAATAATCTTTATCTCCTGTTTCCCAGCAAGGACCGCATGGTTTAGATAGGATTCAAGCTTCGAGATGGCCTCATCAACCCTGAGTCCTATAAGGTTTATAGAATCAGGAACAGATTCCTCTGGTAAGGAGTCTTTATATAATTGGCTGATTGATATGCCCCTTGGGGGTCCTATCTCGGAAAAAGGTATCTCTATTTCAAAGACACCAGCTCTAATCCTGACCTTTTTTGATTCCTTCTCTACCCTTGTTACAGTTCCATCATATCCAAGAGATTTTACATAGACAGTAGACCCTATCTCTGGCTCAAAGGCCGAAGACTCCTGAGAAGATTTTTTTAAATGGACCTCTATCTCCTCTTCCTTCTTCCTTAGTGCCTTAAGGGCTTCCTTTGGCTTCCTTTTAGCCTCCTCGAGTAATTGATTTATAAGCCTCTTTGTCTCATCTATCAATCCTTTTGCCTCCTCATAGGCCTTTCTTAAAATATGCTCCTTTTTATTCTCTATCTCCTCTTCCTTTGATTTAATACCCTCTTCTTTTTCTTTTAGATATTCCTCAATAGAAGAGAGTCTTTTGAGTTCCCTATCAAGGAACTCCTTTTTGTCCCTTAATTCCTGAAGAAGACCCTCTAATTCTAATCTTTGAGGCTCAAGATATTGCCTTGCCCTTTCTAATATATCTCGAGGCATGCCGTATCTTTCAGCTATCTTGAGTCCATGGGAAAGGCCTATCTCACCAGCCTTTAGTTTATAAAGGGGTTTCATCTCTTTATAGTCAAAATCCATTGATGCACTCACCATACCATCTTTTGTATGGACATAAAAGGCAATCCCTATTAGGTGGGTCGTTGCAATGACAGTGGCACCTTTTCTGAAAAGCTCCTCCAGAATGGCACAGCCAAGGGCAGTGCCCTCCTCTGGATCTGTTGCCCTTCCAAGCTCATCAAGGAGTATAAGGGTTGAGCTCCGGGCCCTTTCAAATATCTCAGTCACATTCTTTACATGGCCTGAAAAACTCGATAGACTCTCTTCTATAGATTGCTCATCTCCTATATCAACAAGGATATTCTTAAAAAGGGGTATCTTTGAATTAGAGGAAGCTGGAATGGGTATCCCTGAAAGGGCAAGGCAGGAAAGGAGACCCACTGTCTTTAAGGCAATGGTCTTTCCTCCAGCATTTGGTCCTGTAATGACCATTATCCTTCTGCTTCCCCTGAGTTCAAGATCAAGGGGAACGACATCTTCAATGAGACCTTTGTCTTTTAAGATTAACAGTACAGGATGTCTTGCCTCCCTCAGAACAATCTCATTGTCCTCTGTTATATCTGGAAACTCAAGGCCGAATCTCTCGGAGAATCTTGCTATACTCTGAAGCATGTCTATGTGGAGAAGGATCTTGTAGGACTCCTCTATTGAGGAGAGTCTTGACCTTAGAATAGAGCCTATCTCTTTGAGGATCCTTATCTCCTCTGTCTTTTCCTCAGCAAGGATATTTTCATGCTCATTCGCAAGACCTATAATCTCAAGAGGTTCAACATAGAGGGTCTCTCCTGTTCTTGATACATCATGAATTATGCCAGGGATCTTTCCCTTAAAATCAGCCTTAAGAGGTATGACCCACCTTCCTGAACGCAGGGTTACATATTCATCCTGAAGGAAACTTGAAAGATCCTTGCTCCGAATTATTTCATCAAGCCTCTTTCTGATCCTGTTTTCTATACTTCTCTTTCTGTTCCTTATATCCTTTAACTCTAATGATGCTGAATCGAGTATTTCACCTTCTTCACTAACAGATAAACTGATTTTTTCAATAAGATCATCAAAATCATCAGCCCTGTCAATTATATCTCTTAAAAGAGGAAGATCCTTTCTCTTATCCAGTAGATCTTTCAATCTCTGTATATTCTCAAGAACCCTCAAAAGGACATAAAGATTCTGAGGCTCAAGAAAAGAACCCTCTGGTCTCAATCTCTGAAGAAGCTCTGAAATATTACTGTATTCATAAACTGGGAGCTCTGTTTCGGAGATCAATCTTCGCATTTCTGTTATTTCATTAAAGCGCCTATCTATGTCCTTTATTTCTCTTAAAGGTCTTACAGAAAGAATAAGGTCCTTTGAGGCAGGGCTCTTTGCATAGATAGATATCTCTTCAAGGATCCTTTGATACTCAATAAGCCTAAGCGCCTCTTCAGCAGTATCCTTATCTGTTTTATCCATCAACTCACCTGTCCAAAATAAAGTTTTTAATGGGTATGAGGCTAACCATTACTTAAGCCTTCCCTAAAAAGCACAAAAGAGTCCTCATGTCCTATTTAAAATCATACCTGTCCAAGATAAATCTTAAAGGGGCATGAGGCCAACTATTACTTCCGCCATCCCTAAAAAGCACAAAAGGCGACTCCTTAATGTAACTTGTTAAATAACCTATCAGAACCTTAATATTCCTTACAAAGAACATTAATAACCTCGTTATACCTTTAAAAATAAATCCTGTCGCTTCTTTTGTGTTTTTGAGGCCTTATGCCCTCTTTAAAATACCATTTTAATTTATTTTGGACAGCTATGATTTAAAATACTATTTTCATCATTAATCCCATATTTTTCCTTAGCCCTCTTCTTTCTTTTCAGCTTCTGTTTCCTTATCCGTTCATGTTTTTTATCCCTTGATGATGGAAGGCCCAGAAGCTCTTCAATCCTCCATATTAGTTCCCTTCTTGCAAGGAATCTATTTATAGACTGGCTCCTCGTTTCCATGCACTTTACCTCAATACCCGTTGGTATGTGCTTCAAATAGACACATGTGGCTGCTTTGTTTACCTTCTGCCCGCCTCTTCCTGAAGAGCGGACAAATTTCTCAATAATATCCTCCTCCCTTATATTAAGGGCCTTCATCCTTTCTTTAAGCCATCTATTCTTCTCTTCGCTTACGGCAAAATCAGGCATCTTTGTTCTTGACTTTATGCTCAGTCTATTTACATTATATATTATGAAAGCCTTAAAGGGCATCATAAGGAAAAATTTCTTCAAAACAACAAGAGCCCTTCTTATTATTCTTTCCTTCCTTAGTCAAGGATGTGCAACTATTGCTGGCGTTAACGGTATTGATGAAACTCCCTTTATAGTTATTCCCGATGACCGGGATATCAGGGGAGAACCAAGGATTGATTTTAGACTTCATGGTGGTATCTTTTACTGGAAGACAAAGAATACCTGGCATCTAAGGTTTGCAAGGCCCTACACTGCTCCAAGACCTTTTCCAGAGGGTACTATATTCTCAGGGGCCGTGAGGGTTGAAGATGGCATAATTGTAGATATAAGAAGGTATAATGTATCACCTCTTAATGAGCTAAGAAGACTGAGAGATACCATATCCTTCAGATTCGAGATAAAGGAAGAGGTTGAGGGATTCGATTTTATTATCCAGCCCTTAACTTCCCAGTACTGCGTAATTGCTGATTTCAGGATTAATGGCATCTATTCTCCTGATCTAATAAGACTTGGAGAATTTATGCACAGGCCGGATTCAACACCTTTCAAAATCTGCGTAAGGAGTTTTGAATGAAGAGATTGGTAGTGCTTCTTTTATTTCTCTTTATGAGCACTGGTGTTCTATCTCAAGAAGAAAGATATCTTTCAAACATAAAACAGCTTACCTTTGAAGGTGACAATGGAGAGGCTTATTTCAGTTTTGATGGTAAAAAGCTCATCTATCAGTCAAACAGGGGATATAACTGTGACAAGATATGGATAATGAATATAGATGGCACGGATAAGAAGATGGTAAGCCCTTCAAGGGGTGCCCATACCTGTGCCTTCTTCTTTCCTGATGGAAAAAGGATTATCTTTTCTTCCACATCACATCTTGAAGGTGAGTGTCCTGAACAGGAGGTCCCTAAGGGCAAAAGATATGTCTGGCCCCTCTATCCCTATGATATATATGTGGCTGATGTGGATGGAAAGAATATCAAAAGACTGACGGAAAATCCTGAGTACGATGCAGAGGCTGTAGTCTCACCAGATGGCAGATATATCCTTTTCACATCAAAGAGAAACGGAGATATGGATATATACATCATGAAGTCTGATGGTACAGAACTCAGAAGACTCACGGACAGGTTTGGCTATGATGGTGGTGCCTGGTTTTCACCTGATGGAAAGAAGATAGTCTGGAGAGCCTGGTATCCAGAAACAGAAGAGGAGATGGCCCTCTGGAAAGAATGTATGAAAAATAACTACATAGTACCACTGCCCCTTGACCTCTGGGTAATGGATGCTGATGGCTCAAATAAAAAGAGGCTCCTCCACAATGGAGCAACAAACTGGGCTCCCTCATGGCATCCTGATGGAAAGAGGATTATATTTTCAAGCAATATGGATGACTGGCGAGAAGACCTGAAACAGTATGGCCATAACTTTGAACTCTATATCATAAACAGTGATGGAACAGGCCTGAGGAGAATCACCTATAACAATGTCTTTGACAGTTTTCCCATGTTCAGCCCTGATGGCAAAAAGCTTGTTTTTGCCTCAAACAGGAATCCCCAGAAACCGAGGCAGACGGATATATTTATTGCTGACTGGATAGAACCAGAACAATGAGGCTATTCCTACTTTTATCCTTCCTCCTGTTAGTGTCTCGATCAGGATCTTCAGAGGAGCTTCCCTTTCATGATCTTTCTGTTAAGATCGATCCCTCAGCCCATTATCTAATAGCCACTGACAGGATAACCTTTTCTATGCCTCAAAAGAAGGTGAGTTTTTTTATAAATAAAAATCTGGATATTAAAGACATAAAGCCTGAAGCCTTGATAGAGACAAAAGAAGAAGGCAATGAAAAGATTGTTGAGCTATCCTTCCCTGAACCCCAGAGCTCCTTCACTGTGAAATACGAAGGCTTTATCTATGAACCTGTTGTATCAATCGGTGAACAGGCAAGGGGTTATAGCTACACAGGAGGAATAATCTCTGATGAAGGTGTATTTCTCCATGGAGGCTCCTTCTGGTATCCTGTGATGGAAAATCAGTTATTAAGATTCAGGCTCACCATTGAGCTTCCAGAGGGCTGGTATGGAATCAGTCAGGGTAATGAGGAGAGAAGAGATAAGCTTATAATATGGGACTCTCCTGAGCCTCAGGAGGAGATATACCTTGTGGCAAACAGGTTCTTAAAATACGAAGAGGAGATAAAGGGTCTAAGGGCAATAGTCCTTCTGAGAAGGCCTGATGAGGAACTTGCCCGTAAATACATAGGTGCAACCTTCAGGTATATAAGGCTTTATGAAGACTTAATAGGACCCTATCCATACAGGAAATTTGCCCTTGTGGAAAACTTCTTTGAGTCAGGCTTTGGGATGCCCTCCTTCACCCTTCTTGGTCCAAAGGTTTTGAGGCTACCTTTTATCATTGACTCATCCTATCCCCATGAGATCCTTCATAACTGGTGGGGAAACAGTGTATGGCCGAAAGGTGGAAACTGGACAGAGGGCCTCACTGCCTATCTATCAGACCATCTCATTAAAGAACTTAAAGGAGAAGACAGGGAATACCGCTTTACAGTCCTTCAGAAATATGCAGACTATGTATTAAATGAGAGGGAGATATCCCTTGAGGAATTCCGTCAAAGACACAGTGCCCCTCAGGAGGCAATAGGTTATGGAAAGTCCCTTTATCTCTTCCATATGTTAAGAAGAGACCTTGGAGATAAACTCTTTATAGAAGGCCTGAGGGAATTCTACAGGTCAAAGAGGTTTCAGTATGCAGACTTTGATGATATCAGAGAGAGTTTTGAAAAGGTCTCTGGAAAAGACCTTAAAGAATTCTTTGCTCAATGGATTAAAAGAAAGGGAGCTCCTTTACTGAAAATAAAAGGCTATAAGATTAATAAAAGATCAATAAGGATTACCCTCGAGCAGGCTCAGGATGGTCCTCCCTATAGCCTGAATATCCCTCTTATAGCCTTACTTGAGAATGGCAAGATCTTTGAGGCTAAACTTGAAATGGATAAAAAAGAGAAGACCTTTGAAATAGAATTTCCTCAAAAGCCCTTGCGGATCGATATTGACCCTGAATATGATACCTTCAGGAGGCTCCTTAAGGAGGAGATACCACCTGCTATTACAGGTGTCCTTGGCTCAAAAGAGTTGGTTGTCATAAAGGAAGCTAATACCTCAAGGGACTACGTTGAATTAATAGATATGCTTAAAAAGGCAGGGCCAGAAAAAGTAACTGTAATGGACGACAGTGGTACAAGACTTCCTGAGAAGACTGTTGTGCTCCTTGGCTGGAATAACAGGTTTTTAAAAAACCTTAAGTCCTCTTATGGTATTTCTATTAAAAATGGCCATATAGAAATATCTGGCAGAATCATTAACCCTGAGAGGGAGTCCCTCGTATTTGTAATCCCCAATCCAGAAGGTCCCGAAAGACTCCTCATGTTCATAGGCTCAAAAAATCCTCAAACCCTCAAGGCCCTTTCAAGAAAGCTCCCTCATTATCATAAATACAGCTATCTTGTCTTTGAAGGAAATGAGGCAATAAACACAATGAAAGGTAGATGGGAAATAAAGGATTCTCCCATGAGCGTAGTCCTTACGAGGGCTGTTAAACCAGAGATAAAAAGAAAGCCCCTTGTGCCTGAGTTCTCAAAAGAAAGAATCACAGAGACTGTTAAATTCCTCACCTCAGAAGACCTGAAGGGCAGAAAAGCTGGCTCCGAGGAGGCCCTTAAGGCAGCAAATTTTATAAAAAAAGCCTTTCAAGAAGCAGGCCTTCAGCCCTACTTTGAAGGTGATTATCTTCAACAATGGGAGGAAAAGAATTTAAGCCTTATTAATATTGCTGGAAGGCTCAAAGGCCGCTCCCAGGCCTGTATAGTTATAGGTGCCCATTATGACCATCTTGGAACTGACGATAAGGGCAATATCTACCCTGGTGCTGATGACAATGCAAGTGGCATAAGCCTTCTTATTGAACTTGCAAGGATAATGGCAGAGACTTCCCATGATAAGGAGCTCATATTTGTTGCCTTCAGCGGTGAGGAACTCGGAAGGCTTGGCTCAAGGAATTTTGTCAAAAACAGTGAACTCAAAGGATGTATTGCCATGATTAATCTTGATACTGTTGGAAGACTCTATGATAAAAGATTAATCATCATAGGCACACATTCTGCCAAGGAATGGCCTTTAATCCTTAAAGAGACATCCCTTATATCAGACCTTGAGATAGACCTTTCAAGAGAAGACCTCGACTCGAGTGACCAGAAGAGCTTTGAGGAGGCAAGAATCCCGGCAATCCAGCTATTTTCAGGTCCCCATGAGGATTATCATAGACCTTCTGACACAATAGATAAACTTGACATAGATGGACTTATAAAGATCGGTAGATTCACAAGGGAGCTTCTAAGGAGCCTTGACCATTCCTCAGGCCTGAGTTTTACAGGCTCCGTAGAGAAAGGCCCCTTAAGAACAGAAAGGGGGGTTGGTCTTGGCACTATACCAGACTTTACATATAAAGGAAAGGGCTACAGGATATCAGGTGTACTTAAAGGCTCACCAGCAGAAGAAGCTGGCCTCAGGGAAGGCGATGTAATCATAGAGATAGACTCAATACCTGTAACAGGTTTGAAGGACCTTTCAGAGTATCTCAAAACCCTCAAGGCTGGCCAGAAGGTAAATCTAAAAATCCAGAGGAATGGAGAAGAACTTACCTTTAAGCTTGAGGTGAGAAGGCTGAGATGAGCTTACTGATTTATTTATTTATAATCTTAATGGTTTTTGCTCCTCAGGCTGAAGGAGGAATAATTATTGAGCCACCTGAGGTTTATCCAGGAGATGCCTTTATTGTGAGGATTAAAGAACCCTCAAGGGAGCTCAAAGGTCTTTCCTTTAATGGAAGGGAATTCCCTTTTTCAGCCTGTGGAGATAGATGCAGTTATGCCATAGGAGGGGTTAGCCTTGAGACCAGCCCCGGAACCTACAATGTAATAATTTATTTTAAAGATAACAGGAGACTCACAAAAAAATTAAAAGTCAAAAAAGCTACCTTCCCGGTAATCAATCTTGAGCTTCCAGAGGATAAGGTTATCCTGAGTCCTGAAGATGAGGCAAGGGCTCAAGCTGAAGAGGAACTCCTGAGGTCCTTATGGAAGATAAGGTCAGAGAGGCTCTGGAATGGAGGATTTATAAGGCCCCTTGAGAATGAGGTCTCTACTGGTTATGGAGTAAAGAGGATTATAAATGGCAAAAAACTGAGCATCCACAAAGGCATTGACATAAAGGCAAGGGATGGTGAACCTGTAAGGGCTGTAAATAATGGAAGGGTTCTTCTTACAAAAGAGCTCTTCTTTGGCGGAAAGACCATTGTCATAGACCATGGAGAGGGCCTCTTTTCTGTTTATATGCATCTTTCAGAATATAATGTTATGGAAGGTGATACTGTATCAAAAGGTGATATCATAGGCCTTGCAGGTGCAACAGGCAGGGCAACAGGCCCCCACCTCCATTTCACCTTCAAGATAGGAGACCTCAGTGTAAACCCTGAATCGGTATTCCGATTGAATTATCTTAAAAGATTGAAGATGTCCTGACAATCCTACGCTGTATCAGAGCAATAAGGATTCCAGAAGGTATTAAAATTATCCAGGGATATCTTATTGTAAATACAATAGCAGTAAGGATGACCCTTAAAGGATATATTAGAGATGGATGTTTTTTTATAAATACTGCTATACCTGGTGAATATGTGTAATAAAGCCTGACAAAGGCCCTTCCAGGGATGTTTGTCATAAGATACCTATCCCTGAATTCCCTGAGGGTCTTTACATGGGGGTGGCTATCTCTTCCGTAAACTGCTGTGGCTATAAAACAGCCGCCGCCTCCAGAGCTCTCAGATGGTGGTGGCTGGTAAGTGCTGATGACAGGATCACTCAAAAATGATTCATTACCGTTTGCGTCTAAGGCTGTAACATAGTAAATGTCACCACTCAAAGAGTTTTGATCTGTATAAGAGTTTGAGCTTGTTTCTGTGAGAAAAGAGCCATTTTTGTATATCTTGTATCTTACTGTTGGACCTGTCTCAGAAAAAGTCTCCTGCCATGAAAGGGTCTGGCCTGAAATAGCGAGGTTTGATGGTGGTAAAGGGGCATAACCAATCTTTAATAAAATATTACCCCCAGAAGTCTCATCGATCTCTCTTAGGTTTACCCAGGCATAACTCATATATCCCTCAGATGAGGGTGATGTAATAGGAGTTAAAAATCTCTTATTTAATGAACCCGGGAATGGATCTGAAGGACTTCCATAATCATTATCAGAAGGATTAAGAAGATTAAATTCTCCATCTGCCTCTATCAATTTAATACCAGGTCGCCATTTGTTATTATTGATAGTATTACTTTCAATATTCTGGCTAATAACATCCTCGTCTATAAGCCATACAAGAAGCCCATGCCCTGGAAGTCCTCTATCGAAACCCAGTTGTTGTCTATTCTCTAGTAAAAAATACTGTCTGTCTGTGGAAGATACAGCCTGAAGTTTTATGATTTGAAGTTGTTCTTTCACTGGATAAAGAGTCTTAGGTCCAGGGTCATAAGGCGGGGTATATTCTTCTGGGATAACCCATCCAAGAAAGAGCTTGCTCCAGGCGTCAAGATGGGAGGGTGAACTTCCATATTCGCAGTAATTAATATTACATTTTGAAGGATCTGGATTGTATAGTCCCATATCCATAAGGCTCCACCTGCCAACACCATCAAGGAGGCATATCTGGGCAGTACAGTAAAGGTCAGGAAGACCAAGCCAGTGACCAAACTCGTGAAGATAAACACCCACTGGGTTAACTACAATACCATCCTGCGAGTCTGTCTGGGGCATTATGATTGCCTCTTTAATATCTATCCCATCCGCCTTAAGGCAAGAACTATTATTGTCCTTCCTTATACAACCATGCCAGTAATAAAGAGACCATATGTCCTTAGGGGTATCATTGTTCTTATCTGTCTCTTCTCCAGCTCCTGCATGAACTATTAACAAGGCATCGTATTGACTGAAGTCTATATCATTGTCTGCCAGAGAAACACTATCATAGATTAAATTATCAAGGTTAGTAGAGGTCTCAGAGCCGTAATCTCCCATCTTCCCTGGAAGGGTATATACTTTGGAGGATATATCTATGATCACATTAAGGTTGTTATAAGAGACCTCTCTCCAGTAGTTGATAAAGATATCTTTTGCATTATTCACCCAGTAATCAGGGTCATTATTAGGGCAACCTGTCTGGTTCTGACACCACTGCCATGTCCCATCACCTGTTGTACTTGGATCATCAGGATCTTCCTTCTGGAACTCCACCCTAAGGAGCAATATCTTAACAGTGGCTGGATAGCTTGTTGGAGCAAAGTACATAGATGGAAGGCCTTTTGAGAGCCTAATCCTTATATGCTCACCCCTCATTACAAAGGGCTCCTTTTTGGAACCAGTTATGTGGGGTGCTCCATAGGCAGAAGAAATTAAAGAAAGAATGATAGCCACTACCATAAAGGACCTTTTCATTCCATCTCCTCCTTAACGATAAATCTACCCCTTTCATCGAGCCTGCCCTTGAGGATGAGAGGTCTTCCTACAAGGTCAGACATTATCCTTGGCCTTTCTACCTTAAAGGGTGATTTCACAGCTTCAAGGGGTAGCCAAGGAAGGATCTCTATATTAGTTTTTCTGTCTGTGATAAAAAAAACTGAATCCTTTTTAAAATATTCTCCTCTGTGGATGAGCCAGCCTGTTAAGATAAACTCGTCACTTTTACGGTCCTTCACCTCAGAGGGTAAAAGGCCTCCCATATCAAGACCACGAAGTATTACCTCCATATCCATTATGGAACTTCTGCCACTTAGGGCAAGCCTCTGTGTTCCATCCTCAAGGACAATAAGATAGGGAACCTTTTTAAGTCCAAACCTTTCTGCCATCTCTTTTGTCCCCTTTGTGAGGGAGAATCTTGTCTCAGGTATATCTCCTTCGCCAAAGACTATGCCTTCCACACTGTATTTCTCCGAAAGTTTATTCATAAACGGAATAGTGGCCCTGCAGTGAGAACATTTTGGAGTAAAGAGGAAAAGGAGTTTGAGATTCCTTTCACCATATAAATATGAGGTGGAAAAGAGGATTATAAAGATTAAATATATTCTTTTTAGCATTATTATAAGGGGCGGCCTAAAGCCGCCCCATTCAAAGGGCTTATCTTAACCTCTTTGTCTTTTTAGGTGCAGAAAGCCCGTAAGGACCATCATGCCAGAGTGGAAGAGTGGGGTCATGCTCTTTTACAGTAGCATTACCATTACTGTCAACAACTATATCAGCAACAGCAAACCAAGCATTCGGATCGTGGCCTTCGGAATCATCTGTAGTAAAACGGTGGGTATAGGGGCCAAAGATCGTATTTCCAATCTGGATTGTAACCTGTATATCAGCATAGGAATCCCTATCAAGGTCATAGCTGTTAACAGAAACCACATAGTAGCCTGATGGAAGCTGGGTTGCTGTAATATGCTCTGGCCCGTAGCCCTCAGTATCATCATAATCAAGATAGACCTCACAATGTGTGTCATTATCAAAATCAGCACCACTGTAGCCATTAGAACACCCAAACATTCCATGATAATCTACATACCATTTAAGTTGGGTGGTAGCAGTTGGTTCAGTAGTATTGTAATAATTCAGGTGAAGGTCCATATCTGAGGTCTCTCCTCCAGTCCAGGTAAGGGTTATAGTCATAGTATTACCTGTAGCACTTCCTTCCTCATTTCCTTCGGACTCAGGGCTCTCCTCATTGAAGGTTCCAAAATCGCACTCCTCCAGTAAATCATATTCAGGACCTTCATATGCAATCTCGTCATTATCACGGGTATTGTCTCCATCTTTGTCAATCCAGACAATTATGTTACCATCGGGCTGCCACTCCACATGGACATTGCCATTAATCTTAATATGGCCCTGTGTTACATAGCCAGTTTGGAAATCCACACGAATAGGTATTACTGTCTCAAAGATAAAGGTTCCTTCAAAGCAGGTATCAGGTGTAAAGTCTATAGCTATCTTACCAGAGATAGTCGTATCTACATAGCTGTTCGTTTCTGTGGAGTCTAAGACAAAGTTCGTGTAGGTTAAATCTACACTATTCCGAACATTATCCTCTGTCCACTCTGCCTTAAAATCACCATTAGTAGTGATTGTTAAACGCCCTTCATTAGACCTATAGGAAATATCTTCTCTGAGATTGGCAAATGCCAGTTTGTATTCCTCCTGTGCTATGTAGTCATACATAGAGATTTCCCCATTAATTTTAGCTGAGATGGTGAATTGAGATTCGTTTCCAGAAAGGGTTTCAGTAAGAGTAACTTCCTTAAACTCCATCTTTGATACCAAGGTAGCACCTTCAAACTCAAGAATCTGGAAAGCTTCCGTGGTTGTACCAAGTGTCATTGTAAATTCTAATTGAGTATCGGATAACACTTTTCCTTGCATCTGCATTGGTCCATTGAGCTGGGTCTCATCCTCTCTACAATTATTGAAGGTGAAAGAAAAGTTGAAGTTTCCTTGGTCATCATAGGAACCTGAATAGGTGAAATAGCCTCCATCTTGGCAAGATACTGTGTTAGAAATGGTATAAGTTGTCCTCATCTCTTTTGCCTTTTTAATAGCAAGAAAGGGAGCTTTGAGAGCCTTCATCTTTGAGAACTTTCCTGTCAGCTTGATAGCCTTCTCCATACCCTTGTTTTGCTTAAAGACCTGAGGAACCTTAAACTGTGGTGCAGCACCAACAAGACCGCTTAGATTTTGGCCTAGATTTTGAATGAGTTGGGCTGAACCACTTGAATTCATGGCAGCCTGAACACCTGTAGCAGTGGCCTCGCTTGCCTGAGCTGAAGTTTGAATAGAAGTTCCACCAGTCCCATCTCCTCCACCAGTTCCACCAGTTCCACCTCCTCCACCTCCACCGCATCCTGTTAACACCAGAGCAAAGATACTAAGGAGAGCCATAAACAGGATCGACAATTTCTTTGTTCGTCTCATTTTTTTCTCCTTTCTTTATCTCCAGACTTTTTGCCTCCTATGGAGGCATTATATCATAAGCCGGAATAATATTCCGACACCTGCAATTATCAAGGCAGCCATGCTGAAGACCAGTCTTACGGTGAAGGACCTCAGTCCATGAATCTGGTCTTCAATTCTATTGAATCTTTCATAGACCTTATCAAACTCCTTGTAGACCTTCTCAAACTCCTCCCTGGTACTGGCATAGACCTTGTCAAACTCCTTGTAGACCTTCTCAAACTCCTTACTGTTACTGGCATTGACCTTTTCAAACTCCTTGTAGACCTTATCAAACTCCTCCTTCGTGCTCTTTTTAATCTCCTCTAATACAGCATAGACCTTGTCAAACTCTTTGTAGACCTTTTCAAACTCCTCCCTGTTACTGGCATAGACCTTATCAAACTCTTTGTAGACCTTTTCAAACTCCTCCCTGTTACTGGCATTGATCTTATCAAACTCCTCCTTCGTGCTCTTTTTAATCTCCTCTAATACAGCATAGACCTTGTCAAACTCTTTGTAGACCTTTTCAAACTCATCTTTCGTGCTCTTCTTTATCTCATCTAAGGCAGCATAGACCTTGTCAAACTCTTTGTAGACCTTTTCAAACTCATCTTTCGTGCTCTTCTTTATCTCATCTAAGGCAGCATAGACCTTGTCAAACTCTTTGTAGACCTTTTCAAACTCTTCTCTTGTAGTGCCTTTTATGCTGTCAAGTTCACGCACTACAAAGAAGAGGGGGTCTATCCTCGGAACCTCTACCTTTTTTTCCTCTACCTCATTCATGGTTAAATATTATCACCCTTTATTCTGTATGTCAAGTGAAAATTACCCAAATCTTACCAGCCTATGTTAAGAAAGACAAGGTGTCTTCTGTCTTCATCCTGGCCTGCATAGGCCCCAACCTCTTCAGCATAGGTAACATAAGATACGGTAAATAGCAGAAGTCTCAGGTCTGCACCAAAGGTTGGATATCCCTGATAAAGTCCTGCCCTTAGGCCAAGGGACAAAAGCTTTCTATCTATCAGGTAAAGTTCTCCACCAAGCCTGAGTCTCTTGCCTATGTCCTTGTCCTCCTCATAATTATTAAACAAGTCAACATAGTCAAGCCCTACCACAAGGGAATCAAAGACGGGTATATCAGGATTAATAGCCACTCCTAAGTTTACTGTCATGGGGATCTTGCCGGCATCGCCAAACTTAAGGTCTCCGATATTCATTACTGAAAGACCTACCCTTGGCTTGAGGAAAAAGTCCTGAGCAAATTTATATATAAGCCCCACATCAAAACCAACAGCATCTCCACTCTTTCGGAGCTCCTCCGTAATATAGTCCTCCAGGCTATCCTGCTTTTCAACAAGTTCTCTTGCAGTAAAGCTATGGACGAGGGACTCCCTGTGGAGGGCCTTTATACCAACACCACCATATAGGTCCTCCATAAGCCTGAAGCTAAAACCAAGAAGACCTCCTCCAGTAGCATCAGCATTGATCTCAAGAAATCCCTCAGGACCAAAACCCTGATGGGTCATGGCATCAAGCCTTAAGGTTCCCCCTCCACCAACAGCAAAGGCCCAACTACCCTGATTCCTTCCAAGGGAGGACCAGTCTGCAATGCCAAGATGGAGGTTTTTGCCCCTGTATTTTGCAAGGACATCATTAACTGCCCTCAGCTGGTCATCACCCTCATCACCATCTCCATCAAGATCTCCTGTATCAAAGGCATCTCCCATGTCCTTTACAAAATCCATGACATTCTTTCCCACCTCGGCTGAAATACCAAGAAGATTAACCTCCCAGTTCTTCTCAGGCATGGTGCTCAAACCTGCAGGATTGTAAAACAAGGTATCAGTCCTTCCACCAATCGCTACATAGGCTCCACCCATACCCATTGCCCTTGGTGATTTGTAGAGATAGGGATACTGTCTTATCGTTGACTCCTGGGAGTGGGCTATGCTAAATAAGAAAAGAACAAAGCTGATTATGATAATACCTCTCTTCATAAATCCTCCTTTTACTGGGTAGTTAAATTATTCTGGATGTAATCAGCAATCTCTGAAGAGGTGCATTCTGGATCTCCATCTTTTTTACAGGCTTCATTTCTTATTTCCTCGATCGCAGCTTTTACATCATTCATCTCATCTGCTGGAATGGCATTACCGAGGGAGACAAGGACGCTATTAATACTATTATCTATAGCTGTTACAAAATCAAGGGGTTCACCATCCTGCTCAACAGGACAGGGCCATTCTTGACGATCACTTCCGACACATTTTTCAGATGTAGTGGTAACGAGCCAGTATTTACTCGAGGCATCCAAATAAAGGACTTTCTTGTAAGTAGTATCACATCCCGATGTGGGGTTATTATTATTTATGGAGACCGTCATTCCCCTGTATATACCAGATTTTCCTTCAAAAGTGATATCTTGAGATTCAATAATAGAGCTGGCAAAACCGCAATCGTAGGAGAGCTGTCCTGTGTCATTGAAATTCGCACTTGCCATAAGGGCGCAGGCAATAGCATCGGCATCATCAGGTACACCGTTCCAATTAATATCACACTGAGATATAGCTCCATCTCCATCGGCATCTATCACCACCTTCATTAAGGAAAGGGAATAGGCGGTATCAACAAGGGAGATATAAAACTGGGCATCCTTGTAGTGAGGGTCATCTTCAGATACCATCGTGTATTCAGTCTTTGCCTGTGAGAGGTCATTAAGGGATTGCTCTGTTACCTTAGGAACCAGGGCCTTGAGATAGATATCAAGGTCATTTTCTTCATCTTTTGCTTCACTCAACCTGTTTATAACATCCTTGATATCAAAGCCTGCCCTTCCAAAATAGGCTGCACCCTTCTGCATGGAGTCAGCACAGGAAGAGTTAATCACAGCATCCCAGTTACCGCTATCAAGGTTCTTTGTGGTCTCGTATCTACAGGCCTCCTGGGACGACTCATCCGATAGGGCTTTAAAGGCATTCTCACCACAGGAGTAAAGGAAAAACAAAAGACACAGACTGAGAAGCTGGAAAAGTCTTTTCTTTTTCATACTTAACCTCCTATACTTAACGTGCAGGGATGAAGTATCCCTTTTAATAAGAATAACCAGCTCCTATATAAACAGTCAAAGAATTAATTCTTGCATCCTGCTGAGCTGGAGTTTCTGGGATTACCTGTGCCTTTCCACTACCATAGGAGTAGACCGTACCAATAGTTAGGGATGAATTCTTTGTAAAATAGGTAATGCTGAGGGTGCCTCCGTAAATATCTATGTGTTCTGGCTGGTTAGTAACTCCAGACTTTAATCTTGGTGTATTTGCCATATCTGTAAAACCACCAGCCCTCAGGGCAAGGGATGGACTGAGATAATACTCTATACCCATAGCACCATTAAGAACAGCCTTCCTGTCTTCTACACGGGTATTATAGGAAAGGTCAGCTGAAAAAAGTAAAAACCTTGAAGGAAAATAGGCAATCCCGAAGGTTGTTACATAAGGATATTTATGTTTTTCTGAAGATTCTAAGACACGGAAATCCACATCATTCACTCCATAGCCATAGCTCGCTGGTCCTCTGACAGTCTGCTGGATTCTTGTCTTTGAGTCAAGAAGAAAGGTCCTTGAAAAGGTAATACCTAAGGATATCTTTTCAAAGGGCTCCCACATAAAACCTAAAATAGGCCTTAGACCATATTCCCGCCAGGAAAGATAATAATTCTCCCAGTCAAATTCACCATTGCTCAGATTTAAGAGGTGGTTTCTGATAATCTTTCCATCCCTGTAATGGAGATAGAGGGTGAGACCTGTTGAGAGATTATCTCTTAATTTAAGAGCATAGGAGGGTCCAAGGTTATAAACCTTATCTTCATCATCGATATTCAAGACATACCTTTCTATGGAGACCCCAGGGATTCGAGACCTTATATTATAAAATACCTGTTCTTGATCCCTGAGGTAGGAATCGGTTACTGCATAGGAAAATCCGATCTTGCCCGGGCCAAGCTGCTGGATAACACCAAAGAAATTAGGCAGTAGCTGAGATGATTTAAGCACCCAGTCCTCGCCCTCACCAGTTGTCTTGTGGAGGGCATCTTTGTAGGTCTTTGTAGAAACATTATAGGCATTGACACTAATAGAAAGCCTCCTGCCAGGTGCAAAGACAATTCCAGCAGGATTATAATAGCAGCCCGAGGGATCATCTGATACAGCAGTGTAGGCACCGCCAAGGCCTGCTGCCCTTTCACCCACAATGGAGTTAACATAGTGGTATTCATCAGCATAGGAATAAGTACAAAGAAAGAGTAAGATGACGATGAGGATAAAGCTATTTCCTGCCAGTTTTTTCATAAAATCTCTCCTTTCTTGTTTTTTTATCATCACCTGAGATCTGATTCTCCTCCATAAACCTCTTAAGGCCTTGAATCCTTTCTACAATGCCTGGATGGGTTCCTTTAATCTCTTTTACCTTACCCTTTTCGTTCAGCCTTTTTAAAAATCGTATAAGCCCGTAAGGGTCATATCCTGAGAGTTTCAGAAGGTTTACTGAAAATCTATCGGAGCTGAATTCATCCTCTATCTTATAACCCCTTTCAAAAAGTATCTCATAGGCCTTATCAACAAAGGTTGTAAATACTGCCTCGGCTGTGCCTGTAGCACCAGCAATGAGACTTGCAAAGCCTGTTAAAGGGCTCTCATCAGGTGCCCTGAGATTTATTTCTTTTACTATGTGCCTTTCTACTATATGGGCAATCTCATGGGCAAGGACGCCAGCAAGCTCTGCCTCATCTTCTATTTCCTTAAGACAGCCCTTTGTAATAAATATGTAGCCCCCTGGTGCAGAAAAGGCATTTATTGTATCAGTATCAAGAATTCCAAAGTGGAACTCTATCTCAGGCCTTCCTGCATACTGGGCAAGGCCTTTACCAATAAGATTGATGTACTCTGTAATATCTTTATCCTTATAGAGGGGATATCGACCAAGGATCCTTGCTGAAAGGGACCTGCCAAAAATTACCTCTGCCTTTATATCATCCTCTGTTTTATAAATCTCCTCTTCAGAGGCCTGGGAAGCCCTTCTTCTAAAGTCACTGCTATAGGTAATGTTAGTAAAAAGAAAAAGTATAAGGGATATTAAGATAAACCTCTTCAGGCCCATCTCTTAATCCTCCTCAAGGAATCTAAGGGCCCTCTCATCCTCCACCTTTATCTTCTCCAACCATTCAAGGTCATCAAAGTTAAGCCAATAAAGGGTGTTGAGTCTTGACCTCTCCTCCATAAATCCCCTTGCAGCCGCAGCTGTTACATAGGCCGATGCCCTCCTTCTAGCTCCTTCCTCAAGTTTCTGATCTGTTTCTTCAAGGATAGAGACCTTGCCTTTTGGAGGACCTGTATCAACTAAGAGCTTCCATACCCATCCTGCTACATCCTTATACTTAACTCGATACCATCCCTGAGTCTTCTCGAGAATCTCAAGGGCATCACCCCTTCTTGCTGTGGCGACCTCTTTTGAGCCCATCTTTGGTTCTGCAAGGATTGGCGCTTTTAAACTCTGCACATATACCTCAGCTCCGTAGACATACACAGGACTGACCATTAATAGTAAAATCATACATATCCTTAAAAACATCCTCACACCCCCTTACCTTTGATTACTTTTCTCTAAACTCATATATCCCATCCCATTCAGCAGGTGCTTGTATAAGGAACCTCTCACACCTATTTACAAAAAGGGTTGCTACAGGGTCATCGGGAAGAATCCTTAATACCTCTTTATAGAGCTTTAAAGCATCCTGCCACCTCCTGCCTAAATAATAATAAAAAGCCTCTTCTGAAAGCAAGGTAATTTTCACATCCTCAAGGGGTTCATAAATTTTTATGGGTTCAGCCTTACCCTTAACCCTCACAAGGTCAATTATCCTTGCAGGAATAGTATTGCCCATCCCTCTGAATGTCTTCTCAGATATCAATATAGGTATTCCATAAAACCTCGTAAGGCCTTCAAGCCGTGAAGCAAGGTTTACATTATCTCCTATAACAGTGTAATCAAGCCTCTGGGGTGAACCTATATTTCCAAGGACAACCTCACCTGTATTTATACCTATTCCCACCTGCAAGGGAGGCAGTCCCTTTCTCTGTAATTCAGCATTAATCTCAGGAAGACTTGTCTTTATCTCAAGGGCTGAAAGGACAGCCACACGGGCGTGGTCCTTGATTGGTGTTGGTGCACCCCAGAAGGCCATTATGGCATCACCCATAAATTTATCAAGGGTACCCTGATGTTTAAAGATTATCTCCACAGCCCTGCTGAAATAACAATTCAATACCTCTACAACCCTTTCAGCATCGAGGGTCTCTGATATACTTGTAAATCCCCTTAGATCAGAAAAAAGTATCGTAAGCTCTACTCTTTTTCCACCTTCTGAAAAAATGATATCCTCTTTTTTTGTCTCTATATCAGATAGGACAGCTGCCGATACATACCTGCTGAACATACTTCTTATCCTTCTCTTTTCTCTCTCTTCTGTAAGACTGAGATAGGCGAATCCACCAAGGTATGTCAAAAGGCCACTTAAGAGAGGTGCTGTAAGTTCAATTAATAAATTATATTTTGTTAAAAGAAAAAAGGTAAGAAGGATAAAGAGGACTGACGGAAGGGCTGAGAGTCCTAACTTGAGATTAAATCTTTTTACAAAAAATATAAAAAAGGCAGTTAAGAAAGCAATAGCGAAGATAAAAAGGGGTGTAAATATCTCGGGGATAGTTTTTATGAAATCCTTTGTTATGAGGTTTCCATAAAGGGAGGCATGAAGGATAACACCGGGCAACCGTGGAGAAATGGCAGTGGGTTTTAAGTCCTCAACACCTACAGCACTGGCACCTATGAAAACAATCTTATCTCTGAATTCTTCTGGATTCACAGGAAGGTTCTCCAATTCTCCCATCTTTATCTTCTGGATCGAAGTGAGGACACCACTCATAGAATAGGGGTTAAATCTTCCGTAGAGGTTTATAAGATATTTACCTTTATAAAGGGGAATCCTGAGAATTTTATCATCTTCCTCTTTGCCATGAATCTCGAGCCACCCAGCATTACTCTTCCACCATGTGCTCAGTTTTATAAGTCCTGGTTTAAAATCTTTTAAAAAAGGGGAAAGGCCGAGGACAGGAAAGCAGGCATCATGGTAGCACTTAATAAGTTCTGTCCTCCTGTAAATACCATCTATGTCTGGCGAGAATTCTACAACACCGATACCTCCTGCTACCTGATAAAGCTCCCTGAAAGGGATGGCATAGTTGTTATTATCCTGCAGTCTCTTGATGGTTATATCTACATTTTCTAAAGAGAATCTTTTTAAAAAGTCTCGAGGAAGGGGTTTATCAAGGAGGTCCTTATTCCACTCATCAGGGATATCCTTAAAGATCTGGATTGCATGGTAGGTATTACCCGAACGCCTTGTTTCTTCAACAAGATAAGCATCGCCAGAAGACAAAGTATCAGGAGGCCTTCCCCATACCTTTTCATTTTCAGTAAAAAGAATATCAAAGAGTATGGCCTTTGCCCCACCAAGTCTTAAAAACTCAATAACATCTGCATGGATAGACCTTGGCCAGGGCCATCTTCCTACTATTCTATTCATTAGCTTAAGGGAGGTCTCATCTATCAGAATAAGGGCCAACTCTTCTGGAGGCTCTGTCTTGTTTCGGCCTATCTTTATCCTAAGGTCAGTAAGGAATAACTCTGGCTTCTCAAAACCTGACAGGGTCCATAAAATACAAACTATAACAGCAACTATTAAGGAAAGAATGATTACCTTTTTCATATCTTAGACTTTAACACAGGATATATTCATTGTCAAGAAAAGTTCCTCTTTCTGAAGTAAATGCCTGCACCTCGAAGGTGCAATGTTTATGGGAATGCAATAGTTACAGGATATGCCGAGATCTGTGGCTTTGCTGAGGTGGCAGGTAATACTAAGATAACAGGCTCAAAGGTTGTTATCCCATCCTAAGGGCCTCAACTATATTTATCCTTGATGCCCTGAGGGCTGGAAGGATCCCTCCAAGGATACCCATAAATAAAGAGAAGGCTATTGCCTTAAGGCTGATTCCTAAGGTAAGGTTAAACCTGAAGGCAAGCTCTGAAAAGGTCTGCCAGTTCAGGGTTGATACCTCAAGGAATTGTAGCAGGGAGGCAAAAATAAGCCCCACAACACCACCCACAAGACTCAGGATGATTGATTCTATAAGAAATCCCATCAGTATATCCCTTTTCTGAAATCCAAGGGCCCTCAGGGTTCCTATGTCCTGTATCCTGTTTGCTACCTGTGCATACATCGTTATCATTGCTCCAATAATCGCACCTATGGAAAATACAATGGCAAGGGAATTGCCAAGGATTTTCAAGAACCTCGCCATCACCTCTGATTGCTCCCTGTAGAATTCTACCTCCCTCTTTGCCATAAGCCCAAGCCTTGGGTCACCTTCTATTTTCTCTTTTACAGAAGAGAAGTCCTGAGGGTTTCTTAATCGAAAGACAATACAGGAATAAAAGGGTCTTCTGAAGGTCTGCATCAGGGTGTCTATATCTGCCCATATCTCTGAACTGAATCCTGTATTTCCTGCATCCATAATACCAACAACTGTCCATTCTCTCAAACCGAATCTCAACTTCTCACCAATAGAAAGACCCTTGAACCTCTTCTGAATAGCAGAACCAACAACTATCTCTGTAGAGCCTGGAAGGGGCATCCTACCGCTTATGAGCCTTACCCTCTCTCTTAATAAAAGGGATGCCCTGTCTATGCCTCTTATAACTACATTTGATGGTTTATCTCCATCCTTCTTGTAAAGATTTATAAGCACTACATGCTCTTTCGCAGAAAGGAGGATTCCCTCTGGAGATATCCCAATCTCTGGTAATGTCTCAATAATCAAAGCCTTCTGTCTATCAACGACACTAACAACCTCTGCCTGTGAGCCCTTTCTGAGTATAATTAAATTATTAAAGGAACCAGTATCAACAAGGGTCTTCTTCAATCCTTCTGCCATCATCTGGACTGAGGAAAATACAAAGACAACAAAGGCCATTCCCGCAGCTGTAATGACTGTAGCAAGTCTTCTTGTGAGCAAATTTCGCATATTATATGTAAAAAACAGGCTCATCCTATCCTCTGTAGAGCCCTCTGGACAGGCACTCCTATAGCATTTAAGGCTGGTAATAGACCTGCCAGAACACCAACGCATAGGGCGATTAAAAGGTCGAGGAGCAAGGTTTCTGCCGTAATATAAAATACAGGCAGGAGGGTGCCCATGGCATCAACAAATATCTTTGAAGCTGGAAATGTAAGGACAATGCCGCATAAAGAGCCTGTGAGACTAATCATAATGGATTCACCAAGGACTAATCCACTGATATAAGGCCAGTTGAAACCAAGGGCTTTCATGGTAGCGTACTCAGAGAGTCTATCCCTCACATTCATAGCCATCGTGTTTGCAACTATAAGAAGAATGATAATGATCAGCACGATGGAGACGATCTTTATGGTGATAAGTATTGCCTCTGTCATGGCAACGAAGCCGAGTTGAAAGGCCTTCTCTGTCTCTGTAAGGGTCTCAGCAAGGGAGTTCTTAAAGAGGCTGTCTATCTCCAGGCTGATTTCTGCTGCCCTCCTCGGGTCATTTATTCCAACAACAAAGAATCCCACATGGTCAGCCCTCGTTGGATAGGTCTTTTTTAAGCCCTCATTTATATAGTCCCAGTGAAAGAAGACCTGTGTTTCATCAACCTTTGGCCCGGCACCCCTGTATATAGCCCTCACTGTAAATTCCCATTCGCCAGGGAATACGGTTCCTTTCAGGATTATTGTATCACCCACCTCCCAACCGAACTCTTCAGCAACCTTTCTACCAGCAACGCACCCCTTTCTGTCCCTGAGAAAGGCAATCTTTTCTTCAGGTTTTATAATATACTCGGGATAGAGTTGAAGAAAGGTTTCAGCTTCAACAGCAAAATTGGGAAAAAAGTTTTTTTCTGATATGTAGATTCCGCCAAACCATTGGCCATAACTTACTTCCTTAACACCCTTTACCTTTCTAATCCTATCCTTATAAGAAATTGGCAAAGGCGTTGTCAAGGAAATGGCATTTCTCGTGATAAGTCTTGCAGGAGACGAGGCCTCCACACCTGAATACCAGGCATCGATGATTGTTCTTAGAAATCCAAAGGCAAGAATCGCAACAGTCGTGGCAAGAACTGTGAGAAAGGTCCTGAGCCTCTGACGGAAGATGTTTCTAAAAAGGAGTTTCAGTATGAGCATTCAGGACTCCCTTATCGAGGTGTCTGATGGCCTTTGCTACCTTTGCGGCCCTTGGATCGTGGGTAACCATTATTATGGTCTTTCTGTATTCCTCATTCAGTCTCGCAAGGAGCTCAAGAACCTCCTCTGCAGAGACCTTGTCGAGGTCTCCTGTTGGCTCATCTGCAACTATAATAGATGGGTCAGTAACTATGGCCCTTGCAATAGCTACCCTCTGCTGCTCTCCTCCTGAAAGCTCCTTTGGCAAGTGATTGAGTCTGTGAAGGAGGTTTACTATCTCGAGGCATCTCAATACATGCTCCTTTCTTTGAGACCGTGACAGACCTGTTAAAAGGAGGGGTAATTCTACATTCTCAAAGGCAGTAAGGACTGGTATTAGATTATAAAACTGGAATATAAACCCCACATTATGGGCCCTCCATCTTGCAAGGTCATTCTCAGAAAGCCCTGTTATTTCTATACCAGAAACTATTATCCTGCCACTGTCTGGTCTATCAAGGCCTGCAATGAGGTTAAGGAGCGTACTCTTTCCAGAACCAGAAGGCCCCATAATGGCAAGAAATTCTCCATCAGATATAACAAGATTGATATCTTTCAATACATTTATTGTTTCAGAACCCCGCAAATAGGATTTGCTGACGTTTATAAGCTCAACAGCAGGATTGGCGAAGGAACCGTCAGTCATTCTTTGGCTTTACCTTCAGGCCATCCTTTAATCTCTCAAAGGGCCTGACAACAATCTTCTCTTCTGGTTTAAGGCCATCAAGGATCTCAACAAGGGAATCAAACCTTCTACCAGTCTTTATCTTCCTTTCCTTTATTATGCTCCCTTCTACAACAAAAACGATGCTATCACCTTTAATGGCTGATTCAGAAATAGCCAGAACAGGCCTTATGTCTTCGTTATTAATAGGTCCGTTAAGAAAGATGACCTTGGCACTCATATCAGGAAGGATCCCTTGTGATTTATCAATAAATGTTACCTTTATCTTTACAGAGGCCTTTCTCCTGTCAGCCGTAGGTATTATCTTCCTTACCATTCCACGGAATCTTCTATCGGGAAAGGCATCAAGCTCTATAACGCATTCCTGACCTTCCCTTACCTTTCCTATATTCTGTTCAGAGAGCTCAGCCTCTACATAGATGGATTTTAGATCAGCTATGGTAACGATAGATGCCCTTGCATTTGTGGCAGCTCCAAGGGGTGTAACTATGTCTCCCACATCAGCATCCTTTGTGAGGACAATTCCATCAAAGGGTGCCCTTATATAGGTATAGCTAAGGGCAATCTCAGCAGCCTTTACCTGTGCCTCAGCAAGCCTGAGGGCTGCTCGCTGAGACATGACAAGGGCCTCTGCCTTTTTCAGTCTTGTAAGGCTTGTATCGTATTCCTGCTGGGATATGAAACCCTTTTCAAGGAGCTGTCTGTTTCTTTCATGCGTAAGTCCTGCATCCGTAAGCTCTGCCTCTGCCTGTTTTAGATTTGCTTCCTGAAGCTCAAGGTTTGCCCGTGCCTGCTCAAGGTTTGCCTCGAGGTCTCTGTTTTCAAGTCTTCCTATCAATTCACCCTTTTTTACAATACTTCCTTCACGGACTCCGAGCCATTCAAGGGTACCTGTTGTCTTTACTCCAACAGCTGCCCTCTTTTCAGCAACAACATAGCCACTTGCGTTAAGAACAGCCTGGGCCTGAAAGGGATAAAAGACTGATACAGTGGAGACCTCAACCTCAACAGGACGGTTTAAAAGGACAAACAAAAGGATAGAAAAAACAAGGATGGCTCCAGTGATGATAGTAATCTTGCTTCTTCTCTTTGTGCTTCTTTTAAACTTCTCTGACTTTTCGATCCTTAAGGTAGAGAGGTCAATCTTTTCCATTAAAGTCTATTATAACATTGTAAGATGACTGGATAGGAAAGGGATGGGATAGGCTTATTATACATTGGAAGTATTTGGGAAGATAAAAGGCTCAAGGTTTTAAGACAATCTCTATCCTTGTTCTCCATATTGTCAAGTTTTTATGCAAATTTCATTAAAAGACCAAACTCTTCAACCCTCAATGCCCTTGCAAGGATGATATAAAGTAGCGCTGTAGATTAAAAATGCAGAACTGCATTTTTTGACAATATATCTTTCTTTATGCTAACTTAACATAAGGAGGAAGAGATGAGTTTGGGGGAACTTCTTGCCTTTGTTAGTGTTATGGCGACTATAATGGGAGTCTTTTTAACCCTTTATGCCCTTATAAACAACAGGACTCTCAAAAAAGAGGCCCGGCTTACAAGGGAGGTTCTTCAGACCCTAATAACAAAAGAATCCCAGCTCACAAGGGAGGGTCTTCAGACCCTAATAACAGAAGAATCCCGGCTCACAAGGGAGATGATAACAGAAGAATCTCGCCTTACAAGGGAGATGATTGAAAGGGTAACAGAGAGGCTTGGTGAGTTGATTGCCTCAGAAGGACAGAAGACAAGGGAACTCATCAGTAGAAAAGAGGAGTGCCACCATAAATAAGAAAAGGGGCAACCATCTCCACACCCATTTATGGTCAATTACTGACTCAGGAATAAGTAACCCTATCAAAAGGAAAGGGATTAAATTATAAGCCCTCCAACCTTTATCCTCTTAAACCACAATCTTCTAAGAAAGGCCATGGCGATGAATATGAATGCTATTAACAAAATAGTATTGTTATGAAAGATTATAGCAAGACTTGAAAGGACAATCTGGATTAAAATTAATACTATAAGAGATCTTGTTCTGCTTTTATACCTCCTTGAAAGCATGTGGTGAAAATGCCTCCTGTCTGCCTGAAAGGGATCTCTACGGAGCCTCTTTCTACGCCATATTGAAAAGAGGGTATCAAAGATGGGTATCATAGAATTAAGAAAAAATGCATAGGGAGAAAGATGAGGGACCTTACTTGCAACTACTACTGAAAGGCTTCCTACCATAAAACCTATCATGTAACTACCTGCATCTCCCAAAAAGAGCTTACCTCTCAAATTAAAGAAAAGAAAGGCACCTATAGAGCTACTGAATATAAGGGCATGTATTAATATATAGTCGTTACCATAGAGATTTCCAATGATCCCAATAGTTATAAGGGCTATTATACCAGTAAAGGACACAAGGCCGTTCATACCATCTATGATATTATAGGCATTAGTTAAACCAGCTATACCCAATATAGTGAAAGGGACTGAAAGATACAATGGCAGCTGAAAGAGTTTTAAATCTTTTACTATGGCGTCTGCAAGGATAATAAACAGAAGGGCAATAATGAGTTGAAGGAGAAGCCTCCTTTTTGGACCGAGGATATCTTTGTCTCCAAGGATGCCCGTAATAAAGATTAAGATAATAGGGATAGTAATCTGCCACCAAAATGCTCCGAGTATAAACGCACCAGCTATGTAACCAGTAAGTACCATTATTCCGCCACTCTTTAGGGTTGGTGAACTATGAATCTTCCTTGATGAGGGATAGTCTATTAATTCAAATCTATAGCCTACCCATTTGGCGATAGGGGATGAAAGAAAAGAGAAGATAAAAGGCATTAGTAGAATTATTATAGCATTCATTATTTGAATTATAGTAAACAGTTTTTTACAAAACTCTATAGCCAAGCTATACCTGGTTCACCTTATTGTATAAGCTAATATATATCTTTATAACAGGACTTGCAAGGTAATTTTCACATTACAAATAGAGCTCTTCCTTCCCATGCCAATGCCCGCATCCAGGATTTAGGAAGGATTCTTTATCCTGAAATTAAGATATTTCCTCAGGGTCTCAATCCTCTCTTTTTGTTCTGGGTCCTGGACAGCCCTTTCTCTGTATTCCATAAAAAAGGCAATAAATATAGACAAAAAGAATCCCGTGAATGTGGCCACGATTACCATAAGTGTTCTTTTTGGTTTTGCCCTCTTTTCTGGTGGCACAGCCTTATCAATTACCTGTATTATCGGTGCATCTCTTGCCTCATCAAGCCTGGCTGCCTCATACTGTTTGAGCAGGATCTCATAAAGGGCTTCCTGGTATTTAAATTCCCTCAGTTTTCTTATATACTCTGTACCAACTGCTGGTATCTTGCCTGTTGGCATTAGTGGGTCTGGATTAAAGCCACTGCCTTTTGCCTCAAGTTTCCTTAACTCTGCCTTTAGGCCTCTTAGCTCTTCTTCTCTTTTCTGTAGGTCTGGGTTATAAGGTGTTGCATAGGTCCTCATTACTTTTAGCTCTACCTCTTTTGCAGCAATCTGGGCTCTTAATTGAGCAATACCTTCTATTACTGCCTTAGTCTGCTCATCTATCTTGATAGCACCTGTCCTTTCCTGAAAACCTCTCATAGCCTCCTCTGCCTTTATGAGGGACTCCTTTGCATCCTTCAACTGTTCTTCAAAGAAGAGCCTTCTTTGAGCTGCCTCTGTTACAGCAAGTCCTTTGGTCATATTCTTCAGTTCCTCCACAAAGGCATTCGCCATATCAGCGGCCCTTTTAGGGTCTTTGTCTTCTACAGCAATGGTTATTATGCCACTTTTCATATCACTTTTAACTTCAAGGATATCCTCTGTCAGTCTTCGCCTTGCATCCTCCAGATATTTGGCCTTATAAAGTTCTACAAGATTAAACCTCTCAATAATCCTGTCTGCTATGGTCCTGCTTTTCAACATTCCAATATAAAGATCAGCAGGCGTTTTTAATCCAAGGGCAGTACCTGCAATATCAGAAATACCACCTATTTGCCTTAAAAACTCGGTAGCCATTGAACTACTCAGTTGTGGAGGAAATATCTTTGTTTCAGCCCTGTATACTGGTGGCATGATAAGGCTTACAATAGCAGTAATTATGGCTGCACCAAAGGTAATCCCTAAGATGAGCCATTTACGCTTTACAAGGACAATGAGGATGTCAAGAAGATTAATCTCATCCTCCATTGGAGGGGTTGTTTCTGCCATATTATCTTCCTCTTTGTAAAGGTTTATCTAAACGTTCTTCTATCTTCTGTATCCTCTCTTTTATCTCTGCCAATTCCCTCACTGTCTGCTCCCGGTGTAATGCCATCTCATACTCGCCTCTGTTTACAGTAGCAGCTACATCATCTAAAAAGCTCATTACTTTATCATAACTCCTAAATTCCAGATCAAATTTAAGCTTAATGTCTGAGATTAATCTGCCATGTTCTTTAAGAAACAACTCAACGCCTTCCCTGAAATATTCCATTCGTGATTCAATCCTTGCAACAAAGGCCTCAAAATCCCTTTTTGTAGCAAAGACTCTAAGGTCTTCTTTTGTAGCCATCTCTGCCCTTAATTTCTCAAGATCCTCCTTTGTGGCAAAGGCCCTGAGGTCCTCTTTTGTGGCCATCTCTACCCTTAATTTCTCAAGATCCTCCTTTGTAGCAAAGGCCCTGAGGTCCTCTTTTGTAGCCATCTCTGCCCTTAATTTCTCAAGATCCTCCTTTGTAGCAAAGGCCCTGAGGTCCTCTTTTGTGGCCATCTCTGCCCTTAATTTCTCAAGATCCTCCTTTGTAGCAAAGGCCCTGAGGTCCTCTTTTGTAGCCATCTCTGCCCTTAATTTCTCAAGATCCTCCTTTGTAGCAAAGGCCCTGAGGTCCTCTTTTGTGGCCATCTCTGCCCTTAATTTCTCAAGATCCTCCTTTGTAGCAAAGGCCCTGAGGTCTTCCTTTGTGGCAAGGGCCTTGAGTTCCTCTCTCATTATTTCTCTTACAATATCTGCTATAATCTTCTCATTCATAAAGAACCCCCTTAAAATCTCGTAGTTATTATACCCTTAAATATATTTATCCTTCCATATTCTGAACCTTCAATCCTTCCAAATCCATATAATCCACTAAAATAAAGCCCCTTAGTCAATTTAAAATCCACCATGAGGGAGACCTCCTTTTTTCTTTCCTTAGAAGCACCTGAAAGGTTATGCCTTTCTATATCATAAAGGATATAGAGCCTTCCATCCTTTTCAGGTATAAGATAGGAGAGCTCAAAGAAGAGGTCATCTGAATCAGTTCCCATATGATGGCCTATAACTCTGCCTTTATAGGTATAGGCAGCCTGTCCATATATACCGTGGGAATACCAGATATTTGGTTCACCCTTTACATGGGTAGTGGCATATTCTGCCCTGAAGCCTAACCTTTCAAAAGTGAGGAGCCTTGGAAGATAAATCCCTGTAAGATAGGCCCATTTATAGGGTAAACCACCTGCCTCGTCCTCTCCCTGAGCCTCAATATATAGCTGTATTGGCTGGATCCTAAAGGGAATGGTGAATTTAATATCGCCTCCTGCCCTCTGGTCTCCTGCCTGAAGGTCCTTCTCATTCTCCCCTTTTCCAGTAAAGCTCCTCCACCAGGTCCTAAGGTCTTCTGATCTTCCTTTTCCTCCAAGAAGAGCTGTTCTTGAAAGGCCTATCTCTACAGACGGCAGGGGCTTAAAATTAAGACGCATCCCCCAAAGATATGGCTCTGGAATAAGCCTTTCTTCTTCAAGCCTTGTTACAAAGAAGGTAAATCTAAAAGGACCAAGGTATTTAAATATCCATGGAAGAAGGGCAGGTTGTGGATTTGTAAGCCTCAACATCGTAAATGGCTCGGCATTGTTTGAAAGAAGGATTGCTCCATGATACCCTGGCCCCCACCACTGAGAATCCTTGCCCACTGTCAGTTCCAATCCTGAGAAACTGAGGACACCATAAAGCCTCTTGAACAGAACCTCATTGTTTTGTTCATAATACCTGAATTCAGGAGCAAGATAGAAAGAAAGCCATCGGAGGTCTGACCTCGATACAACACCAATCCTTCCATTGGAGCCTTTTTTATAATAATCTCCCTCCATGTTGTAATAAAGAACTTGAGAATCAGAATCAGCATAGACATACCTGGCATATAAAGCATCTAAGGGTTTTATATACTTTACCTGAGAGCCCTCATGTCTGAACCTCTCTTTAAGAGAACTTACAAGGCCCTGGATAAAAGGGCTTTTATCCTTAGAGTTATCTTCAGCCTCAAATATAAGTCTTACTATTTCTCTGTAGCTCAAGGGCCTTGTTGTAAGGAGACTACTATTAATCACCCCTTCTGCCTCAAGTCTGAGGAGAATATTATAGACATCCTCATCTATTGGAAGATATGTGCCAGCCTCTACAGAGGAGATAAAAAGGAGTATTCCTAAAATTATTATCAGACCCTTAGAAGGCAACTATAAGCACCCCTGCAGTAACTGCTATCTGATATAGTATCTGTGTTATATCCTTTATGTTCCTCAACCAGGCAATCCTTGTAAGTTTTTCAGGTACAACTATTGTATCTCCAGGCTCAAGCTCAGATCCGCCAAGCTCCCACCTCTTTAGTTCCCTATTCCATCTAATACCAAAAAGTCCCTTCCCAGGTTTTACTGCAGAACCGTCTACCTTTAAGATAAAGACATTGTCTTTGTCAGCATTCTCTGTATATCCACCAGCAAGGTCTATATAGTCTGAAAGGTCCTTTTCTGGAGAATAAATAAAGGCAGTCTGGTTATAAACAGAGCCAATTACCTGAATTGAAGATGATTTGGTAGGTATATGAATGGAATCACCCTCTTCAAGCTCTATATCATAGGGTGTATCCTTTAGCTTTTCTGGTTCATCAAACCTCACTACTATCCTTCCAAGGGCCTTAACCTGCCTCAGTTTATTTAAAAACTGCCTTTTCTGCTCTGCTTCTGTCTGGAATATCCTTGCCTCTTCTGGTGTCATGGCAGTTGCGACTGTAGCAGCGCTAATACTCAGAAGCTCCCTCTCAAGTCTATCTATGAGTTCATCTATCTGCTTTTGCTGGAGCTCCCTAACCCTCTCTCTTGTAAATACTGCACCTCTAAGATATGCCTTATCTGTATAGCCGCCAGCCCTTTCGATAAGGGAAGAGAGTCTTTCGCCTTTTTTGATAGTATAAGTTCCTGGAAATTTGACCTCACCAGAGATGGTTACTGTCCTATAAAGCTGCCATTCAGGGACAGCACGGACAAAGAGATAGTCATTCTCTTTAAGATAAATGTTAGATGTAGGATCACCTTCTAATGCCTTTTCAAGGTTTACTTTGATCTTTTCGGTCTTGGGACCTTCTGGTGTTGGAGTAACCCTGGTTAACTCTGCCTCTTTTAAAAATGCATAGTATTTAGCTCCACCTGCCAATTTAATAAGGTCAGAAATTTTCATATTCTCTCTTAACTCAAAGGAACCTGGTTTGTTTACAGCACCAGTAACTCGCACTACTGGTCGTTCTATAAAGTCCCACTTTGAATATATAGTTAAAGTGTCATAGGGCTGAAGCAGTTTATCTTCGCTTGGATCTTTATCAAATACTGCCTTATGCAAATTGAAGGAGATAATCTCTCTGTGATAATCAGGAGGAACATATCTCTCTATAAGGGCATGGTCAAAATAGGTTTCTGGCAATAAATCTTTTTCAGGGTTTTTTATGATGTCGCTTACCCTCATGCCTTCAAACCACTGATATTGTCCAGGTCTTGTAACATGTCCCTTCAATGTAACTTGATTTATGACTACATTTACTATAGGAAAGACCTTTACAAGGTCTCCATCCTTAAGGGTAATATCCTTATCTTCCGTGAAATTTTTTAGATCTGTATCAACAATAATCTTGACTTCGTTCTCATAAATCCTCTCAACCTGAATCCTCTGGAGGTAACCTCCAGCTGTTATTCCACCTGCCATTGCAACAAGGTCTGTGATCTTTGTTTCTCCCTTCAATTCATATATTGCTGGTCTTTTCACACTGCCTGCAATTCCAACAAGCGGCCCAACAGTGGGTATAAATATCACATCCTCAGGCATAAGCCTTATATCCTTGCTCTTATCACCCTTTAACAAAAAATCATACATGTCAAAATGGACAATTGTTTTGCCATTCCTTTTGACCTGAATATCCCTCATAGTGCCAGTCTTGCTCGGTCCACCTGCCTCAAATAAGGCACTCACAAGGGTTGAAAGGGATGAGACGGTATAGGCTCCTGGATTTTCTGCATTACCCACAACATAGACCCTTATGGTTCTTAAAGATCCCATACTGACATTCATCTCAAAGCCTGTGAAGTATTTTGAGAATTCCTTCTGTAGGAGCTCCTTCAATTCCTTAAATGTGAGACCTGTTACACCGAGGACACCAATTTTTGGAAGGGAGATATTTCCATCCCTGTCCACTACGACACTCCACTGCCCTTCAATTCTTCCCCAAACAGTTACTTTTATCTCATCTCCTGGGCCAATTACATAATCAGGACCTACGGGTACCTTCTCTACAGGTGCAAATGTTGATGGAGGCTTCTTGAATAGGTCATAGCCAAATTGTTTAATATCAGTAGAGATTGTAGAAGGAGCCTTGCCAGAGATAAATTGTTCAAATTCTGAGAGTCCTTCTACAGGTGGTGGAGTAACAGTGGGAGGCTGGGGCGGCATAATCTGTGGTGATACTTCAGTGCCAGGTTGCTGTGGCGGAGTTGGTTGAGCAGGTAGTTGTTGTGGAAGGGGCTGCCCCTCTATAGCTGGCTGTATTGGTTGTGGAGGGCTTTGGGGTAGCTGATATTGAGGTGCTATAGGAATTGTCTGAACCTGTTGAGCAAAGGTGCTTCCTGTAAAAATCAATAGGTTCGACAAGCTCATTATAAATATGAACAGTAAGGCTGTAACGTGAGACATAAGATGTAAGATATAAGATGTAAGACGAATCGGTTTTATCATATAAACACCTCTTAATTTATAGTAGAGCAGTTTAGCAAAAATATTGAAGTGAATACCTTTTAAGTTTATTGTAAAAATAAACTTTTGTTCCGAAAGGAGATATTCACTATGAGAATTATAGCACAAGTTAAAAAAAGTTAGTCACATTTTTTATGTTACTAAACTGTAGTTTAGCAAATTTCATATTTTAAACTCTCACGCTGAACTTGTTCAAACCTGCACCTCGGAGGTGCAGGTTTTTCTATAAAGCCTGAGATTCAGTCTGAAAATGTCTACAAAGGCATCTCATATG